>Ga0210003_1002640_pt1 | contig 14973 bp, 15 predicted proteins | sample LantaG_FD_182804 | JGI IMG/M metagenome (GOLD analysis project Ga0210003, IMG submission 182804) | Deep subsurface microbial communities from Baltic Sea to uncover new lineages of life (NeLLi) - Landsort_02402 metaG (SPAdes) (version 2) | ecosystem: Environmental > Aquatic > Marine > Oceanic >... | reverse complement strand
TGAATTATGACTACCCGGAAGGCAGCTACGAGCAACGGCGAGAAATTCTCAAAGAGCACGAGGATTATCAGAAGGGACTCATGTGGTTCCTTGCCTATGACCCGCGTGTCCCGGCGGATGTGCGAGAGAAAACAAGCCAGTGGGGTCTGTCGAAAGATGAATTCACCGACAACGGTTACTGGCCCCACCAGATTTATGTCCGCGAGGCCCGGCGAATGACCAGTGATTTCGTCATGACCGAGCTGCACCTTCGACGAATAAAACCGACGCCGAAACCCGTCGGCATGGGCTCCTATAACATGGACTCGCACAATGTCCAGCGATACGTCGATGAGGCAGGCCACGCCCGCAACGAGGGTGATATCCAGATTAATCCCGGCGGCCCCTATCCAATCTCTTACGGCGCTCTCGTACCGAAGGCCTCCGAATGCACGAATCTGCTCGTTCCGGTCTGCGTCTCTTCATCGCATATCTCGTACGGCTCGATTCGCATGGAGCCTGTCTTCATGATTCTCGGTCAGTCCGCGGCGACTGCCGCCGTTTTTGCCATAGACGACAACATAAGTGTACAGGACGTCGATTACTCCAGGCTGCGAGCGCATCTGCTTGCCGATGACCAGGTGCTGGAACTGCCATGATATGATAGCAAAACCAATCGTATCGCTGAGCTTCAAAGTGATGCCTTTGCTGGTGATGTACTCTCGCAATCTATCCGTATAGAAGCTCGGATCGGCATTTTCCCGGGGAAAAACGGGTAATTGTGGAGTATATGGCGGAATTATCGCAAAATGGGGTTTTCTTTTAATATCCGGCGGCCCGAATTATAAATACAAGAACGGCGAGGAGTGGTTGAGAACATCCATCCTCGCCGGGTTTATAAAATCCGTTCGGGGCTTGAAATCGGCCATCCATAGCCGGCCACGCAATATTTTTTACATTTTAAGGCTTTTATACCCCATATTTTAAGATGTTTTCTGCAGCTTCTCGGATCATGCCCATGCTATCGAGCTTGCCGGACAATAAAAGCTCTCGTGCCTGCTGGACGAGCTGATCGTCCGTTTTCGGGGGCTGCATCGCCTTATCGACAAGAGAAGCATAATCTACCTGAACAGATACATCCACATCATTACCTCGAATTACCCCCGGAGGATTCGGCTGCCCGGCTGATAATCCGGATTCAATCAATGGCTGACTATTTGGTCCTATTTTATCTATCATAATCCTATAACGTTCCCAGAATTACTTATCTACGATTTTTCTCGCAAATTTTAGATGAAACTTTAGAAGTTTTTACTGAATTTTCATTTTTTTCTAAAGTCAACGCTTCATTTAGACGAAATATCATGTTCAAACAGCCTTTTATCGTTTCCAACCATTTTTTTGCAGTTGGAACTTCAACTACAGCGTCCCAGCAACTTCATAACTGACAAACTTGATAAACTCAAGCGGACTAACAGCCGCCAGATCTTCGTGCAAAGGGGCAAAACCGGATCGCTTCTCGGATTTGAAATAGTTCTTGATATGTTTTTCAGTCGTTTTATCTGCGCTGTCCCAAATCTGTTCGAGAGCCCACAGCAACTGCCCGTCCCGCAGGTCAAGAAGCTTCAATCGCAGCCCAACCGCCATGTGGGGATAGGGCCTGTATTCCGTAACTGTCCCGAGCAGTATTCCATCACATTTTAACGCCCCACGGATTGCCATTATCTGTTCAAGAGTATAGCTCGAGTCTCGCTGCAGTTGCAGACTCCGCCACGAAGGATCATTTTGATGGACTACAGTCAAACCAAAAACCTGCTTCTTCTGCAATGCCTGGTAAAGCGAACCGGTAATATCGGTAGAAATCTGGGGATAAGTCGAATTGTTATCCAGCTCAATAATAGCAACCCTTCCAACATCAGTCAGTTTCTTGTTCGGATTGAGATAATAATAATCCGATACCGGTTCAGAGACGCTATTAGAGTGGCAGCCGGACAAAAGGACCGCTAATAACAAAAACATCATGCCCCATGATTTGCGATGTGCAGTTCGCACGCTTCGCCTTGAATAACGAGTAACAAACAACAATTTACGAGTTAAAAGATACGACAATACCACTGCCGGACTGTTCATTCGATTCACCTGATATTTATAATTTTCCGCTATTATGGCTAATCGGGCATGGTCATCGATGCGATGGCCGAGCCCACAGTTCCCGTATTATTTGCCCTGGCCGATTCTGTAGCTACCTGCCCGCCGAGAACTTTCAGTATCCGAAGCAGCGTCTCCAACTGGGCTGTTTCGGCATTACGCATTTCATTACGGAAGCCGAGGATGTCGGTTTTCCAATTGTTCAATTCAATGCGCATCTCGATCAGAAGGCTGTTGGCTTCGGCCAGTTCCTTTTGCGTCTGCTTTAATTGGACATCGAGGGAAACGGCCTTGTCGTTAAGCTGACGGTTTTTAGCGATAAAGTCCTCGTTTTGCCGACGCAATATGGCCGCCTCCTGGGTAAGCCTGGCGTATTCTTCCGATAATTTCATCGCCGACTCAACTACGGTTGAGCCCTCCGGATTAAGCTCCTGGAACCTCTTGGCAATAGAATCATCCTGAGGTCTTTCTAAGGGTACAGGCTTAACGGCAAGGTCCGTCGGCTGTTGATTGGATGCGCAGCCCGCCAGCAGAAATACAGGCACGAATAATATCGCTAAAATCATTATCTTCTTGTCACTTCGCATTGTACTATTCTCCATATTCATTGCATTTTATTTAGCAGCTATATAGCAATATTTTACGTTTGGGGGTCATCCGGGGCCGGTGCCGGTATGCCGGCATATTCACACCTTAAGGAAGTTCTTGTGCCACAGGAACAGATTACCTCTATTACGGCGTATTGCTCATGATTTTCCAGGATCCGCACCTGTGGCTCGGATGAAGCCGCGACTTGATGTTTCGGCAAGTTCGACCCGGCTTGTGCCGCATTGAGAAGGAACCGGCCTTCAAATTTAACTTTATCGCTTTTTAAAATCCGCCCTGCTGCTGTTGCCATTTATTATCCTAATCCTTCATAAACGCTTATAGTCAAGCACAGTAATCTATCCCGATACCGTCGGAGTTAATATCACGTTTGTTGCCGGTCTGCTCTTCCGTCGGAGTTTCTTCGCCCCGAGCGGATTCGTCTTTTTCCTCATTTTCATGATGTAATTGCTGCCGGCGTTTTCTATCTTCACGGTGCTTTACCGTAGATATACCGGTGATATTCTTCAAACCGTCCACCGGCTTTATCAGATTTGAATCATAATCTGCCATCTTTCCACTGCCTTAATTTTACTGATAAGTTAAATAAAGCACTTGCGTGCAGTTGGCTTACACGTGACTCGGTAATTTCTAAAATTTCCGCGACTTGTTTCATTGTCAGTTGTTGCTGGTAATAAAGCAGAATAACCTGCCGATGCCTTTCGGACAATTGCTGTATCGCTTCCGCCAACTTATCTATAAGCTCTTCCCGTTCGATTTTTTCTTCAGGCGTGACCGTATTTTCCGCAGTCAAATAATTACCCAGTACGGGTGCATCCTCGCCAAAGCCGTCGAGTGAGATAAAATGCTGCGCCCGGGCTTTTTCTAACGTTTCGTAAAGCTCCTCAACAGTAATGCCAAGTTTTTCAGCCAATTCGGTATCATTCGGAGCGATTCCCGTCTGCTCGGTGATTTCCCGGCTGATCTGCTCGGCTGTGCGAATCCGTTTTCTCAAGTTTGCAGGTATAAAGGACCAGCCTCTCAGCTCATCAAGAATAGCTCCTTTGATCCTGATATAAGCATATGTTTTAAATTCCGCCTGGTGAGAAGGATCGAAATCGCGTGCGGCCCGAACGAGCCCGACAGTTCCCGCCGAGATCATATCTTCGAACGATAATGGCGGCTTCAGATACGTTACTACCTGACTGGCTATCTTGTGAACCATTGGCAAGAGTTCGGTTATCTGTTCGTTCTCGATTTCTCCCCGGACAGACTTTTTCTGAACGGTGTAAGCGCGCAGAGCAACACTATTCAGATGCTTTCGGCTCTTTTCGGCAAACCGATCTTCAATGATGTTTTTTGCTTGTACCGTCACTGCCCTTTACCCCGAAGTTCTTTTTTGGGATTCGCCGCAAAACCGGAACCCTCTTGCTGATCCATCTGGTTCGTAATCATCGCGTTGACCAAAATAGCGTTTATCGCTTTTACAGCCCAGCTACCCGCTATATATGCAAGCACAGCCCCTATCAGCGCCCTCTTACAGCAGACAAACGGTGACAGGCCGCAAATCCACCCAACTAAGCTCAAGACGAAAAAACATATCACCGCAATGCTTACTGCAATTGATCTAACGTGTAACGGCATAATTATTCCGTATTTCCTGTTGTGCACATCATATTGCGTTTATCTGGCGCATAAAACATCACCTCGACACCGTAACAAGATCACGCTGCTTCGGCTCTATCGAGTCGGTCTGCCCGATAGATATCGTTTCTATCGGCTCCAAATCGGTCCCAAGAATGATTTCGTCGTACGCCACGACCGGCAGCATCGGCACAGTACGCGATAACATTACCGCCAAAGGCGAGCGTAACCTCGCATCACACAGCAAAACCACCTTGTCGTAACCTTTATCCATTGCCGCCTTCCAGGCCTTTGCGGCTTGCCTGCTTATATCCATTGTTACCTCGGTCGGTAAAGCCAGGTTTATTCCATCAGCATCCTGCTGCAGAGTCGAAGCAGCCTGATGCTCGAGAGCGGGATCCAGCGTTATAGCTAAAATCCTGCCGTCATCGTTCTTACACTGCTCGGTAATAGTTCTGCCCAGGCGTTTACGAACCATCTCCGTCAGGACGGCGGTGTTTTTGGTCTTTGAAGCGTGTTCTCCAAGCGATTCAAGAATAGCGGTTAATTCACGAATCGGTATTCCATCCTTTATGAGATTTTTAAGCACACGTTGAAGCAATCCAATAGACACTTCCCGCTCGGCTCCGACAACTTCTCCGACCAATGACGGCTGCGTTTTACGTAGTCTGTCGATGAGAAGCTGCACATCTTCACGGGTCAATAAATCGCCGGCGTGTTTTCGCAGCGTTTCGGATAAGTGCGTAATAAACACCGACTCCGGATCGATCACGGAATATCCGTTCAGTTCGGCCTTTTCCTTATTGGCCGCTGTAATCCACAAAGCAGGCAGCCCGTAAACGGGTTCCGTGGTTTCTATGCCCTCGACTCTGGTTTGGACGGTACCCGGATCCATAGCAAGGAACATGTCAGGTTCCAATCGCCCCTTCGCTATCGGCAGATCTGCAATTCGAATCTCATAAGCAGTCGACTCGATATTAATATTGTCACGCAGTCGAACCAGAGGAATAATGATGCCGAGCTGCTGGGCAAACTTTCTCCGCACTGCCCCGATGCGGTCAAAGATAGTGCTGTCTTTGCGAGGGTCCACCATACTGATTAATCGCACGCCGACCTGTACGGAAACCTGGTCGACATCCAGCAGCTCTTCGACCGGCTGTTTCTCAGCCTTTGCCTGGGGGGAGGCACTCTTTTTCTGCTTGTGGCCTTTTTCGGTTTTCGCCACCGCACGTCCAAGCAAGGCTGCTCCGACACCCAAAAACAAGAACGGAATCTTAGGCAAGCCAGGCACGAATGCCATAGATGCGATAATGACAGCCGCTATAATCAATGGTTGACTCGTTTTGAGAAACTGCCTGGACAGATCCTGGCCGACGCTGTATCGTGAAGATATCTTTGTAACCAGGAATCCCGAGCTTACCGCAATGATGACCGACGGGATCTGGCTGACCAGTCCATCCCCGATGGAAAGGATGGAATAAGTCCTAACGGCGCCCGCGATCGAAATACCGCGCGAATATCCCATTGCTATACCGCCAACTATATTTACCGCTGTGATGATCAGCCCGGCCTTGGCATCGCCGCGAATAAATTTGCTGGCACCATCCATCGCACCGTAGAACTCGCTTTCTTTTACAATTTTCGCACGGCGCTCGTTGGCCTGTGTTTCTGTAATAGTCCCGGCGTTGAGGTCAGCATCGATGGCCATTTGTTTACCGGGCATCGCATCAAGGGTAAAACGGGCGGATACTTCGCTGATTCGCTCGGCACCTTTGGTAATAACAATGAACTGAATCACGACAAGGATCAGGAAAATGACCAGGCCCACCACAACACTACCACCGGCAACAAAACCGCCAAAGGTCTCAATGATTTTTCCGGCATTTCCATTCAGAAGGATCAATCTCGTCGAGGCAACGTTAAGAGAGAGGCGAAACAACGTTACGAAAAGAAGCAGTGAAGGAAACGTCGATAATTCGAGCGCCTCTTTCGATGAAAGGGTAACGACTAAAACGCCTATGGCAAGCGAGATACTGCAAGCCAGAAACAGATCCAAAATCAGCGTAGGCAAAGGAATTATAAGGGTGGCAAGGACTGCAACCAGGCCGACAACCAATACAATATTGCTGTAGGACGCTATAGACGTGTTGGGGCTATTCGACTCGGAGGATCTTTGCGAATTTGATTGTCCATGTCCTGCCATCAGAATTCCTTCTCAAAGTCACGCCTGGGCAGCCCTGGCTGCAGAATCGTTGAGGCCGAGAATCTGCGTTATCCTGATAGCAAACCGGCCATCCACCACCACTACATTTCCAGTAGCAAACCTGGTATCCCTGAGATACAAGTCTGCCGCCTCATCGATAGATTTGTCGAGCTTTAATACCGAGCCGGGCCCAAGCTGTAAAAGCCGTTTAACCGGCAACTCAGTCTGGCCGATAACAACCGTAACGGAAACGTCCATAGCCAGTAAGACATCGATGCTTCCCGCGCCGGTCACAGCCTCGGTTCCAACAGCTTCGGAAAATTCGACCGATTGCGCCTGCGTTTTATCGTCTTGTTGCGACATATCTTCCTGCAGATCTTGTTTTTCTTCTACGGCATTAGCTGCATCTGCCATATCTCTATATCCTTCCAATCAATTTCTCGAGTTTATGTTTTAGGCGGTATCCCCAAACGCCTTTGCTGTATTCGTAATTGTGACAGCGTAGTTGCCGGCCGATTTTGCAGGCCAGCCATAATAAACCGTCCGGCCGTCTACTTTCAATTCAACCGGCTGATTGACTTTCTTATCCAGCAAAAGTATATCATCCGCCTGAAGATTCATTAGTTCTTCAAAGCTAAGTACGGCAGAAGCCAGTTGACTCGTAATGAGAACCGGCATTTCCTGCAAATGCCCAAGTATTAATTTCGAAATATCCTCAGCAGAAATAAATCCTGACTCTTGTGCCGTTCTTCCTGCTATGGGTGTCAACTCACTACACAGTACCAAAAAGTAAGCTTGAGAACTTTTCTCCGAATCAGTTTTTTTAACGTCAAAGGAGATTTTGCAGATTTCTTCCGTACCTTCCGGTTCAAGAGGCCATCTGCCCCTGACAATGCTTGTTGCCGGTTGGAAATCGAAAGATTTATCAGGGCCGGAAAATACTTCAACCAGAGCAGAGGCCAGATCCAGTAAAAGTGATTCTTCCAATTGCGACAAATCACTGCCCGGATCCTTTTCGGATTCGGAATCTCCGAGCAGTTGCGTCGCCCAGTTAAACGCGGTTTGCCCAGGTATGCCAATAAGCCCACACATATGCTCCTGGCTGGTGCCAAAGGGTATGTAATAATCCTTCTGTTCATCATCCGGCTGACTAATAAATTCATATGCATAGTGCTGAGTGGTCGAAGAAATTGTTACATTGAACTCGCTGCGGCATAACTTGGCAAATTTTTTAGCCATTGCTGAAGCTACCGCATCTGCGAAATTGCCGAGCTTCACAAGCTGTTCTTTATTGAAGTAATGAGGCTCCTGCCAATTGTACTTCGCGGCATCAACTTGAGCGGTATCTTCCTTCGGCTCAGAGCCGATTGCCATGAGAAGCTGCTGTATCTTTTCTCTGCTCATACTTTTCGTTACTCTGCCACTCATTGTACGGGGAATTCCTTAATCAGGACCTGCATGATTTGTGGCTTGGAATCGGGAAAAAGCTTTTCATTAAAAGCGTCACGTATGTACGATTGAATACTTCGGAGATTTTTATCACCCCTGACATCTTCAAGGCCCAGGCTTGAAAGATACACGGTAAGCCAGTTTATCAAGATGGGTTTTTTCTCATCAAGAAAGGCGGTGCCTTTCTTGACATCCATATCCGCACTCATCTCAAGAGTTAAAGACGCCCGAACGTAGCGTGTCACGGTCGGCTCGTTCAGATTCGCCACAACGGGATCTAAATCATAATACCAGACTTTTGCAGGGGCTTTTGCCGGATTATTATCCGCTTTGAGATCCTCTATCTGGGCTGATTCAACGGACTCTGGGCCGGTTTCGACTCCTTCGGGTGTGCCGGAGCCGGCGAACAACCGCCCGACGCTCAAACCGGCACAGGCACAAATTAAGACCACTACAAATATTATTATCCACGGCAGAAATCGTGCGATTAAGGACTTTTTGTCACTCACTTCGGCCTTAGGATCTTTTTGCTCTTCCTGACCTTCCTGCTCTTTTATATCATCCGCATCTGCCATTTTTCGCCTCAATCATTTGTTACAAGGAAATTGTAATCATACCAACTGCAGATTGCCTTCTCGCCGATAACGGTGTATTCTATCTCGCAACGTTCGGTCACTGATACCCAATACCTTTGCGGCCTTCGTCTGGTTGCCTCCCGTCTGGCGCAAAGTATCCAGAATCGCCCGCTTTTCAACCTGCTGAAGCGGTACACCCGCCAATCCCGAATCGCACTGCGCACCAGGCATATCGTACGGCATATTATTTACACTGGACGAACCATAATCGCTGTAATCTTCCTGCGGAAGCGGTTGTAATTCGTCAAAGAGCCAGGAAACATCCGCCAGCGACAGGGTTGGCCCGACCCCCAACGTCAGCGATGTTCGCACAACGTTGCGTAACTGCCGGACATTGCCGGGCCAGTGATACTTGGCAAAAATGTCCATCATTACAGGATCGAGCTTAGTAATATGACGCGACACTTCCCGGGCATAAAGGTTAACAAAATACCATACAAGGTCGGGAAGGTCGTCCTTACGTTCCCTCAGAGGACAGAGAACCACTCTCGCTCCGCTTAACCGGTAATAAAGGTCCTGGCGGAACCTGCCCCGTTGTACTTCCTGCAAAAGATCCTTATTTGTGGTGCTTATTATTCGAACATCGACACTTACACTTTCATTTCCGCCGACACGTTCAAAATCCTGCTGTTCGAGTACTCGTAACAGTTTGGCCTGAAACCTTATTGGCGTTTCGGAAATCTCATCCAGGAGCAGTGTTCCGCCATGAGCCATTTCGAATCGGCCTTTGCGCTTCGTGTAGGCCCCTGTAAAGGCGCCTTTCTCATGGCCGAAGAGCTCGCTTTCAAGAAGCGAATCACTTAACGCGGCACAATTGACTTTGATATATGATCCCTGAGATCTTCTGCTTCTGTGATGAATAAGATAAGCGATCAGCTCCTTGCCTGTCCCGCTTTCACCGTTTATTAAAACCGGCGCCGAAGTGGGAGCGATTTTCCCGGCAAGCTCGACGACCTGAATGAGGTTCGCACTCCTGCCCACAATCCTGTACAGGCAGTGGGTGTCCTCGTTAGCCGAAGCTGCTGTTGAAACACTATGATTAGGAAGGAAAGTATCCAGCAGCGTTTCTATTTTTTCTCTGTCCAGCGGCTTGATCAGAAAATCACAACAGCCCTGGCGAACAGCTCTGACCGCGGTCCTTACAGTTAGATTTTGCGGGTCCGATTTTTGGGCACTGGCAATCATAACGACCGGCAGTTCGGGCCTGTTTTCCCTGACTTTACACAGCAGCTCAAAACCATCCTGAGTCCGACTGGGCTGGTCCGGCCGGGGGTTTATCGTGTCACTGGTAAACACGAAATCGCAACTGCCCTTGCTGATAAAGTCAAGTGCTTTTTCTTTCTTACCGACAAGATGTCCGCGTATTCCCTTGCGGGCCAGAATCTCAAGCATAAATCGAGCCAGTTCGGGATCGTTATCGGCTATAAGTACGTTCGCAATATCTTCCTGTTTACCCATGCGTCTCTCATCTAATGTTGTCTTGTTCACTTCCGCCGCGCTTTACTTCGGCAATCAACTTTACGGGTTCGTCTTTCAGGTACCAAGCGATTAAATTACTCCGGGCTTTGGCCATATCCGCCCATGGTGAATTCGGATATTCCGTAATAAGCTGTTGATACGCTTTCGCCGCCGCAGGCAGATCATCGTTCCGAAGGCAGTTGCCTGTCTGAAACAATATCCAGGCCCTGTCCAGGGACAAGTTGACGTCATTCGGATCTTTACGATTCAGCGCTTCCCGGTAAAACATCGCAGCTTCTTTTAAGTTTCCGCTAACAAACAAAATCTCTCCCAGCTCAAGAGGATTGGCAAGCTTCCCGGGATCCTGGGCCAGGGTCTTGAGCATTTGCAAAGTTTTCTCGGTGATCAGCCCGTGCTGCTGCTTGGGTTCGATTGCCTGTTTAACTTCTTCCTTCTGCACCGGTAAGTTGGATACAGTTTCGTTAGGTTCAATCGCAGGAGCTTTTTCAGTGACAATGACAGGCGCCGGGGCCTGCTTTTGCGTCCCAAACTCAACCGAGCGAATTTGTTCGATGATTTGTTTGAGCTGGTCGCTGCTTTTCGTATCGTTTTCGCTTTTAGCAATACTGATGTCAGCCCGCAGCAATTCGAGTCCGCTTATATTCTTCGGGTCTCGCGAAGTTATAACGCTGCTCTGCGACAATTTCTCACCATTGTCGGCGGTGGAATTCGCATAGACAGTACCTGTGAGAGATGTTAAGAGACGGAAAGACAAAAACGTAAAGCAGGCAATATAAAAGTATAACTTGAAACTCAAAGATGCAGAACGTTTGAGCTGTGAGTCATAATCGTATTTTGGATTGCAGTTTTTCATTTTCACTTCCATTGACCTGAAAGAGCTAATGTCGCTTTATCGTAATTTTTCTGTTGGTTATAAGCCTCTGCGAGCATTCTCAGGATTTCCTGTTTTTTCTGCTCAGAGACATCCGACTCCAGAAGCTGCAGACAAACCGAGATGGTCTGCGAACCTCGTTCGAGCTTTAGACATACATCGGCCAGCTCCATCGCGGTTTGTTGCGCCAAGGATCCGGCTTCGACAGAACTGAGAATTTCACTAAATCCGCTACGGGCGCTCTCCAGATTGCCCTTGGCAATATGACACTGAGCGAGTTCAAAGGACATTTTCGCGTTCAACTGCGGATCGGAAATATATTCCGCCCTGTCACGCAGAGATACAATCGCCGTATCAACCAGTCCGAGCATCCGGAAAATTCTGCATTTGAGCAGCAGCATTTCTACGGACTGTTCCTTTGATAATGCAACCGAACGTACGCTCTCAAGCGTATCAAGCGCCTCGATTAAATGCTTCTGTTCTATGTAGCCTTTCACCAGCGATGCGATCGCCTCGACATATTGTTCCCGCGAGCTTTGTTCTTCCAGCGCATATTGAAACGCATCACAGGCCTCCTGATATTTCCCCAGCGCCAGGTTGGACTGGCCCAGCAGATAATAGGCCGAATACAAGTTTTTATCTTTCTCACTCCCGGCTAAATCGATAAATCGAGTCAGCCATTTCGCCGCTTCTTCATACTCTTTTGTCTCATACAAACACCCGGCGGCCCCAATGGCGGAAGCTGTCTTCGATTCCACGGACAAGCCAAAATTATATACCCTTTGATACAACTGTGCGGCTTCGGCGTTAAGCCCCGCCTCCATTGTCGCATCCGCCAGGCGCAGATAAGCCTGTCCGTAAATTTCGACATCAGGATACTGCTCGACAAGCTGCTTCAAATCCTCCCGGGCGCCGGGGTAGTCACGCAGACTCGCCTTCAATTTGCTCGAATGCAATAAAGCGAAAGGCGCCAGTGACATTTGCGAAAAACGATTAGCCACTAATTTATATTCCGCAATCGCCTCGATTGGCAGTCCTATCTGAGATTGCATGAGCCCCATTAATAAATGAGCGTTGCCCAGCCGCTCGTCACTGTAAAACGTCAGCACGAATTTTTGCCAAAGCGAAATGGCCTGCTGACTCAGAAAAGATATGTGCTGCCGTAAAGACGAATATTCGGCAGGATCGCAAATAGTAACTTTCTGCTGACCGGGATCTCCTTCAGTATATGCCAGCAACCCGGCACAGCCTGCTGCTGTCAGGACAATCTGCTGCGATGTCGCCGCCGGCAGATACAAACTGACCGGCCTTTGCCGCAGAGTATCTTCTCCCGAACCCGCTGCCAATGCTCCATTGAAAGCCCAGTGTAAATCAAGCTCTGCGCCGGCAGCGAATTTCGCCAGCAATTCCTCTACCGGCGCCCCATAAGAGGTTACAGAGAAGCGAGGCAGCCCCCCCTGCTCTTCGAGTTTTCGAATCTCAGGATCGAGCAAGCCCCTGCCCATGTGATCCGAGCCGGAATTCAGTAATCTTCGCAGTTCAGCCTCGTTCAAGTTGTCAAAGGGATCCGAGGATACCCTGGGCTTACCCCATAAATCACCGGGAAGATCCGTATCGGTGCTGCTAAGTAAAAGAATGTGCCGTGTCAGACATTCGGCAACCAGAAACGAACAATCGCATTCGAATGACAATGCCCAGTCATCATCGAAATCAACCGCCTTGATTAGAGCAATCGTATTATAAGCCCTGGTTCTGGCCCTCAAGTATCGTTTCCTTTGTATTTCAAGCAAGCTGAGATGATAATTAGCCACTATCCTGACAGCGGGCGAACGGCTCTGAGAGACCATTGACAGCAAACGGCTCGCCTGTTCGAAATCGGCGACTTGCTTCGCACATAAAGCCATTTTCAACTGAAGAAAATCTCTGAGCAGCTCCTCGCCTGCCGGAAGAGCCTGGCGAAGCTCTTTATAAGCGGCAAAAGCCTTGTCGTACTCCTTTTGTAGATAGAAGTTACGGGCAACTGTTAAAGAAAGCGGTTGTGTTGGTGAAAGCACAGGCTCCGGCTCTTGAATCGGTGCCTGCATTACCTGTTGGGAACTATCAACAGATGCCATGGAAACAGGAGCTTGCTCGGTGGGCTGCGCCGACTCACCGGCGGGAATTGACGCCAAGCCGGCAACAAGTCCTGAGGGGGATTTCAACAATACATACAGAAGCATCGATACGATAGCGATAATACTGACGGCAAGAATTTTCTGAAGGGTTGAAAAACGCTGATACTTATAATGATTCAATCTTTGCGGCCGCTGGCGTTCGCCCACAGGCTGTTCGACTGGTGCCTGGCGGGAGGATTCTGCCAGGAGGTTATAAAAATCCTCATCGCCGGCAAAAAGCTCGTATTCTGAAAGCTCCTCTTGGATACCTAAATCCGATTGTCCTATATCGGCCTTAAGGCTCCCTTCGTGAGCATCATCCGTAAATATTTCGCCGTCCGACTGCACCTCGGAAATACCATCTTCATCGAGAACATTTTTTTGTTCTTCTGCCGCCATAGCTTTCAACTTCGCCCTCAGAAATTCGAACCGGTTCATAAATATGAGGGCGTATTTTACAACCTCTTTATCAGAGAACTGCAATAACTGTGCCAGTCTTCTAATAAGTGTAGAGTAAGGAGTGTTTCGGGGCATTTAATACGAAAAATGAATCTATCGTGTCAAATCAGGCTATTTGTAATGAATTGAGATGTCAGGATTCTATACGAACCGGTAGATTTTCTGACAAATACCGGAAGGCTATAGCCTTATCAGCAAATCGCTACGGAATCATGCAAGGATGATACGGGAAATGCATTTTGCTCTTCTTTAAAGCTTGCGGATTTCTTTGCAGCAGAAGAATTCTTCTCTATATTGTACTGCTTGACCTTGGCGTAAAGAGTTGCCCTGGTTATGCCAAGAAGAGCGGCGGCTCGCGTCTTTTGCCACCCTGTTTCCTGAAGGGCACGGGAAATCAACTCTCGCTCGGCCTTTGCCAATGAAAAACCTTTGATCAGGTTAGCCGTGGGGCTACCCGATACCCGGCTGCATTCAGATGGATCGATTACAATTCCGCTTAGCCCGATCTTATCCGTTGTCTCAAGCAGAATCGCTCTTTCGATTACGTTGCTAAGCTCACGAACGTTTCCAGGCCAATCGTGTTTCTCCAGAGCCTCAATTGCCAATTGAGTCAGGGATGTTATCTTAGCGTGCTTCTCCGGGCAGATGTTTGATGTCTTTAGAAAGTACTCGGCCAGAAGCCTGATATCTTCTCTTCGATCAGGCGATCTAAGAGGAGCAAGCGTTATGGGACCAACATTCAGGCGATAATAAAGGTCACGCCGAAAACGATTGGCCTGAACTTCGTTATTTAGATTGCGGTTGCTTGAAGCCATTATCGTAGCTTTGCACTCGATATTCTTGATACCTCCGACCTTTCGGAAAGTTTTTTCCTGCAGCACACGCAATAATTTAGCCTGTAAATCCATCGGCATTTCGGAAATTTCGTCAAGCAGCAGCGTGCCGGATCCGGCCAATTCCAAAAGTCCGATCTTCTCGCGATCAGCCCCTGTAAAGGAGCCTTTGACGTGACCAAAAAGCTCACTTTCAAGCAGATTCGCCGTAAGAGCTGCACAATTTACAGGTACAAACTGCTCGTTCGGATGTCGCAGAGTATGAATCGCCCTGGCTATTACCTCTTTACCGGTACCTGTTTCCCCGACTATCAAAATCGGATTGCACCGGCTCCCGGCAATAAGTTTAGTCATCTTCAGGGTACTGATAATCGCAGAACTTTTGCCGACCATAGATACAGAGGCAGCCAGGCTCTCAGCGAAAAAATGACTCGTGCTTTGCTCGGAACCGGAACCCAAACTTCCTTTTTTGCGCCCGGCGCCCGGGTCTGTGCTTCTTAAATCGCTCTTTATCCTGCAAATAATCTGCTCCAGC
>Ga0210003_1002639_pt1 | contig 14974 bp, 12 predicted proteins | sample LantaG_FD_182804 | JGI IMG/M metagenome (GOLD analysis project Ga0210003, IMG submission 182804) | Deep subsurface microbial communities from Baltic Sea to uncover new lineages of life (NeLLi) - Landsort_02402 metaG (SPAdes) (version 2) | ecosystem: Environmental > Aquatic > Marine > Oceanic >... | reverse complement strand
CCGGATGAAAAAGTGTACATAAATATCACCGAGTACGGCAATACCTCGGCAGCCTCCGTGCCAATCGCCTTTGATGGCTGCGTCAGAGAAGGAAAAATAAAGCGAGGCGACATCATTATATTCGTCGCTTTCGGCGCCGGACTTACCTGGGGGGCGAATGTCATTGAGTTTTAGTCCAGCCGCCAAGACGCCTCGGATGATGTGCATTACGGAACGACCCTAATGAAAACCGCCTTCTTGTTTCCAGGACAAGGCGCTCAGATAGTTGGAATGGGCCGAGATATCGCCCACGCGTTTCCAGAAACTGCACAAATTTTCCAAAAAGCCGATAAAATAGTTGGGTTCGACCTGGCCAGAATTTGCTTCGAAGGACCCGCCGAAAAACTCAACACCACCACCATCTCTCAGCCCGCAATCTTTGTAACCTCCGCAGCTATATTACAGGCCCTCAAAACCAACCCCGCGACAAAAGATGTGCGTCCCGACGTCACCGCCGGGCTTAGTCTTGGCGAGTACACCGCACTTTACGCCGCGGGCTTGGTCGGATTCGAAGATGCCCTGACCCTCGTTAAAAAACGCGGCGAGGCGATGCAGACCGCCGCCGAGCAAAATCAAGGCGCAATGGTCGGCATCATGGGTCTCGACGCCGAGCAGACGGCTCAGCTTTGTGCCGAAGCCCGGCAAGACCAGATTTTGGAGCCTGTAAACTTCAATTGTCCCGGACAGATTGTCGTAAGCGGCCACAGAAGCGCCTGCCAAAGGGCGCAGGAACTCGCCGCGAAATATGGTGCGATAAAGGCGGTAACACTCCAGGTAGCCGGCGCCTTTCATACCGAGATGATGTCAACCGCCGCCCAGGCCCTCAGCCGGGCCCTCGCAGACGCCGACATTTCCGAACCCGCTGACGTTAAGGTCGCCGCCAACGTTACCGGAGATTACTACGAAACCGCCGACCACATCCGCCGGGGCCTGACAATGCAGTTGACCAGCCCTATTCTCTGGCAGAAATGTATGGAAAGGCTCATCGCAGATGGCGTCGAGCGGTTCTACGAAATAGGTCCCGGCCGAGTCCTGACCGGCCTTGCCAAAAGAATCAACCGAAAGAAAAAAGTCATCAACCTCAGCACCCTCGAAGCCCTGAACCAGCTCACCAACTCCTGAACCACAACAGACCATTCCAATTTTCCCTAACTTTTTACTTGACGTGCATCCGCGCCGAGCTTACAATACGAAAGATTACTCTTTAGGGAAACTTGGAAATGGCCTTTTTACACTCTAAAACAAAGGTCGTACAGTGGGAAGCGGACCGGCGGAAATTGCTCATTCCTGGCGCTATTTATCCACATCAATCATAGGAGATTATTATGTTCGCTAAAATTAGTAAGAACGTGAACTACCGACGGCTTTGGGTACTGGTCGTGGGGATTTGTGTACTTGCAGCCCTTCCGGTGCTGCGTGCCAAGAGCGAGCAGTCTGCGGCTGCACAAATTCAAGAGCGGATTGAAGCCTTGCTGTCCGATGAATCGCGGGTTCGCGACGAGACGGTATGGGCCATCATGGGTGATCGCAAGGACATGGTCAGGAAGCTCATTGAGCTGGTCGACCCTGCCAACGCAGAAAAATACTCCGACGAAACACGAAGCGCCGCTGCGTTTCTGCTGGGTGAGTTTCGGGCCCGCGAGGCAGTGCCTGTCCTGTCGAAAGCGCTGCGCAACCCACTGGGCCCGAGTGACATCTGGGATGGGAGCCCTTATGACGTACCAATATTTTCGGCACTGGCCAAGATTGGCCGGCCCGCCGTGCCCGCCATGATAAAGAACGTCGAGGCCTCAGATGATGAGCTGCTGCGGAAAAGGTCGCTGGGTGTGTTATCGCATGTGCTCGGCGGCAAGCGGCGAACGCTCGAGCTGCTGGCGAAGCTACAGGCCCGGGCGAAGGATGAAAAGAAAATCGAGCGCATAAAAGCGGCTATCAAGTACAGCCAGGAGCACTTCAAAGAAAAAGAGGAGCCATTATACTGAAGCGGCCGGTTTCCACGGTGCACCCCGTTGCAGTAAGGACTAGTCGATTAGTCCCGCCATCGGTGTCCCGGAGCGATGATTGGGTGCCATCGAGCGCAGATTGAGGCTAAATAGCAACGGTGACAAAACGAAGAAAAATCGTGCTTTGGTCGGTAATTTCCGGACCGCTGCTCCGAAAAAAGCCGACGGCAAACTAAGGCGCCTCCGCCTGATTCTTCCTGGCCGCTTCAGTTTCTCCGAAACCCGGTGCACTTTCCAGTCCGACGCCTGACAATTACCTTGAAGGAGCATCCAGCCTGCATTATATTAGCCATCGGCTACAGCAACGCTTGCATACCGAAGGGTTGAGAGGGTTTGTTCCCTGCCGATTTGGCGCCTGTCAGCCGTGACGGATTAGCGTTGCAAGACAAGGATTTTTGTTTGGAGCAGGAAAATGGCTGAGAAAAGACTTGCCGTAGTGACCGGCGCCGCCAGGGGTATAGGCCGGGCAATCGTTTTGGAACTTCTAAAGCAAGGCCGAATCGTCGCCGGGCTCGATATAAACGCCGAGCAGCTCACTGAGCTCGAGGAAGTGGTCAAAGACGCGGGCTATACCTGCATCACAAGATGCGTCGACATCACCGACACCGAAAAATTCACCGAGGTCCTCGAATCGCTCGCCGCCGAGCACGGCGGAATAGGTATCCTCGTCAACAACGCCGGCATTACCCGTGACAGGCTGCTTATGCAGATGAGCGATGAGGATTTTGACAAGGTTATCGACGTCAATCTGCGGGCCGCTTTTGTCGCCGCAAGGGTTGCGATAAGGTCTATGATTCGCAACAGGTTCGGGCGAATTATCAGCCTCAGCTCGGTGGCGGGCGTTATGGGCAATGCCGGCCAGTGCAATTACGCCGCCACCAAGGCCGGCCTTATTGGCCTGAGCAAATCGCTCGCCCGCGAGGTTGCCAGGAAGAACATTACCGCCAATTGCCTTGCCCCAGGCTTTATCGTTACCGATATGACCGATAAGCTCCCAGACCCCGTCAAAGACGGCGCAAAGCAGGTTATCCCGATGCGCAAGTTCGGCACCGTTCAGGACGTAGCCAGGGCCGCCGCCTTCTTTGCCGGAGACGACGCAGGATATATTACTGGACAGGTGCTTTGCGTCGACGGCGGAATGGCAATGTAGTCAAATCCGCCCCCGACAGCTAAAATCGCCCTTGGCGGGCTGCAATCGACGTTTTCCGCATCCGACAACATATTAAAAAAAATAAAAAAATATTTGTAGAAAAAACGTTTAGCAGGTACTATACCTCCCATCATAATAAATCGATTAAATGATTTGTGCTTTTATTGCCGAATGCTTAAGGTAACGTTCTAAAACAAATTCGGATGTCACTAAGGAGGACAAAGAAGTGAGTCCCGAAGATGTTGATGTGCAGGAAATACAGAACAAGGTGGTCGATATAATCAGTGAGCAGATGGGCGTGGACAAGTCCGAAATCACTCGGGACACCTCGTTCATCAACGACCTGAACGCCGACTCGCTGGATACGGTCGAGCTCGTTATGGAATTCGAAGATGAGTTCGACACAAGCATTCCGGATGAAGAGGCTGAAAAAATCCAGACGGTTGGCGCTGCCATCGATTACATAGTCAACGCCATGCATACCAAAACGCAGGAGTAGCAAATAAGTTTCACGATGAGCAGACGCCGAGTAGTTATCACTGGCTTAGGCTGTGTTACTGCCCTGGCCGAGTCCGCCGAGGGGCTGTTTACCGCGCTGTGTGAGGGCAAAAGCGGTGTTTCCACGATAGAGTCGTTCGACGCCGGCGTATATCCGGTCAAGTTCGGCGGCGAGATAAAGAACTTCGACCCGACCAGGTACGTTGAGCATCGTCAGAGCAAACGAATGGACCGCTTCACACAGTTTGCCGTTGCCGCGGCAATACAGGCTGTCGATGACAGCGGGCTCGACTTTCAGCAGGAAGACAGCTATCGTCTCGGCACTATCGTAGGCACGGGAATAGGCGGCATCAAGGAAATCGAAGACCAGCACCTCAGGCTCTTGAATAAGGGCCCGCGTCAGGTCTCACCTTTCACCGTTCCAAAGCTGATGAGCAATGCCGCCGCAGGTAATATTGCCATTCGTTACGGTCTTCGCGGTCCGAACATCTGTGTTGTCAGCGCCTGCGCCAGCGCCAGCCACGCTATCGGCGAGGCCTTTGCAAACATTATGGCCGGACGAAGTGACATAATGGTAACCGGGGGCTCAGAGGCGGCACTTACGCCCATAGGTCTGGCATCTTTCTGTGCGGCTCGCTCCCTCAGCACTCGCAACGACGACCCCCCTGCCGCTTCGAGGCCTTTTGATAGGGACCGAGACGGTTTCGTACTTAGCGAGGGTGCGGGAATTATCGTTCTCGAAACATACGAGCACGCAAAAAAACGCGGGGCAAAAATCTACGCCGAACTTCTCGGCTACGGCGCTACCGATGACGCACATCACGTCACCGCCCCTATGCCGAAGGGCGACGGGGCAGCCCAGGCAATGAACTTCGCGCTCATTGACGCGGGTATTCAGCCGGAGCAGGTTGACTACATCAACGCACACGGCACGGGCACCGAGCTGAACGACATCGCCGAAAGCAACGCCATAAGAAGCGTTTTCGGCGAGCACGCCTATAAGCTTCTCATCAGTTCGACAAAGAGCAGTCTTGGCCATCTGCTCGGCGCCAGTGGCGCGGTTGAGCTTATTGTAGCGGTAAAGGCCATCAACAAATCTGTTATCCCCCCGACAATAAACCTCGAGAACCAGGACGAACGCTGCGACTTGAAGATGGATTATGTCCCGCTCGAGGCCCGCCAGGCAAAGGTCGATATTGCTATAAGCAATTCCTTTGGCTTTGGCGGCCACAACGCCTGCCTCGTCGTGGGAAAACTCTGACCCCACAACAATTCTGTCACACAAATTATCACGCCAGGTCCGCTCGAATTCGGTCGTCGCAGACCAAATAAGAAGCGAAAAAAATATCCGCTCTCGACCGATAACATCATTCTCCTTGTCCCCCAGCGCCCACAAGCACGGTGACGACCCTGCCGCCTGGCGCTCTCGGATTGTATCACTATCACATTTCCGGTATAATACAACTAACAACTCCGAAACAAGGGGTATATAAACAGAGGTCTTCATTGGGGAGAAAGGTGATGAAAAAGCTGTTGCTTGTCGGAGGGCTTGTTGTGCTATTGATTATTCTGTTCTGCTCCGGACCGTTTCGACGTTGCCTCGACAGATTAACCGACTCTTACGAATCGCACGAAACGCAGGCACTGCAGGAGTTTATTTACCAATAGGACAGAAAATCGTTGCTTGCAAAAGCGCCTGGCAGCTTCACTCTACTGCGCTATTGTGGACCAGCCCTCCTCCGCGCCACGGACCGATCCGCAGGCAGATTCACATCTCCTCTTCGCTGTCTATTATCGCCTTGGCTATGTTATTGATTGCATCCCGCGTACGACCGTTGGCGCCGTTTGCAAGAATCGAAAACAGATAATCACCAGCCTTCGTACAGCACACGCCCGAGAGCGACTTCACCCCGCTGATATAGCCCGTCTTGCCGAGAATCCTGCCCTTGTACTTCGCCTCCCGGAAATACTTTCCGACCGTCCCGTCCACCCCCCCTGCCGCCAGAGAATCCTTATATAGCGCCCAATTACCGCTTCGGTACACGTCCACCAATACCCTTGTGATAGCATTGGCGCTGAGCTTATTCTGCCTGCTCAATCCGCTGGCGTCATCTATGTAGAATTGCCCCGGCGGTACTCCGATGTCACGCAGATACTTCGATACGACCTTTCTGCCCCCATCCCAGCCGCCGTACTTACCTGCCGGCATCGACCTCGCCGCGATAGTTTTCAAAAGAGCCTCCGCCGCCAGCCCAAAGCTGTCCTTATTGCACCGCCACAGACAATCCTCTATCGAGTGACCAAACTCTGCAACCACCTTCAAATCGCAATCGGCATCCACCGCCTTTTCCAGCAGTTTGCCGTCAGCCTTTATGCCCTGCGTAGCAAGATGCTCGGCCAGCAGATACCCAAAAAATGCAGCCGGCTTTTCTATCGCAACATCAACAGCCGGCGCCTTCTTATTGCACTTGCCGAAAACTACTACCTTATTCACCGGGCCCCGGCGATATGACCCTATCACACTTCTGCCTGAACTGGCCGCCTCAATCTTACTGCTAACCTCCAGAAACTTCGTCCGCGGCTCAACCGTCACGACCACACCGCCCCCCACCGTCTCGGCGCTGATTCGCACGCAATTGCCGTTATAGTTCAGTCCGCAGATTTCCGCCGCGTACCACCGATTGAGCTGCTTGCTCGGCCAGTTCGGATGCACGCGCTCGTCGTCAAATACCGTGCTGTCAACGGTAATACCCTTAACCTTGCTAACCCCCTGCCGCTTAAGTGCCGCCGCTATCTCTTCGAATATCCATCCCGGCTCTTTACCATACTTCGCGTCGGTTGCCTCGTCACCCAAAAGCGGGTCGCCACAGCCTATTATCACCAGCCTCTCGCTGCAAAGAGCCGCCCTTGTCTTATATTCGAAATCGGCCCCAAGAAATTTCAGCGCGGCGGCGGTCGTGATTATCTTCATATTCGACGCCGGTATGAACGCTTCGCCCGCATTGTGGCTGTAAACACTCTTGCCCGTATCGCCCCTCACCACCCGCACGGAAAACCGCACCTTTTTCTGCGAATCCCGGCCGATGATTCCATCGATTCGCGCCGTCAGCTTCGCACCAGCGGCTCCTGCAAGCCCGATGCTTACCAACAAACCCGCTATTAGCAGCTTGCCTATCCGTCTTCTCATAATTCGACAGCTCATTACCACAAATCCACGCAAAAAGCAAGCGCCATAATCACCCGATGATGTATCTGCGGAACATAGCAGTGAAAAACAGCTCCTTCTGACGCCAAGCACGGGCCCTCTCGGTGCAGCGGCTCGCCACGTCGCACACTTGTGCTGTCACCCGCCGAGTTGTTTGCAGACTTTTTCGTAAACTTCATCGACGGTTATGGCCTTCACGTCGTATTTTGGATTGTCCGTTCTTATTTCAGCACCCCTGCTGTAGGGCTCTACCGCCGCGACACAATCGGGCCTCTGATAAGGAGCAAGACGCGCCGGGTTGACCTGCCCGAACAGCATCACGAGCGGTTTTCCGAGAGCCGCCGCGATGTGGCCCGGGCCGGTGTCATTGCAGACGACCAGTCTGGCGTTTCTCATTAAAGCGACCAGCTCGCACAGAGTGGTCCGCCCTGCAAAGTCTGCTATGGGGACGCCGGCAAGGCCTTTTAGCTCCTCGATGAGTTGTCCTTCCGGAGAAGTTCCCACCGCGACAATCGACACGCCGAACTTCGCGGAGATTTTCCCCGCCAGCTCGGCAAAACGCCCCACGGGCCAGCATTTGTAGCTGTGTCGTGAGCCGGGTACGAAGACAGCGTAATTAGTCTTATCGACGCTGTGGGCGCTCAGCATCTTTTCAACGCTTTGTTCAGCCTCGGCGTCTGTGGGCAATATAAACTCCGCCTCGGCGCCGCCGGCGCCGGCGGCACGCACCATCTTCAGGTAAAAATCCACAACGTGGATGCAGTTCTGCTCCTGCGGGATTTTGTCCGTGTAGAAAATGGTTGCGAACTCTCTGGCGTTTGCCATTCCAATGCGTCTCCCGCACCCGCAAAGCCAGCCTAATGAACCGGACCTGAACAAACCCTGCAGGTCCAGCACAAGGTCGAATTGCTCACGCCGAAGCAGCCCAATCAACGAAAGCAGCTCCTTTAGCGCTCCCGGATGATACCACGCGCGCCCCAGACGCTTGCGGTCGAAAAGTATCACCTGGTCGAGCTGCGGATGGCCTTCAATAAGCGGTGCAAACTCCGGCTGAATCAGCCAGCTTATCCGCGAGTCGCCGAAGCTCTTACGCAGCGCGCTCAACGCCGGCAGGGCCAGAACCACATCACCAAGCGAACTCGGTTTTATGATAAGGATATTTTTGAAACTGCTTACCATCAGGCACTCCATTTTAAGGCCGCATAAGCCTTTAGGCAATTGCTTTCGCACAGACTTTACACGAGCACAACAGACGCTCCTTTCTGTAGTCCCATAACCCGTCCGAACTGTCTTTTCTGCGCACACCAATTCGGCATATTTGCTCGTTATTCCGCCGCCAACATTAACCCGCCCAACTTCCCACAGGAACGAACCGATATGAGCCAATAAGTACCGACAGGAGTCACGTATGAAGACTGAAAATGACAAAGCAAGAAAATCCAGGCCCCGCTCTGCCATAAGGAACCAGCTCAACACACACAAGTGGGAAAGCAAAATGGAAATACACCGACTTATTTCAGGCAAGCCCGACCTTAAGATTACCAAGCACAAAAAGCCGCAAGACTAAGAGCCTGCCCGAATAAGCAGGCCGTTACGAGCCCGAGCCAAAATCTCAACCCCAACTAAAACTCAAAACTCTTCTCCCCCCCCGATCCTACGTGCCTATAAGGCACCATTCCGCACTTGATGCGGAATCTATTGCTTGTCATCGCCAGCAGAGTTTACCCTCAGCGAATGCAGTGCGCCGAAGGGCGCCAATCTAAACCCCCCGTCATTGCGAAGGAGCGAAGCGACTGCGGCAATCTCAATTTAGCCTGCGGTTTCACCGCAGGTTATAACTTGCTCTCATTTTCATATCTGCTACAATCAACAAAATCAGGTCCCCAAGAATCGACCAGTTATAACTTGCTCTCATTTTCATATCTGCTACAATTTATCAAGGATTTGGCCCTATTGCTGCGGCGTTATAACTTGCTCTCATTTTCATATCTGCTACAATGAACGGGCGATCCACGTTACGCGGGCTATGGTTATAACTTGCTCTCATTTTCATATCTGCTACAATAGCGGATATGTAAGTATCTGTCACTACACGGATTGCGCTCGCTTTTGGTGTAAAAAAATGAGCTATTCTCATCATAAACCAGCACCAAAGACCCGCTTTTTTACCAAATTAATCTTCAAACCCGTAACCCAGGAACTCCTCCCTACACTCCACTCTTAAACCTATTGCCAAGTCTTTTTTCTTGCCTTATCTCCTTGTAGTTGCCCAGCATATCAACAGAGTATTTTTTTAATACACGTTTTTTTGTTTTACTCTTGGGCCTGTATCCAATTTTTTTTGTATATGGGTCTGTCGCATCTTTTTTGTCAGGAAAAATTGAGCTGTCTATATTCTTAACATTTATATTGACAGTTCCTGCCTCAACAAAACTGACATAATACATTTTATCATTAACGCTTATCAGGTCGTCCTTGAACAGTGAAAATCTGAATTTAAGATTGCTCTCTTTTACCCTTGGCCACTGTTCGTACGTTAAGGAGTTATCGTCTGGGACGTATTTGTCCGGCAATGGCTTATTACTGAAAATATCAACCGAATATATCGGCACAACATAATTCTTGCCGGCCGCATCAGCAAATACGTCCGCCCGAACCATATCGCCCATCTCCACATATCCTAGATTGACCTCAATTACCCTCTTCTTGCTTGCTTTTGCTTTGCTCACCACCGTTTCTTTATGTCCTCCCCCGGTTACTGTACGCCTGGGCATTCTCGAAAGAAATACGTTTCCGACTGCTCTCTGTATATCCTCTCTGATGCTCTCCCACGGCTTGAACTTATCACGCCCAAAATGCTTGTACCAGTTCTTGCCTTTCCTCTCCATCTTCCGGGCTAAATTCGACACCAAATAAACATGCCCGTATGTAGAACAGGCTACGACCAGCGCATCTATCGCGTGGTGCAAATCGTCTGCACCTCTGTTTTTATTCAGCCCCCACATATGACGCACAAAGGCCGTAATCCCCCCGCTGCGAACCTGTATTCTGCTGACATCTTTTATGTCGTCTCTGTTTGATTTTGAAAAATCGAAGTATTTACGCAGATAATCAGAAATATGTCTTTCCGCATAACGGGTGTCGTTAAGGTTTCTGCTCAAAAAGCCTTCTTTATCTTTCTCCGTCCAGCTTTTTCTCACCAGATTTCTTCTTTTAGCATAAGGCATTCCATACATCTTTATAACTCTTTTTTCAAACTCCATCCACTCCTGACTGTCCTTGCCGTACATTTCTTCAAACCACTCAAAAGGTATCTTCTCCCTCTTTTCCTGATTTGCCTGCTGTGTGCATAAGACCTTATTATTCAAGCTGTCATTAAACGACCGGCTCATCGGGATAATATGGTCAATCTCACAGTCTTTTATATATACTTCATTGGCGGCGCCCGTTGGCTGCAATGTTATTTTCGTACCCGTATAAGAGCAGAAATAATTCTGCTGCTCCGCCAACCTGAAATAAAGCAAGTTTTGTCCTTCTTCTGGGTCGAATCCTTTTTCTCCGCACCTTTGCGCTGCGGATTCCTTTTCTTCCCTGTATCTTCTTTGCCCCTGGCTTATTTGAGCTTTTCTTTTTTCGCTGCTGGCTAATTCTGTAGCCACCTCTATATGAATCTGGTCTATTGGATACTGCTCTTGATATTTTCGCACCAGAGCATTTACAAGTTTTCTCGTCTGTGATATAACCCTTGCTACTACCGGATTGTTCTCGAAAAAACCGTTATACGGTTTAAGTATCGCTTGCTTCTCATACTCAATTTTTCCAAAACCTGCTTTTTCCTTTGCTTCGTTAAATAAATCCCCCTGTTCCATATACTCCAACAATTTTCCAAGTGCCTCTTTGGAGTAACGGTCAACCTGTTTCATATTGATAGTCAATACTGCATTTACAATATCCTCATCAACTACACCATTTTCCCGCAAACACCTTGTTCTTGTTTCATCGCTTTTATGATAAACAAGCGACTCGGCAATAATGTCCAGATTCCTTGTGTCGGCGGCAAGTTCTTCCCATTTGCTGTCACCGCAAAGCTTTTCTACTGCCTTTCTTATCTTATGATACCCTTTAAGCTCAACAAAAGTATCATCTTCAAACTGCTTTATGTATTTTGCTTTGCCTCCGAGTTCCGCCTCCGATTTTGTGTATCCTTCTAAACCCGCGAACCTGAAATCCCCTGAAAGGTTCAATTGTTTTCTTATATTTGAATAATACACATATAGCTTCTTGGCATTCTTATAGGTTTCCTTTCTTTTTCTGAAAATCTCCCTTATTTCTTCATCGAAAACCGTAATTGCTCCGGTGTTTATATCTACTATCTGTAGTTTGTGTTTTTCCTCAAAGTCCGGGTGACCATCTTTTACATTACATGTAAGCTTTTTATTATACTCCGGGTCCTTTTCCCTGTATGAGCATAAGTTAAACCGTTTACCTAAATCATTTTCCAGTTTTAATTCGTTTCTTACCTGACTAAAGGTTACTTTTGTATTCTTATACGCCAGCGCTTCAATCTTATCCCTCTGATTTTTATCAAGCTGCACATCCCCGTCCTTATTTTGTGTATCAACCAGCCTCAAAGTATTAAGCCTGTTAAATAAAGTGAATCTTTCTGCTGCATAACCTTCTTTCGGCGCGCACACTCCACCCGTAAACTCACACCGGCCCATCATTTTTTGAAGTTTTGCTTCATCAATCCCTTCCTCGTACATCAATATGTTATCTATATATCTCTTTTTTAGGTCATTCTTTGCTTTGTTGTTACGACGCTTCTGTTGTTCTTTGAATATCTCTATTATCTCATCACACAGCAATTCCCGACGTATCGAATGTTCGTATTTATCGGGGGCGTTTCTTTTTCTTTCGTTTTTGAAGGTTTCATAGAACAACACTCCTATTGTTTTATACTCGCTGTCCTTTAACATCTTTCGAATTCTTCGCAACCCCTTTTTAACTTTTTCTTTCTCTTTCTCTTCTTCACTTTGTTCTTTCTTTAATTTCTTTTCATCTTCCTCCGGCAAAAATTCTGCCTTCGTATGAAAATAGGAACCGCGATGTTTGGCAATATGATACAAAACTCTGAAAAGTTCAACGTCCGAAAGTTTTCTTTCAAGAGCTTCTTTTCGAATAGTCCATATATCCCAAGTGCTCTCTTTATCTCCCTTTTTCGCTTTCAGAACCGCATCTCTATCGAAGTTTTTCTTAATTAGATTGAATTCCTTTGCGAGTTTAATCAGTTGTTTTAACCTTTGCGCTCTGCGCCTTGTGGTTTTCCTGCTTCTTCTGGCAGTTCCTCGTTTAAGGGCCAGGCTTTTACCCTTTTCATCCTGTGGTACGTGAAATGTTCTCACACCTGTCGCTATTATTTGACCATCTACTATTCTGTTTTTCTTCTCGATGGTCCCGTCGGCTTTTTCGTCAACGTATTCTTGTTCCTCAATATCCACCAAACCCCAGCCAATTGACCCTACGCCTATATCCAGCCCTAAAACCACCTTTTCTTTATTCATTATTTCACACCCGCAAAAACTGCTAAATTATGAAAATTTCCTCTTGACATTCCAAGGCTATTATAATAAGCATATAACCGAGAGCAAGTTATAATAAGTCTTCCTTCTGAAGGAAGATTGCGGAGCTCTACCTTTTGGGTATCTCCTCAATATTATAACTATTAAGGGGCAAGCTCACTGCTTGCCCCTTTTTTAACGAAAAATCCCCTCAATATCGACCAAATGCGCAGGCACCCAACTGCAAAAACCGGAAATTTTGAAAAATTCTTACTCCTGTCCATATAAGCACTTACGACTTTCGAAAACCCAAAAATACCCGAATTTTCGACACAAACGCGCAGGTCGGCCTAAATATGAAGGGCGCCCTTTTTTCGCGCCCAAAAAGGAGTACCGATACTATGCTCACATTCTCAACTCAAAACACGCTAAGCCTGGAACCAAAATCTCCCCTTGGCTCTTTTGCCTGCTCTACTATCTACTTTCTACTTACTTCTCTGCTGTTGCAGGCGTATGCGCGCACAAAACAACACCTTTTATGCAAAACAAAGCCAATTTCCAAAGGGCTGCTAATGAGCGTAACCTCAGCTATAACAAGCACTTACGAAGAAAAACCACCCCCGGAGGCCCCAAAAAACAAAGCCAATTCAAAACCAATTGGCAAAAAGGCCGCGACCGCCAAACTTCACCAAATACGAGCTACCAGTTCCGAGCTACGCTCCTCCGTGCCTATAAGGCGCCTCTGGCCGGGGTTCCTCCGCTACAGGCAACCCGCGCGCACAAAACAACACCTTTTATGCAAAACAAAGCCAATTTGCCAACCCCTGCTAATGAACCTAACCTCAGCTATAACAAGCACTTACGAACACAAATCACCTCTGCGAGCCCCAAAAAACAAAGCCAATTCCCACAAAGGCCAAAAACCAGTGCAAACCAATCTTATTAGACACCCCCGCCGACGCCGCCAAAAAAACAAACCCAATTCAAACCCAAAACAAAGCCAATCAAACCCAATCAAAGCCACAAATGCAAAGCTCTCGCCCCGCCCGCCGCGAAAATATTTTTCAATCTTTATACTTGACTGCCCAATCTTTTGAACGATAATTTCTTGCAATTGCGTGGTTTTTGGCGTATGTGCTGTTAAGAATCAGGGACCGGACAATTATCGAATTTGCCGGGACAGCTATTCTCTTATAGTTAAAGTCGGATTCGAACAGGAAAGGAGGCCATTATGGCAAGGATATTGCTTAGCACAGTTCTGATAGCCGCAGTCGGCGTTTTGGTTGGCTGTCAGGGCACCAACAGCGGCAGTGCCCGCATTTTGCCCACCGTCGACGGTACGCCGTTCACTTCGGCGCCCAAGCTGGAGATGAACAAGGTCACTGAGACTGATATGGTTGAAGAGGTGGCCATCAATCGGGCGGCGTATCATCAGAGTTTAAACAGACTCATACAGTATTACAAAATGTCCGGCGACCATGCGAAGTTTACTCTGGCGAAAAAGGAGCTTGCCGGCTTTGCAACGATGGCGAAGTACGACTACATTATTGAGGCGACCGTCGGCGACGCCGGGCTGAGAGCAGCGGATTCGATTCCCGAAGCGAACTATCTCTACCGGGAAGCGATGGATATTGAGCGGACGGCGGGCCCACTGAGCGTTTTCCGTGACAAGAATCTCTTGCGGCTTGCCCTCGGCAAGTATAACCTCATAATCCGCAAGTATCCCAGCAGCGACAAAATCGATGACGCCGCGTACAGGGCAGGGCTGATATGTGAGTATTTCAAGGACTATGATTTGGCCCTGTTGTATTACAAGAGGAGCTATCAGTGGGACAAGATTACTCCTTATCCTTCGATGTACAGAGAGGCGCTTCTTCTGGATAAGAAACTCCACCGTCGCGCCGATGCGTTGGCGACGTATCGTCGGGCGCTGGAATTGGCCGAAGCCAGGGACCAAAAGGACCCCTGGATGCAACGCGCCAGGGAACGAGTGCAGGTGCTTACTAAGAGCAAATAGGCGTCTCGGCAGGAGTGTCAACAAGCCGAGCCGGTTGATGGCGAGCGAAGTCGGCGGGTCTGGATTAAGGTCAGGCCCGCTTCTTTTTTACGTGCAAAAAAATGCTCTCGCAAACTGAAAGACGGGTTGCGGATTTTATCAAGGCCAACGAGTTGTTTGCTCGCGCCGGCAAGGTTGTGCTGGCGGTCTCAGGCGGAGCCGATTCGACCGCACTTATCTATATGATGGCGTCGCTCAAGAGCCGGGGGCTCCTGCGCGCACAACTGCTTTGTGCACACATAAATCACCAGTTGAGAGGCTCGGCTGCCGAGAAGGATGAGGCATTTGTAATCAAAGAGGCAGGTAAGCTGGGCCTGGAGGTAGTGACAAGACGTATCGACGTGCGGGGATATGCCGGCGGCAATAAGCTGTCGATTGAGACCGCTGCGCGGGAGCTTCGGATTGAGAGTCTGCTTGATATTGCCGGGGCCGCCGGCAGTCACTGGATAGCGACGGCACATCAGA
>Ga0210003_1002638_pt1 | contig 14976 bp, 11 predicted proteins | sample LantaG_FD_182804 | JGI IMG/M metagenome (GOLD analysis project Ga0210003, IMG submission 182804) | Deep subsurface microbial communities from Baltic Sea to uncover new lineages of life (NeLLi) - Landsort_02402 metaG (SPAdes) (version 2) | ecosystem: Environmental > Aquatic > Marine > Oceanic >... | reverse complement strand
CGTTATCGCCGCCGTTAACGTCGTCTTACCATGATCCACGTGACCTATCGTTCCCACATTAACGTGCGGCTTCGACCTGTCAAATTTCTCCTTTGCCATCGCCTCGGAATTCCTCCAAATTTATAAAATTATATTCTCAAACATTTTCCTGGTAATCTCGAGCGGCACCGGCGCATACCTGGCGAATTGCATCGTGAAAACCGCTCGCCCCTGCGAAATATTGCGCAGGGAGTTAACATAGCCGAACATTTCGGACAGCGGGACACTCACCGCGATAACCGCTATATCGGCCCGGGGTACCATCCCGTTGATTTTACCTCGGCGGGTGTTGATATCACCCACCACGGCGCCCATGTAGGTCTCGGGAACCACCACCTCGACATCCATTATGGGCTCCAGGAGAATGGGTCCGGCCTTGCGGGTCCCGTCCTGAAAAGCCATATTGGCGGCGATCCTGTAAGCCAGCTCGTTGGACTCCAGCTCGTTGTAGGTGCCACCGATAAGCTCGACATGTACCCCCGTCAGGGGATAACCGCCGATAGCGCCGCTGGTCATCGCTTCCCGGACGCCCTTTTCAATTGCGGGAATATACACCCGGGGAATCGTTTCATCAATGATTTTATTTTCAAATTTAAAATGCTGGCCGTCGCCGGTCGGGTGTAATTGCAAAACAACATGACCAAACTGGCCCTTTCCGCCGGCCGACTGCCGCTCAAACTTACCCTCACACCGGGTTTCTTTGGTAATGGTCTCTTTATAAGCCACCGAAGGCCGACCGACCGAAGCTCCGACCCCGAACTCCCGGAGCAAACGCTCCACCAGGATTTCGAGGTGCAATTCGCCCATCCCGCTTATAATCGTCTGCCCGGTCTCCTCGTTCAACTTAACCTTGAAAGTCGGATCCTCTTCGGAAAGCTTGGCCAGGGCGTCGACGAGCTTTTCCTGGTCAACCTGGGTTTTAGGCTCAATCGATACCATCATCACCGGTTCGGGGAAAGACATCTGGTCCAACAAAATTGGATGCTTGAAATCGCAGAGGGTGTCGCCGGTAGTGGTTTTGCGCAAACCGATAGCGGCGATAATATCGCCGGTCGAAGCGGTTTTGATATCTTCGCGCTTGTTGGAATGCATCCTCAACAGGCGCGCGATCCGTTCCTTGATGCCGCTGGCGGGATTGTACAAGTAATTGCCAGCGTCGAACTTACCGGAATAAACCCGGATATACGTCAAACGACCCACATAAGGGTCCGTCATAATCTTGAAAGCCAGGGCGGTTGTCGGTTCATCGTTACTCGGTTTACGAGTCAACACCTTTTCCGGTTTGCCGGGAGCGTGTCCCCGCACCGGCGGCATATCAACCGGGGACGGCAGAAAATCAACAATCATATCCAGCAATTTCTGGATGCCCTTGTTTTTGAACGAGGAACCGCAGGTAACGGGCACCATTTTAGAAGTGATGGTGGCTTTTCTCACGGCCGTCATGACCTTGTCGGGGTCCAGAGGTTCATCATGTAAAAACTGCTCGAGAAGGTTGTCGTCAAATTCGGCCACCGCCTCGAGCAACTTTTCACGATATTCGTTGGCAATCGGTAACATATCCTCGGGAACGTCCAGGTCGTCGAAGGTCATACCCTGGGAAGCTTCGTTATAGACCCGGAATTTCATGTTCATCAGGTCGATAATCCCGCTGAACATCTCGCCCTCACCGGCCGGGATGGCAATCGGCACACAATTGGTGCCGAAACGCTGGTTCATGGTCTCGACCGTCTTGGCGAAATTGGCCCCGACCCGGTCCATCTTGTTGATATAGGCGATTCGGGGAACATTATATTTATCAGCCTGGCGCCAGACGGTTTCGGACTGCGGCTCGACCCCGCCGACCGCGCAGAAGAGAGCCACCGCCCCGTCCAGAACGCGCAGGGAGCGCTCCACTTCCACCGTGAAATCGACATGGCCCGGGGTATCAATAATATTGATTATATGATTCCGCCAGAAACAGGTGGTGGCCGCCGAGGTAATGGTTATTCCCCGCTCCTTCTCCTGCTCCATCCAGTCCATGGTCGCGGCGCCGTCGTCGACTTCACCAATCTTGTGGGTTTTGCCGGTATAAAACAGAATTCGCTCCGTAGTCGTGGTCTTTCCAGCGTCTATATGGGCCATAATTCCGATATTCCGTATCTTCCTTAAACTTGTGTCACTGGACATAAAAAATCCCTGACTGATACCATAAAAAAACTATAATGTCCTTACTTTGAGAAGTGACATTATATTTTTCTATCAGCAGGGTAAGAAAAACGAAATCTCAGCTTCTCATATTATTTTAAAATAGGCGCGCAATAGTAACTCTCACAAACACTTAATTTAGGTTTACGAAAAACAGGTTAAAAAAATACCGTTACCATCTGAAATGCGCAAAGGCCTTGTTGGCCTCGGCCATTTTGTGCGTATCCTCCTTCTTTTTAATCGATGCGCCTTCATTATTCGAGGCAGCCAGCAACTCCGCCGCCAATTTATGGGCCATTGATTTCTCACTGCGGCCCCTTGAATAAGATATGATCCATCTCACCGCCAGCGCGGTCCGTCGGTTTTCCCGGACTTCGACCGGCACCTGATAAGTGGCTCCGCCCACGCGGCGCGACCGGACTTCCAGAACCGGCTTGACATTACTGAGAGCCTTTAAAAACAGCTCCAAACCGCTCTGACCGGATTTCTTCTCGAGCAAATCCAGAGCGCCGTAAAAACATCTTTCCGCCGTCGAGCGCTTGCCGCTCTCCATTAAGGCGTTGACAAACTGGGTTACCAGCCTGTCTTTGTACTTAAAATCCAGTACTATCTCGCGTTTTTCAACTTTCAACCTTCTCGGCATCGGTTCCTACACAACTTTCTTAAGATTTTGGTTTTTTGGTGCCATACTTGGAACGACTCCGTTTGCGCTCGGCGACACCCGAAGTATCCATTGTGCCGCGGATAATGTGATACCGAACGCCAGGCAGGTCCTTGATACGACCACCTCGAATCAGTACAATCGAGTGCTCTTGCAGGTTATGCCCTTCTCCGGGGATATAAGCCGTCACCTCTATCTGGTTCGTAAGACGTACACGGGCGACTTTTCTCAAAGCCGAATTCGGCTTCTTGGGCGTCGAGGTATAGACCCTCGTACACACCCCGCGTTTCTGGGGGGAGGATTTAAGCGCCGGTGTCTTGGTTTTCTCAAGAATCGACTTGCGACCTTTTCTTATTAACTGGTTAATAGTAGGCAACTTTACTCCTATAAAACACTAAGTCATATTAAATAAAAAACAGACATTGAATTTAGCTAAAAGTCCAAAGATGTCAAGCATTTTCTTTAAAAATATCCGCGATCGATTTTTCAGCCGGCTTTTCCTCGGGCTCCAGTTCATCCTCTTCATCATAAATCACTCTTAAAGACCGGTATTTGTCGGTGCCGGTCCCGGCCGGGATTAAATGACCGATAATAACGTTTTCTTTCAAGCCGAGCAGATAGTCCACCTTGCCCGAAATAGCCGCCTCGGTCAAGACCCGGGTCGTTTCCTGGAAAGACGCCGCCGAAATAAAGCTTTCGGTCGTCAGCGAGGCGCGAGTAATACCCAGCAGCAACGGTTCGGCCGTGGCCGGCTCGCCGCCCTCGGCAATCACCCGAGAGTTCTCCTCAAGGAACTTGGTTTTATCAACCTTCTCGCCCTCAAGAAAGTTCGTATCCCCGACATGGTCCACCAGGACTTTTTGTAACATTTGTCGGACAATAACTTCGATGTGCTTATCATTGATTTTAACGCCCTGAAGACGATAGACCTCCTGGATTTCGTTCACCAGGTAGGCCTGCACGGCGTAAACACCCAGAATCCTGAGAATATCGTGCGGGTCGACGGAACCCTCACAGAGCCGGTCACCGGCTTTGACGTAATCACTGTCATGAACCATCAGGTGCTTACCGTGAGGAACGAGATAATCTTTGATTTCGTCCTGTTCCCCCTTGACGATAACCTGCTGTTGACCGCGGACAATTTTGCCGAACTCAACGATTCCGTCAACCTCGGAAATAACTGCCGGGTCCTGGGGTCGGCGAGCCTCAAACAGCTCAGCCACCCGCGGCAGACCACCGGTAATATCCCGCGATTTGGATATCATACGTGGCATTTTAACCAGTGTATCACCTAACTCAACTGACTGTCCATCTTGAACTTGAAGCTGGGCATCGGTAGGGACACGGTAGCTCGCGATGGTTTTTCCGCCCTTCTCGATTAAGATAGTCGGGAAAAGGGTCCGGTCACGATGTTCGGTAATTTTCATCTGAATCAAACCGGTCTGCTCGTCAATTTCCTCGCGGAAAGTGATGTCTTTGATGATATCTTTAAACTTGACCTTACCGGCGCGTTCGGAAACAATCGTCCCGGTGTAGGGGTCCCATTCAAAAACAACATCCCCAAGGTCGATTTTATCGCCGTCCTTGATCAAAAGATGACAGCCGTAAGGCAGGTTGAGGCGAGACCTTACCCGGCCCTTGTCATCAACGATATGAGCTTCACCGACCCCATCGCGGCTGATAACCACTGCGGTTCCGTCTTCACGTTCTACCGTACTGACATTTTCCAGCTTAATATTACCGCTGTACTTGGACTCCACCCGCGACTGCTCGGCGATACGGGCCGCCGTACCACCGATATGGAAAGTACGCAGGGTGAGCTGGGTACCCGGCTCGCCGATCGACTGGGCGGCGATAACACCCACCGCCTCGCCGATATAGACCATTTTCATATCGGCCAGGTTACGGCCGTAACACTTGGCGCAGACCCCGAACTTGGACTCGCAGGTCAAAACCGAGCGGATTCGGACCGTGTCTACTCCGGCATCATCGATTTTCGTCGCCTCGGCTTCTTCGATTTGCTGACCGGCGGCGATAATCAATTCCTCGGAAATCGGGTCAAAGACATCGTCGAGAGCCACCCGGCCGAGGATACGATCCCGCAGGGACTCAATTACTTCCTCGCCCTCTTTCAAAGCTGAGACTTCCAACCCCATAATTGTGCTGCAGTCAATCATGCGGATAATCACATCCTGGGCGACATCAACCAGGCGGCGGGTCAGATAACCAGCGTCGGCGGTTTTTAAAGCCGTATCGGCCAGACCCTTGCGGGCGCCGTGAGTTGAAATGAAGTATTCCTGAACGCTCAGGCCTTCATGGAAGTTGGCAATAACCGGGGTTTCGATAATTTCACCGACCCCACCGGTAATCTTCTTCTGCGGCTTGGCCATCAGACCGCGCATACCGGCCAGCTGCCGGATTTGCTCCTTGGAGCCTCGCGCCCCCGAATCAGCCATCATGTAAACCGGATTAAAGCCCTGATTTAACGACGCCAGGTTGTTGAACATAACCTCGGAAACTTCACTCGTGGTGCGGGTCCAGGTATCAATAACCTGGTTGTAGCGTTCACCGTTGGTGATAACACCGCGCTCGTAACGCTTTTGAATCTTGGCCACTTCTTTTTGCGCCATTTCGATCAGCTTGTTCTTTTCCTCGGGAATGACAAAATCATCCACCGAAACGGTAATACCGGCGCGGGTGGCGTATTCAAACCCGAAATATTTGAGGCGGTCCAGCAAAGTTATAGTCTCCAACTGGCCGTGATGCCAGTAGGTATCACTGACCAACCCTTCCAGCTTGCCTTTGGACGCGACATCGTTAAAGAACTCCATCTTCTTGGGCAGAATATTGTTGAAAATCAACCGGCCGGGCGAAGTTTCGATCTGTTTGCCGTTTAAACGAACCTTGATCAAAGAATGCATATCGACAAAACCGGCGTCGTAGGCGAACATAGCCTCTTCCTCGGAGAAGAAACTCATTCCCTCGCCCTTTTCGCCCTTCTTTATTTTGGTCAGGTAATAACAACCCAGGACGATATCCTGCGACGGCACCGCGATCGGGCGCCCCGAAGATGGGAGCAGGATATTATTGGTCGAGAGCATCAGCACCCGGGCCTCCAGCTGGGCTTCGAACGACAGCGGCACGTGAACCGCCATCTGGTCGCCGTCGAAGTCGGCGTTGAAAGCAGCGCAGACCAGCGGGTGCAGGCGAATCGCCTTACCTTCGACCAGCACCGGATAAAAAGCCTGAATCCCCAGGCGGTGCAGGGTCGGGGCGCGGTTTAAAAGAACCGGGTGGTCCTCGATAATCTCCTCGAGAATATCCCAGACTTCCGGTCTTTCCTTCTCAACCAGTTTTTTCGCCGACTTGACCGTTTGGACATATCCCTTTTCTTCCAGCTTCATGATGATAAAGGGCTTGAACAGCTCCAGGGCCATATTCTTGGGAAGGCCGCACTGATGCAGTTTCAGTTCCGGTCCCACCACGATAACCGAACGACCGGAATAGTCAACGCGCTTACCGAGCAAGTTCTGACGGAACCGGCCCTGCTTGCCCTTGAGAAGGTCGGACAGGGATTTCAACGGACGCTTGGAATCCCCCCGGACGGAGTGGGTGCGGCGGCCGTTGTCGAACAGGGCGTCCACCGACTCCTGAAGCATGCGCTTTTCGTTTCTTAAAATGACGTCCGGCGCCTGGATATCTATCAGCTTTTTCAGTCGATTGTTGCGGTTGATGACCCGGCGGTATAAATCGTTCAGATCGGAAGTCGCGAAACGGCCGCCTTCCAGCGGCACCAGCGGTCGTAAATCCGGAGGAATAACGGGAATCACACTCATGATCATCCATTCCGGACGGTTCTGGGACTGCCGGAAGGATTCGAAAATCCTCAGGCGTTTGAGGGTGTCTTTCTTGCGCTGGACAGAGGTTTCCACCTTGACCTGGGCGCGAAGGTTGGCCACCGTGTCGTCGATGTCGATTTCCTTCAGGAGGTCGCGGACCGCTTCCGCCCCCATGCGGGCGTCAAACTTTTTTCCGGCCTCCTCCAGTTCGCTGTATTCCTCTTCGGTGATAACATCACCCTTGTCGTACGAAGTATTGCCGGGGTCGACCATGATATAAACTTCGTAATAGAGAATTTTTTCCAGTTCCCGAACCGAATGGTCGAGCATATGCCCGATGCGCGACGGGAGGGACTTGAAGTACCAGATATGCGAAACCGGCACCGCCAGTTCGATATGCCCCATCCGCTCGCGGCGGACCTTGGACTGCGTAACTTCGACCCCGCACCGGTCGCAGACAATACCTCGGAAGCGAATCCGTTTGTACTTCCCGCAGTTACATTCCCAGTCTTTCACGGGACCGAAAATCCGCTCGCAAAAGAGACCGTCTCGTTCCGGTTTGAAAGACCGGTAATTGATTGTCTCCGGTTTGGTTACTTCACCATAAGACCATGATAAAATGGTTTCCGGCGAGGCGATCTGAATTTGAATGGCCGCGAAATCCGAGGGCTTCTTCTGAGGCCCCTGACCTTTTGACAGCATCTCAACCACGGCTTACTCCTTTATTTCATACGCCCGGACAGCGTCCGGGCGGTCACAAACTTCCAAATCAACTACTTCTCAATTAACTTCACGTCCAGACCCAGAGCCTGCAGTTCTTTGATAAGAACATTGAAAGCCTCCGGGTAACCCGGTTCGGGGGGGTTCTCGCCCTTGACGATGGCTTCGTAGATTCGGCTGCGGCCGGTGACGTCGTCGGACTTGACCGTCAACATCTCCTGCAAGGTATAAGCCGCGCCGTAAGCCTCCAGAGCCCAGACCTCCATCTCCCCGAAACGCTGCCCGCCGAACTGAGCCTTACCGCCCAGGGGCTGCTGGGTAACCAGCGAGTAGGGACCGATGGAACGGGCGTGAATCTTATCGTCCACCAGGTGCGACAGTTTCAACATATATATATATCCGACAGTCACCTGGTTGTCGAACGGGTTCCCGGTCAAACCGTCAAACAGCTTAATCTTGCCGCTTTCCGGCAACTCAGCTTTTCTGAGCTTCTCTTTGATATCCTCAACCGTAGCGCCGTCGAAAACCGGAGTGGCGATATACTCATTCAGCCGTTGGGCTGCCCAGCCCAGGTGCGTTTCCATAATCTGGCCGATATTCATTCGCGACGGGACGCCGAGCGGATTGAGAATGATGTCAATCGGCGTGCCGTCTTCCATGTAAGGCATATCCTCCACGGGGACGAGCTTGGAGACAACTCCCTTATTCCCGTGACGGCCGGCCATCTTGTCGCCGACCGAAATCTTGCGGCGGATGGCGATCGTGACTTTCACCAGTTGCTTGACTCCGGGCGGCAGTTCCGCGCCGCGCTGGATCTTGTCAATCTCGATATCCATCGCGCTCTTTTTGGCTTCGAGCAGTTCCGCCGCCTCGGCGATGATGCTGGTGACGTGCTTGTTGACATTGTCATCGCCGCAGTACCCCTCGGGGGCAACGGCGTTCTCAACGTCGAACTCATCGAAGAAACCGGCTTTGTACACGTGGCCGGACCGAATCAACACGGAGTTGTCCACCAGCGAGCGCACCAACTTCGAGGTCTGGCCTTCCAGCAGCTCGTTCAACTTCTGGTTGCGCAGGTTGGATATATCGATAATTTGCTTGTTGAATTTTTTCTTTATCTGCGCGATTTCGGTTTTCTCCCGCCGCTTGGCCTCCTCGGTCCGCTCCTTGCGGGAGAAAATGCGGGTCTTGATGACCACGCCCTTCATTCCGGGCGGGGCTTTCAGAGAAGCGTCCCGGACATCGCCGGCCTTCTCCCCGAAAATGGCCCGCAACAGCCTTTCCTCTGGGGATAACTCCGTTTCCCCTTTGGGGGTCACCTTACCGACCAGAATGTCGCCGGCTTCAACCTCGGCGCCGTTCCGGATAATCCCGCGCTCATCCAGGTTCAAAAGCGCTTCTTCGGAGACATTGGGAATCTCGCGAGTGATTTCCTCGGCACCGCGTTTGGTGTCGCGCACCTGTAATTCGTATTCCTCGATATGAATCGAGGTGAAGATATCACGGTGAACCAGTCGCTCGGACAGGATGATGGCGTCCTCGAAATTGTAGCCGCGCCAGGGCATGAAAGCCACCAGGGTGTTGTTCCCCAGTGCCAGTTCGCCCCGGTCAACCGCGGGACCGTCGGCGATAATCTGACCCTCGGTCACCTCGTCGTCGACCTTGATCACCGGATGATAATTCACGCAGGTGTCCTGGTTGGAGCGGGAGAACTTGATCAGGTTGTATTCCTTGTCTTCCACATACCCCAGTTTACCGATTCGCTGCCTGGCCTGCGGCCTGATGATAATTTTTTCGCAATCGACATAGACAACCGTACCCGCCTCGCGGGCTTTCACCACCACGCCGGCGTCGGCCGCCACTTTCCGTTCCATCCCGGTTCCGACAAAGGGAGCCTCGGTTCTCAAAAGAGGCACCGCCTGCCGCTGCATGTTCGAACCCATCAAGGCGCGGTTGGCGTCGTCATGCTCCAGGAAAGGTATTAATGAAGCCGCCACGGATACAATCTGGCGCGTGGAAACATCCATATACTGAACTTCCTCCGCCTTAACCACCGGATAATCGGAGCGGCGACGGGTAATGACCAAATCACTGACGAACCGCCCGTTTTTATCCAGCGGTTCATTGGCCTGGGCGATATAATAACGGTCCTCCTCGTCGGCCGACAGGTATTCCACCTTGGCGGTGACCTTACCCTTCTCAACCTTGCGATAGGGTGTTTCCAGGAAACCGTAACGATTTATGCGGGCGTAAGTGGCCAGCGAGGTAATCAGGCCGATATTCGGACCTTCCGGGGTTTCAATCGGACACATCCGGCCGTAATGAGTATGGTGCACGTCGCGCACCTCAAAGCCGGCTCTTTCCCGCGTCAGACCGCCCGGACCCAGGGCCGAAAGCCGACGCTTGTTGGTCAGTTCCGACAGGGGATTGGTCTGGTCCATAAACTGCGACAGCTGGGAGGACCCGAAGAAGGTCTCCACCACCGATGACACGGTGCGGGCGTTGACCAGAAGCTGCGGCGTTATGTTGTCCTGGTCCTTCAAAGACAGACGTTCCCGAATAGTCCGGGCCACCCGGGACAGGCCGACTGAAAACAGGTTGGATAAAAGCTCCCCGACCGTGCGGGCGCGCCGGTTGCCCAAGTGGTCGATATCATCGGTGAAACCGATACCGTTACGCAGACCTATCAAATACTTGGTAATCGAGATAAAATCTTTGAGGTCAAAAATGGTCTTGTCCAGGGGGATATCCAGACCCATCCGCTGGTTAATCATGTAACGGCCGACTTCGCCCAGGTCGTAACGCTTGTTGTTAAAAAGCAACTTATCAAGGAAGGATTCCGCCATCTCCAGAGTCGGCGGTTCACCCGGCCGAAGCAGGGTGTAAACCTTGACCAAGGCTTCTTCGCGGGATTTGGTGACGTCTTTTTTCAGGGTGTTGAGAACCAGATAAGCCTCGCGCTGTTCGTCCCGGGCGATTATCTTGACCGACTTGCATTTGTTAGCAAGAAGCTTTTCAATAACACTTTCACTGATTTCTTCGCCGACCGGGAACAAAATCTCGCCGGTTTCCTTGTCGATGATGGTTTCCGCCAGGAACGAATCCTCGCAGTTGACGGCGTTTTTCCCGGACAGGTTGACCTTCTTGATATGCTCTTCATAGAACAGGTTGACCAGCTCCTCGTCGGTGGAATAACCGATACAACGGAACAGGGTGGTCAGGGGTAGTTTTTTCTTGGAGTCGAGATACACGTACAGAACATCGTTGACGTCCATGCCGAACTCGACCCAGCTGCCCCGGTAAGGGATAACCCGGGCGGAATATAATTTTTTGCCGTTGGGGTGGATAACCTCATCGAAGAATACCCCCGGGCTGCGGTGCAGTTGACTGACAATCACCCGCTCGGCGCCGTTGACAATGAAGGTTCCCCATTCGGTTATCATCGGCAGCTCGCCCAGATACACGTCCTGCTCGATAATATCCTTGACGTCTTTCTGGTCTTCCTCGCCCTGCCGGGAAACCAGCCGCATGGTCACTTTCAGGGGCGCAGCGTAGGTCATGTTCCTTTCCCGGCATTCCACGATGCTGTACCGCCTGGGGCCGAGATGATAACCGACATATTCCAAGGAATAATTCTCGTGGATATCCGTTACCGGAAATATATCCGAGAAAATCAGATGCAGCCCTTTCTTCTCGCGCTTATCAGCGGGAGTATCAGCCTGAAGAAAATAATCGTAAGACTTGAGCTGAACCTCCAGTAAATTGGGCATTTCCGCCGCGTCCGGGATAGACGCGTAACTTATCCTTGTTAAATCACCAGTTCGGGTCAAAAGTTTACCCTCCTAAAAAAAAAGACACTTACGGGTAATACACTAATCCCATTATGGATTAATAGACAACTATCAAAAAAATATAAAATTTGGCGATCCTGTCCTTTTTTCATTTTCTCCCGATAATTTTTGCGGGAGCCATTGTTACAGCCAATCAACCAACAAACGAATCAAAAAAGGGGTTTTCAAAAATCTTAAAGTTAGACTTCCCCGGCCGGGAAATTACTCCCCGGCCGGAGTATGTAAGATTATTTAATTTCAATAGTAGCGCCCACCTCTTCAAGCTTGCCCTTAACCGCCTCGGCTTCGTCTCTGGAAATACCTTCTTTAACCTTGGCCGGCACACCTTCCACAAGATCCTTGGCTTCTTTCAAGCCAAGCGAAGTAAGCTCTCTCACCACTTTAATAACCTGGATCTTCTTTTCACCAATAACCGTTAGAACAACCGTGAACTCAGTTTGTTCCTCGACTTCAGCCGCGCCGCCAGCTCCGCCCATCATGCCGCCCGGCATTATGGCTATCGGAGCTGCCGCAGAAACTCCAAACTTGTCCTGAATGGCTTTCGATAAATCGGCAAGATCCATAGCGCTTAAAGTCGCAATTTTTTCAACAATTTCATCAATCGCTTCGTTAGCCACTTTACTTACCTTTCAAATACGAACATTAATTAACAATTTACTTACCTATATTGGAATTATCTCCAGCCCAAACGGTGAGACGGTCCGTTTAGAAGCACGGGATGACTATAACCCCATAACGTCCCAATAGTTCCTTAACCCTCGCTTTTCTTTTTCTCGCTGAGAGCGTCAAGCGTCCCCACCAATTCGGTGAAGAAGGCGTCAAGCGATGACACCAGGCTGCTAAACGGCGATTCCACCGCGGCAACCACCTGGGATAAAAGGATTTCGCGTGACGGAAGGTCCGCCAGGCGCTTGATGTCCTCGCCCTGGAAAACTTGGTCATCAACGACAAAAACCTTTATCCGGGGCAACTCTTTCTCTTTATATGAATCGTACAACAATTTGGCGGCCACCGACGGCTCGTCGCTGGTGAAAGCCACCGCGGTCGGGCCGGTAAAATGCTCATCAAAATCCTTCAGCCCGGATTTATTCGCCGCCAACTTATAAAGAGTATTCTTGGCTATCAGGTACCTGACATTGCTCTCCCTCAACTTTTTCCTGAGAAGGGTTATATCAGGAACATTCAAACCCTGGTAATCGGTAATAAAGAAGGAATTCGACTCGTCGAACAACTTCGATATTTTTTCAACCGCATCTATTTTTTCTGGTCTCGGCATGACTTTTCTGGCTCCTTATCCTATTTCTTCACGGCTTGAAGAATTTCCGCATGATCCAACTTGATGCCCGGGCTCATCGAAGAACAGATGGAGACTCCCAGGAAATACGCTCCCTTGGCCGCCGTTGGTTTGGCCCGGAGAATGGCGTCGATGAAAGCATGGACATTTTCAATAATTTTATCCTCTTCAAAGGACAGTTTGGCTATGGAAGCCGCCACGTTGGCCTGTTTGTCAACCCGGAACTCGATTCGGCCGGCTTTCAACTCCTGAACCGTCCGAGCAATATCCATGGTCACGGTGCCGGTTTTGGGGTTGGGCATCAGGCCCCGGGGGCCGAGCAGTTTACCCAGCTTCCCGACCACCCGCATCATATCCGGGGTCGCCACCGCCACGTCAAAATCAGTCCAGCCGCCCTTAATCTTTTCGCCCAGGTCCTCGGCGCCGATAAAATCAGCTCCGGCTTCCTTGGCCTCGTCGGCTTTCTCCCCCTGAGCGAAAACCGCCACCCGGACCGATTTCCCGGTCCCGTTGGGCAGCGATACCGTCCCGCGCACCATCTGGTCGGCGTGCTTGGGATTAACGCCCAGACGAATCGCCAGTTCCACAGACTCATCGAACTTCACATATTTGTTTTCTTTGATAATCTTGACCGCCTCGGGCAAGCTGTATCGTTTGGCGCGGTCAATTTTTTCCCGATAGAGTCTGAAATTCTTGGAATGTTTCATAAACTCCTCTTCTCCCTGGTGACGTGAAACACCATCACAGGTACAACCGAATGTTAATGTAAGCTACTGAACGATTTCGATACCCATGGAACGGGCGGTACCCTCAATAATGGCTATCGCATGCTCCTCGGACGAGGCGTTCAAATCAATCATTTTCGTTTTGGCTATCTCCAACACCTGGGCTTTGGTCACCGTGCCGATTTTGTCCTTGTTGGGCATGCCCGAACCTTTCTTAACCTTGGCCGCCATCTTCAACAGGGTCGAAGCCGGCGGGGTCTTGGTTATGAAAGTGAAGGACTTGTCGGTATAGACGGTAATAATCACCGGCGTTAAAATACCCTTACCGTCCTGGGTCCTGGCGTTGAAGGCCTTGCAAAACTCCATGATATTAACCCCGCGCTGACCCAGGGCCGGTCCCACCGGGGGAGCCGGGTTGGCCTGTCCGGCCGGGATTTGAAGTTTTATTTCAGCTGCTATTTTTTTTGCCACTTTAGATTATACTCCAATAAATCAAGCTCAACTTTTACTCTTAACTACCTCCACCTGAAGAAAATCAAGTTCTACAGGCGTGGGACGTCCGAAAATCGAAACCATCACTTTGACTTTGCGCCGCTCCATATTGACTTCGCTGACAGACCCGGAGAAATCCATAAAGGGGCCGTCCTTAACCTTGACCGGATCTCCCGTCTGAAAGGGAACGTCGCTGCTCTCCTCGGTCCGACTGCGGTCAATCTGCCCGACAATACGGCTGAGCTCATCCTCCTTCAAAGGCGCCGGTTTCCCGCCGGCCCCGACAAAATTGGTAATCCCCGGCGTCGTCACCACCAGGTTTTGGGTCTCCTTGTCCAGCTCCATTTCAATCAGGATGTAACTGGGCAGGAATTTTTTGGTCGAAGTTGAGCGTTTGCCCTGCTTCATTTCCGTGACCTGCTCGGTCGGGACCAGAATCTGGCCGAACCTATCCTGCAAACCGGCGTTTTCCACCGCCGATTCCAGATATTTCTTGGCCTTCTGCTCATGGCCGGAATACGTATGGGCAACATACCAACGTAATGCCACTTAGCCTCCCATCCCTCCGCCGAAAATAGTCCGGATAATCAGGGTCAGAATCCGGTCAACAAATCCGATAAAAATGGAGACTATCAAAGAAACGACCACGGTAATAATGGTTGAGCTAATCAACTCATCCTTGGTCGGCCAAGTCATCTTGCGCAACTCAGCGAGGGTTTCTTTCAAATATTTTTTAATCTTCTGCAAAACAATCCACCAAGCATTTATACTTTTCAGGCCAGGAGGGACTCGAACCCCCAGCATCCGGTTTTGGAGACCGGCGCTCTACCAATTGGAGCTACTGGCCTATATATATAATTTACCTTGTCTCCTTATGCATCGTGTGTTTCTTGCAAAAGGGACAGAACTTGCGATACTCCACTCTTTCGGGGTGGATCCGCTTGTTTTTCATCGTTTCGTAGTTCCGCCTCTTGCAATCACCGCATGCAAGAGTAACTCTTTCTCTAGGCACTGTTCAACCAACTTTCACACTAAGAGTTTGCAAACCTTATTCCGTAATTTCCGCGATAACGCCGGCGCCGATGGTGCGGCCGCCCTCGCGAATCGCGAAACGAAGCTCTTTCTCCATCGCGATCGGCGTGATTAACTCTATTTCCATCGTCACGTTGTC
>Ga0210003_1002634_pt1 | contig 14994 bp, 11 predicted proteins | sample LantaG_FD_182804 | JGI IMG/M metagenome (GOLD analysis project Ga0210003, IMG submission 182804) | Deep subsurface microbial communities from Baltic Sea to uncover new lineages of life (NeLLi) - Landsort_02402 metaG (SPAdes) (version 2) | ecosystem: Environmental > Aquatic > Marine > Oceanic >... | reverse complement strand
ATATGAATGCCGAGCCGCGAATAGAAATATTATTAAAGCTGATTAAAATTATCGAGGAAGAAAAAGAGGAAGAAAAAAAAGAAGAATAAAAAATATTTTAAAATGGAGGTAATAATATGTCATTAGGAATAAACACTACCACCCCGGAAGGAATCGTTTTGGCTGCTGACAGCCGGCAATCATATCGCAACCGAAAAGGGATGGCACGAATCGGAAGTGATAATGCTTCCAAACTTTTTCAGTTGAACAAAAGGATTGGGATAATTGTAACCGGACTGGCTTTTTTACCGGAAGATGGAGTAATAAAAAGTGTCAGTAAATTTATCGAGCAGTTTAAGAGAGACAACGATATAGAAAGACTGAACGTAAGAGATGCGGCTGACAGATTGCATAGTCTTTTTGATATAAAATATGAATGGCAGAAGAGGTTAGATGATGCAGTAGAAAAGATTAATAATGACCTCAAGCGGCAGGGTTTCGAAGTTTTAGAAGTTAAGCAAGAAAATTATATGGTTAAATTCCAGTTTAAAGACCTGCAGGGGAATTTGAAAAATGGAATCGGCGGAATCGATAGGATAACTCTTCTGGTAGCTGGTTTTAATAAAGATGGTTCTCACGAAGTCTATACTTGTATTATCCCCGGCGAGGTTCAGAAAAAACGGGATAGCAGAGAAAAAAACAAAGAATATGGAGCAAGCTGGGTCGGTCAAAACGATGTGGTTTCCCGAATTGTTTTGGGATTTGATGGAAGAATCAGTAATCTAAAGTTTGTTAATGAAGCAATGAAAAACCTGGGGCAAGAGGAAGTAAGAAAACAGCTGGGAGGTTTACAATATGCTATCCAATGGGGGACGATGACTCTGCAGGATGCCATAGATTTTTGTACTTTAATGGTTCAAACTACTTCAGCAATCCAACGTTTCTCCGATGGTATCATAGCTAATCCGGGAGATATGCCCGGTGTTGGCGGCCCGGTAGATGTGGCAGTTATCACCGCAGACCAGGGCTTTGTCTGGGTCAACAGAAAAAAACTAAAAATCGAATCTCTCTCCTCCCCTTTGAGAGAGGAGAACTAACCCCACATATCTCCTCCCCCTTCGAGGGGGGAGGATTAAGGTGGGGGTGATACTCTCTTCACCTTTCCTCATTTTTCCTAACGTAGGGGTTCGATTCATCAAGCCCGTTACAAAACAATGCGCAGAGACTTGATTTAAAAATCTAAAAAATATTTTTCTAAAATAACAATTTTTTACTCAATGTTGACAAATACATACGGGAAAGATAAACTAATAACGAAGATCGAAGTTTAGAATTTTAAAGCCACATGGGAGTCACAAACCTGTGTTATAATTTGAAATAAGTTAATTAGACCTGTGTCTGCGTGCGCCTGCCTGTGCCGGCACGGCAGACAGGAACACGCACAGGCAGAAAGGAGAGTCATGAGTAAAAAGGAATTACTTATAAACGAAATTGAACAAGTTCCTGAACCTTTTCTTGACGAGGTATTGGATTTTATTAAGTTTTTAAAAACAAAGGTTATCAAAGAGCGAATGAATATAGCTATTGCAAGCGAATCTTCTCTTAAAAAGGATTGGCTGAAGCCAGAGGAAGATGAAGTATGGCAAAATTTATAAAAGGTGATGTCGTAGTTATTCCATTCCCATTCTCTGACCTCACCCAAACCAAAAGACGTCCTGCTTTAGTCATCTCGGCATTAGAAGGAGATGATGTAATTCTCTGTCAGATAACAAGCCGAACCATTAAAGACAATTATGCTATCCCGCTTGGGGATAAGGACTTTAAAACTGGAGAATTAAAGCAATCGAGCAATGTGAGACCAAACCGCATATTCACAGCAGACAGCCAAATTATCCTCTACAAAGCTGGCAGTCTTACAGTCAACAGACTCAACGAGGTTATTGACAAGATAGTTGAAATTATACGGAAATAAAAAAGCCCGTCTTTTCCCCTCTGTCATTCCCGCTCCCCCCTCTGTCATTCCCATGAAAATGGGAATCCATCTTTTCTTATCATTGTGACTGAACCCCCTATAAAACAATATCTACAGGTTCAATTTCCAAAAATCCAAAAAGTATTTTAAAATATTTTCACAAAAAAGAAGGATTTTTAAAATTTATGTCGTATATGGTATATGCAAAAGAAGAAAGCTACTTTTTCTATCTTTTCTTTCTCTTTCTTAACTTAACTTGATATTATATACTATATAACTCGATACTATTTTAAAAATATTTGCAATTTATTTCATAATGCTATATAATTACTATCCGCTGTAAAATAACACTTTTTTAATAGGAAGGTGAAGTATTAGAGTAATACTTTAAGAGAAGTTGAGAAAGGTAAACTATCCGAAAGGATAGGTCGCAAAGATTTGGGTCTAAATCACTTTTAGTGACATGACCGCCAAACTGCCGACTTTTTAACTAAATAAAGATTGGCAGTTTTTTATTTTCCTAGAGACCCTCATTTCTCTTATTATTACATTTATCAAGCATAAAATCACTCAAAAAATCTTATCATCTACCTGCTTAAAAACTGCCTTTATAAAATTATTTCAAATAATAATCGTAGCACTATTTATAAAATTTACGCTCAAAAATTATTTTCAACCTAACAAAGAAAATTAACATTCATTCATCATAGTATATACAGATCACTTGAACTTTATTTAATCTTAAAAAGGAGGCGATGTCCCCCCTTGATTATATTGAAATGATTCTTATTTGCAATTCAATTTTATAAGAAATAAAAAAGTAAAGAAGTGAATTTTAATGAAAAAGTATATAATATTAGTGTTAATAGCGTTGGTTATTGGTGCTTTGTTCGTTGGAGTAGTGGCTGCCCCTGCCGGTACAGCGCATCTATATCTCTACGAGAAAGAGTTGGTAAGTGATATTTGGGAAATTTTAGAAGGTGGAGCTTGGGGAAAGATGGAATACAAATCAGTAGGATCTGTATTTGATTTCGTCTTTAATGGAAAAGGATTAGAAGCAGGAACAGATTATACTCTTATTTACTATCCTGACCCCTGGCCGGGAACTGGCCTTATCTGTCTGGGTAGTGCTACTGCCAATGGTGGTGGCAATGTTAATATTGCCGGCTCAGTTGAAACCGTTGATCTTCCTATTGAAGGGGTGGTCTTCCCCCGATAAAACGGACAGTTAGTTAAGCGACCATGGTCATTTCTTCGTATTCCTCAGGGCTATTATACCCGATAGAAGAATGTAATCTTTCTCTATTGTAAAATATTTCTATGTATTCAAATATATCTCTTTTAGCTTCGATTCTCATTTCGTATTTTTTGAGATAAATTAGTTCTACTTTTAAAGTGTGGTAAAAACTTTCCATCACCGCATTATCCCAACAATTCCCTTTTCTACTCATCGAACATAACATGCCGTAGCTTTTAAGTAAAACCTGATAGCAGTAGCTGGCATATTGACTACCCCGGTCTGAATGTAGGAGTAAACCCCGGCCAGGTTTTCTCTGCTTAATAGCCATATTTAGTGCCTCAATGACTAAGTCTTTTGTTATCCGATTTTTCATAGACCACCCCACGATCTTACGAGAATACAGGTCCATAATGGTGGACAGATAAAGCCAGCCTTCCTGGGTATAGATATAGGTGATATCGGCCACCCAGAACTGATTGGGTCTATCTACCTTAAAGTTGCGATTTAAAGAATTTGCTGCTACCGGCAGTGAGTGCTTAGAGTCGGTAGTAGCTTTGTATTTTTTTTTGGCCACAGCATGAATTCCTGTTTCTCTCATTAATCTTTCTACCCGTTTTTTACTCACATGACAACCCTTTCTTAAAAGTTTTTGATGGATTCGGGGACTCCCATAGGTCCGGCGACTATTACTACTTAAGTGCTTTTTTCTCTAATTTAACTATTAAGATTAACTCTAACTCTAAATATCATTAATAATTAGTTTTCCTCTTTCCCTAAATTTATTATATTGAATAAATTTTTATCATTTATCAATACCTCTTCTAAAATATCTATCTCTTGAGGTAAGCTTAATATATTATTAATACGACAAAAGATTTAGGAAATCCTTCTTTTTGAGTAAGAAAGTTTCAAAATGCGAGATGTGAGCTTATTTAATCAGCCGATCTTATAATCCACCGATCAAAGATAGAAAAATGCAAGGATAGATTCCCGCTTGCACGGGAATAACAGAAGGTCATTTTCTACATCAGTTATTCCGGTAATGTAAAATTTTTCTACCAGAACTTTGATCACATTCGGAGATAAGAATGCCGGTAAAGTTGGTCCTAACTCCTGTGCTTAACATCAGATAAATTGAATTTCTGAATAAGGAGTCGTTTGCCAAATAGATGTAAAATTTAGAGATTGTTTTTTTCATTTAGATACCTAAGATTATCTTATAGTTATAAATTAAAAATAAGATTTGAATAATTATTGTTTTTTTAAATAATATAATATAGAATATCATTATGAGAAAAATAGTTCAAGCAGCTTCTTTTACCTTATTTATTTTTGGTCTACTCGGGTGGTTATATATAGTCGCAAACTCCTTGGTGCACCCCGAAACTTTAACTATTCAATTAACCCATTTTGCTCCCTGGCCGAGAGAGGATACTTTTGGTATTGTCTCTTTTGCTGTATCTTTCGTATCCTTTTTCATTTGGAATCTGGTAAAAGACGATAAATAGACTACACTTAAAGCCAGGCTTAGTTTTGATTACTATGGAATTTTTTCCACCGCAATTACATTCTAAGTCCGGCTTTATTGTTTTTGTAGGAATACATAAAAAATTGTTAAATCAATGTCTAAAAATGATTGTTTTGGGGAATAGAATAAGTAGAGAAGAAAAGTCATAAAAAAGAATAAATTACCATCGAAGTTGATAAAGGCAAATCAATCGAAAGGTTGAGACGCAAAGCGATGGGTCTAAGGCACGCAAAGTGCTAAGGCCGCCAAGCTACCGACTTTTTTTTCGTTTTTTAAAAAGCCCATGCTTTTGTAAAAATGCCTTCACAGCTTAAATTAAAAGAATTTAAGCCTCTGTTAAAAGACAGAGGAAACGGAGGAAAAAAATGAAAGTACTGGGCAAAATAACCTTAACCTTAGGACTGATGATCATCGTTGCTCTCTTTATGACATCTTGTAGTGGAGTGGTTACACCTGAACTTCAGCTTGATTTAGATGAAGAGATAAATAAGGTCGAAGAAATAGATTATGTTTATTTGGATGTACCTTATGAAAAATACGCCGGAACAAACTGGTGTCTTCCGGCCTCCGGGGCAATGAATTTAAAATATTTCGGTATAAACGTTAGCCAGGCAGAGATTGCCAGTAAAGTAATCACCAACGGCAGCAGTTCGGTATTTAGATTTATCAGTTTCGCCAAGAATTTGGGATTTGATACAAAATATCAATCTAAAACTATTGAGGAAATAAAGGTTTTATTGGAAGAAGATACCCCGGTAATTGCCGTACAAAATTATAGTCTAACTCAACCTTATTCACATGCCCGGGTAATTATCGGATTTGATGATGAGAAAGAGGAAGTAATTACTAATGACCCGACCGCAGGAAAAGATTACATAATATCCTATTCTGATTTTTTAGCTCTTAACTTTGATATTGATTCTGGTAAATGTAAGGTTATTGTACTTTTTCCGGAAGAAGTTGACATCTTAAATGCAGAAATTATTGACGGTACAGATAATTCTTAGAATAAACCAATAACAATTATTATTGAAAAGGAGGATAACTGATGAAAATAAAATACGATTATTGTAAGATATCTCCTGATAGAGATAAATATGTTGTAGAGTATGGACACAATACTTATAAAGGGTATACTTTATCTTCACCGATAAAGGTATCGGATAGAATCTTCTCCACCGGAAAAAAGGCTGTCCGCTTTGCCAAAAAAATCGTCCCGGTTGAATGCATAAAGAAAGAAGAGAAGTAGGATGGTTTGATAAAGGAACAGGAGGTGGTTCTCTGTTCCTTTTCTAAATGTCAAGGGGACGGTTCTTGTGACAATAAAATAGAAATGAGTAAATGGGGTCTCAACATTTGACATAACTTTATTTATCCCTGGACCCTTTTCTAAAATGAATCAGAGACAGGGTTAGTTTTGATTGTTATGGAATTTTTTCCAATGCAATTATATTCTAAGTCTGGCTTTATTTTTTACAATAATTTTAATTCGAAAATATATTATTCAATATCAGGATATGAAAAATTCCCTTCAACAACCCTATCACAATATCTCCCTTAGTGGTGAGGCATTTTTCTATTCAAGCATTTCACTTCACTTTCTTTAGCTGAGATTGGCCAGCTTTTTAAGATTGATTACTCGACTTTTTCTCAGGTTGCTAAAAGATTTGAGCAAAAAAGTAAAGACAATTATAAAATAGGGGAGATCAAACAAAAGATGATGGCAGTATTGAGAGAGAATTCAATGTAAAATGTTGAAACCTGAGTCACAAAATCGAAATTTACCTATTATGATAATTTTATTATAAAATATTTATCTAAAAAAATTTTTAAAAATTATTAAATTAATGTCTAAAATTGATTCTTTTATGGAATAATACATATAATGATAAGTATATTCAAAAATAGAATAAGCATTTCGAAAGTTGATAAAGGCAAACTATCCGAAAGGATAGGACGCAAAGTCATGGGTCTAAAGCACTTCAAAGAGCTAAAGAGGGTCAACTCTCAACATTTAACTTAACTTTATTTATTCCTGGACCCTCTTCTAAAATGAATCAGAGACAGATTTAGTTTTGATTGTTATGGATTTTTTTAAATTTATGTGGTATAATAAGTATCTAAACTTCAAAAAATAAATATTCATGTCATTACCTAATATTATATTAAACTTTTTCAATAGGAAGGTGAAGTATTAAAGTAATACTTCAAGAGAAGTTGAGAAAGGTAAACTATCCGAAAGGATAGGACGCAAAGTTATGGGCCTAAGAGATTGTCATTGTGAGACTGCTGAAAGTAAGTGAAGCAATTTCATGCAATACTACGGCCGCCAGACTGCCAGCTTTTTAACTTAATAACGATTGGCAGTTTTTTATTTTGACTATTGTTTCTCACTTCTCTTATTCTTACATTTGTTAAGCAAAAAAATAACTCAAGAAATCTTATCATTTATCTGCTAAAAAACTGCCTTGTAAAATTATTTCCAAAAAATAGTTAAAGCACTACTTATAAAATATCTACTAAAAAAATATCTTCAACCCTATAAAGAAAATCAACATTTTAAGTCTGGCTTTAACAAACAAAAATTTTGTTATTATTGATTTTATATTAACTCTTTTTGATTGAACAATTTTTTTTAAAATCTTTTTGGAAAACAATCGTATTGAACAAGGAAAATTAAAAATCTATGATGAATTTTTTAATGAAATAGAAAATATATCTTGAGAGGAGAAGTATTTAAAAATTCCTATCATAGATAGAAGGAGATAACATTGGAGAAATTTCTTAGAAAATTTTATTGGCTAGTTCTGGACTTACTATCGATAAATATTGCTTTAATTTTTTCCTTGATTTTAGCCTATGGAAAAGATTGGAGTGCCTATTTTTATGTTTATCGAGAATTATTCCTTTACTTTTCTGTTGCCTTTCTTTTATTTGCCCTGATTTTGAAATTAAATAAAAGAGTCTGGAGATATTTAAGTATCGGCGATCTTTTTCTCATCACCGAAGTGGTGACCGCAGGCATGTTGGTTTCGGTATTATATTTAACTGGGATCAAAGGGATGGTTTTCCTTCCTACGGTCCTTGTCTTAACCTGGTTTTTTAGTCTGGACCTAATAGGAGGAAGCAGATTAATCTGGAGGATATATTGTGAGAGGGATGGTGTTTCTAAAAAAGGAGAAGACCGAATATTAATTGTCGGAGCAGGGGATGCTGGGGTAGCTATCTCCCAGCAGATAGTCAAGAACCCAAGTTTAGGTAAGATCGTGGGTTTTGCGGATAATGATCAGGAGAAGATTGGAAAGAGAATTCACAATATAAAGGTATTGTGGACTATTAATGAGATCAATGGGGTTTTAGAAAAAGAACAGATTACTAAAGTGATTATCGCCATCCCCACCGCCAGTGGTCAAGAGATCAGAAGAATTATTGATCAAATAAAAAATAAGAAAGTGAAGATCAGGACCTTACCCGGACTGTATGAGTTGATCAATGGGGAGGCTAGTGTTTCTCGGATTAGGAAGGTCAGTATCGAAGATTTATTAGGTAGAAAATCGGTGAAGTTAAATTTAGAGAAGATTTCCCATTATTTAAAGGGAAAAAGGGTCTTGGTCACCGGGGGAGGCGGCTCGATCGGAAAAGAACTCGGCCGGCAGATTTGTCGGTTTGCGCCTGCGAAATTAACTTTATTGGATCACAGTGAATATGGGCTTTTTCAGGTCAATCTTGAGCTCAAAGAGAAATGGCCAGATTTAGAACTTGAGTTGGTGGTGGCAGACATTAGAGACAGAGAAAAGATGGATAAGATATTCAAGAGGTTAAAGCCGGAAGTGGTTTTTCATGCGGCCGCCTATAAGCATGTGCCGATGATGGAATATCATCCCGATGAAGCGATCAGCAGTAATATTGTAGGAACGAAGAATGTGGGTGAACTGGCCAATCAATATGGGACGGAAAGAATGGTGATGATCTCCACCGATAAAGCGATTAACCCTACCAGTGTCATGGGAGCGAGTAAACGGGTGGCAGAGATGGTGGTAAAGGATTTGGGGAACAGGAATGTAGGAGCCAAGCCGAGCAAAAACAAGACTAAATTTGTAGCGGTTCGTTTTGGGAATGTGTTAGAAAGCAATGGCAATGTCGTGCATATGTTTAAAAGGCAGATTGCTGAAGGTGGGCCGGTTACCGTCACTGATGAGAGAATGAAGAGATATTTTATGACTTTACCGGAAGCCAGTCAATTAGTCCTCCAGGCAGGATCCTTAGGTAAGGGTGGAGAAGTCTTTGTTTTAGATATGGGTGAACCGGTAAAGGTCTTGGATGTGGCCAGAGATTTAATCTATCTGTCTGGTTTTGTACCGGATGAGGATATAGAGATAAAGATGGTAGGCTTACGGCCGGGAGAGAAATTGTTTGAAGAGTTGTTAACTAAAGAAGAGAGGGAAAAGGGACTGGTGGATAATGGGCATGAAAAGATTTTTATTGCTCAGGTTGAGGAAGTGGATGGGGGGAAGTTAGAGAAGGATATTCAAGAATTGGAAGGATTGGCTAAAAAGATGGATATGGAAGGGATAGTGAGAAAGCTGCAGGAGATGGTGCCAAGTTATCAGCCTAACAGGGAAATGATGGAATAGTCTACAAGTCTACCAAAAAAAGAACAGGAAGCGGTTCTCTGTTCTTTTTTTAAAAGGGAAGTAATAGGGGGCCAATCAACATTTGACATAACTTTATTCATTCATGGACTCTCTTTTAAAATGAATTAGAGGTAGGTTTAGTTTTGATTTGGTGAAAAAGCCAGACTTAGTTTTGATTGTGAAAGAATTTTTCCGATGCAATTATATTCTAAGTCTGGCTTTGTTTTGTAGGAATTTTTAATCAAAAAAATCAAAAATGAATGCCTAAAATTGATTCTTTTAGGGAATAATATAAATAGGGATAATTATATTCAAAAATAGAATAAGCATTTCGAAAGTTGATAAAGGCAAACTATCCGAAAGGATAGGACGCAAAGTTACGGGTCTAAAGCGCTTCAAGTGCTATGACCGCCAGACTGCCGGCTTTTTTTATTTTTCCTCCGAAGCTCTGGTTATAAAAGTCGGTAAAAAGGTGAGATGAAAATAACAAACCATAGTGCATGTGTAACTTCAATTCGTTTTATCAATCTGAAATTTTAGGAGGATTAAAAAATAAAAAAATTAGTATATACTTTAATTGCCTTGATGGTCATAACTGTGTTTATGGTTGGTTGTACTACGGTAGCACCTGAAACTGATTTATCCGGAAAAGGTTCCCATGGGCAAGCGGGGAATTCCCACATTGCCCATCTCTATCTGTATGAGAAAGATTTAGGTTGGGGAATTTTAGAAGATGGTGCCTGGGGAAAGATGAAGTATAATCTATCCGGTGAAATGTTCGAATTCGTCTTCAATGGTCACGGTTTGGAAGCGGGTTCTGATTATACACTCATTAACTATCCTGACCCGTGGCACGGGAATGGTTTGATTTGCCTGGGAAGTGGATCTGCCAATAAAGGAGGAGAAGTCCATATCGCTGACTCATGTGATATTGATTTTCTTCCAGTCGTCCTTGATGATAATTTCCCGGATGGTGTAAAAATATGGCTGGTCCTATCTAATGATGTAGATCGTGATGCACAAAAAATGGTAGGCTGGAAACCCGAAGAGTACCTTTTTGAACATAATTTGATTCAATTTAACGAGAATTTGTTGAGTGAACAGTTGATTAGTGATGAATTTACATTTACTGCTAATATTAATCCAGATCCGGGTGTAACAGATAATGAAGATTATTTTAAGGTTGATACCAATACCTTAACGACAGATGGCTCTGCAGCTACTAATTATTACTTGCATATTTCAGGGAGACCCGAACTTAAGGATAATTTGTATGAATTATATTTAACCGATTATAGTGGAGGTGTACCTGCTTTACTAGATTATTATGATAATAGATTTGCTGGTTCTGGTATCTGGTTTAACTATCTTGTAGATGCAGCTAATGGCGACAAACCCTTTGCTTATATTCAGGGCGGAACTGGCACTCCACTATTATTGGATGCAGCTAAATATGATTTAATTTTCTTAGAAGAGGCCATGCCCATACCGGGAGACTATCCGGAAGGTACATATACAGTTGCCGGTAAAGTGGAGACATCCGCTGGCTGGAAAGCAGTTACTTTTGATTTAACCATAAAATAGCAAGAATAATTTTAAGTCTAAATTATTACATATTCTTTGATTTATATGAAAAGCAAATTTTAAAATTTCCTTTAAAAAAGAACAAGGGACGGTTCTCTGTTCCTTTTCTAAAAGAGATTTTAGACTATTCATAGGAGATTTTCAGATGAAAGGTTGACTATTTTTACATTACTCAAAGTCAAGCTTGGATTTTAACTTAAAAAAAACAAAAGCTGGGCTTAGTTTTGATTGCTATGGAATATTTTCCACCGCAATTACATTCTAAGTCTGGCTTTTTTTACAATAATTATGATTCGGGAATATATTATCAAACATCAGGATATGAAAGATCCTCTTCAACAATCCTATCGCAATATCGCTCTTGGTAGTAAGATGCTCATCTAATTAAATATTCTTCTTCACTTTCTTTGGCTGAGGTTGACCAGTTTTAAAAGATAAAGTTTTTTGTCAAAGAAAACTACTTCCAGTAGGTTTGGCACAGGCAGATTTTAGTAATATTAGATTCTATATGTTAGATTCTATATTGAATTACATAACATTAAATGATAAAATAAAAACTGATCACTTCAAAACATTGGTTTTCAGATTTAACTTTGTCACAGGATATCTTTTCAACTCGTATTTAAAATCTTATTGATGGGTTTTTAAAAATATTCTTTAAGAGGAGATAAATTGTGGAAAATATTATATCTTTATATGAAAAATTAGGATTATTTTATTTCGGAAAAGAAGTTGATCCAAAAACCCTTGAAACAACCGATAACCTTCTTCTTTACAAATCTCAAGATTTTACCACACATGCTGTTATTATAGGAATGACTGGAAGCGGAAAAACAGGGCTTGGGATCGGCATTATAGAAGAGGCCACCCTGGATAAAATTCCCTCTATTGTCATTGACCCTAAGGGTGATATGGGCAATCTTCTTCTTGCTTTTCCGGATTTAAAGCCAGAGGATTTTGAAGAATGGGTAGATGCGGATGAAGCTCAAAACAAGGGAATGGATCCCAAAAGTTATGCCGCGGAAGTGGCAACCAACTGGGAAAATGGATTAAAAAGTTTCTACCAGGATAAAAATAGAATAAAACTTTATAAAGACAGTGCTGATTTTACTATTTACACCCCGGGAAGTTCAACAGGGATTCCCTTATCGGTTTTAAGCAGCTTTGATATGCCTGCTGAAGATATTCTTGACGATCCTGACACCTTTTCCTCAATCATTAATTCCACGGTTATGGGTCTTTTAGCCCTAATTGAGCTAAAGGCAGATCCTTTATCAAGCAAAGAGTATATGCTTCTTGCCACTATTTTTTCCTACTTCTGGAAAAAGAAGAAAGGTCTTTCCTTGGAAGAATTAATCGGTTATATAGCAAATCCCCCCTTTGAAAAGGTTGGGGTACTAAACTTGAAAATTTTTTATCCCCAGAATGAAAGACTTAAACTGGCCATGCTTTTAAACAATGTTCTGGCAAGCCCTGGATTTTCAATATGGACAGAGGGAGAACCCCTGGATATTCAAAAACTCCTTTATACCGGAGAGGGGATTCCTAAAGTTAGCATTCTCTCTATAGCCCACCTTGATAATGCCCAGAGAATGTTTTTTGTAACCTTGTTTCTGAATAAATATATCAGTTGGATGAGACAGCAAAAAGGGACACCCTCTTTGAGAACCATCCTATATATGGATGAAATTTTTGGCTTCTTCCCGGCTACCTCAAATCCCCCTTCCAAAAAACCGATGCTCATTCTTTTGAAACAGGCAAGAGCTTATGGTGTTGGGGTGGTTCTGGCCACTCAAAATCCAGTTGACCTTGATTATAAGGGACTTTCAAATATAGGAAGTTGGTTTTTGGGAAAACTTCAGACCAAGCAGGACAAAGACCGAGTAATGGATGGACTCATCAAGGATAGTGCAGACTCTCTCAGTAAAAGCGAAATAGGGTCGCTGCTTTCTAATATGAAAAAGAGGACATTTCTCCTAAAAAGTGCACATCTTGACCATCTTTCTCTTTTCCAGACAAGATGGGTTTTATCCTACTTGAGAGGCCCTCTTTCCAAGCCTGAGATCAAAAAATTAATGGCAGAGAAAAATAAACTTTTAAATGAAAGGGAAGCAGAAAAGGGCAAAAGTAGTGTCCAGGAAGATAGTGAAATTTCAAAAAAAACGGCCTCTCTTCCCCTAATCTCAGATAAAATTAAACAATATTTTTTAGATAACTCTCCCTATAAGGAGAAAGTTATTTTTGAACCCAAAATACTATTAAAAGGGAAAATAAGGTTTTACAGTGAATCTAAAGGAATAGATGTAAAAGAGGAAGTATTTTTAAAGCTTCCTATTGATGAAAATACCGCTGAAATAAATTTTGAAAAGGGTATGCCAACCAATGATGATGTTAGTCTTTACGAGGCTAAATCCCTTGAGAATGCTAAATTTTATCCACTGCCATTTTTCATAGAAGAGATGAAAGATTTTAACAATGTAGAGAATGAATTTAAAGATTCTCTTAGCCGCACCAAGAGACTTGACCTGTATACCTGTAAAGAATTTAAACTTTTATCCCAACCGGGAGAAGATCTTTCTTCTTTTAAGCTAAAGATTATAGAACTTTTAAGAGAAAAGAAAGAGGAAGAAGTTGATAAATTGAGGGTAAAATTTAAGGGAAAAGAGGAGAGTCTTCAGAAAAAATATAATAGGCTCCTGGAAAAGTTGTCAAAAGAGGAAACTGATACAAAAACTATCACCACAGAAAGCGTTTTATCGATTGGCGCTACTGTGCTTGGGGCATTTCTGGGAAGAACAAAAGTAGGAAATTTAAGCAGTGGTATGACCGGCTTAAGAAGGGCAAACAGAATTTTTAAGGAGAAAAAAGATGTAAATTTTGTAAAGAATCAAATTGAAGAGCTTACCAAAGAAATTAAAGAATTAGAAGGGGGACTTAACGAAGAAATAGTAGAAATTTCTGAGAAATTGAATGTAGACAATTACGAAATTGAGACCATTAGCCTGCAGCCAAGGAAAAGCGATATTTCTAATTTAAGCGTTTCTCTTCTTTGGGAATCAAGATAAATGTATCGAGAATTCTTTTTATTTTAATTAATATTTTAAAGATAATAAGCAAAAAGGAGAATTTAAATAATGTTTAAGGAATTTAAGGAATTTGCCATGCGGGGGAATGTGATTGATATGGCTGTGGGTATCGTAATTGGTGCTGCATTCGGTACCATTGTGAAATCACTTGTTTCTGATATTATTATGCCGCCTATCGGTCTACTGTTGGGTAAAGTTGATTTTGCTAATCTTTTTGCAGTCTTGAAACAAGGTGAGGCAGCTGCTGGTCCCTATGCTTCTCTTGCTGATGCTCAGGCAGCCGGAGCAGTTACGATTAATTATGGTGTGTTCATAAATACACTCATAAGCTTTATAGTAATTGCTTTTGCAATATTTATAGTTATCCGTAATATAAATAAGCTCAAGAAAAAAGAAGAAGCCCCTCCGGCTGAACCAACAACCAAGGATTGCCCATACTGTCTTACAAGTATTCCGATTAAAGCCACACGCTGTCCGCATTGCACTTCTGAATTGGTGGCAGAATAAAGATAACTATTTTGAATAAAATAGTGAATAAAATAGGGACAAACACCTATTTTTTATCTATATCATTTTAAAAGAAGATTTTAGTATATTTTTCAGTCTATTTAAAATGAATAGAAGTCAATTTTAGATTTTAACTTAACTAAAAAGCCAGACTTAGTTTTGATTGCCAAGGAATTTTTCCGATGCAATTATATTCTAAGTCTGGCTTTATTATTACAATAACTTTGATTTAAGAATATATTATTCAATACTAGGATATGAAAGATCCTCTTTAACAATCCTATCGTAATACCGCTCTTGGAAGTGAGGTATTTATCTAATCAAGCATTTCACTTCACTTTTCTTTGGCTGAGATTGCCACCCCTGCTTTCGCTGGGGCAGGCTTACCTCGCTCGTCGCAATTGACATACAACCCTTTGTTTTCAAGGCTTTCAGACCCCCTTCAGGAATGCCTTTTTAACGCA
>Ga0210003_1002633_pt1 | contig 14994 bp, 9 predicted proteins | sample LantaG_FD_182804 | JGI IMG/M metagenome (GOLD analysis project Ga0210003, IMG submission 182804) | Deep subsurface microbial communities from Baltic Sea to uncover new lineages of life (NeLLi) - Landsort_02402 metaG (SPAdes) (version 2) | ecosystem: Environmental > Aquatic > Marine > Oceanic >... | reverse complement strand
GCGGCACCTCGCCGAACGTGTCCAGCGGCGCCGCCAGAATCAGCATTTCCTCCTTGTCCTGCTCGAAGGTCGGGTCGGTGCCCCGGAGGAATCCGAAAACGTTTCGGCCGACGGCCGGCTCCCACGTGATCCGGCTGTGGATGGCCGCGCGCAGCGGCTTGGCGGCACCGAGTTGGGGCAGGGCTTCGAGGCCGCCCGGCAGATAGTATCGCGGCAGGTTCACGTTTACGTCTGCGAAATGCGGATGCCACGCTTCGGCCGGTTCGTTTTGAACGAAAATCACCGCCGCAGCACCAAGCCGGAAGGCACGCATCCAGCCCCTGCCGGAATTGTAGTCCGCCACGGCGATGGCGCCCTGCAGCAGCGCGCCCGGCAACGACGCCAGCGCCTGTCCGCTGCCATCGCCGATATAAACCAGCGGGCCTGCGATGCCCTCGGGCGGCGTGACAGGCGGAATGATCCCGTTGGGGCGCATCGGCAGCAGCGTGATGGGTTCTGCCGAGCCATCAACGAGCAGTTGACATTGCCGGACGCGCGTCTGCGCGGTCGGGAAAGGCTGCACGATCAGCTCGTCTACGCCGATCTCCTCGAGCTGCCGCCGCACGTGTTCGGCTGCGGCGTCGCACTCGGGCGTGCCGGTCAGGCGATGAGGCCAGGCCGTCAACTGCACGCAGTCGTTGGGGAATGTGTCGACGAATTCCCCGGCAAGCAGCGGCGCAGCCGGAAGCAGCGCGATAATCGCGGCGATGAACATTATGCGGACATGTGTTTTCATGTCTGAATCTGCCGCTACTCCGTTTCGCCGCCGATGCTGCCGACCTGCACGCGGACTTCGTCGCGCCTGGCGATCCGTTCGATGCGGCCGTCGCGTATCCACATCAGCCTGTCGCAAACATTCAGCATCCGGTAGTCATGTGTGGCGCAGATGATCGTTACGCCGCTGTCGCGGTTGAGCGATTGAAGTATCTCGAGAATCTCGCGCCCGGTGGCGAGGTCCAGGTTGGCGGTCGGCTCGTCGCACAGCAGCACGCTGGGGTCGTTTGCAAGTGCGCGGGCAATCGCCACGCGCTGCTGCTGGCCGCCCGACATCTCGATGGGGCGGTGCGACCATCGCTCGCCCAGGCCCACCAGTTCCAGCAGGTTCATGCCGCGATCGCGGGCGCGGTCGGGCATCAGCCCGCCGAACGCCATCGGCGTGGTAACATTCTCCAACGCCGTCATATACTGAATCAGATTGTACGATTGGAAGATGTATCCGATCTTGTGGCAGCGCAGATACGCAAGCTCCTCGGCCGTCAGTTGGGCCACGTCCACTTCGTCTATGAACACACGCCCCGTGGTCGGGCTGTCGAGCGCGCCCACCATGTTGAAAAACGTGCTCTTGCCCGAGCCGGAAGGTCCCATTACCGAGATGAACTCGCCGGTATATATCTCAACGTCGACGCCGCACAAGGCTTCGGTTACAACCTCGTTCTTGACGTAGCTTTTCTTCAGCCCGACGGTGCGGATGATCACGCGGCGGACACCCGGGGCGTCCGAATGCGCCTGGTGTGCGGCCGGTTGGGTTTTTTGTGGCTGCTCCATATGGTTCGATCCGATTTCGATGATGCGGGCGCGTCTCCTGCCTTCCCCGGCAGGCTGGGCACGTCACGGGCATTCGCTGTCGGTCCGCAGCATCATTCGAATTTCATTGCGTTTGTCGTTGAAGGAGATCTCCGACATGATCGATGTCAGGATGTATAGTCCGCGCCCCGATTCCTTCAGGATGTTGGCCGGCCTGGTCGGATCGAGAACGCACGTGGGATTGTAGCCGTTGCCCTGGTCTTTCACGATCAGCGTGACCGACCGTGGCGTCCATTCGCAGGTTATGCAGATTTCGAGGGAGCAATCTCCGCAGTGGCCGTGTTTGACGGCGTTCATCACGGCTTCGTCGAACGCCAGCCTCAACGAGCTGATCTTCTCGCGTGAAATTCCCAGTTGGGCATACAGTTCTACAAGCTGGCCGGCGGCGGCCTGAATTTGTTCGGTGGCGCCGGGGATGCAGAACGTTTTGCTGCCGGATGGTGAAGTCATTTCAGGTGCCCCCGCCGTATCAGGAGCCTCGCCAGCCAGCCGCGCCGCACGTTTATCGCCTGATGCGGGCACATCTCCTGGCAGCAGAAGCAGCTTATGCACTTGCGGCGGTCGATCGTGATCCTGCCGTCGGCCAATGCCATCGCGCCCGGCGGGCACGCCCGCACACAAGCCAGGCACTGCCTGCATTCCGCGTGATCGACCGCCGGCGTTGCCGCCATCGCCTTCCTGAGCGGCCCGCGCAGCAGACGCGGCCCGAACTCGACGTCGACGGCTTCCGGCAGCTCGAAATCGTCGATGATGCAGCTTTCAACTGGCGCCCCGGCGATCTCGATTGCGCCCAGGCTGTCGGAAAACGCGCCCGATGCCGCGGCCGCCCTGACCAGCGGAAACTGCTGCTCGGGCAGCCCCGCGATGCGCGCCGCAATGCGGTCTATCGCGAGGGCGTCGCTTCCCGCGAGAATAACGCCGATATCCCGCACTCGGCCGGCGCTCGGGCCGTTGCGGTCCATTCCCACAATTCCATCGACGATGCTGAAATGCGGCTCCAGCAGCCGTGCCAGTTCCAGCAGCATTGTTGCGAAGGCGTCGCGGTCGCGCCCGGCGTGCATGTGCCACTGCGCCTTGCGATGGCCGACCACGCAGCCGAACAAATTCTTGACGGCCGCCGTCAGCACCATCTGGCCGTGGCTTTTCAGCTTGGGCAGGTTGATGATGAGGTCCGCCTCGACGGCCTCGCGCGCGACCTCGAACCTGCGGAACAGCCCCTCGTTCGTCCGCATTTCCACCGGCTGGAATTCGACCATCTCCACGCCGAGCCGCCGTGCGACCTCGGCGATTCCGCAGCGGTCGGCCACTTTCGCGGCCGAGCCGATGCCGGGGCTGTCGCCGATGGTCACGCGGGCGCCGCAATCCTGCAGCCGCCGCACAACGGATTCCACCACAGCGGGATGAGTGGTAACGGCGCCTTCCATAGGCCACGCCATCAGGAGGTTGGGCTTGACAAGCACGCGGTCGCCCGGTCGGATCAATGCGCCTGCGCCGCCGAAGGCATCGAATGCAGCCTCGACGGCCGCATCAACGGCGGTCGAATCGTAGCTGCTGCACTTGGCGATGAAAACCTTCGGGTCGGGCACGATGATCGGCCTCGGGTGGTGTGCGACTATGCTGCATTCCCGGCAGTCGGGCGTTACGGCTCCAGTCGTTCGTGCAGCGTCAACCTCAGATTCTGCGCCTTGCCCGCCTCCGGAAACGTCGGGTCCTCCATGAGGGCCTTGTCGAGCCGGCTCAGGGCGCGGTCGATGGCCATCGGGCGGCTGTCGGCCGCGGCAACGATTTCGGCATAGTGATACAGCATCGTGGCGGACGGATTCTTCTGCGTTGCAGCGGTTATGTAACCGAGGGCCTTGCCGAGCAGTTCGGCCGACGCCTGGGGTTCGGTCTGTTCGGCTGCACGCCGGTAGTATATCCAGGCGAGCGTGTCGAGGATATTCGGCCAGTAAGGCCGCCGCCGGCGGACCTGTTCGGCGAGTTTCTCCGCTTCCTCGAGGTTGGGCTTATGTTCCGCATAAATCCATGCCTTGAGGGCGCGGGCGTCGTCGTGGTGAAACTCCAGCATGCCTCTCGATATGTGCCCACTGCCGAGGTCTCGTGCGTTCGCGGTGGTAAGGCTGAGCACTTGGTCGGCGTCTGCGAGTGCGCTGTCGAAATCGCCGAGGAATTCATATATGCTTGCTCGAAGCAGGAGCACGCGGACCAGGTCAGGCTGGCGGCTGAGGATTTCGCTGAGCATCTTCACGGCGTCGGCGGCGTCTGTTTCATAGCCCTTCCCGTCGTTGATCAGCCTGGTCTGCTCGCGGTTGTAGCGCGTGGTCAGGAACTCGACGTGTGCCATGCTGATTTTTGCGTCATCCTCTTTTAGAGCTTTATTAGGGTCGTTATCCTCCTCTATAGCTTTTATAGCTCTAGTAATATCTTCCCAAATGCTGCGTGCGGCGCTGATTGCAGCGATGCGTTCGTCGGGGCGTGTATCGGGTTTCACCAGATCGAGGTGGGTGCGTGCAAGAAGCGCCTGCGCCTCGTAGAAATCGCCCTTGCGGACGGCTATCGCCTGGCGGAGGCATTGGACCGCCGAGGCACGGTCGCTGCTGCGGAGGTAGGCGTTTGCCCCCGCGAGCAGCGCTTCGGCGGCGAGGTCGTTGGGCCCGACGGTTACAGGATAGCCCTCGTCATCGAGCTTGATCGAACCGTCCGGAAGCAGTTCGAAATACATCTTGCTGTGATGAGATACGACGTCGCCGGCCCTGAGGAACTCGCCGCGCCGCGAAAACAGCTCAGACAGGCCCATCACGGCCATGTGAAAGCGCCGGAGTGCCGACTGCCTGAGGTCGGGCTGCTGGTCAAAAAAAACCATCTTGTATGAGGAGCCGCGCAGGCGCAAGGCCCGGATGAAATGCCTTTCGGCAAGATGAAACACCTCTGCTTCCTTATACAGGTTGCCGAGGTGGACGTGCGCGTCGAGGAATCGCGGCTCCCTGCGAACGGCCTCGGTCAGCAGGGCGGCCGCCTTGATCAGCGCGCAGGTTGCGGTGTCGAAAATAATGTCGGCGGCGGGCTTCTCACCGCTTGTGTAGCGGACTATCGCACCGACGGCGCCGCGCCAGCGGTCCTGCTCGCGCTGAGGGCGGTCGGCGGTCGTGAGCAAATTATCGGCGACCGTGCGCGCGAGCGAATCGCCGGCGGCGCCTTTCGCAAGGTTCACGTACCTCATAAGCAGCAGGATGCATGCGTCGAGATAGTCGGGGTAATCGTTGATGATGCTGAGATATTCGGCCTCCCCCTCGTCTTTTCTGCCGGCCCAGAACAGCAGGTTGGCCGTCACCTGCCGCAGTGCGATCTGCATCGGGCGAGCGTTGTCGCCCGAGGCAAGCTCGCGGAAATATTCTATTCCTTCCTCGGCCCTGCCGGCAAGCCCGTAGGCAAGCCCGCAAGGGCTGATGTATTCCGGCGAAGGAGGGCCGAGAAACATTGCTTTCTTGTAGTGCTCGATGGCAAGGTCGTAGTATTGCCTTGTAAGCTCCTTCGATTCCTCCGTATCAGCTTTCTCGGCCTGGGCGCGGCGTTGGCAGGCCTTGGCCATCCACGCCTGGGCCACGTGATCGTGCGGAAATTCAGCTACGGCGGCCCGGCAGGCCTCGAGCGCGGCCTCCGCTGCTTGCATGCTGCGGCCGAACTTGTCGATGAGCATCCAATAGAACCCGGCCGTTTGCGTGTGAACCTTCAGGTTTCGCGGCTCGAGCGCGCGAGCCCTCGCGTGGAAGCTCCTGCCGATGTCGATGACCACCTGCAGGACGTTGCTTTGCTCGATGCCCTCCTCCTCGGTCAGGCCGTCGAGCAGGTCTGTCAGCTTGGTGAGCAGCGACTGGCGCTCGCTGCTGAACTTGCTGAAAGCTTCCACACGAAACACAAACTGCCGGAGTATCTCCTTCGCGTATTGTTTGTCGGCCTTCGTGCGGGTGCGCGACAACACGCCGGCGATCAGCCTGCCGCCCATCAGCCAGCCCTCGGCGTAGTCGGGGTGGGCGGAAAGCAGGCCGGCGAGCGTTGTAATGGCCTGAATGGCGCCCTCGGCCGACTTATCCCGCTCGTACGACTCGATCAGCCGCCTGCGGGCCTCGAAATGGTTGGAATTTACCTTGATGACTTCCTGATAGATATCGCGGGCTTCGTCGATCTTGCCGCGCGCCTTCGCGGCGGAGCCGTCATCGGCGCTCCTCTTTGCGGCCTCCTCCTCGATCCTCCCGCGCTTCTCAAGCCAGCCCGCATACGTTACCGGGTCGTCGGTCGGGCTGTCGGAAACGAACAGCAGCGTTGCACCGCGCACGGAAAAATCTTGGAAGCCGATCGTCTGCGGATCGGCGCCCATCCGCCGGAACGCCACGTCCTGGGGCGAAAGGGGATGATACACCGTGCCCGACAGCCCGCACGGGACGGCAAGCCCCGGCACGCTTATACTCAGGAAGAACAGCACTAGTGGAATTCGGCGCATACCGGTTCCAGCGGAAAAAAATACTCCCTTAACTCAAAACTCATTCTATGGCGAACTTGCAGGCTTTTCAACTATTTTCGGCACGCAGGCGGCGCCGGCACACAGAATTGGGGCGTGGCCGGTTCGGCGGCGGGGCGATCATGCAGCCTGACACTTGAATCATATGTTGAAAAGCGGTATCCTTAATTGTGGTGGAAGCCGCTCGGCAAGCTCCAGAAAACAAAGGGGGAAACGATGATCAAGATCAAGCTGTCTGATCTGATTTATTCAGTGGACGCTTCCAGTGCTGGGAACATGCTTTACCTGAACAAGAAGACAGGCGAGATAGTCTGGGTAACGGACGATGATGATGATCACGAAAAGCTGGCGGAGGACATCGAAAACCATCCCGAAGATTACATTGATCTGCCCGACAGTTCCGACTTCCATGAATGGAGCGTCATGGAGCGCTTCTGCTTCGAAATGGATGACGACTCGCTGAGGGACGAGTTTCTGAACGCGATACACGGGAGAGGCGCGTTTCGGTATTTCAAGGACCTGCTCAACAGGCACGGTATGTGGGACGAATGGTCCGAATTCCGGGAAAAAGCCCTCAGAGAGGTCCTTGAAACCTGGTGCGAAATGAGCGACGTGGAGCTGATTGACGACCAAAGCAATCCATAGCCGCACGATTGCTCGGCGGCTGCACGGACAAACACCGACCAACACGGACACACGGACACACACGGAGAAACACGCACCAACACCACACGGACCAACACAGACGCGCATGAGCAGTCCGTGTCAGTCCGTGTTTGTCTGTGTCAGTCCGTGTCGGTGCTTTTTTTGTGTAAGCGGGCGGGCATTCCTGCCCGCCCGCTTTGCTTCACGCCTATTTCACCAGTGCCAGCGCAGGCGCCGACAGCCGGTTCGTGATCAGAAGCGCATCGCCGCCCGGCCGCACGCGCTGGATAAGCTCGAGGCGTAGCTCCGAGCGGAACCGCGCCCAGGCTTCGCCGCCCGCACGCCGGCACGCGAGGGCAAACAGCACCACCGCGTCGTCGCCGCGCACAGCCGGTGCGGCCTCCCGCAGCTTCGCGGCGAGTTCGTCGCGCTGCTTCGCATCGAGGTCGTCGAGCAGCGCCGATGTAACCGCCGCTCCCCCTTGGCCGGCCTTGTCGAGGGCGGCCCTTGCTGATGCGATGTACTTGTCGTCGAAGGCCGGCGCCTTGATGCCGACGGCCCCGAAATCGCGCACAGCGAGGAGATGCTGCAATAGTGAAGCCTGCCCCTGCACGCCCCGGGCTGCCGGAGCGGCAACCGCGAGCTGTGCGGCTTTCTTCGCCAGGGCCTGCACGGCGGCATTGTCGGGCAGCAGCCGTGCGGACGCAGCGACAGTCCACAGCGCCCGGGCGCTCAGCGACGTGTCGGCCTTGATGGCGTTGCCGCATTCGGCGTGATTCCAGGCGTAGCTCAGCCAGGCGAGTGTCTCGCGGTCGGCCGTGCCGGCAAGCCCGTCGGCCATCAGCTTCCACGAGTATTGGCGGAGGGCGTCGGACACGGCGGCCCGCTCGTTGGCGGCGATCCGCCCGGCGCGAGGCTCGGCGCGGGCGGCGTAGCGGCGGGCGGTTTTGGCTGCGATCGCTGCGGCGGCCTGCGGCAAGGCTTCAAGTTGCTTGCCGCTGCGCAAAGCCGCCAGCAGGCTGCCCACGCCCTGATGGTCGGCAGCCGTGCCATCGACCATTATTCGGTCGAAATCAAGCTCCCGCACCTTCGCCGGATCGACCACCGCCTTGATGCAGGCTAGCACTTCTTCGCGGGAATCGAGCAGGAGCTTCCGGTTGGCTTCCTTGTCCTCGCCGAATTCATCCTCGAGCGGCACGCTCAGCTCCGCGATGGTATAGACCCACGGTGCCGGCGCGTCGGTGGCGAGCCTTCTGCTGGTGCCGACCGCTATGCGCTTGCCGTCGACCGCCCAGTCGAGCTGGAATGGATCGAGCAGCCAGCACAGCGATTCGGCAACCGTCGCGTTGCGGAGGTCGAGGTAGACCACGTCGAGGTACTTGATTTCAAGAAGCTCGCGGACGTCGTCCAAGCTGCCGTCGATGACGTTGATCTCGATGCCGGCCGCCTTGCCGATAGCGGCAATGGCTTCACTCAGCGACGTGTGCTCGAGCACGATATCGAGCTGCTTCTTCAGGTCCGGCAGCGTTTCGATCTGGGCGGCAACAACAGCTTCGCGGGCGCTGAGCAGGTCGTTGAGCGCCATCTGTCCGATGTTTCTGGCCCGGTAATCGCTGTCGGAGCCTGCAAGCATGCACGCCTTGCGCAGCAGCGAAACGGCTTCGGCGAGTTTGCCGGCCTTCACCGCTGCGGCCGCCGCAACGCGGCATTCTTCGGCAAGCTGCCACGCACCTTTCTGCAAGTGCACGATGCCGTCCTTCACGGTGAAGCCGTAGCCGGTGCCCTGCTGAATCCATGCCAGGGCGGTGGATAGCGGCACTTCCTGATCGCCGCTGTTTAGGTGAACCGGCATCTTGGCGGCTGCGTCCCTGATGTCTTCGTCCATAACGATCTTCGTGTCGAATCCCTTGCTGAGCGCCTCGAGCACCTCGCCGAGCGGCTTGTTCTCATATCGCACCTTGAGCACCTTGCGGAGTTCGGTCGCAGTGCCGGGTGCCGCTATTCCCTCGTCCATTGCGTCGCCAGCTTCTGCGCGAAGGAGGCTTCTGCTTCTTCCTGCGCCGCCGCGCAAGCCATATGCACCCGCTGCCGGCATCGCCATCGGGGCAGGAGCAAGTGAAGGCGCGGCCATCGTAAACCCCCCGCCCTCCTTCGCCTTCTCCATAGCTACGCCACCGCCGGAGAAGCGATAGGCTCTTCGCGATTGCTCCATCTCCATAGGGGCGTTCATGGGGCGCCCCAGCGCCAGTTTTTCAATCACGAGAGGCGCGTCTTCCAATTCATCCACGAGCATCCTCATCTCGCCTGGCCCGAACACACCCGAGAAGCTGACGCCGTCGGGCATAGGCACGGGCACGGTCACGCGGCGCGGCGGCGTGGCCGGCTCGCGCAGCGTGCCGAGGTCCTTCTCGTCGACCGCCACGAAGCTGGTGTACTGGCTCATCAGCCGGTAGGTGAGGGCCGTGTCGGTGATTTCATCTACGAGTTCCTGCACCTCGCTGCCCATCATCTGGTAGGAGAGGTCTTCGATCTTCTTGCGTGCCCACACCGGTGCAAGCACGTTATGCGCAGCCTCCGCGTCGGGCAGGGCTACCTCGAGCGGATAGCTGACGGGCTTGCCCTCGATGAGGCCGTTGATCATTATGACGTCGCGGCCGGCTTCGTAGAATTTCCCATGAAGCACCACCGGCCTGCCCGCCCACAGTTCGGGCACGCGCATCGGGTAGATGTCGTACACGCCCAGGCTGTTCCAGTCGATGCGGATGTTGGAAAGTTGCGCCCGGTGGATGCGTTCGACAATCTCGGGCACAAGCTCGGCGGGGTTGTCGCCCAAGCCGAGCACCTTGCCCATTCCGCCGCCCTGGCGCGCGACGCCGTCGATCAGGAAGCGATTGACGCTGTTGCCGATGCCAACGGCCCAGAATCGAATCTGATCGCCGCAGCGGCGGTCTACTTCGTCGATGATCTGTTTCTCGTTGCCGATGTAGCCGTCGGTGAGCATGATGACGATGCGGACGCGGTCGGGCGCGACGGGTTCCTCGACAACCTTCTTGATGCCCTCGATCATCATCGTTCCGCCGCCGCCCTGGATGCTGCGGGTGAAATCGAGCGCTTTCTCAACATTCGCCTGCGTGGCGGGCAAGTATTTTTCGAACAGGGCGTTGGCCTGGCCGGCGAACGTCACCACCTGAATGGTGTCGTCGGGCTTGGACAGCTTGAAGAACTGCTCCATCGTCTGCTTGACCTGCTCGGTGGGGCGTCCGCGCATCGAGCCGGACACGTCGATGAGGAAGCAGACTTCGCGGGGCGGGGCCTTCGCCAGTTCATCGTCGAGGCGCGGCTGGATCATGAGCATGAAATAGCCGTCGCTGCCTTCGCCGAGGTTATGGGCGAGGAGCGCCATCTCGGGTTTCTCGCCGGCGACCTTGTACTTCACCACGAAATCCTTGTTGGGGATCGAATCGGCCGGGAGGAGCTTCGCGGCGGCGCGGGTGGCGTCGACCTGCATCACCTCGGCGTTGTGGCTGGTCGAGCGGAGGTCGCGGACCGGCACTCCGGCGTTGAGGTTCAGGCTCAGGGCGATGTCGTGCCCGTTGCGCTGGCCGGGCTTCATGTATTCGATTTCTGTTTTCTGGCCGCTTGCGCCGGGTGCGCCCACGGGGGCGGCGCCTATGCCGCCGGCGGAGCCGGGCGGGTTGAATCGCGGCCCGACGACCATCGGGAAGTGGAACGTATATTCGCCCATGTCGTACTCGAGCACGTCGAGGTAGGATATCTCGATGCGGATTTCCTGGCCGGGATCGATGTTGCCCACCGACTGCACGAAGATATTCGGCCGCTCCTGCTCGAGAAGGGCGGCGGTGCGGCCCTGCGCGATCGCCTGCTCGTAGATGGCGCGGGCGGTGTCGCGTTTGCGGATCAGGCCGACTATCCTGCGGTCGCCGATCACCATCGTCATGTCGTCAACCGCCGACCCATGCGGCAGGGGGAAAACGTAGACCGCCTCGATCTTGTCCTTGAATGGGTTGTAGAAGGTTTGCGTTACCTTGACGCGCGCGATGAAGCCGGAGACGTCGGCGGCCACATCCGTGTGCTTGAGGGGGCATTCGACGACCGAGTTGTCTGCCTGGCGCACTCGCAGCGCCCCCTGGGTTACCTTGTCGTCGATTGGCTGAAGGGCCTTGTCGGCCTCCTCTGCGTCGGTTTGCTCGCCTGAAGCGGGCGCCGCCGCGAAAATTGCCACAGCCACCAACGCTATCACGACCAATCCTGTCTTTCCCATGCCTCATCTCCTTAACTTGGCGGAAAGGTTCGGCGCGAAGAAACTGCGCCGCTGCATAAATAGACGCACGGCAGCGCGGAAGGTTCCAAAAAATCTTTTATTGCATCTGGTTTCGCGCGGGATTGCGAACCAATAAGCCGGGGCGGCTTCCTGGGATCGCGGGCGTCCCGCCCGCATCCTGGCTCCGCGTCATTTTTTTCCGGATATTTCGAAAATTTCACTTGACATGTGCAGCCGGGTGTGTTATATTGTGAATAGAATCACAACGTGAATAGGGTAACGCTGATGATGATGCTTAAATTTCACACGAGGGGCAAGGGATGAAATCCGAACGAACCATAGGACGGCTCAGCCTGTACCGGCGGCTGCTGCGCGAGCTGCGTGTTGCCGGTGTGGGCAATGTTTATTCCCAGGAGCTGGCCCGCATGGCCGGGGTGAGCGCGGCGCAGGTGCGGCGCGACCTGATGGCTATCGGCTACTCGGGCAGCCCGGCCCGCGGCTACGTGGTTGAGGCGTTGGGCGAGAGCATCGGCACGTTCCTGGATTCTCCCGGCGGCCAGGCTGCGGCGCTGGTGGGCATCGGCAATCTCGGCCGCGCGATCATGGCGTATTTCTCGGGCCGGAGGCCGCGGCTGGCGATTGTTGCTGCGTTCGACACCGATCCATACAAGGTCAACCGTGTAATCCACGGCTGCCGCTGCTATCCGGCGGCTGAGCTGGAGCAGGTGGTGCGCGAGCATTCGGTTTCCGTGGGGATCATCACTGTGCCGGCGACGGAGGCGCAGAACGCGGCCGATTCGCTGGTTCGAGCGGGCGTTAGCGGGATTCTGAATTTCGCCCCGGTGCCGCTGCGGTTGGCGGCGGGGGTGTATGTTGAGCAGATAGACATGACTATGGCGCTGGAGAAGGTTGCGTTTTTCGCACGGCAGCGTTAGGTTTCGGGAATTGCCGCCCCCGTTGCGTGCCGGGCGGCTGTCCCAGGAGCAGTGAAGGAAAAATTGCGTGAAAACAACTGAGCTGGAATCCGTCATCGGCAGGTACACGAAGGGCAGGCGCGATTCGCTCATCCCCATCCTGCAGGAGGTGCAGGAGGTGCAGGGCTTCATCTCGCGCGAAGCGGTGACGGCCATCGGCGAGCATCTCGAGTTGCCCTCTAGTAAGATTTACGGCGTGGCGACGTTTTATAATCAGTTCCGATTTCAGCCCAACGGCCGCTACCACGTTCAATGCTGCCGCGGGACGGCCTGCCACGTGAAGGGTTCGGCCAAGGTGCTGGACACGCTGGAGCGTGTTTTGGGTGTCAGGGCCGGCCAGACAACGCGCGACGGCCTGTTCAGCCTCGAGGTGGTCGCGTGTGTCGGCGCCTGCGGGCTTGCGCCGGTGATCAGCATCAACGGCGAGTTCTTCGCACGGGTTACGCCCGAGAAGATCAATAAGATCGTCGAGACTTATAGAAAGGCCGCTGAGAATGCTGAAAATGTCTGAGTTCAGATGCTGTGACCAGTGCTGGCACGGGGTGAATCGGCCGTGCCCGGACCTCGTGCCGTGTCTGCTCGACGGCCCGTTGTGTCACGACGGCGAGCAATGCCGCAGCAAGCGCCGCCAACAGATGACGCATCTTCGGCGGGAAGTTGTGGCGCGGCCGGTTATTTTCGTCGGCGCCGGAACGTGCGGCCTTGGTGCGGGCGCCGGCAAAGTGCTCGCGGCCGTGCGGTCGTATATCGACCGCACAGGCGCCGAGGCCGACGTCGTGGAGGTCGGGTGCGTGGGGCTGTGCGCGGTCGAGCCGATCATGGACGTGCAGCTTCCCGGCAGAACGCGCGTGTCGTTCCAGGAGATCACCGAGGACAAGGTGGACGGCTTGCTGGATGCGATGCTGGCCGGCAGTATCCCCGACGAGTCGGCTGCGGAGGTGCTGGGGCAGGTTCGCAGCGACAGCCTTGAGCCGTGGCCGGGCGTGGCTTACATCGACGAGCATCCGTTTTTCGCGCCGCAGGAGCGGCGACTGCTTAAGCATTGCGGCATGATCGATCCGTCGAGCATCGATGAATACATCTCGGTAGGCGGTTTCGCGGCGTTTACGGGCGCGATCAAGAGCAGCACTCCGCCGGAGGTGTGCGATCTGGTCGAGCGAAGCGGCCTGCGCGGCCGGGGGGGCGGCGGGTTCCCGGCGGGCAAGAAGTGGAAATTCGCCCTGAACGCGCCGGGCGAGCAGAAATATATGGTCTGCAACGCCGACGAGGGCGACCCGGGCGCGTTTATGGACAGGGCGGTCATCGAGGGCGATCCGTTCCGCGTGCTCGAGGGCCTGGCGATTGCTTCCTACGCGATAGGCTCCACCAAGGCTTACATCTACATCCGGGCGGAGTATCCGCAGGCGATCAGGCGGCTGCGCGACGCGATCGGGCTGGCGAAGCTGTATGGGCTGCTCGGGCACAATATCCTCGACAGCGGGTTCAACCTGGACGTTACGATCAAGATGGGTGCGGGCGCCTTCGTGTGCGGCGAGGAGACGGCGCTGCTGCACAGCATCGAGGGGCGGCGTGGTATGCCGCGGCCCAGGCCGCCGTTTCCGGCGGTGCGCGGGCTGTTCGAACGGCCCACGGTGATAAACAACGTCGAGACGCTGGCGAATCTGCCCGCGATAGTGTCGAACGGGCCGGAATGGTTCAGCAGCCTGGGCACTGAAACGAGCAAGGGCACGAAGGTGTTTGCGTTGTCGGGCAAGGTTGCCCGCACCGGGCTGGTGGAAGTGGCGATGGGCTGCACGATGCGGCAGATCATCTTCGACATCGGCGGCGGCGTGCCGGGCGGCAAGGCGTTCAAGGCGGCGCAGATAGGCGGCCCGTCGGGCGGATGCATTCCCGCGCAGCACCTGGACATCAAGGTCGATTACGAGTCGCTCAAGACCGTGGGCGCGATCATGGGCTCGGGCGGCCTTGTGGTGATGGACGAAGACACGTGCATGGTGGACGTGGCGAAGTTCTTCATGGATTTCATCCAGCGCGAAAGCTGCGGCAAGTGCATTCCCTGCCGCGAGGGCACGCGCCGGATGCTCGAGATACTGCAGCGCATCACCCGGCGGCGGAGCGTTGAGAGCGGGAATTCATCGCTCGAGCGCTTCAAGGGCGTGATGTACCTGGACCGGCTCGCGAAGGTGATCCAGGATACAAGCCTGTGCGGGCTGGGGCAGACGGCTCCCAACCCGGTGCTCAGCACGCTGCGGTGGTTCCGCGAGGAGTATGAGGAGCATATTTTCGAGCGGCGGTGCAGGGCGGGCGCGTGCAGCGAGCTGCTTGTTTACCGGATAGATGCGGAGAAGTGCAAGGGCTGCATGGCGTGCGCGAAGAAATGCCCAGCGAACGCGATAATGGGTTCGCCGAAAAGCCCGCATTACATCGTTGCGGAAAGATGCATCGGCTGCGGCGGCTGCGTCGAGGCGTGCAAGTTTGATGCGGTGGTTGTAGAATGATACCCGGCAACGGAGTGCGTGCGACGCACCCGCGCCCTACGGAGCACCTATGAATATAACTGTCAACGGCAAGATGATTCAAGCCGAGCGCGCCGACACGATTTTGTCGGCGCTGAAGCGAGCGGGGATTTCGGTGCCGACTCTGTGCCACATCGATGGTCTGCCGCCCTCGGGGGCGTGCCGGATGTGCGTGGTGGAAGTGGAGGGCATGCGTAACCTGGTGCCGAGCTGCGCGTATCCGGTTGAGGAAGGAATGTCGATCAAGACGCATTCGCCGCGCGTTGTGCGTGCGCGCAAGACGGTGGTCGAGCTGTTGCTGGCGGATCATCCCGACGATTGCCTGTATTGTGTTCGCAACGGCAACTGCCGCTTGCAGGAGCTGGCAGCGGAGCTTGGTGTCCGGGAGCGCCGGTACGTCGGTGCGAAAAAAGACAGCCGCCTCGATATGTCGAGCGC
>Ga0210003_1002632_pt1 | contig 14995 bp, 15 predicted proteins | sample LantaG_FD_182804 | JGI IMG/M metagenome (GOLD analysis project Ga0210003, IMG submission 182804) | Deep subsurface microbial communities from Baltic Sea to uncover new lineages of life (NeLLi) - Landsort_02402 metaG (SPAdes) (version 2) | ecosystem: Environmental > Aquatic > Marine > Oceanic >... | reverse complement strand
CGGCACAGATTACCTTCGATGCGAGCCTTTGGCGGCCTGAAGATTTCACCGTCGAAACCATCGGGCCGGACCGCATCGCGATCAAAGGCCAGGCCACAATGAAGGGCCAGCACAAGGGCGTCAATTTCGAGGCTCAACTCAAGATTATTCCCGAGGGCGGAAAGCTTACGGCGACCGACGAAGGCCTTCGGTTGGAAAATGCCGATGCGGCAACACTTTTAATCGCTGCGGCGACAAATTACCGCGGCGACGATCCGCAGACGGTCTGCGATAAGCAACTGGACACGGCCGGCAGGAAAAAATATCCCGAATTGCAGCGGGCACACCTTGTCGAGCACAGGCGCCTGTTCCGAAGGGTGGTGCTGAATCTCGGTGACACGGCTGCGGCCGATAAGCCGACCAATGAACGTTTGCAAGCAATGAAAGACGGCGCCGACGACCCGGCCTTGTGCGCTCTGTACTTCCAGTTCGGCCGGTACCTTCTGATGTCCAGCTCGCGTCCCGGCTGTATGCCCGCCAACCTCCAGGGTATTTGGAACGAGCACATCAATGCCCCGTGGAACTGCGATTACCACATCAATATCAATATCCAGATGAACTACTGGCCCGCAGAGGTCTGCAACCTGGCCGAATGTCACGAACCTTTCTTCGACCTGACCGACAACCTGCGACCCCGCGGCAGAAAAACCGCCAGGGACGTTTATAACTGCCGCGGTTTCGTCGCCCACCATACCACAGATGCATGGTTCTGGACCAGTCCTATCGGCAACGTCGGGTACGGCATGTGGCCCAGCGGCGCGGCATGGTGCTGCCAGCATTTATGGGAACACTACGCGTTCGGCGGCGACCGGGAATTTCTGGAAAACAGGGCATATCCTATTATGAAAGAGGCCGCCGAGTTCTTCCTGGATTTTCTCGTCGAAGATCCGAAAACGGGCAAGCTGGTCTCCGGCCCGTCGATATCCCCTGAAAACCGCTTCCGCACGCCTGACGGCAAGACTTCTAACCTGACGATGGGCCCGGCAATGGATCAGCAGATCATCTACGACCTGTTCACCAATTGCATTGAAGCGGCGAAAATTCTTGGTTTTGACGATGAATTCGTAAAAGAGGTCAAATCCGCCCGCGGTAATCTGGCCGGCCCTCAGATCGGCTCGGACGGCAGATTGATGGAATGGAGCGACCAGTTTGAGGAACCCGAGCCGGGTCATCGGCACGTCTCACATCTGTTCGCGCTGCACCCGGGCAAACAAATTTCCGTCACCGGCACGCCGGAACTGGCGGCCGCGGCACGAAAATCGCTCGAATACCGCCTCTCGCACGGCGGCGGCCATACCGGCTGGAGCAGGGCATGGATCATAAACTTCTGGGCCCGCCTGCAGGATGGCGAGAAAGCACACGAAAACCTAATGGCCCTGCTGGCAAAATCAACGCTCTCCAACCTGTTCGACACCCATCCGCCCTTCCAGATCGACGGCAATTTCGGTGGTACCGCAGGACTTGCCGAGATGCTGCTTCAAAGCCACGCCGGGGAAATTCATTTGCTGCCCGCCCTGCCGAAGGCCTGGCCGAGCGGCTCGGTCAAAGGACTGCGCGCCCGCGGAGGCTTCGAAGTGGACATCGCATGGAAAGATGGTAAACTCGCCGAGGCGACCATACGCTCGCTGTCCGGCAACAAGTGCACAGTTCACGGCGACGGGGCCGTCCGCATAACATCCGGCGGAAGAACAATTAAGACTACCGGCAACGGACGTAACGTTGTCGAGTTCGAAACGAATTCCGGCCGAACGTATCGAGTTTTAGCGGAAAATTGAGTGCCTTTATGGTGTTAGTTCTGGGGATAACCTGGTATGTCGCTCTCCTGGTCGCGTTGACCTGCCACGAGGCCGCTCACGGCTTTGCCGCCCTGAAGCTCGGCGATCCCACGGCCTATCACCAAGGACAGGTTACGCTGGACCCTGTGGCCCACATCAGGAGAGAGCCGTTCGGCACGGTGGTTATGCCTATTCTTTCTTTTATTTTTGCTGGCTGGATGATCGGCTGGGCCAGCTCGCCTTACGACCCTCACTGGGCGCGGCACAACCGGCGAAGCGCCGCCCTAATGGCACTGGCCGGGCCGGTTGCCAATCTGATTCTCGTGGTAATAGCAGGCCTGGCAATTCGTGCCGGCATACTGCTCGGAGTCTTTTACGCACCGGAATCCATCACATTCGAACAGGTCACCGCCGCGGCCTCGCCCGGCTTTGCAAACTCGGCCTCGGTCGCCATAAGTATTTTCTTTTCGCTGAACCTGATTCTGTTCGTCTTCAATCTTATCCCGCTGCCTCCGCTCGACGGCAGCGAGGTGGTCTCGCTGTTTTTGAGCGAAAGTGCCGCCGAACGTTACGCGCAACTATTGCACCAGCCGGGTTTTCGAATGTTCGGCCTGGTTGTCGCGTGGCGATTGCTGGACGTGGTCTTAAATCCGGTGCATCTGCTGGCTCTGAATATTTTGTATCCCGGCGCCGGCTATCACTAAACATCGAAGCAGTCCCGGCGTGATATGTAAATCCCGTGAAGTCTATTCCACTTCCGCCGAAGCGTTCGGATCGAAAGGATTGATCCTGACTGCGAGCGAAAACAGGTACGGATAATCGATTTTCAAATGTTCCATGTGAGAGAGCCATTCCCGTACTAACAGCCGGTGGGCCCTTTTGATATCTCCGCTCAAATGGTCGTAGTCGGTCTCCGGCAGGTCCTTGACGGTTGCCCTGTGCGATAACTCTTCCGACAGATGAAAAACTGCCCAGAGAAGCTCAGTAAATGCTTCATGCTCCAGCAGGTTGGGATTCTCCAGCAGCCTCAGCAGAAACGCGCGTTTGCCCACGATGAAGCTCTGCAGGCCCTGGAGATCTCCGGCACGACTATCAATTTTGTAACTGTGTTTTTGCAGCACAACTTCCATCTGCGTGAAATGCTCCGGCGACCATTCATTACCCACGATCAGATGCTTCGAAATTTGTTCAGCGTTCTTATCGAAGTTTGTAAAAAACTTCAGCAAATCGGTGCCTACCTCGCTGAAAAAAGCGCCGATTACCATGTTGAGCTTTTTGAGCATGGCGCGTTTTTCCCTCTCACCCAGCAGGTGATGGATAATCAGCGTCACCAGCAGAACTTCTATAAAGACAAACGCGATATCGCCCAGAAGGTAGATGAAGATATGATGGCTGTCTCTGAAAATCACGAAGTGTAACGAATAAAAAAAGACCGACAGCACAATCAAAAGCATGCCGAGAAGAACACGCTGAGTCAAGTTACTCTTTTTCATAGATACTCCTATCAGTTCCCTAAATCGGATTCATTTTGCATTTAAAGCAGAATAGACTTCTCAGGTAAAAGTACAAAAATATTGATAAACGGTCAATATCTTACTATGCTATGGGGCAAATATTGAAATTTAGGGAACACATTATGCAAAAGCGAAGGTTAGGAAACACGGATTTGGAGCTCACAACGGTAGGTCTGGGCACCTGGGCGATGGGCGGGCCGTGGCAGTACGGCTGGGGGCCGCAGGACGACGATGAGGCGGTCGGCGCGATTCTGGCTGCTCTTGAGGCGGGCATTAACTGGATAGACACCGCCCCGGCGTACGGGCTGGGCCATTCCGAAGAGCTTATCAAAAAGGCTCTCAAACAGGTGAGCGAAAAGCCGCTGATAGCGACAAAATGCGGAATCCTGTGGAACGAAAAAAAGGAGAAAGTAACCTGTCTGAAGCGGCAGAGCATCCGGGACGAATGTCACGCCAGCCTTGAAAGACTCGGCATCGACGTCATCGACCTGTACCAGATGCACTGGCCCGACCCAGACGAAGACGTCGAAGAGGCATGGGAGGAAATGGCCAGACTTCTCGATGAGGGCAAGGTTCGATACCTCGGCGCATCGAATTTCACCGTCGAGCATATTGAACGCGTGCAGAAGATATATCCGGCCGTCTCGCTCCAGCCGCCCTATAGCATGCTGCATCGCGAAGTGGAAGATGAACTGCTGGACTACTGCAGACAGAATGAGATGGGCGTCGTTGTATACAGCCCGATTCAGCGGGGATTGCTTACGGGCAAATTCGACCGGGCCCGCTTTGAGGCTCTGGCTCCGGATGACCACCGCAGAATGAGTTCTGATTTCCTTGAGCCGCAGTTTAGTGCTACGCTCGAACTTGTCGAGGACCTAAAAAAGATCGCCGAGCGTAACGGCAGGACCTGTGCCGAGCTGGCGATTAGCTGGATCCTTCGCAGGCCCGAAGTCACCGCAGCAATAGTCGGGGCACGAAGACCTTCCCAGATTATCGAAACCGCCCCGGCCGCCGACTGGAACCTGAGCGAAAAAGATATCGAAGAAATCGAACGGTTATTATCCAAACGTGAAGCAAAAGTCAAGAGCAAGATTAAATGATGGTGGGGCAAGCCCCACCCTACAACTCAATAACGGGTAGAAACAAAAATGGCAAAAAACAAAGATGTTTATACAAGTCCTCTCGTTGAGAGAAACGCTTCGAGAGAAATGGCCGAGCTGTTCGGTGCTCAGAAAAAATTCGCCACCTGGCGCCAACTCTGGCTTGAGCTTGCAAAAGCGCAGCAGAAACTCGGGCTGGATATTAAACACAACCAGATAAAGCAGATGGCCAGTCACCTCGACGATATTGATTTCAGAAAGGCCGCACGCTATGAGAAGCAATTCCGGCATGATGTGATGGCGCATGTTTACACGTTTGCCGACGTGGCGCCAAAGGCCGAGCCGATCATACACCTCGGCGCGACAAGTTGCTACGTTGGTGACAACGCCGATTTGATTATTATGCGTGAAGGACTCCAGATCGTAGCCGGCAAACTCGCCGCGGTGATCAACCTGCTCGGCAAGTTCGCCAAGAGATACCGTTCGTTACCGGCGCTAGGCTTTACACACTTCCAGCCGGCCCAGTTGACCACCGTCGGCAAAAGGGCGACGCTTTGGTGCTACGAGTTCGTGATGGACCTGCAGGAAATCGAGCACCGGCTCGAAACGCTGCCCTTTCGAGGAGTCAAAGGAACAACAGGCACTCAGGCCTCGTTCCTGGCGCTTTTCGACGGCAACCACAGCAAAGTCAAACAGCTCGATAAGGCGGTGGCCGCTGCGTTCGGTTTTAAGAAAATCTGTGCCGTGACGGGCCAGACCTATCAGCGGAAAATCGACGCCCTCGTCGTCAATGCCCTTGCCTCAATCGCGCAGTCCGCCCACAAAATGTGCAACGACATCCGGCTGCTCGCCAATCTCAAGGAGATTGAAGAGCCGTTCGAGCAATCGCAAATCGGCTCGTCGGCAATGCCTTATAAGCGAAATCCGATGCGATGCGAGCGAACAACGGCCCTGAGCAGATTTGTGTTGAGCCTTGCTTCCAGCCCGCAGATGACGGCCTCCGAGCAGTGGCTCGAAAGGACGCTCGACGACTCGGCCAATAGGCGTATAGTGATTCCGGAGGCGTTCCTTGCCGTCGATGGCATCCTGGAGATTCTTATCAACGTGGCGGATGGGCTTGTGGTCTATCCGAAGGTTATCGCCGGACGCGTCGGTGCCGAGCTGCCCTTCATGGCCACCGAGAACATCCTGATGGCGGCCGTAAAGGCAGGCGGCAACAGGCAGGAACTGCACGAGAAAATAAGGCTGCACTCACACGCCGCCGCCGCTCAGGTCAAGAAACTCGGCAAGCCCAACGATCTGGTCGGCCGGCTAAAAGCGGACATCGCATTCGCCAAGATTGATTTCGAGAAAATACTGAATCCTAATGCGTACATCGGCCGATCCGCCCAGCAGGTCGATGAATTCATCAGAAGTATCGTAATGCCCATCCGCAAAAAATATCGAAAAGAACTGACTCGAAAAGTGGAGCTTAAAGTCTAATAGAAGATGAGGAGAAAATTTATGAAAATTGTGATAGTTGGCAAAAGAAACCGTGAACACAAAATACAATGGCTTAACTTTTTTCTCCTGACCTTTGTTCTGGGAATAATCGGCGGTTTGGGTGGCGGAAGTATTTACTATTTACTTTGTCGGCGATGGTCTAATATAGCCGTAATGTACGTAGCTGCTATTATGGTTGGAATGAATTTTTTGGGTCTGATTAAAAGTTTGAGCACACCGATCGATAAATTGCGCCAATTGAAATAAAAGTATGAACTCATGTAAATCCATAGTGAAAAAGAAAGTCCAATGACCAGAGAAGAATTGATAAAACGAATCAAAGAGACGGCTTATCTGGAAGGCGACTTTGTCCTTCGTAGCGGCAAGAAAAGTAAATATTATCTCGACAAATACCTGTTCGAGACCTGCCCGGATATACTCAAGGCACTGGGCGAGGAATTTGCCGGATATATGACGGATGATGTCACGCTGATAGCCGGCGCCGAATTAGGTGGGGTCGCCCTGGCAGCATCCACAGCAATGGCGACCGGCAGGAACTGGGTAATCATTCGCAACAGCAAGAAAGGCTACGGCACCGGCAAAATGGTCGAAGGCGTTTTGAAAGCAGGCGACGTCGTCCTGCTTGTCGAGGACATCGCCACAACCGGCGGACAGGTCCTCGAGGCGGCGAAGATTATCACCGAAGCCGGAGCGACAGTAAAAAAAATCGTCTGCGTTATCGACCGCAAACAAGGAGCCGAAGAAAACATCACCCAGGCCAGCTACAAATTCGAGTCCATCCTCACAAAAGACGACCTCGGTATAAAAGACACAAATTAACTCTTATTAACAAGAGTCGTAATTACATAAAAGGCTGTCCCATACTGATGGGCTGCGGCTTGCCCTGTTCTATGTGCTGAATTCTGAATTCAGTCTTATGTCTCCTCCGAAAAGAATCCCGGGAACTGTATTCTACTCTCTTCAAATAATCCATGACAAACAGACTCACTTTTGATAATCTAAGCCTTACGAATGACGTCAAGAGCAGAGTCGAAAGATTGATGCTTCTGCCTGGAGATCCTTATGCGAAAAGAGCGATGCGAAAAAAAGGCAGGTGAGAAGGTCTTCAACTCTTGCCGTCGGCAAAAAAGTTGCATAGTCGGATGAACTGACTCAAGGCAGCCTTGAATAGGAGTCTTTTTTATGCATAATTGTCCGATTCGGATCATAATTGCCTTACTGTTGGGTTTGGTCTCGGCAGCGCCGGCACAACGTCAGATGGAAAACCTCACTCGCGGCATCGTGGCTGTCAAGCAACAGGACAACGTTGTCTACGTCGGATGGCGATTGTTCGGAACCGATCCCGATGGGCTTGCCTTCAATTTGTACCGAATTACCGGCGGTGCATCGCCAGTCAAAGCCAATGAATCGCCGATCAAGGGTACCACAAACTACGTCGATCGCGGCGCCGACACCAGTCAGCCACTCCAGTACTTTGTCCGGCCGATGTTGGACGGCAAGGAACTTGCAGCCTCCAGGCAGGCACGCATCTGGAACAATAACTACCTCGAAATCCCGATCCGGCCCATCTCCGAATACCAGCCCGGCGATGCCTCGATTGCCGATTTGGACGGTGACGGCGAATACGAGATCGTCCTGCACCAGGTCTCTCACGGTAGGGACAACTCATTTGCCGGCATCACCGGGGCACCCATCTTTGACGCCTACGAGATGGACGGTACGCACATGTGGCGTATCAATCTGGGCATCAACATCCGCGACGGCGAGCACTACACCCAGTTCATGGTTTACGACCTGGACGGCGACGGTAAGGCCGAGATGGCCTGCAAGACCGCCGACGGCACAACAGACGCGACAGGACAGATTATCGGAAACCAGGGCAAGGACTGGCGTACTCACAAGGAGGGCGACCGGACCCATGGCCGTATCCTCGACGGCCCGGAATACTTCACCATCTTCGACGGCCAGACTGGCGCGGCGCTGAAAACGGTTGATTACATACCTAACCGCTATCCGATCGACGGTTGGGGCGGTATCGGAGGAAACGGCGGCAACGACAGCTACGGCAACCGCTGCGACCGCTTCCTGGCCTGTGTTGCCTATCTGGACGGAACGCGGCCGAGCGTGGTGATGTGCCGCGGCGTCTACGGCCGTATTGTCATGGCCGCCTGGGACTGGCGCGACGGCGAACTGACCAGCCGCTGGGTCTTCGACTCGGGCATCAGCTACCCACCGTTCGCAGATGCCTCACCCTATTCCGGCATGGGCGGCCACTCGCTATCGGTGGCGGATGTGGACGCCGACGGTAAGGACGAGATCATCTACCATTCCATGGTAGTTGATGACAACGGCCGGGGTTTGTACTCCACCAGGCTGCGACACGGCGACTCAATGCACATCAGCGACATGTACCCCGACCGTCCCGGCCTGGAGGTCTTCACAATCCATGAAAACGAAAATGACACAGTGCGATTCCGAACGCCCGGCGTTGCCATGCACGACGCGCGCACTGGCGAATTGATCTGGAAGCATAGTCCCGGCATCGATGTTGGTGGAGGCATGGCGGCCGACATCGATCCTCGCCACAGCGGCTATGAAGCGTGGGGCGGACCGGGAGGACTGCGGGATTCGCGCGGCAACGAGATCGGTCCCAATCCGCGATCAAGCGGTTTTGTGATCTGGTGGGACGGCGATCTGCTGCGAGAGTTGCTCTCTCGTTCCACGGTGAACAAATGGAATTGGAGCACGGGAGCCGAAGAACGTCTCTTCGCAACCGAAGCTCGACGTGGTGGTCGAGGCCCCAACATTATGGGCGATTTCATCGGAGACTGGCGTGAGGAACTGCTCGTGACTGCTCCCGATGGGCAGTCCTTGCGGCTCTACACCACGACGATCCCCACTGAGCACCGTATCTACACGCTGATGCACGATCCACAATACCGCCTGGCTATAGCCTGGCAGAACGTGGTCTATAATAAGCCACCACACCCAAGCTTCTTCCTTGGTGATGGAATGGCGCCGCCCCCGCACCCGAACATTTACCTCATCGGTCAGGGCGAAGCGATCACCGGTATTAAGGCAGACTCGGCAATCCATTAAAGACGCTGAGCGGCAGGGAATTAAAGGAATACTGCACATTTTTCTGTTGTTTCTCTCGGTCTCAATGTTAGCCGAAATGCGGCAATTCCAAACATTTATTTGGCCGGTCGCTTTTTTTATCATGCTGAGCGAAGTCGAAGCATTTAGCTGCCTTGTGCTGTGAGTATTAGCAGTGCATCTTCCCAGCCATCGGGCGTCGAGAAGGATTCGATGCCGGTATTTGAAAAGCTGCCAATAGAAACTGAATCGCCGGTTTTCGGGTCTACCCAGGATGCGTTAACTTTGTTTCCAGCGGTAATCTTATTCATATTGATGGAAAAGGAGGTTTTGTCGCCCAGATAAACCATGATCCATTTGCCGTCTTTATGCCGGGCTGCAAGGTTCAAAATTTTTCCACCGGTTTGGCCGGCGGTTGCAAAAATGGATTGATCCGGGACGAGATACCACCATTGATTCAGGCCCAGGAATATTTTCTTGAGGACACCCATCTGAACAGCACCGGGTGCATCAAGGGCCTTCTTCCACGTAGGCAGCACACGCCAGCTATCGTTGTGGCCGTACGTGTGGTGGGCGCCGGCCAGGTATGAATAATATGCCTGCCTGCGGATCCAAAGGGGAGTCACTTCGAATCCGTATTCGGAGCCTTCTTCGTAGGCGCCCTCGGCCATTAGAACGGGCTTTACGGGCTGAAGGTTATAATCTTTGGTCACCATGGGATAAATCAGGTCGACCCTGTTCCACGTTTGTATTGAGTTGAAAGCCAGCCAGTTCTCGTCGTGAATGAAGCTGGAAGTATATGGAGCCGGATCGGGTTTGAAGGTGATAATATGTAAATCTCCGTCTCCTTCGTGGAGTCCCGCGGCCAGCTCCCGGAGAACCGGTACAAACTCCTGTTTGGCCTCGGGTGTCATGGACCATACGATATTCGGCACATCTTTGTACCGGCTGGACAGCCATTTCGCCCATGCCCGGGCGTTCTTTTCCGTTATACACTTGCGGTATCGTTGATGATAAAGAGTCACCGAAAAAATCAGGTTGTTATCCCGTGCTATCCGGATAACAGAGTCCACGTTTTTGAAATACTCCTCGTTCGGCGTGAGGGGATCGTCATTAATCCAGGGCTTGTGGCCTTGCACGTTGGGCTGCGTGCCGTCACCAACGCCCATGAGCATCGCCTGAATAAATACAAAGCCATTGCTCCTGGTTTTTTCAAGAATCACCCTGGCTTCGTCCAGCGTATAATCACGAAAGATTTGCCATTGAGTGGTGCCCATCCAGAAGACGGGTTTACCATTGCTGTCAACAATATACCGCCCGTTCTCGCTCACCTTGACCGGGAAAACCGGCTGCTCGGACGCTGCATTCACGGCACATATCAGCAAGGGCAACAGCAACAGAACAATCTTTTTAGTCGTCGTGGTCATTGTCTTACCTCCCTTTGTTAAATTGATAAAAGGCTTTCGGCCATAGAGACAATTTTTCCGGCGATAACTGCTTTACTTGCCTTGGGAAGTTTCAGCCATTCGCCGCCGGGCATTTTTATCTGAACGGTCGATTTCTCGGCACCGATTGCGTCACTGGTATTGGCGACTATCATATCAAGATTCTTTTCGTTCAGTTTCTTTTCGGCCCATTCTCTTAAGTTTTTATCTTCCAAAGCAAAACCAATGACGATTTGATTTTTCTTTTTGTGTTTTCCCGCCCATTTCAGAATGTCGGTTGTGGGTTTTAATTTGACGGTCAATGGCTCGCCGGTCTTTCGTATTTTGGTTCTGGCCGGATGGGCAGGGGTATAGTCGGCCACAGCGGCGGCCATAATCAAACAATCACATCGGTTGAAATATTTCTTTACAGCCTCGAACATCTGGGCGGCGGTTTCGACGTTTACGAGTTTTGCCGTGCCCGGCGACTTTTGACTTGTTGGCGCGGCGATGAGCGTTACTTTGTGCCCGGCTTTTAATGCCGCCCGGGCAAGTGCGTAACCCATCCTTCCGCTGCTCGCGTTGGAGATGAAGCGGACCGGGTCGATGTATTCGCGAGTTCCGCCTGCTGTGATTAAGATTCGCATCAGGTATATCCCTTCGGCTCCACTCAGGGCGGGCTTGGAAACGTGTCACTTGCTTCGATTCAGACTTTACGTTTCCCGATGTTCGAGGCGATTTTTTCGATCGCTTCCAGAATTTGCAGCGGCTCGGACATTCTGCCGATTCCCTCGGCGCCGCACGCGAGCCGGCCTTCTTCGGGGCCTATGAATTGGAAGCCTCTTTCTTCCAACGTCTTGACATTGTGCTGCACGGCCGGGTTTGCCCACATATTATTGTTCATCGCAGGGGCCAGAAGTACCGCTCCCGATTCGACCAATGGCCAGCAGGCGCAAAGGGTGGTGCTGAGCATATCGTCACAGATGCCGTTTGCAATTTTGCCGAGAATATTCGCGGTTGCCGGTGCTACGACAACGACATCGGCCCAGTCGAGAAGTGCGATATGGCTGATCTGATATTCTTCCGCTGTGCTCCACATGGTCGTAAAGACGGCCGATTGGGTGACCGCCTCGAAGCTTTTCGGCCCGACAAGCCGGCAGGCAGCTTCGGTCATTACCGTCTTTACCCGGGCGCCGGTAGCGGTCAGTTTGCCGGCCAAATCGACCGCTTTGTACGCGGCGACTCCGCCAGATACACCCAGCAAAATATTCAGATTGTCAAGCATCTCGTATTTCGTTTCACCGCCGAGGCGCACCGGAGAATCGAGGCTGTCTTTACTTTTTCTTTATTTTCTCTGCAGGCTCCGGAGGTACTCCGTCATCGATGGTGATCTTGTCCTGCAAGATCTCCTGAATGACAATTTCGAGCATCGTTCTGCCTTCGATGTCCTTGATCAGGGGCCGGCCGCCCTGCATAAGCTCACCCAGCCGTTTTTGAACCAGTGCCGTCAGTTTGAATTTGCCGCCGACTTTATTAACAAGTTTTTCACTCTTGAGTTCGTCTATCATCTTTCGGATCTCACATTTAATATCCGCCGGACAGGGGCGGACTCGTCAGTTTCGATTTTCACTTTCTTACGTTTCTGTTCTTGCGTTCTCGATGATTTGCACACATTCGTTTACTGCCTGCTGCAAATCCTCGTTGATAACCATATGTTCATAATATTGCCAGGCGGCGGCGATTTCAGTGCTTGCGCCGTTGAGTCTCACTTCGGCAACTTCTTCAGCATCTCTGCCCCTGTGATTTAGGCGTTTCGCCAGGTCCTTTGCGCTGGGCGGTAAGATGAAAATCATCACCGCATCCGGGAAAACTACCTTGGCTTTTATAGCACCTTGAACGTCGATCTCCAGAATCACAAATTTTCCGGCCTGCAGCGCTTCGTCAACCTTATCTTTCGGCGTCCCGTAAAGATGCCTGAACACCTCAGCATATTCCAGCAGCAAACCTTTTTCGATCCGCTCCCGGAAGTCCTCTTCGGAAACGAACCAGTAATCGTTTCCATCGACTTCCGCTTTGCTTATCGGCCGGGTCGTCAACGAAACGCTCAGGTAAATATAATTGAGCTTCTTGAGAATCTCTTTGCATATCGTGCTCTTGCCGACACCTGATGGGCCGCTCACGATGACTACTTTGCCTTTTCCGTTGTTTGTATTCGTCATTCCATCCTCGGCATAAACCATTAACAGTCTATACGTTTTACTCCTTTTTACTCTATATTCTGAACCTGTTCCTTAATGCGGTCAATCTGGCATTTTATATTGACCACGTAACGGGTCGTTTCAGTATCGGAGGCCTTGCTCGCAATAGTGTTTGCTTCTCTGAGCATCTCCTGGCTGATGAAGTCCAGCCTGCGTCCCGCCTGGTCGCTTCCCCGGCAACACTGAGCAAATTGCTGCAGGTGTGAATCTAACCGGGCAACCTCTTCGGAAATATCCGACCTTTCCGCAAAAATCGCCACTTCCCTGGCAAGAATTCCTTCATCTATTTTAAGCTCCGCATGCGCGAGCAGCTCGTTGACCCTTTTCTTCAGTTTATCCGCATACTCCTTTATAACGATGTCACTTCGGCCGCGTATTTGCTCAAGGTCTTTTTCTATTATCGTACAGCATTTATTTATATCGGCTTCCAAATAGTCGCCCTCAGTGGCGCGCATTTGTTTTAGCTTATCCAGCGCCTCCTGACTTATCTCCAAGGCGAGTTTCCTGATTTGCCCGGCTCTTTCTTTATCCGGCATTGCCGGCTGAATAATGCCGGGCAAGGCTAACAGGTTGCCGATATCGATCGTCCCGTTAATACCAGTCGAAGAACCGGCCCGGCTCAATTTCTCCGCAACAGCCTGTAAGGCTCTCTCGTCGATATCAAACAGTGCTCTTGCCGATGTATCTTTGAGCCGAAGCACGTAATTTGTTGTTCCTCGCGAGATATTTTTTCTCAAAAGCTTATCAATATCCTCTTCCAGAAAGGTTGCCGGTTCCGGTAACTTTATGATGGTCTTGAAGTAGCGGTTATTAACAGTCTTAACCTCAACGGCATAACTTACTCTATCAGCCTCGCCCTGTGCCTCGCCATAGCCGGTCATACTATTCATTATAACTATACTTTCAAGCTAAATTAGGCCGTACGAACAGCCGTTGTGTTTCAGGATAATCTTCTCGTTAACTGCCGGGCGAATTTATATCTGCGCCGGCACCGGGTTGACCGGCCGTATCCCCGGCGGTGTCGGATGGTTCCGGCTGCTCGGGACTTTCCAGCGGCTGCTGCTGAGTCTGCGGGCTTACGTCATAATCACCAACGGGAGCCGGCTTGTAGAATTTGGCCATCACCACTGCAAGGGTCAGAAACACACCCGCCAGCACTATTGTCACCCAGGTCAAAAAGTCGCCCGTCTTTGAACCCAGAATCCCACTGGCCATTGCGCCGCCGAACGCCCCACTTAAGCCGCCGCCTCTGCCCTTTTGAATCAGGATAATCAGAACCAGCGACACGCAGCAAATAACGAACAGGACGGCAACTATTTTCATAATAAAAGTTACTGCCAATATTGGAAAAACAGTCATATTTATTCCCCTTTCAATTGACTATTTACTTTTCTCTGCTGTTATGAAATCTAAGTTCCATTTTTTTCTCTCAATAGTCACGAGTAAAATAGTCAATTACACTGCGGCCTGAATTATTGCGAGAAAATCATCAGCCTTCAAACTTGCCCCGCCGACGAGCGAGCCGTCTATATCCTTCTGGTTCATCAGTTCCGCGGCATTGTCTGGTTTAACCGAGCCGCCGTAAAGGATTCGGATTTCCTCGGCTATTTCTTCACTATACATTTGTCCGAGCAGCTCTCTTATAAATTTGTGCACTTCCTGGGCCTGCTCGGGCGTTGCCGTCAGGCCTGTGCCGATGGCCCAGACCGGTTCATATGCTATGGTCACGGCCTGGAGCTTTTCTGCGCTTAAGCCGGCCAGGCCTCCTTTTACCTGCCGAGTTACTACCTCGTTTGTTTGCGAAGCCTTACGTTCTTCGAGAAGCTCGCCCACGCATAAAATCGGCAAAAGTCCGCCGGCAATCGCAGCGGCAACTTTCTTATTGATTAAGTCATCCGTCTCGCCGATTACGTGCCGGCGTTCTGAATGGCCGCAGAGACAATAGAGACAGCCAACATCTTTCAGCATTGAAACGCTTATCTCACCGGTAAAAGCACCTTTAGGCTCGAAGTACATATTCTGGGCGCCAACGGCTATACCCGAGGAGCTAAGAGCCTTTGCCACCGCCTGCAAATAAACAAATGGCGGGCAAACCGCTACGGTAACGCTCTGGCCCGCTGTCTCCATAGATCCGGAAGCAATACGCTCAACCAGCTCTACGCTGGTGTGACTGTCCGTGTTCATCTTCCAGTTACCTGCCACAAATGGCTTTCTCATAAAACTCTCCTATATTTATTATCTTCGTGACCCATCGTTAATTTCTCGTCGCTAAGGTCATAAGTTATG
>Ga0210003_1002631_pt1 | contig 14997 bp, 14 predicted proteins | sample LantaG_FD_182804 | JGI IMG/M metagenome (GOLD analysis project Ga0210003, IMG submission 182804) | Deep subsurface microbial communities from Baltic Sea to uncover new lineages of life (NeLLi) - Landsort_02402 metaG (SPAdes) (version 2) | ecosystem: Environmental > Aquatic > Marine > Oceanic >... | reverse complement strand
ACAATGTGTTTTCGGGGCTCTCTTATAAGCTGTAAGGGTCTTCTCCCAAAAGATTTACTCTTTTTGTAAGATTCATCTTAAGCCTCCGGGTTGGTTTTCGGTCAAAAACTTTCGACCTACTCTTCCCATCATCGGCCTATTATTAAATTTTTATAATTTTAACACCCAAACTTAATTTTGTCAAAATTTTGTTTGAGTCCGTCTGTGTCAACCTTTTGGGGGTAGTTTTTTCTGGTGAAAAAATTTCTTCTGGTTTTAGGTAGACCTACCCCTTGTTCTATTAAGGCTTATGGTTTGGACAAATAAGCATAATTGTTTATGTTAATCTAAAACTGCACCACTTTATCAATTGAAAAGTACACCACTTTGAAATATTATTCCCTATGTAAGAAGAAAAATGACATAGGGAGAAAAAGGAGGATGATCAAATTGATAGAGAAGCAGAAAATAATCATAACCTATTTACAAAAAGGAAAATCGCAACGACAGATTGCCAGAGAAATGAGCCTAAACCGAAGAACTGTCGCCAAGTATGTAAAGGACTACGAAACAAAAAAAGCCCAGCTTACAGGTTTTAAAGGAAACTCTAATCAAGAGGAATTAATCGCTGATATCGTAGAAGATCCCGGATATGATATCAGCAACCGAAAAAAGGTAAAATTGACCGATGAGATAATAGATAGAAATGAATGACCCTGCGGCTTGCCGCAGGGTCATTCATTGTCTTTGTTTTTTGTATTAATTAACCTTATCTCGTGACTCATATACAATTCCCTGAATTTCTACTGTATCAAATGAAGGCATACCATGTCCGATAGATAGTAGCTTTGGTTTTCATAATCGATTCCCACGCCTTTACAGGCGTGGTACGTTCAAAACTCAAGCTTTGCTTGTCCTGTTTCTTCCTCTTCTTGTGATTGGACTTATCTTCGGATTACTTCTTCGTTTATTCCTACCGTAGAGACAAAGTATCCTTTACCCCAAACGCCCTTTCTATCCCAATACACCTTTTTTAAGAAAACAAACTTTCTACTTAGAGATCTACTGGTATTCTTTTTGATGGTTTCCACTACTTTACTGACCGCATACTTTGGAGGAATGACCATATACAAATGAACATGATCTTGTTTTGTTCCTATCTCTATATACTCCCAATCCGGATAATATCTCCTGATTTCCTGAAGCTTTATTTTCAGATAACTTTTTACGCCGGTGACCAGAATCTTCCTCCGATAGCGTGTGATCCAAACCATATGATATTGGGTTTTATATACGGTATGAGCCGCTTTATATAATTTCATGTATCCATTATAGCAAAATACGAACAGAAGAAACAGGAAATAGCTCTCATCCCCGCCTTTACGGGCGGGGATTTCCCGCTAGATTAATAACAACGTACTGTAACTAAATCAGGTTATTTTCAAATAACTCCTTTATTAATATAAGAGAGTATCTCTTCGATGTTTAAATTGGCCAATCCTATATCTTCTAATGTAATTCCTCTTTCCCAGTAATCTTTATCCAACATAACGCCCATTAATTCAACCATTGATTCTAGGACTGGGGTAGAAACACCTAACATTTTTCCCAACCGTATAAGTGGAATAAATGAATAGCAAATATCTTCAACGAAAATCCGTTCCATGCCTGCAAGGGAAGAGTATCGGTCAGAATGGTCTGATTTTCGGAAAGCTTCACCAACCGTTTTGCCTTTATATCCATATATTCTATCTACCCATTCCACTGATGTTTCAACTTTATTAATACCAAATTTTTCAGCTAATTTCCCCCTTTCTCTATCAAATGCTTCAGTTAATCTGGAACCCTGCAGGGTAGCTTCTCCGTAAAACTTACAACCTTGAAACCGGTCAAACATATATCCCAGAATTGGCAAAGAGAATTGAACATGTACACACGGATTACCCCCTGAAACAATGTTAGTATAAAGAATATTTGGAACTGCTTCAAATTGAGTATAGTAGTTTTTTAAAAATTTAACTGTTTCATCTGAATTTTCCCCAGGGAAAGTAGTCACCTTCATATTTCTTTTATAATTGTATATTCTTATTTTGTTTGGTTCGAATCTTTTACTTAAATAGGGCATGATGGTTGATTCTGCTATCTTAATCCCTTTAGATTTTATTAGATCTTTATATTTTTTATAAATTCTGAGACAAGCCCAGTAACCTGTATTAAATAAAACAATCTGTCCAGCCTTTAAATAAGGAGAAATGGTTTCAAAAAAATATTCATGATACATAGCAGGAACAGATACCATGATAACATCTGCTTCTCCAATAACCTCATCAGGATTAGTGCTGACTTTATTCAGTTTTGCAAAACCCGTTTTACCTGTAGTTGTTTTTGAATTATCTGTTACTTCTATCCCGCCATATTCCTGAAATGGTTTAATATTTTCACAAAACTTCTCCAGTTCAAAAATATTTACTTGAATATTTTCTTTCAACGCCAAATCTCCGGCTATTGCTGCCCCAGCAGCTCCTGAACCAATAACGGTTAATTTATACATTTATATCATCCTCTCTCTTTAATATCGAAGGTACGCTACCTTCAATATATTATTTTTTTAAATTTATGTTAAGGGGTTAGAGGTTAAATCTTTCTAACCCCTTAACTCTCTACTAAATATAATTATTTTTAAAGATTATTTTATTTCAGCTAAAACTTTATCCATTGATTCTGGGCCAATATCTTCTTTTGCCTGTGGCCATACATTTTCTCGATTTTTTTTAGCAAATTTGGCTAATTCTTCATCTGTAAAAGTTATTACTTCTATGCCACTATCTTTTAGTACCCAAAATCTGCGTCTAAAATATTTACGCGGATTTTTTGTTAAATTCATCCAAAATCATTTAAGTTTCAAGATGAATTTATAAATCTACATTCAAATTACCATTTTTCTCACCGCCTTTAAAGGGAAATTTGATTTTTATTTTTTCTCCGTTAAAAATGGCAAAACACTTAAACTATCCAAAGATAGTCTGTTTTAAAAGCTCTATTTATCCACAGTTTCTCGTTGTTTAACAGTTTTTTACTGAAACACTTCTTTATAAGGATGCCCTTCCATAAGCTTCAATATAGTCCGCCTTGCAATCCTTATAACCTTACCCGCCACAAACACATATTTTAATCTGAATGTCAGTATCCACTGCCTATACTCACTTGCTGAAACTTTATCTATTTTGAACAGCGGAATATGTTGTACACCAGCATCATGATCTGGAAAAACGCCTCATTTGCCCAGAAGGATTTCATTTTCAAAGAGCTAATGTTCATATCATACTTGGTATCCTTGATATAATTTTCGCGGTTCCCACGTTTTTCTTAGCATTTCACGGTCTCTGCGAGTTCCCATGTGGTATTGGTAACATACATGGCAGGGGTATAATCGCTGCTTTCTAAAGGCTTAAGTTGTTTCCTGTCCTCTTCTGGCTTTGATTCCCTTACAACCGCAAATTTCCTTACTTTGTCCCATTTGTCAGGCTTCATGCAGTCAAATATTACCTACTTATAATAGCCATAGTCTTCCCAGGTTTTAGGGGTCTGTCATAAGCTTTATCAAACATGTTTGTATACTCCTTAGCTTTTACAACATACTGGTACCCTGCTTCCTCAATAACTTCTGCAATTTCTTCACTTTCATAACCGCTGTCCATTCTGAAAACAATTTTATCAACTTTATCCTGGAGGTTTGCAATGATTTCTTTTATCATTTCGGCAGCACCATTAGATGTGTATGTATTTCCAAAACGCATAAAGCCTGTGATATAAGCCTTTAATTCATCACAAAATGCCATCAGAATGTTATAACAGTTATTACCTTTGTGACCAGAGGATTTGCTCCCCTTGACCGCGCCTTCCTGATTACCTTCAACATTGACCGCTCTGTTGTCTAGGTCAATTACTATTTTTCTGAGCTTTTTCTTTTTGAGCAACTTTTTAAAGGTTCTGAAGTTGATATCTCTGAGCATCTGTGTTGTCTTAAAGCTGAAATTGTAAAGAAAACGTGAAATATTCTCGGGTTCTCTAACATTAATACTGCATTCCTTTATTAATGGGTCCGCTTTTAACAAAAGAAACCGTTCCAGCTTTTCTGCACCTACAAACCCTCCACGTATCAAGGTTTTTAAGTGGTACAGATAACTGTCCTCTATTTTAAACCGGTATGAACAGGCTTTCGTTTTACAACAAACAGACAGATGGTAACCAATACCATCTGTCTGTTTGCCTATTTAGATTGCATTCTCTTAGTTTTGTTGTATGTTATTATTAGAACCCGGGAGCCCAGTAAGAGCATTCGGGAATCATGCTGGCAAACCAATCAGTCCTATACCACTTGCCGTCAAGAGAAATATATCTAACATGGTCTTCCAGAATGGAGAGATCTTTCAGTGGGTCACCGTCCACCACGATAAAGTCTGCAAGCTTGCCTTCCTCGATAGTGCCAATTTGGTCGCCCATATCCATTAGTTCTGCAGCCTTGATGGTTGCAGCCTTAAGAGCATCCATGGGAGACAAGCCGCCAACCTCATTGAGAAGTACGATTTCTTCGCAAACCGAACCCAAAACGTCAGTTCCTACTACAATATTAACGCCATTTTTAACCGCATTTTCTATGGAGAATACAAGTAGCTTCCAGCTTGCTGCAAATCTGGGCTGAATATCCTCACGTCCCCAACCAGGTGTTGCGTTGGACTTCTGACCGGAAAGTGTGGGAACATAAGTAATACCCTTCTCCACCATCTTTTTCGCCATCTCATCGTCAATACATCTGCCGTGTTCAATAACGTCTACCCCGGCATTGATGCACCAGTTCACCACTGTTCTGCCGTTGGCATGGACGGCAACCTTCAGACCTATTTCATGAGAAAGCTCTGTCGCCGCTGTCATTAGCTCTTGTGAGAACCACGGACATGTCATATCCTCATAGTTGATATGAGTCATTCTTTCATTATTTCCCATAATTTTGATAAAGTCAGTCTTCAGATCTGCCTGACGAAGAATTTCTACGCGCAACTCATCAACTGTGGTGATGTTGGTGGCGAAAAGTGGTGCGGTGCTATTGGGGAGAGCAACAATCTCTATTGCACCTCTGATTCTGGGTGCCAAAATGACTCCTCTGTCGCGGCATTCCTTCAGCTGCATATGACCGTCACCCTTATGGCCCAAATCTCTTACCGCCAGGATACCCTTCTTGAGCGCAACAAGGGACAATCTTGCAGCCATAAAAGCCTGTGTGGCAGCGTCATGTTTGAACTCGGTAATCTTGCCGTAGTTCCTCCACATAGCGCAGTGGTGATGTCCATTGATGAGACCAGGCATCATAACCATGGAGTTAAGGTCAACTACCTTGCCTTTATAGCTTTCCTGATGAAAATCAGCAGCTACGCATACTTTGACAATCTTATTTCCATCTACTATAACTACACCATCTTCAATAATGCCGGCCCCTCCCATAGTAAGAACTTTCGCATTTTTGTAAATTATCATAAAATTATCCTCCTTTTTTTAAAAAAATTGCATCCATTTATGTTTCGCTTTGTTAACGATTATGTACGATTCTTACACTTATTCAATATCAGATTTACTAAGTAATATAGTTTCCATTTTCCCCGCCTTCATAATTATTATTTTAGATTTTTAATTTTTATTCTTTATCTTTTCGAGCCATTCTTTTTTTAATCTCTTAGTTGGTTCTGTAATTCCCAATCCTCCCAACATGGGATCCCTTAATTCCATAGGTATAAGAGTTTGAATGTTTCTTATAGCAACTATAACCTCATCAGGGGGAATTATACTTTGTACCCCTGCTAAGGCCATATCTGCTACTGCGGATGCATTTGCTACCCCAATAACATTTCTTTTTATGCAAGGCACTTCTGCTGAACCGACAACAGTGTCAAATACTAAACCAAAAATATTTTTCAATGCTAATGCCATAGCATGTGCTACTTGTTCTGAATTACCACCAGCCGTTTGTACAATTGCCGCTGCTGCCTTTGCTGATGCTACACCTACCTCAGATTGACAACACCTATAGCACCCGATAAAGCTACAGTATAGGCAATAACAACACCAATTCCGGCAGCCACTAAAAGAGCACCTATAATATCTTTCTCTTTAGAACCTAATTCTTCTGCAGTAGTTAAAATAACTGCTGGAATTACCCCAACAGCTCCTGCCGTGGGAGCTGCAACAACTTTTCCCATTGAAGCATTTACTTCATCACAGGCAATTGCTCTTGCTACCGCAAAAGATAAAGGTCTTCCAAAAACTAATCTATTTTCATTTAAGGCCTTATAAAGCTTCTTTGCATCCTTGCCGCTCATCAAACCCTCAATCAACCGGCTATCCTTGGTTAGCCCTTGATTAATTTCTTCTTCTATAGCATGCCATCTTTATTTAATTCCATCTCTTATATCTTTTTCTTTTAAGCCACTCCTTTTTGATTCATAGTCGATAATAACTTGTGGAAGAAATTTATTATTAACTTTGGCATTTGATAACATTTCTTCAATAGTTCTAAATAAAGGAGAATCATCTTTTAATTTATAAGAATAAAGAGATTGAATTAATCTTATAAAATTTACTCCTTTAATATTCATTATTGGCTCTAATCTTGATTTATCTATGACACTATCAAGATAAAAACAAAAATTAAATATCTCAAATCTCCTTTTATAGATTCAGTAGAAATAAGATTTTCTCCAAGTATGCTTTTAACTTTTAAAATAATCCCAGATTATTTTTCTTTAAGAATTAATATAATCATATCCTTGTTTCCACTAAAATTTACCATAAATTCATCTAGATTAGTAATGACCTTTTCAAATAACTTACGGGTTATATTCCGGGATATTTAAAAGAGTAGATATTCTAAGATGACAAAGCTTAAATTTTTTATCTCTGTATTTATCTTGACCTTGGGAAAAATTACTATTATATTATCCTAAGGGTAAGGGCTACCTCCTTTTTTGTAAAGGGTTTTTTCTGCAGGCGGGTCTACACTCCCATTATATTTTTACAATCCTTCTCTTGTTACTTGTCTTATTACTAACAAAAGAAGGTGTCATTAAATATAAATATTTTTTCTTTTGACTACCCCCACTAAAGTTTACACTAACACAAACTATTTTGTGTTCAATAATATAATATTTTTATTAATGAACTTGTAGTATAAAAGTTAAATTAATATGATTTTCTCTTTTTGTTTTTGTAAACTAAGTATAATATAGTAGTAAGAAATACTAATAAACTCATTAAATTTAATATAGGATAATTTTTATTAATCAATAAAATACTAGAAATAAAAAATATAAACCTAATATGATATCTTAGTTTCATCAAGAAATATCCCTCTAATGCAATACTCATTAAAAAACAAACAAGTATAGCTTGAATAGTTGCTTGAATAATCAATATTAGATTATTTGTTTGTAAAATTAAATTAGTATTATAAACAAAAATATAAGGTAACAAAAAACCAGAAATAGCAATTCTAATCGCTTGCAAAGAAGTTGCTGTGATAGGTGCTCCCGCAATTCCTGCCGCTGTAAAAGATGCCATGGCAACGGGGGGAGTAATTCCAGAAAGAGCAGCAAAATAAAATACAAATAAATGGGCTGCAATAGGAAGAATTCCAGCCATAATTAGAGTGGGACCTAAAATTGTAATACATATAAGATATGAAACTGTCACGGGTAATGCCATGCCAAATATTATTGCTGTAATCATACTGAGGAATAGCATTACAAATAAACTACTACCTCCAACACTAATAAGCAAACTTGCCACTTTTTGTCCAAAACCAGTTAAACCAATGACTCCAATAACGATTCCTGCACAAGCGCAGGGCAGGATTACAAAAACAGAAGCAATTCCGGCGTCTCTTAAACCTGACAATATTGATTTTAAGATATTCAAAGGTTTTTTCTCTATAAAGATTATATATATAAATAGTGATGCAACAATAGCAAAAAATCCTGACTTTGCTGGAGAATACCTTATAATTACTAAAAAATATAATAGGACAAAAATGGGAATTAACATAATACCTTTAGTAAAAATTAAATCCTTTAAATTCTTAATGTTAGAGTTTGATAGTGCTTTTAAATTCAAATACCTAGCTCTTCCATCAATAACAAGCCATATTGTTAAAAAGTAAATTATCGCTGGTATAAAAGATGATTTAATGATAAAAAGATATGATACTCCTAATATATCTGCCATAATAAAAGCCCCTGCAGCCATAACGGGAGGCATAAATAAACCACCGGTTGATGCTGCTGCCTCAACTGCTGCCGAGAATACTGGAGAATATCCAGTAGATTTCATTAATGGAATAGTAAAAGTTCCAGTTCCGGCTACATTTGCAACGGCACTTCCAGAGATTGAACCAAAAAGACAACTGGCAATTGTGGCTACTTTTGCAGGACCGCCTTTGCCTTTTCCAGATATTGCATTTGCTAAATCAATTAAAAATTCACCGGTTCCAAACTCTTTTAAAAAAGATCCAAGAATCAAAAATATCACTACATAAGTTAAAGCAACCGCAATTGCAATTCCAAAAATACCTTCAAAACCAAACATTGTTGCAGTTACTCTACTAATTGAATATTCTTGTAGCCTTAAAGGTCCTGGCAAAAACTGTCCAAGCTTAGTTGCACTTAAAAAGATAATTGCTATTATTGGTAAAGCATTCCCTATTGTCCTTCTTGTGGCTTCTAAAATAATTAATATACCAGTAAAAGTAAAAAAAACATCGTATCTAGTAGTATAGATCCCATAACCATCTGCAATATCTTCAATTTTGAAAGAAGAATATAAAAAGGTAATAATTGATAAGAATATAATAATAACAGTAAAATATTTTTCTAATCTATTTTTTGGTTTATTTTTTAAAAAAACAATTAAACATGCAAATAAGACACCTAACGAACGATAAAATGATGGTGTTAATGGGTAAATAGTAATATTATATAAAACAATTAAAGGAATTATTAAAGCAAATATATTGCTCAAACTATCATACTTTAAAAGATTGAAATATTTCTTCATTTTTCCCAGAACTTTCATGATTTTTAGAATTTAGATAATTTAACACCACTTGCCCCACAATAAATTTTTAACAAGAAATGTGGGGACAAGCGGTGTGTGTTTATTATTTCGCTTCAGGGGGTATTAATTTTTCAGGTACTGAGAATCCTTGTTCGCGTACATATTTTATTACTCCAGAATGGAGTGGAATTGAAGCATACTTTAAAAGATCTTCTATCTCCATATTATTAGCGAAAGGTGGCCATATACTTTTAATTATATCCATATTATCATACATTTCAGCTACTATTGTGTATACAAGATCAGTTGGCAGATCTTTATGGCATGAAATACCAACAAAAGATCCAAAAGTTGCTCGTGTTTCAGGAACTGCTTTACATGCCCCCCCCGGGATAGTTGCTGGTGAATATTGTGGATATAAATCAAGTATTTTTTTTAGTTCTTCATCGCTTGGAGTAATTATTGCAACTTCATGATCAATTTCTATTTGAGCTACTACTTGATTGGGCCATCCGAGTAAAAATCCGGAAATAGCACCGTCTTTTAAAGCCATCACGGAATCAACCGGCCCAAGATATACTGGATTTACATTAACGCCTAATGCCCCAAAAACTCTAGTTGCATAAGTATGAGCGGCACTTCCTCTTGTATATTTACTAAACACTTTTCCTTCAAAATCACTTAACTTATTAATACCATACTTTTTTAAAGAAATAAACATGATTGCATCTGGCCATCCATTAAATAAACACCTAATGTCTTTATTAACAAGTTCGGGTTTCCCTTCCGCAAAACCTTTCGCATTAAAAGCCTCCCAAGCAACATGAGTTGAAACCATTCCAATGCCAACTTCTTTCGCTTTAATCAAGGCAACATTCATTTCGGAAGCTCCAGTAACTTCAACAGTCGAATTTAAACCTGGAATCTTATCGTTTATCACCTTGGATAATGCACTACCACCCATATACGTTCCTGCGCCTACCGATCCAGTACCAATGGAAATAGTTTTAGGCCAATTTTCTTGTTGAGCTAATGAAGAAATTGAAAAAAATAGACAAACAATAGAAATACAAAAAATATACAATATTTTTTTTAGTTTTTGACTTAACATATCTAACCTCCTAATTTTTTAACAGATACCCAAAATCTGCGTCTAAAATATTTACGCGGATTTTTTGTTAAATTCATCCAAAATCATTTAAGTTTCAAGATGAATTTATAAATCTACATTCAAATTACCATTTTTCTCACCGCCTTTAAAGGGAAATTTGATTTTTATTTTTTCTCCGTTAAAAATGGCAAAACACTTAAACTATCCAAAGATAGTCTGTTTTAAAAGCTCTATTTATCCACAGTTTCTCGTTGTTTAACAGTTTTTTACTGAAACACTTCTTTATAAGGATGCCCTTCCATAAGCTTCAATATAGTCCGCCTTGCAATCCTTATAACCTTACCCGCCACAAACACATATTTTAATCTGAATGTCAGTATCCACTTTGGGGGCACTTTTTATATATATTTGCTTCACCTTTTGGTTAAAAAGTTGAATTCTTTTTGTAATCCTTGTATATCAATGCGTTAAGCCTGTTTTTCTAAATGCTCACGCAGATTCTCGGGACAATAGTCTCTTCTTTCGTAAAAGGAATTTACTCTTCCGTAAAATATCTTTCGGTAATTATTTTATCTTCAGTAAAGAAGTTAACTATAGCCTTGCCTTGAGCCTTAATATCAGCATACTGGGATTCTTTCATGCCACCAAATGGTAAATATGAAACAGGAGCAGGAATACCAATATTTACCCCGATCATGCCTGCTTCTACTTCCAGTTTAAACTTTCTTGCATAGTAGCCATTCTGGGTATATATGGAAGCACCATTGCCATATTTATGATTATTTATAATCTTAATTGCATCATCTAAAGTATCTGCTTTAATTATCGATACAACAGGCCCAAATATTTCAGTATCATGTATCTTCATTTTAGGTTTTACATCAGTAAATACCGTAGGACCAATAAAGTATCCGTCTTCACAGCCAGGTACCTTTATATCCCTTCCATCCAATGCCAGATTTGCACCTTCTTTTATCCCTTCTTCAATCATGGATAGAATAAAATCCTTGGCTTTTTTAGAAATGACCGGGCCCATAACTAGAGATTGATCTTCTACTTTAGGATCCAATGGATCTGCAACTACTATATTTTTTGAATCTTCTATAAATCTAGCACATAGGGTCTCATACACATCTCCTACTCCGATAATGACAGAAGAAGCCATGCATCTCTGTCCGGCACAGCCATAACAGGAAGTAGTGGCATTTCTTATCACCTGGTCTAACTTAGCATCTGGCATAACTACCAGATGATTTTTAGCACTTCCCATAGCCTGAAATCTTTTATTTGTCTCAGCACACTTTTTCGCAATAATTTTACAGGTATTAGTAGAACCTACTATGGATATACCCTTTACCTTGGGGCTATCCATAAAAGCTTCTGCTACGGTTTTATCTCCATTTACAAGATTAAATACTCCCGGAGGAAAGCCAACCAAGTCTATATATTCTGTAATCATCTGCATGGTCATAGGAGCCTGCTTCGATACTTTAATTACAAAAGTGTTTCCGGTGGCCAAAGCATAAGGCAAAAACCAGAACGGAACCATAGCTGGAAAATTAAAGGGTGCAATCATTGCAAATACTCCTATAGGTAGCCTTAATACTTCTCCGTCTATACCAAAAGAAGTTCCAATTATTTTATCTCCCTGCTGAAGCATAGGCATACCCGCTGCAACTTCTATATTTTCATAGACACGTTTAAACTCTGCTTTTGCATCAGGTATGGATTTCCCCATCTCAGAAACCAGGACTCTTAAAAGCTTTTCTTCATTTGCCCTAAGTAGATCGTTTAATTTAAATAGAGGTCTTATTCGCCTGGCTACTGGGGTAGTACTCCATCCGGGATATGCATCTGTTGCTGCGTCAATAGCACGATTTGTTTCTTCGGTTGTTGAAAGCGGAACTTTGGCTATTATTTCTCTTGTAGCCGGATTTTCTACATCCAGATACCCGTTGTTTTTTGGCTCTATCCATTCTCCATCAATATAATTTTTTAACGACTTTATTTCTTTTATTAGTTCTTCAAAAATGGCTATTATTTATCTTACCCCTCAATTTATTATATATTTTTATATTTATTTATTCTAAGAGTTTAAATCAAAAAACCAAAATTATCCGATTATTTTTCCTTATATCTATATAAGTAAGCAATTTTCATGCCAATTAAATTTTCTGGATATAGTTTCTTTGAAAACTTAAAGGATACCAATGGGTTCACAATAAATGGCGTTCAGTTATATTTTATAATACATAGCTTTTTAATTATTAATGTTTCATTATGCTACAGTATTTTGCAACACTATTTTTCTTTGATTAATTATTTATGCTCCCATAAAAATTGAAATGCAAAAGTTTTGCCTCTTGCTCTATTTATTGGAAAATAAAAAAGTATATTGGTTGGCGGTTTCATTGAGATTGCAGAGATGTACAAAAACCTTTTAGAAAGGCATAATTTTTTAGATGAAGCTACCAAAAAGTTAAAAGAATGTTGTAGAAAGTTTAAAATTATGAGTGTTTGTTAAAAATTTATTTAGAAATTTTATATTTTTTAATTTTTCTATATAAAGTACTTCTATCAATTCCCAATGTTTTAGATGCTTTGGAAATATTCCCTTTGGCATCTTCAAGGGCTTTAAGAAGTGCTTCTTTTTCGAAGTCCATTAGCGAGACAGCTTTATTGTTATTCATAAAGTTTGGGTTACTCGCTTTAACATGTTTAATATTTTCACTTATTGCGTCTATATTAATTTTATTATTTTTGCATACAAGTATTGCTCTCTCTATTACGTTTTCTAATTCCCTTATATTACCGGGCCAATTATAATTGCAAAATACTTCCAATGCTTTTTTATCAACTTCTGTTTTAGATTTGGTTCGATTACAAAAATATCTAACTAAAATAGGAATATCGTCTTTACGTTCTCTTAAAGGAGGAATATCTACAGTAACTGTATTTAATCGGTAATAAAGGTCTTCTCTAAATTTTCCTTCTTTAACCAATAAAAATAAATCTTGATTAGTTGAAGAAATAATTCTAACGTCAATAGGGATAATTTTACTTCCCCCTACTCTAATTAAGTGATTTGATTCTAATACTCTCAATAATTTTGGCTGGGCTTCAAGTGGCATGCTTTCTATTTCATCAAGAAAAAGAGTTCCACCCTCTGCTAATTCAAATTTTCCTGGTTTTCCACCTCTCTTAGCGCCAGTGAATGCTCCCTCTTCATATCCAAACAACTCACTTTCAACCAAATCTCTTGGAATTGCACCACAATTAATAGCAATGAAAGGTTTATCCCGTCTATTGCTATTATTATGGATAGCTTGGGCAAAAATTTCTTTTCCCGTTCCGTTTTCGCCTTGTAATAATATCTTACAAGAACTAACTGAAGCAGTTTTTGCTAAATTAACTGCCTTCGTTAATTTCACATTGTTTCCAATTATGCTTGAAAAATTATATCTCGTGTTTGCCCCAATAAAATTACCTATTAATCTGTGTACTTTCTTTATTTCTTTAAATAAAGCTGTTACTCCTTGAGATTCTCCTTCAGAATCTTCAACTACTTTTTCTGTAAGAAGATATCGTTGAGAGTTTTTTTTATCATAAAAGGGGGTGACAATAATTTCTTCCTCCAAATATCCCTTTCTGTTATTTAAAATATTAAGTAGAGGAAAATTTGTTCTGATTAATTTATCTATCGGCTTCCCAATTACTTCATGGGACTCTTTGCATAATATTTTTCCTGCAATAGAATTTAAATGAGTTATTTCTCCTTTCTTATTTAGTACGATTAAACCATCGCTTATTGACTCAATTATTGTATTTAAAAATTTGTTATTTATGCTTAATTCAAAAACTTTTTTCTCTGTTTTAAGTGCACTTTCAATAGCATTAGCAATACCGACAACCATGCCTAAAGTATGTTTATGTAGCAAATGGTATTTACCTGACATATTTAGAACTCCAATTATATTACCAGAGGGATCCCTAATGGGTGCTGAAGAACAGGTCCAATAACGAGGATAAACATTATAATGTTCTGGGCCAATAATTTGAACGGGTTCCCCAGTAAAGAGAGTTATTCCTATGCTATTTGTTCCTACAATTGTTTCAGATCTATTTGAACCTATCACCACCCCAACTTCCTCAGATTCTTTTAATATCTTTTTATCACCAATAATCTTAAGAATATAACCATCTTTATCACTCAAATCTATTCTGAACCCAGAGCCCCTTATCATTTTTTCTGCCATTTCCATTATATATTTCGATGTTTTATTTAAATCTCTATTTTTTTTGTCTAATAATACTTTTATTTCTTTATCGTTAAGTTTATTAATAGAATTTTTTAAATATGGGCTCACTTTTGCCAGCTTACATCTTTTCCATGAATTAGCAATTATTGGACGAACAACTGAGGAATCAATTTCCCCGGTTTCAATAAATCTTTCCCGGGCTTTTTTAATTTTATTCATCTTTTGTAAAAAAGATTCTAAAAAAGACAATTAGACCACCTCTTCACTATCGTTTTTTACTCTAAACAGAAAAATTTTCCCAGCTTTATTAAAGCACGGCATAATAACTGTTGATAAAAAGTATTCTAAAGATAATAAATAATTACTGCTGGATTGATCTTGAATGTGTATCCTTGTCACGTTTTAAACATTTGTTAGCCCAAGTCAACATCTTCACTTGATACCAGGGCAACGCTGGCCACCTTGTCTTCCGGTGCAAGGTTCATTACCCTAACCCCGCGCGAGTATCTCCCGGTATGACGAATCTCTTTAACCGAGACCCGGATAACA
>Ga0210003_1002629_pt1 | contig 15002 bp, 27 predicted proteins | sample LantaG_FD_182804 | JGI IMG/M metagenome (GOLD analysis project Ga0210003, IMG submission 182804) | Deep subsurface microbial communities from Baltic Sea to uncover new lineages of life (NeLLi) - Landsort_02402 metaG (SPAdes) (version 2) | ecosystem: Environmental > Aquatic > Marine > Oceanic >... | reverse complement strand
CACGAGTTCTTGGAGTTAACTGCTCATGAAATGTATGATTCGTTTATTTTGTCAGAATATAATGACAAAGTGTCAGTATTCATGACAGATGACATGAAACAACATTTATTTGACTTGGATAATGAATCTAAAAGTGAGATAACCATTAAGTTAACAGCTAATAATAGAGTTGAAAACATTTATGATGATGAGGAAGAGGATGACATATTTACACTTTTATTAAACGAAGTAAAGAAAAATCTAAAACTTCCAACTATGGACCAATTATTGGACAAAATCAATGAACATGGGGTTGAATCCCTAACATCCTACGAAAAAGCAACATTAGATAACTATAGCAAATAAATAATATGAAAGAAAAATCATCAATACCAATTAACCAAGAAGAGATTGCCGGATATCTTAAGGACATTCGAAGAATTCGAGTTATGACACCTGAAAGGGAAAGAACACTTGCCCAAAAAATGTTATCTCCTGATGTTACGGAACAAGAAAAGAAAACAATTCAACGAGAGTTATTAGAAGGTAATCTTCGTTTTGTTATTACGGTTAGTAAACAGTATCAGAACCAAGGTTTGGATTTATCTGACCTTATTGCCGAAGGAAACTACGGTCTTATGAAAGCCATTGACAACTTTGATTGGTCCAAAGGTTTGAGATTCATATCTTATGCTGTTTGGTGGGTTCGACAATCAATTTTACAGTCTTTAAACGAGAATGCAAGAACCATCCGACTACCAGTTAATGTGGTACAAGAATTACATCGAGCAAAGAAGGCGTTGGATGCTACAGGAGTTGAATTACCTGAAAAATTTGCATCATTACCATACACAATCAATTTAGATAACCCTTTAAATGAGGAAGGTGACACCTTAGTTGACATTTTAACTAATCCAAACGCAGAACTTGCCGATGCGGGACTATCAACTGAGGATACCTTGAAGAAAAAACTTATTGAGATGTTGAATGTTTTAGATAGTCGTGAAAGGTTAATTATTGAAAATTATTTTGGGTTATCAGGTAACACCCGAACATTGGAGGATATTGGTGGTGACTTCTCATTAACCAAAGAAAGGGTACGACAAATTAAAGAAAAGGCTCTCCGAAAATTAAGGAACGAGACATCTAGTTTATTCGATTATATTTAAAAATTAATGAAGGGTGTATTTATAAGATACACCCTTTTATTTGGGATAAACAAAAAAAATAAAAAATATGAAAAATTTTATAGAAAAAAACTTTACAATCATTGTATTGGTTATTGCATTACTATCGTTCTTTAAAGGATGTGGTGATGGTAGAGAACTATCTAAACTGAGAAAAGAAGTTGAAACAATTAAAGATTCAACTTACACTAAAGAAGAGCTAAAAGTTGAATTAACTATTATGGGGTTAGAATCTGAAAAAAGAATGATTCAAGCTACGGACAGAAAATTATTGGACGTTCAAAGACAAACTCAAATTGAGAATGAGATTAAAAAATTAAAAGGTAAATAAGATGAATTGGGTACAAAAAAATTTCAAGAAGATAATTTACATTGCGTTTTTGGTTCCGATTTTAACCGTTGCAGGAGTTTCAATATCTCACGTAACAACTTGGTATGGAATAACAAACCCAATGAGTTGGGCGGTGTACTTATCGGTTGGTATTGAGATTGCTGCGTTATCTGCAGTTGCGGCAATATCTGCTAAAATGGGTAAAAAGGTTTACCTACCATTTGGTGTTGTGACTATAATTCAATTTATTGGTAACATATTCTTTGCATACCAATATATTGATATTGATGCAAAGGCTTTTAAAGATTGGGTTGATTTGGTTGACCCAATGGTTAGTTACCTTGGTGTTGAATCAGGAGACCTTATTGGACACAAAAGATTCTTGGCATTATTTTCGGGTGGTATGTTACCAATAATTTCTCTGTCCTTTTTACATATGTTAGTTAAGTTTGAAAATGAAGGAAATACCGAAGTTATTTTATCTGAGATTGACATAGAAACTTTGAGTACTGAGGCTGGTAAAAAAGAAGCGGAGGTTGAAAAAGAAAAATATGTTCCAACCCAAGATGATTTGGATAGACTTGAGGAAGAATTGAGAAGAGTTAATGAACAAAAATTTGGTTCTCTTGAAGGTCCTACAGGTTCGGATGGTCCTGATGATTCATCGTTAGGCGATGGAATAAAAAGACTAAGTTACACTAGAAGGGATGCTTAATATTGAACAATTTGGAAATTTTAAAACTACAGGTAAACAGAAAAAGAAAAAACAAATAATCTTATGTCATACATCAAGGGAGGTTAAGGAATACTTAACCTCCCTTAAATTTAGATACAATTCCAAGTATGACAAAATACCTAACTATATTGTAACCAAAAATGGTAAAATCCTTCAGTTGATTCCCAATGAAGGACACACTAATTTTTTTCCTGAAGATAATATTAATAGAAACTCTATTATTATATGTTTAGAAAATTTAGGTTGGTTGGAAAAGAAACAATTGACTAATTATCACATTAACTGGAAAGGAAGTATTTATAAACAAGAAGTTTACGAAAAAAAATGGAGAGATTTCTTTTTTTGGGAACCATATTCAGAGGAACAGATTAAATCAACCGCTGAGTTATGTTTACACTTAACAGAAATACTCAAGATTAAGAAACGATGTGTGGGTCACAATACCAGATTTGAAGGTGTTGAAAATTTTGAAGGTATTGTCTCAAAAAGTAATTTTGATGGAAAATATACTGACCTAAACCCATCTTTCAACTTTGAAAACTTTGTAAAATTAATACAAAATGGCGAATATACACAATGACAGATACGACGAGATTAAGTCGTTAATAAAGAAATCAAGAATGTTACTTGAGCAAGAAACTCAGGATAATGTTGCTGCGAGTGTTCAACAAAGAATTAACCAAGACCAAGAATATGAAACCGCGGTTAGTGATAGGAAATTTAGTGATAGAGAACCTGGTGATGATATTGAAGACGATGAAGTATCATCATCACCTCAAGACAAAACACAGAAGTATAGAATCTCTGGTGGTATCTTAGCTTTACACGGTAAAAATAAGAATGATTTAGATATTACAACGGACGAGAAAACTGCCTTCCAAGAAACTATGGATGAGTTTGTTGATGAAGTGTCTGACTTGGTAGATTTTAACACCTTAAATGTTTATCCAAATAATGTTGATTGGTCAGGTAAGGTTATCGACCAAGATATTGAATTTACCTTTACCATAGGTGAGGATAGTGGTATTTATATTAATGGTGATATGATTAAAGTTGATGCTGATTTTTTAGAAATGCTTAATAATTTGCAACAGTTCTATCAAAAGTTTAAATCCAAATGGGGTAAAGTACTTGCAAGTAGAAAGAAAACAAAAGAATCTCCTGAATAGTATGGAAACAATTAAAAACTTTATTACTAAACAGTATAAAACAATCATTACAGTTTTGATTGTTTTGTTTATTTCATACTGGGTCATTTTTATTTTGACACCAAGAAATACAATGATTAGTGAAAATAAAGAAAAAATTGATTTACTAAATGATGTTATTGAAAATATTCGTAAAGAACAAAATACTTTAGAAGATAGAATTACTGATGTCAATAAAGATATTGTTTTAATAGAAAATAACATTACAAAAATAAAAAAAAATAAAACTAACGTTGGTGAAATTTATCATGAAAAAATTGTTCGTATTGATGACTATACTGAGCCTGAGCTTGACAGCTTTTTCTCAAATAGATACAAATAAAGAACCTGTAAAGTGTTTTTCAATACCTGTTGTAAAACTAATTGCGAAGGATTTATTAAGTGGTGATTCTGCCAAAGCCCAATTAAAACTAACGGAACAACAATTGTTGGAAACTGAGAAAATTGTTGAGAAGAAAGATAGTATTATATCAATAATGAAAGTTAAGGAAGAAAACTATAACAAAATTATAGATAATAGATATAAACAATACTCAATTTTGGAATCATACACAAACCAAGTTAAGCGGGATTTAAAGAAATTGAAAGTTAAAAATAAATTTACCTCAATACTATCAGGTAGTATTATAGTAGTGTTAGGAACACTTTTAGTTATTAAATAATGGCACTTACAACAACAGACAAAAAAGAAATTGAAACTATGATTCGTAAAGAGATTAAGACCTTTATGGGTAATAGTACTCTTAAACAATTTGAGGATAAATTGTTGGATAGAGTTTCTAAAGAGATTAAAAGAGGAAAACTTACTGGAGAAGTTAAAGACATAACCCTAAGAATGTTCCGTGAATTTTATCATTTCATGTGGATGAACCGTAGTTATTGGGAACCAAGACTTAAAAACGCTTAAATATGAAAAGTTCTTCAAATCAATTTAGAAATGCTATAGATAAAGCATATACAACTCAACGAAATGTTAAATTAAATCAAACTACTATGGGAGATGCAAACAAATACAAATCATCATTCACTGAAGAAGTTGATGAAGATGGAAATAAATATGAAACTTTCTTCAAAAAAAATAAAAAGTTAAAAAAGGATAAATCAGAAACCAAAGAAGCAACTGGTTCAGGTTCTTCAGGAGCATACTCAGGACCTGTATTTGGTGGTAATGATGAGTTTTGGGAAAGAAGTAGGTCTGAGACACCAAACATTAAAGAAAGTGATGTTGAAAAGGTTGAAGCAACCGAAGCAACAACATCAGGTTCTGTTGGTGGATATGAATCACCTTCAATGTGGGCCAAATCGACAAAAAAGAAAGATTGGGGTCCGAGTAGGAAAACTCAAATTCCTGGTGGAGGGTTTGTTAAAATTAAAAAGAAATGTACTAAATTCCCATATTGTAACCAAGGAGACATTAATAATTTAAAAATTAGTAAAAACGAATCGGTTAAAGAATCGATTTACAGAGTTGCTAAAAAAATGGGTGTTAGTCCTAATGTAGTAATGACTATTTTAGAACATGAGTATGAAATACTAAACAAAAGAATAAAATAAGATATTTATATTAAAAAACATAAGATGAAAAATTTTCAAAACGATATTGATAAATTAGTTTCAAAAATTCTTAATGAAGAAATTGATTCTAAAGTAAGAAAAATAATGGAAACCAAAGTAGATTTTGATGAAGAACTTAGTGGTAACCAATCTAAAATAGATGTTGCAGAACCTAAAGGTAAAATCACTGGTGCGGATTTCAAAAAACTAAGAGATGCTAAATCTCACAGAAAAGAAGTTGAGGAGTATTTTGTAAACTTTGATATTGAGGATGACGATTACGGTCAATATACTGGAGATGAAGAAGAATTCGAGGATGCTGAAGAAATGTCTCAAAACGAACCAACATATGTTGGTCGAGGTTTGAAAGATAATAAAATCATGAGTAAAGTTAAGAATGCTATCCGAAGTAGATTTAATGAAGAGGATGATGAAGATAGAGATAAGTTTGATGGTAGAGATTCTAAAGTAATTGGTGTTTATTCTAACATTAAAAAACAAAGAGAAATGGAAGAGGATTATGATACTGATGATGATGGTTGGGAAGAACTTGATTTAGAGGAAGATGATTCTGAAATGGAAGAAGGTAATGCATTTACAGGGGCTTTGGCTAAAGCTAAAGATTCAGGTAAAGATAGTTTTGAAGTTGATGGTAAAGAATATAATGTTAATGAATCTGAAGACAAATGGATTCAAAAAACTAAAATGAATAAAGGTGGATTACATAAAGCTTTAGGAATTCCTGAAGGTAACAAAATACCAAAATCAAAATTGAATAAAATCAAAAAAGATTTAACTGCTAAATCTGAAGGAGATAAAAAATTATCAGCAGCTGACTCTAAATTATTAAAACAAGTTAATATGGCGTTAACATTAGGAGGACTTAAGGAAAGTAGAAATACTTTATCATTAAGTGAGAATGAGTTAATTGATATGATTGAGAATGTTGTTAGAGAACAAATTGTTAAAGATAAAGCGGAAAAAAATAACTTTACATTAAATAAACCTCAAGGTTTAAAGAAAACTGAAAAGGCTCAAGGTGAAAGTAAAAAAGTGAATGATGACTACACTAAAGAAGTTGTTAAAAAAATGAAAGATTATATGAAGGATATGTCTATGGGAGGTAAAGGATATGAAGAAAACCCAGATGATTTTCCTCAAAGTAATTATGACATGGAAAAAGAACACAATGAGATGAAATACCAACCATCTGATGCTGTTGAAGAATATATCGAAGCGTTCTCTTATCCTGGTATGACTAATCTTGTTTATGATGAGATTAAACCTGATGATGAGATGATTACAAAACAAATTAAAGGTGATTCTAAAAACGGTAATGCCGTTACTGGAAAAGATGGAAAGGCGTTAGGTAATGTTTCAAAAAGAAGTACAAAGGTTGGTGATAGATTCAAGAAAAACTTTGATGAAAACTTATATGGCGCGGAACAAATGAATGTCTCATATAAAAGACAACCACAACCCGTTGACATTGCTGGTGATAAAACTGATGGTGGTACATTAAAAAGTAAACGAGGTGGGGTTAATTCTACTAACAAAGCTCAAAAGATAATGAGTCAGTTAGAGTCAACCGAAGCTAAGACAACCAAAATCATTAATGAGGATTTACAAAAAATGAAAAATTTAATTTCATATAATAGAAAAACTCAATAAAAATTCACATTCCTTAAAATTGTGTTATATTCTCCATAGACTTATACTCTATGGAGAATTTTTTTAATTGGATGACCAAGCCTTTACCTAATGAAGATATAATAATTTGGTTTAATATTCATAACATGACTTATGAAAAAATTGAACTATATGGTGATGTTTTTAAATCACTGAACCAAATTATATTGGATACGTATCTTGGTGATACTATTTTTCTGACTAAGATAGTTTTAAATGATGAAGATAATCTATCTCATTTCGAGTGGTGTTGGAAAAAAACAATCGACAATTTTAAAAAAGAGGACATACATATAAACTATGATGGTGAACACAAAGACTATTTCAAGTCTTTTTATATGGACACATTTTATAATCAAAATGAAGAAAGAATTAAAGAATCAATCCCAAAATTTTTAATGGATATATTTGATGTGGGTATTAGTTATTCTAAATCTGATTTAGATTTATTAACTGAGTTATATAAATTGATTGAAAAAAATACAGAATAAATGTTGGTTCTATTTACACCAGGAGGGAAAAACTTATTATTTCGATTACAAATAAACAATTAAAATTAGATAAAAATGGAAACATTAGAACAAATCAAAGTATTAACTGAATCACTTTCAGTTGAAACCACAAAATTTTTCGGAGGAAATAAAAGCGCTGGTACCAGAGCTCGAAAATCTGCACAAGAGTTGAAAGCGTTGCTTCAACAATTAAGAGGAGAAGTTTTAGAACACAATAAGTCAGACAAGAATGCATAATATTAACACAATATATTTTTTTATATTTGTTTTCACAATATTAGTGTCATTATTGAATGTCTTTAAATTATTAAGAGCCCTGTTACAAAAAGAACCACAACCATTGGTTCTTGGTAACAGGGAGCTTTTACTCTTAGGAGTATCAATTAGTTATTTAATTACATATCTATCACAAGTATGAGTTTTTACAAAGAAATAGCACCATTCGTTGAGTACATCCACTCAATTAGAAAATTGGAATCATATCTAAGTTTTGATATGAAATTCCAAACAAAGTGGTCAATACCAAAAAGTATTGTGGATGAAGGTCAAGTCGTTGGATTTGAGGTTGATGACCCGAATATGAAAGGGGTTACATTTATATGCCCAATAGGAGAAAAAGAAGTTTCTTCAACTATTGTTAAAATTGGTAAAATTATTAAACTAAATCAAGAACGAGAGTTAAAGGAAAGATTGTTTAAACAAACTGTTGAGCAATTAAAACATACTTTCGAAAAAACCGATTTAGATAAACTACAAAATCTTTATTTTGATTTTGATGTTGAGGATGAGTTGAATACCGAATTAGATACTGAAATAGAAATAGAAAATGAGCAAGACGGACAGGGGTCAACAGTTACTGAATTGGTTCAATAGTGAAAAACTAAAAGACCAAAGAGAACTTGACAGAAATAAAGAAAAAATGATTAGAGAGATTAAGGGTCTTGATAAAGAGATTCTTTTTCCTAAACCAAAAAAATTAAGTATATGGAAGAAACTAAAAATAATACTCTTGGGATAATAGAAAAGTTAGCTTTAATTGCGGAATCGGTCCAAACTTTATTTAGTGGTAAGGGTACAATAGTATTTGAACTACCCAAGGGAGAGTATAGTAGTGTTATTAACCATTTTAGAGAGGTTGACAGACACCACAAACAATTTTCGATGGATATCTCAGGAACAGAGTTTCACTTTATTTTGGACGAGAAGGATAAGTCGTAAATTTTCTGTAAAGTACCTTCTTATCGAATCCATTAGATTCCAACAAACTATACAAATATTTTCTTTGAGGTGATGAATAATCTTTAATAAAAAGACAGTCACCTCTTTTTATTTTAAAGAAATGAGAGGATAAACAATCAATAAACCTTGAAGACTCTTGCTCATTTTTTAATGAAAATAGTTTAATATCCTCATCCTTTTGTATTACAATTTTATTGTTTAAAACTGAAACCATTTTTAAACCATCACCTTTGAGATAAATTTTGATAAGGTCATTAGAGGTTATCTTTTTTTTCTTTTGAATATCATATAATAACTCTTCATCACGGTATGGTTTAATTTGAAGGATTGACATATCTTCATCTTCTAACTTAACTTTAATAGACCTACCAAACTCATCTGTTACGTATACTGGTGATGATTGGTTTGTTGACATCTCGATTAAACCAAGTTCAAACTTACAGTCTTTAGCATTTTCAACGATAGTTTCAAAGATGACATCATCGGATTCAACAATTAATTGATTAAAAACCGATTTGGCGCGAGATAAAGTAACAAACTTCTTTATTATTCGTTTTCTTTTTTTATTTTTGAACAAGACTACCAAGTAGTTTTCCATATATGAATAATTATTACGAAACATTAGGCGTAAGTAAAGACGCAACACAAGACGAAATCAAAAAGGCTTACAGGAAATTGGTGGTACAGTATCATCCCGATAAAAATCCTGAAGGTGATGAAAAATTTAAAGAGATTGCTTCAGCCTATGAGATTATTGGTAATGATACCAAACGAGCTCAATATGATAATAATTTAAATAACCCATTTGCAAATAATGGTGGGGCGTCATATGAGGATATTTTTAATCAAATGTTTGGTAATCAAAGACAGACCCAAAGACAAAAAAGTGCTCCCGATAAAATTATTAAAGTAAAAATTAACCCTATCGAGTCATTCAAAGGGATTGATAAAACTATTACTTACATGAAAGATGTTCACTGTACGGTTTGTAGTGGAGCTGGTGGAGAACAACAGACATGTGGTACTTGTAATGGTAATGGATTTCAGATTAAAACGTTTGGTACGGGATTTATGGTTCAACAAATTAGAACTGCGTGTCAAACTTGTGCTGGACGAGGTTATACTTTAGTCCATAAATGTCATGGTTGTGACGGTAAAGGTATCAAACAACATACACACGACATTACGGTTAAACTTCCTGTTGGAATTGATAACGGTCAATACCTTAAACTCCCAAACTTAGGTGACTTTAGAAATGGTGAGTATGGTGATTTGGTGGTTCAAATTGAATTAATTAATGAGGATGGATTTGAAAAAATAAATAACGATTTAATTTATAATCTATTTTTAAATCTTGATGAAATACAACAAGACAAACTTAAAGTACCTCATCCCAATGGTGAGTTAGTGTTAAACTCATTACCAATATTTGATACATCCAAACCTTTAAGACTAAAAGGTAAAGGTTATCCAGGTGGGGATATGTATGTTAAATTAAATGTTAGATTTAATAGAACTATTTAAAAAATTGGATAATATCATTAATAAATGTATATGTACCGTATATTGTCGATGCTAATACATAAAATCCTAAAATTATAGTTCCAATTTGAAAGGTTCCTGGTCCTTTTTGTTTACATGTTTTACAACTTTCTGTCATATTTATAATTATGTTAATTGAGCAAATTATTAAAAGAGTTCTTTATCAATATCTTGATGAGAAAGAACAAGTTAAATATAAGAAACCTCGTAAATATAGTAAATCATATTGTGAATCAACATCATGTAAAGATATGGGATTTACTCAGAAGGCGTCTTGTAGACCATACAAAAATTGTTATAAATAAAATTTAAATTATCTTGATTTTTTGACGCACTTTATTATATTTATATAATATGGGAAAAATTGGTAGACCTCTTAAAGAAGATAAAGATAAAAAAGTTAAATACGGAATCAGTATTGACCGATACCTTTTTAATAAAATGAAAAATGAGGGGATTAGTATTTCCAAGTTTATTCAAAAATTAGTTAAAGAGTATTATGAGAAAAAAAGTTTATAATGAAAACTATTTTGAAAAAATAGATAGTGAAGATAAAGCGTATTTTTTAGGTTTAATTTATTCAGATGGTTGTATTGTTAATAATCAAGATGAATATAGATATAAAATTACTTTAAAGTTACATACCAAAGATAAACATATTCTTGAAGATTTTATTAAAAGTGTAAGAGGAGAAATGAGTTTATGGTTTCATGGTCAAAGAGATATTTGTGAGGTTAGTTTGTCTGGTAAAAAAATAGTTAAAGATTTAGAAGAAAAGGGATTACACCCAAATAAAACATTTACTATAAAGTATCCTGAAATAAGTGAAGAATTAGAAAGACACTTTTTAAGAGGATATTTTGATGGGGATGGTTGTATTAGAATTAGTACAGATAAGAGAGATGGTTCAAAAAGAGGGGATTTAAGATTAGTTAGTGGGTCAATTGAAATGTTGGAAATGATAAACGAAAGAATGAATGTTTTATTTGGAACAAATTTGAACAAATTATATGGTCCCAAAAATAAAGAATATAAATTCATTGGATGGGCAGGAATGAAAGATATTGAAAAAATATATGAAGGATTTTACGTTAACGCAAACTTGTTTTTAAACAGAAAAAAAACTATATTTGATGATGTGATATTTGAGATAAAAAATAAAAAAAAATATAGAAAAAAATAATATGTGTTTAAGTTACATCGGAGGTAAAAGTAAGATTGGAAAGTGGATTGTCCCTTTCTATGATAAAGACATGGAAACATACGTTGAGACGTTCGGTGGAATGTTTTGGTGTTTCTTTAATATGGATTTGAAACAGTTCCCAAATCTTAAGAAAGTGGTTTATAATGACTTCAACCCACTAAATCACAATCTATTTGAATGTATTAAGAATCCTGAAAAATTATTGGAGTCAATCAATGCAATCTCATGTCAACAATTTGGTGAAGAAATCACACCATCAATATATAAGGAACAGTTTGTAAGCTTTCAGGCTGAAATTTTTGATAAAGATTTCAGCTTAAAAGCTGGCAATTATGAAATTGCCGCTAAATATGCTTATGTTCTTACACAAGTATTCAGTGGGAGTAAACCTGAAACAAGTTCATTTATTGACTTAAAGGGTAAATACAAATCAAAGTACCTCACATTCAGAGATAAGTTATCTAAACCTGATTGGGTGGAACATTTCTTAAGGATAACTGAGATTGAGAATATGGACTTTGCTGATGTGATTGCAAAATACGACTCACCAACAACATACATCTATTTGGACCCACCATATTGGAAGACTGAAAACTATTATAATAACCATGACTTCGATAGAGAAGACCATGAAAGGTTGGCAAAGGTCTTACATAATGTCCAAGGTAAATTCAGTTTATCTTATTATGATTTTGAGTTATTACATGAATGGTTTCCTGAAGAACAATACCGATGGGAAAAGAAAGAGTTCGCTAAAGCGGCTGCGGCAAAAAAAGGAACTAAACAAAATATGGGTGAAGAGTTGTTAATATTGAATTATTAGGTTATTTTTGTCCCATCAATATATTTATTGTTATAAAGTAATAAAAATGAAATTCACGTCAATATTAAAAAAAGTAATTTTAGAGGAGGGTAGATATGGTATTAATCTAATTAAAAATACCCAACCTTCAAAAAATAAAGAAGGTAAAAAGATAAAACCTAAAATGACAGTTGCAGAATATAATACTTTAATTGCTGCTGACCCGACTACAAGATTGAATAATGTTGACTTGGGTGGTGATGATTCTAAAGAATTAGAAAAGGTTAAATCTGGAAAATATACTGACTGGTTAATTAACAGATATTTGATGCCAAATACAGAAACAAAACCTGGAGATAGTGGATATGAGAGAGAAGTTAAAAATGTGAAAGAAACTTTCATGGAAGACTTATATAAGGTTACAGATGACCTTGCAAAGTTTGAGAAGTTTAAAGGTAGACTTCCTGAAAATATGAGAGATATAAATAAGTTAACACCTGACTCATTATATGATGCGGTTAAAGACTTTGATTTAACTTTGGCAACGACAACAAAATCAGAAAGAAAATCTGCGGATGTTCACCCTGGTGCTAAAATGGTATTTGACGGTCCAACTTGGAGGGTTATTGAAATTGAAAACCAAGGTCCTGTTGGAAAAGAAGCGGCTTGTTATTATGGTGGTAATAACAGAGAAACTAGATGGTGTACATCTACACCAGGTACTGACCAATGGTTTAATCGTTATATTAAGGACGGACCTTTATATGTTGTATATAAACCAAGTGATAGTGATGTCGGAGATGAAACAGGATTACCAAAAAATAGATACCAATTCCATTTCCCATCAAATCAGTTTATGGATAAAGATGACCGTCAACAAGACTTAGTTTCGTTACTAAATGGTCCTATGATAGAGTTAAAAGATTTCTTTAAACCTGAATTTGCTAAAGGATTAACTGTTGGTGGAGAGTCATTGGTTATTGATAGTTTTAGTACTGGTGCAATTGGTAAATTTATTGGTTTATATGGGTTAGAGGATTTGATTGGTAATTTACCTAATACATTAAAAAATTTCCACATAACAAACAAAGATAATAATGGTCTAATAATTGAAATCCCTGAAGAAATTGGAAGATTTAAAGAGTTAGAATATATATACTTAGAAAACTGTATTAATAAAGTACCCGATTCAATTTGTACTTTACCTAAATTAAGGTTCATTGCCTTAATGAAAAATGTTGAACTTAGAGAGATTCCTGAATGTATTGTTGATTTACCTAATCTATACTTCTTAAATCTTAAGGGTAGTCCAAACGTAATAATACCTGAGATAATCAAAGAAAGAGGTAATGATATGGGTGACGGAATGTGGGACCTTGAAGGGATGTTTGATTAATCTTTAATTTATATTACAATGAATGTTGATGTTGAAATATATATGAATGGTATTATTAAATTCTTCAAGAATAATCCTAATGACCTTCTAACTTTAATTCCGAAAGGGAAAGAAAATGAATTTTATGAAAAGATTAGGGAGACATCACTCAACAATATTGATAATGGTGATGAGATATCTTTAACCCAAAAACAAATTATCGATATCTGTGTTCTATTAAATGGGAAAAATTCTAACGACCCCAAGTCAGAACTTGAGAGTTATATGATTGAAACAAAAGTTGGTAAAATCTTTTTAAATTAAAAAGATATTGATGATAAGTAAACCAGAATATATTAAAGGTCTTGAAAATGGAAAACCATTCTCAACTTTGGAACTTGGTGTTCCTGATGATTTTCAAAAGTTTTTAGACGGTCGTGATTTAATTACAGTTTTTAGTGATAGTTGGATGGAATTTGAAATAGGTGAAATTAAAACTATATGTAAAATATATTTAACCAAGCAATTTTTTTATTTATTTTTATTAAATGGTAATGTTGATAATAAAACTTTGGTCATCTATTATAATGAAGAACAATTGAACGAACTAAAAATATTTATAAAACAATTATTAAAAACATATAAAAATGGAGCAATTAACAACAAATGAATTAAGAGAGAAAATTAATAACGGAGAAAACTTTGTGTTGGACCTATATGCCGTATGGTGTGGACCGTGTAAGGTTATGTTAAATAATTTAATCCAAGTTAACGAATCACTGATTAGTGAATCAACTGACAGACCAAAATATGGTGTCTATAAATTCGATATTGATAGTGATATGGATTTTGTAAGAGAGTTAGGTGTTAGAAGTGTTCCAACAATAAAAATATTCAAGGAAGGTTCCGAAGTCTATTCCAGAGCTGGTGTAATGTCATCGACAGAAGTCCTTGGGTTATTAAATTAGTTTATATGAAAAATCTAAATGTCGTTGTTTACACAATGGAAGGATGTCCTTTTTGTGTGGACTTTAAAGAATTATTAGTTAAAGAAGGTATTGAGTTCTTTGACCGAGACATTGATGAGTATAAAAGTGAATATGATATTTTTGTTGAAATTACCGATAATGATATGATACCAGCATTGTTAATCATTGAAGGTAATGATGATAAACATGAATCTTTTTTATATGCCCCTGAAAGAAACTACGACGAGTTAAGTGAAGCAGTTTCAATCATCCAAGGACATAGACAAAAATTTGGGTTGATTTAAAAAATCACAAAACCACTTATTCTTTTTTTAAGAAAATCATAATCCTGAAGTGGGTTGGTTAATTCAATAGACCAATCCACTTTTTTTATTTCTGATTCCAACCAAGACATATCAAAATCAAATACATCTAATATTGCTGATGTTAATGTTTTATTCTCACTTTGATTGGGGTTTTTAACAGAGAATAGATAATCACCTGATTCATCTTTTTTTGTGGACATTGAAAATGTTAAAGTTGAGAATGGGTAATTGGTTGGTATGTTATATGAAATGTGTTTACCATAATAATACATTAATCTTCCTTGTTTTAAGGAATAACCGTGTGGGAACTCAGAACAAAAAATTAAATTATTATCCTCCAAGATTGGTTT
>Ga0210003_1002627_pt1 | contig 15019 bp, 9 predicted proteins | sample LantaG_FD_182804 | JGI IMG/M metagenome (GOLD analysis project Ga0210003, IMG submission 182804) | Deep subsurface microbial communities from Baltic Sea to uncover new lineages of life (NeLLi) - Landsort_02402 metaG (SPAdes) (version 2) | ecosystem: Environmental > Aquatic > Marine > Oceanic >... | reverse complement strand
CGCGTGCTCTGCGGGGAAGGGGAGCGCGACCTCCGAGCAGAGTAAGAAGATGAGCTCGCGAGAGCTCGCACGGGCCTGACAGAAGCGGAAGAGCGTCCCCTGCCGACGCGGCCAGAGGTCCAAGGGGGGAGGAGAAGAGACGGCGACGACAACGAGTCCCCAGCGGCTGCTGCTTGCGGCGCCGACGCCGTCGCAGATGCCGCCCTCCGAAACGAGCCCGCACCACCTCGGCTTGCCGCGCTCCTGCTCGACAGGGCGTGCGACATCAACGAGGCCATCGAGAGCCACGAAAAAGAGGGAAAGAAAGGGAGAGAACGAGTGCCTTGAGACTCCGCCTCTTCGATGGGGCTTGTTGAGAGAGCGAGAAAAAAGAAAAGTGAAAAAAATGAAGAGATCAACTCCTTCAAAAAAAAACTCAATTTTTGTTTTTTCAGTGACAAGTAAGTGCTGTTGCTGCTGCGCTCCCCCCCTCTATCTCTCTCTCTCTGTCTGTCCCCGCTCTCTCCTTATTTCACATTATTGAACACTGTCTGCTGATATCGGCGACGGTGGGGAGCTCGTCGTCGTCGCCGTCGTCGTCGTCGTCTTCTCCTCCTCCTCCTCCTCCTCCTCCTCCTCCTCCTCCTCCTCCTCCTCCATTGTTGTTGTCATTGTTGTTGTTGTTGTTGTTGCCCCGAGCGCGCTCGCGCTCGCGCCGCGCCCTCTCCCTCTCCCTCTCGGCCCTCTCCCGCAGCTCGGCCTCGGCGCGCTCCCTGGCCATGCGGCGCGCCATCTCCTCAGCGGCGGCGCGGGCGCGGGCGAGGGCCCCTTCGCGGGCTCGGGCCCTTTCTTCTTCTCCACCTCCTCCTCCTCCTCCTCCCGCGGCGGCGCGCATGGCGCGCACCATCTCCATCACGGCTTCCCTCCCCAGCCGTCGCCCTCCTCCTCCTGCTCCTGCTCCTGCTCCTGCTGCTCCTCCTCCTCCCTGATAGGGGCCCTGATAGGGGCCCACCGTCACCCCCGGCGGCGGCGGATCAAACGCGCCTCCGATTCTCAAGACCCCATCCCTAAAGTCTGCCCCGAAGCCAATCATAGCGCCGCCGCCGATGCCGATGCCGCCGCCGCCGCCGGGGAACTGCAGCCCCGCCTGGAGGTGGCGGTGCTGCTGCGCGTGTTGCTGCTGCTGCAGCAGCTGCAATTGCTGCTGCTGCTGCAGCGCGCGCGCGGCTCTCGCCTGCGCCGCCGCGGCCGCGGCGTCGCCATTCGCCTTGGCCACGGCGCTCGCGCCGACGAGCCCGCGCGCGCGCGCCGCCGTCGGCGACCAGAGGCGCACGGCCGCGTCCGCGTGCGCCGAGGCGAGCGAGGCCCGGTCGAGAGGGTGCGCGACGAGCGTGAGCATGGCCGGGGAAGGGGGAGCGGAGCGGGCCGCGGCTGCCAAGCGTGCCGCCGCGACGGCTGCTGCTGCTGCTATTTCTGCTGCTTCTGAGCCCAAGGGAACGCCGGCGCGGCGGGCAGCAGCGGCGATGTGGGGGGCAGCAGCAGCAGCAGCAGCACCGCGAGCGAGGTCGGCGGCGCCGCCTCGGCCGGAGGGGCGCCTGAAGACCCCGCCGCCGCCGCCGCCGCCGCCGCCGCCGCCGCCGCCGCCGCCACCGCCGCCACTGCGGCGCGCGAGGCGGGTGAGTGTGCCGCGGCCCTGGCCTCCGGCGGGGGCGCGCAGGGCCTCGAGGTCGCCGTCTCCGTCATCGCCGCCGTCGTCGTCGTCGTCATAGTCGCCCTCGTCCTCCTCCTCAAAGTCGTCAAAGTCGTCTCCGTCTCCTCCTCCGCCGTTGCCGCCGCGGGAGAAGAACGGCACGCGAGGCAGCATCGCGATCAGCCTGGCTTCCCTGCCGGAGGGAGAAGAAGAAGAGGAGGAAGAAGAAGAGGAGCCGGCGACGCGGCGCCAGATAAAGGCGCGGCCGTCTTCCGAGGGCGCTGCCAGCGCGCCTCCTCCTCCTCCTCCGATGCCGCCGCCGCCGCTGCACGCGAGCAGGCACATCGACTTGGCCGCGCCCGTGTTTCTGGCGCCGGCGTAGCGCGCGAGGTAGAAGCTCTTGGCGCCGACCTCGAGGTCGCCGGCGCCGGCGCCCTCGGCGGCAGCGGCGGCGGCGTCACCTTTGGCTTTTCCTCCTCCACCAACAACTTCGTCTTCGTCGTCTTCGTCGGCGGCGGCGTCGTCCTCCTCTTCGTCAGAGAGGCCCAGCGAAGGAGCGGCGCGAGAGGAAGAGCCCGCGGGAACAGCGTCCGCCGCGGCGGCAGCTTCGTCCTGCCTTCGGCGCTGCCATCTGCGACGGAGAGCTGCCGACCCCTCTTCGTCGTTCTCGGAAGACTCGTCGTTGCCGTCGTCGTCGTCGTCGGCGGCGGCGTCGAGAGGAGGAGCGGCAGCAGCAGCGGCGGCGACGGCGCTGCGGCGCCTGCTCCTCCTCCTCGTCGTCATCGTCATCCTCCTCCTCCGCCTCCGCCTCCTCCTCCCGGCTCCCCCCTCCTCGTCATCCTCGTCGTCCTCGTCGTCGTCCGTCGGAGACCGCGCCCTCCTGCGCACGGCGCGGTATCCAACGGCGGCGCCCAGAAGCGAGTCCGCCGCAGCGGTGGCGGCAGGAGCAGCAGCACCAGCACCAGCAGTAAGAGCTCGGCGCAGGCGCTGCTGCCGCTGCTGTTCCTCTTCCGCTGCGTCAGCGGCGGAAGCTATGGCATCGGCGGCTGTGGCAGCCTCGGCGTCTGCTTCGGCGGCCGCGGCAGGAACGAGGGGCGCGTCCGGGGGCGGCGTCATGGCGCCGGGGCCCCGCAGCGCACGAGCGACGGGCCTCGGCCTCGGGATCCCGGGCGCCGGCGGGTTCTCGGCCACCACCTCCCTCGTGCGGGCCGCCGCCGCCGCGTCGGCTGCTGCGGCGGCAGCAGCAGCGGCAGCACGCGCTGCAGCGGCAGCGGTGCCCGCGTCGTCCCTTTCGGCGTCGGCGTTGCCGTCGCGGCCGCCGCCGACCGAAGCGGAGTCTCTGCTCCCGTTGCCGCCGCCGACGACGCCGCCGTTGATGCCATCGTCGTCGCTGTCGCGGCCGAGCTGGGCCGCGGCCGTAGAGTCAGATGCCGCCGCGGCGCGAGGGGACCTCCGCTGCTGCTGCTGCGAGGCCTCGCGAGCGGCAGCAGCAGCGGCAGCGGCAGCGGGGGTAAACTCGCCCTTGGGCTTTTCTTCGTCTTCGGATCCTTCGGTTTCTCCACCTCCACCTCCGCCTCGACGGACGACGCCCCGCGCCCTCTTCACCGCCTCTCCCACAGCAGCAGCGGACGCAGCAGCAGCCGCAGCCGCAGCAGCAGCAGCAGGCGAGGAAGAAGAGAGACCTCTCGACCTCCACGCCGCGCTGTCCGGCGCCGGCCTCGCGTGCGCGACGACGTCGAAAGAATAAATCGAGTCCCCGGCGTAATTCACAAACAGCTGCCCTCCGTTCTCCGAGAACGCCACGGCGGTCCCCGAGATCGCGGGAACGGCGGAGGCGGCTGCGGCGGCGGCGGCGGAGGAGGACATGAAGGCAGCGGCGGCGGAGGCGGAGACGGAAGCGCCGCCGCGCCCTAGCAGCGGGATCCCGGCGGCGGCGGCCGCGGCGGCGCGCGCGGCCGCGACCGAGACGCCCCCCGCGCCCGCGACCGTCGGCGGCTTCAGGTGCGTCGGCACGTACACCGCCAGCGGCGTCGCCGGCGTGCCCGCCCGCAGGTCGTAGAGCCGGACCAGCGCGTCGGAGCCGGCCGTGGCGACGAGGTGCGGCCTCGTCGGGTCGGCGGCCAGCGCGGCGATCCGCACCGGAGGAGCCGCACTTGGAGAGCTCCTCGACGACGAGGAAGAGCTCCTCCAGGGGTTGCCCATGCCCGCGTTGTTCCTCTGGTCGATCACCATCGGCATGCCGGTAAAGTCCCACGGCTCCCTCTGGTGCTGCTGCTGCTGCTGTCGGATCTGCTGCAGGAGCTGGTCGCTGAAGCCGCCGCTGCCTCCTGCTCCTGCTGCTCCTGCTCCTGCTGCTCCTGCTGCTCCTGCTGCTCCTGCTGCTCCTCCGGCCGTTGCCGCAGCAGCAGTAGCAGCAGCAACGGCGGCGGCAGTCGCAGCCCCCAGCCTGCTCCGAGGGGCCGGGGGAGGGCACCGCACGTCCACCAGCATCCCTGTGCCGTCGTCCGAGCCCGTCAGGAAGATCCCGCCGCCGGACGAGGAGCACCCGGGGTCGACGACCTCGAGCGCGCGCACGCGGGCGGCGTGCATCCGGAAGACTTTAACAACAGCCGCTTCTCCTCCTCCTCTTCCTCCTGCTCTGCTCGCGTCGAAGAGGCGGACCTGTTTGTCGGTGCCGGCGGAGAGCAGGCGGAGCTCGGTTTCCGAGGTGGTGAGGAAGCGGAGGGCGTGGATGGTGCCCGTGTGGCCCTGTTTTTGGTTTTTGGTTTTTGGGAAGGAGGTGGAAAGAAGAGGTTAGCGAGCGAGCGAACGAAACGAAAAAGAAAACAGCCATCTCTCGTCCTCCTTCTCCTTCCTGGCTCTTCTTCTTTTCCTTGCTTTACTCACCACCTCCACCACGTGCTCGCCGTCGCGCCTGGGCCGCCTAGATGCGGCGTCCCAGAGCCTGATCCTGCCCACGTCCTCGCTCGACGCCGTGGCGAGCGTGGCCCCGAGAGGGGAGAAGGCCATGGCGATCGTCGGCGGCGAAGAAGACGAAGACGGGAAGCGGCGAACGACACCATCATCGTCGTCCCCGCCCGCCGAGGCGTCCAGCACGGGCCCCGAGGGCTTGAGGCGACGGAGCAGGGCCTCGTCCGCGTTGCCGTGAGCGTAGAACGAGGAGGATCCCAGGTGGAGCCTGCGCGCGCCGCCGCCGGCAGCCCGGGACAAGACAGCGAGCGTGAGTCCGGCATCATTCTTCCTCACGGCGGCGTCGCGGCCGCCCTGAGCGCCGCCCCTGCGGCGTGGTGCCATGGACAACCCCTCCCAGAGGCAGCGGGAGGGTCTCTCGACACCCGCTGGAGGGGAGAGAGGAGCGGTGGGAAAAAGAGAGAACGCTCTGAAGTGCGTGAAAGAAAGAAAGGGGACGCGATGGCCTTCGCCTCTTTCTTTGACTTTTTGAGTCGAAGGAGTGAGGGAATTTTTTTCTTTCATTTCCTCGTTCTTCCCTCTCTCGACGACGAGAGAATTCTTCTTCTTCTATCTGTCTCACCCTTTCTCTCTCCTCCTTCCAGCAAGCACCCGCCACCACCGCCACCAATTCTACGCCATGCCGCTCCCCTGCATGCGCGCCCCGACGGTGTCCGTGCCAGGTACGCGAAGCCTCTGAGAGCCCCGAGGAAGCGCGGGCGGAAGGACAAGTTGAAGAAAGGGCGGCGCATCGACGACGACAGCGACGCGCGAATGGTTTCATGTCTGCTCTCTCTCCCTTTTCCGCGTCGCCGTTCTTCCTCTTCCTGAGCTTTTCTCTCGTTTCTTTCCTTGCTTTTGAACGAGAGAATGAGCGGAGAGGAGCCCGGAGGTCGATTGTCTTGCTCAAAGACAGCGAGACGCGCGAGAGAGGAGGCGCAATGCAGCAGTTTGTTTGCCGCGTGCTGCCCCAAACGACTCAATTCCTCAACCTCCTCAACCTCTTTTTCTTCTTCTTCTCTAAAAAAAAACAAAAAAACAGACCCGACCTCCTCGGCGGCCTCCCACGCCGGCGACGACCACGACAGCGACCTCCGCCCCGCCCCCTTCTCCCCGGGAGCGGCAGTGCGAGCGCTGCTCGAGAGGGAGAGGGCCGCGGACATCGACGCGCTTGTCGCCGCCTCGCGCGTGCCCGACGCCTCCTCTTTTCAACAAACCTCCTCTTCCTCTTCTGCGCGCCTGACGGTCCGAGCCGCTGCCCTGGCCGCAGAGAACGACGCCCTTCGGGAGCGCGCGGCCGCGTTGGCCGCCACCGTCGACGAATTAGAAGCAGCGCTGCGCTCGTCGGCGACGCTCGCCGACTCCAGGGCCCGCGCCGCCGCGGCGGCCTCCGCCGAACGCGAAGGGACGCTCGCAGACGAGCTCGAGAGGCACCGCAGGGCCCTGGAGGAGCTCGCGGCCATGTCCACGGGCCTTTCCGAGTCCAGCAAGGAGGCGCGGGCGGAATGCGCGAGGCTGCGAGGGGCGGCGGAGGCGGCGGCGGAGGCCAAGGACGAGGCGGAGGCGAGGGCGGCGAGGCTGCAGGAACTGCTTCTCTTGCAGCAGCAGCAGAGGGAGCAGCGGCAGCTGCAGCACGACGACGTGGGCGCCTTCCTGTTGGAGCACTCGAGCCAAAACACCTCTATGTTGCTTCTGGAGGGAGCAGGAGGAGAAGGTCAGGAGAGGCGGCGGCGGAGGAGAGCGGCGGGAGGCAATGGCAACAACAGGTCGAGGGCGGACGCGCTCGAGGAAGGGCTCGCGCGGGAGACGCTCGCCGCTGCCGCCGCCATGAACGACGATGGCAACGACGACGACGACAGCGAAAACGAGCTGAACAATGACGAAGACGCCAGCTGCCCCTCCGAGCTCTCCTCCGTCTCCCTGCTGCGGCAGCTCGAGGCTGCCAAAAAGGCCCAGAGGAGGTCGGAGCTCGCGCTGCGCTCGGCGCAGGAACTGTCGGAGACGCTCCGCTCCAAGCTCGCCGCCACCGAGACCGCCCTCAGCTCCGAGCGCCGCTCCTCGCGAGAAAAATCCCTGGCTGCCAGGACCGCCCTGGCCGCGGCCGCCAAGAGGGCGAGGGCTTCGATGAAGGCGATCGAGGAGAAGGAAACGGCGCTGGCAGAGGCGAGGAGGTACGCGAGCAGATTGGAGTCGAGGCTGGTCGAAGCGCACCGGGGCGCCGAGGGAAGTGGGGTGAGGAGGTTGAAGGCGGACGCTGCTGCTGCTGCTGTGCCCAAGGGGGCTGCTGCCTCTGCTGCTGTGCCGCCTAAGTCTGCTCCTGTCTCTGCTGCTGCGACTTCTGCTACTGCTCCTGCTCCTCCTCAGCAGCAACAGCGGCGGCGAGAAGAAGAACAGGAGGAGGAGGAGGAGGCGCCGTCGTTTGCTCAGTTTGCCACCGGCGTCGAAGAGCAGCAGCAGCCTCCCTCCACGGCGGCGAAAGAAGACGCCGCCGCCGCAAACACAGGAGACAGCGCCGCCGAACTCTCCAACTCGATGGACGACCTCGAGGCCAGGCTGACGGCGCTCGCGGCCGCGCTCGCGGCCACCCCGGGCACCAAGGCCGAGATTGTCGGAGCTGCGACGACGGCGGCGGCGGCGACGACCACAAAAGGCCAACAACAACGAGGAGGGAACGGAGTAGGAGGTCGCGTCTTCGGCGTCAGCGTCGAGGCGACGGCCGCCGGCGGCGTCGCTCCGCCGTGGCCAGGAGTAGCAGACGCGCCTTCATCTGCTGCTGCTGCCCCGCGGGACCTGCGCGAGGCCCTCGACACGGCTTGAGCAACAAGAAGTTTTTTGCTTCTTTTCTCAGAAGATTTGATTTTTTTTACTCTTCTTTCGTTTGAAAAATTGTCGGTTTTTTTCTTCTGTTTCCTTTTGTTACAAAGACTCTTTCGAGAGACCCCTACACCCGATTCACTACTCCGCGTCATCCTCTTCCGCCTCCACTCCTAGACTCTTCCTCTCCCGCATCTCCCGCGCCGCCCGCCGCGCCTCCTCGGCGCTCGGGACTCTGTACAAAACCGAAGTCTGTCTCGGGAACTGCGGCTGCCTCAGGGGCCCGCCGTTGCCCGGCCTCGTCGCCGCCGAGAAGAACTTCTCCGCGGACTCCCAGGGGAAGAACCCGCCGCAGGCGCGGCACTTGACCTTGCGGAAGGACGGGGGAGAAGAAGACGGATTGGGAGAGGAAGAGCTCGAAGAACCTGGGCTGAAAGGGACGTCGACGAGGCCCGTGCCCGAGCAGACGGCGCACCGCCGCTGGATCAGGATCCTTTTTCCAAACTCGTACGATCCAAGCAGGAAGACGAGCGTGGGTAAGAGAGCTCCGAGCCAGATCTCCGGGCCCGGGGTGTAGGGCGAGGGGATGTAAGGAGGAGGGGGAGCGGTTGTTGAGGTGGTTGAGGTTGTTGTTGAGGGTGTCGAGGCTAGCCACGCCGCCGTCGCTGTCGCCGAAGTCGCATCGGGCCCGTCGCTCGGGAGAGCCGCTCGGGACCTTGATCGGAGCTCTTCTCTCCTCGCGGGAGGAAAGGCGCGTGATGCTTGCTTACATCCGAGGATGCATCGCTGGATTCGATTGAGGGATGGGTGAACCGAGGGAGAGCGCGAGGGGATGAGAGAAGGGAAGGAGGTGGCCATCGCAAAAAAGGAGAGAGTGAGCGAAAAAAAGAAGAAGAAAAAAAAGACGTCGGAAAAAAGCTCGACTGGTTTCAGATTTCCTCTCTTTGTTTCTATCTTTTCTCTCTCTCTCTCCGCTTCCCTTCACCATGGCTGCGAAGAAAAAGAAGAGCAGCAGCAGCGGTGGCGGCAGAGGCAGCTCCTCCGCAGCTGCCGCTGCCGCTGCTGCTGCTTCCACCGCCGATAGGAAGGGCAACGGCAAGGCCGCAGCAAACGCTTCTTCGGTCGAAGAAGGAGAGCGCCCCTTCGACGTGCTCCCTGCCAACCGCAACCTCGTGGTGCCGCAGGGCAGGCCCGTGCGCGTCTACGCCGATGGTGAGGGGAGAGAGCGCGGAGCGAGGCTGCGTCCTCTGGTGCACGAGGATCGAGGAACAGAGGCCTTTACAAGGCGGAGGGGGGCGCGGAAAAAGAGGCATCTGGTTTTTTTTCCTTCGACTCTTTCCCGCCGGCGACCAACGAACGAACGAGAACGGCGACTGATGCTTTCCTCTCTTGTTCCTCTCTTCTCTACTCCCAAAAACAGGCATCTTCGACCTCTTCCATTTCGGACACGCGAGGGCACTCGAGCAGGCCAAGAAGACGTAAGGGCGGGTGGGCTGACGTTTGGAGAGAGGAGAGAGAAGGGAGAGAGAAGGGAGAGAGAAGAGAGAGAAGGGAGAGAGGAGAGAGAAAGAGAGAGCGAGAAGCATCGACGCTCGACTCTTTTTGCGCCCTCGCCCCTTCTCTTCTCTCTTTCTCAACCCCCCCGTCCGACCTCTCTCTCTCTCTCTCTCTTCCACCCCCAACCACCACCTCCCCAACCAACAGCTTCCCCAACACCCACCTCATGGTCGGCTGCTGCAACGACGAGCTCACCCACCGCTACAAGGGCAAGACGGTTCTCACGGAGCAGGAGAGGTACGAGAGTTTACGGCACTGCAAGTGGGTCGACGAGGTCGTGCGCGACGCTCCGTGGGTGATCACTCCCGAGTTCCTCGAGGAGCACGGCATCGACTTTGTTGCGCACGACGCTCTGCCTTACGCCGACGCTTCGGGCGACGCGGGCGCCTCGGGGGACGTCTACGGCATCGTCAAGGCCCTGGGCAAGTTTGTGGAGACGAGGAGAACCGAAGGCGTGAGCACTAGCGACATCATTTTGCGGATTCTGAAAGGGTACAACGAGTTCGTGCTGCGCAACCTGTCGAGGGGCTACTCGAGGCAGGAGCTGGGCGTATCTCTGGTGCGGGCGCAGCAGCTGCGGGTGCGGCAGGCGGCCAGGGCGGTGGCGGCAAGGGTGGCAGAGGGGAGGGCGGCGGCGCGGGCGAGGGCCGACGCAGCAGAGGAGGACGCGGCCGCAAACGACTATTTCGGCGTCAACGGAGGAGGAGGAGGAGGAAGCTTCAGCAACGGCAACGAAAACGCTTCCAGGAGCCCCTCCCACGTCGTCAGGCTGATCCCGAGGGACGTCGAGGCGGGACTCAAGGAGTTTGCCTCCGGCGTCGAGATGCTCGTCGACGCCGTCTTGTCGGGAAGGCTCGGCGACGGCGTGTCGCGGTCGGCGGACTCTTTCGTGACGGGCCTGCTGGCGACCTTCGAAGGGGGGTACGCGAGGTTCGAGGACGCGCTGAGGTCGAGGCTACCGAGGTTTGGAGGGGGAGGTGGGAAGGGGAAGAAGAAGGGGGAAGCGGCGGCGACTCCCTTGGGGGTGAGGAACGGAGGCGTTGGTGCTGCGGCGGCGGCGGCAGAGGCGGCGGCAACAAAGGCAAAGAAAAAGACTCCGGCACGAAAAGCCAAGAAAGCTTCTTCGTAGATGAGAGGAGAAGAATACCAACAACAACATCAGCAAAGCAAACGAACGAATGCCCCCCCTCCAATCTCCCTCTCTCTGAAATCCAGCGTTGTTTCCTTAGAAAATGGTTTTTTTTTGTAGGAATGAATTCTTCCTCGAGTTGTTCTTTTTTTCACAAGTTTTTTTTTCTTTTAATAATTTCTCTTTCTCTCTTTCTCTCACCTCCTCTGCTGCTGCTGCTGCCTCGACATCGCCGCCAGCGCCGCGGACGCCCTCGCGGCAGCCGCCTCCGCCTCCCCGCCCTCGTCCTCGGCGCCCAGGGCAGCCGCCTCTGCGAAGTACGACAGCGCGTCCCGCAGCGCGTCCCTCCTCGCCTTCCCTCCCGGCTGCTTGCGCTCGGCGAGCCGCTCGAGCACCAGGCCTGCCTCCCTGGCCGCCCTCGCGTCCCTGGGGTCGGCGGCGAGCACGGCGTCGAGCTTGGCCGCCGCGGACTCGAGCAGGCGCTCCGCGGAGGGGGCGGTGGTGGTTGAAGAAGAAGGGTCTGACGACGAGGAAGAAGAGTTTGCGCGACGGAGCCCGGCGCGGCAGGCGAGCGCCCGAGCCCAGTTCCACATCGCACGCGGCTCCCCGGGCACAAGCTCGGCCACGCGCCTGTACTTGTCGCCCGCGGACACCCAGGCCGCGTCTGCGGCGGCCTCGGCGGCCTCGACCCCGGCGGCGTCGGCCGAGGCCGAGGCGGCGCGGGCGGCGGCGGCGGCGCCGGCTGCCGCGAGCGCGTTGCCCCAGTTCCCCAAAGCTTTCACGGAGAAAGGGTCCGCCGTCGCCGCCGCCTCGAAGCAGGCGGCGGCGGCGGTCAGGGCGCGATCAGCAGCAGCGGCAGCAGCAGAAGAGGATGAGGAAGAGGAAGATAGGAGAAGCGCCCTGCCGTCTCTGAGGGCGTCCTTCCCCCGATCGATCAGGCGCTCGACTTCTTCTGCCGTCGTCGGGAGAAGGAGGGGTCTTTCGTCCTCTTCTGCTTGTTCCTCCTCCCGTGCCTTCCAGACCTCGGAGGAGGGCTTCGCGGTGGTGGCAGCGGAGGCGAGAGGAGCAGGAGATGGAGAGGCGGGCCCTCGTCTCTCTTCCTCTTCCTCCGCGGCCGCAGCGGCAACGGCCGCGGCGGCCGAAGCAGCGGCGGCAGCTGCGGCTGTCTCCTCAGCGACCTTGGCCACGCTCTCCGGGTTGCGAGACGCGAGCAGGGCCTGCATCGCGTCGTAGGCGGCCTCTCGAGTCGTCGCTGGTTCCGTTGCCATCGGAGGCGAAGAAAGAGCGGAAAGAGAAGGAAGGGGTTCGACGGCGGCGGCAGCAGCAGCAGCAGCAGCAGCTACCTCCTTCTCTTCCTCTCTCCTATTCGCCGCCGCCTCCGCCACCGCCAGCGCCGCGGCCTCCGCCACGGCCCCCTTCACCTCGGCCACGAGCGCCGAGGCCGACGCGCGCGCCTCCTTGTTCATCGAGGCGCGGAGCTCGGAGACTGCCTCGCCCACGGCCCTGGCGACAGCCGCGGCGACGAGCTCTTGCGCCTCTCGTTGCTCCCGCTCGTCGTCGTCGCCGTCGTCGCCGCCGCCGCCTTCTCTCCTCGCTTCGTCGTCCTTTCGCTCCTGCTCCCGAGCGGCAGCCAGGGCCGCCGCGGCGCCCGCGGCCTCCTCTGCGGCCTCCCTCGAGGCAGCGGTCTCCTCGGCCAGAGAGACGAGCCCTGCCTCCAAGGAGGCGAGGCGCCTGCCGAGCGCCGACCACTGAGAGGGAGCGAGCTCGGCCGTCGTCGGAGCGTTTCCCTCTTCGTCGTCGTCTCTCTCTCTCCTCGCGGCTGCTGCTGCCTCGGCGGCGGCCTCCGAGACCGCCCGCCGGTCCGCGGCGCCGGCGTCCGCCAGGGCTCGCGCCAGCGCCCGCAGCTGCGCCTCGATCCACGCGCGGTCCTCCTGCTGCAGCTGCTGCTGTTGCTGCGGAGAAGACTCCTGCGGAGAAGAGGAATCCGCGGAGACAAAGGCCTGGACGTCGGTGACGTTGTCGTCAACGAGGCCCCGACCTCCTCCTCCAACTCTCCTCCCGATTCCTGCTCTCTCAACGGCCAAACTCCGCTCGACCTCCTCCCTCACCGCCTCGATGAGCGCGCCCTCCGCGTCTGCCATCCCGGCCTCCAGGGCCGCCCTCACGCCTCGGGCGAGCTGCGAGGCAGAGGAGGCCTGGGCCGCCGACAGGGCGGAGAGTAAAGAAGATTCGAGGCGTGAGAGGCGCGCGTCGAGCGACGCGGCGACAAGGCCTCCCTGCGCCGAATTAGCCGGGGCCAGCGCCGACGAGGCGCCTCCTCCTTCGAAGTCGTTCGCAGAAGGGTAAGACGAGGAAGAGGACGAGGGAGAAGCAGTTTCTCCTCCTCCAAAGAGGTCCGAGAGCAGCGCCTGCCGCAGAGCGCGCGCTGCTCCCGTCAGCTCGGCCCTGTTGGCCCTCGCCACTTTCGCCCCCGCGGCGTCGGCGGCCTGCGCGGCGGCCGCGGCGGCGCGCTCCGTGGAGTCGCGCACGGCCCTCTCGAGGCTGGACAGCTTGGCGTCGACGGCGCGGAGGGCCCCCGCGGGGGCCGCCTGCGCCTCGCGGAGGTCGTCGAGCGCCTCGGCCAGCAACGGCTCGAGGGAAGAAGAAGAGGACGATTGAGAAGCGGAAAGCGAGCTGGAGATCGAGCCTCCCTCGAAGGCCGCTTCGGCTGCCGCGTCCAGGGCGGCTGCCAGGCGCGAGGCCTCGCGCCTCCTGGCCGCGAAGAGCGCGACGAGAGGGAGCGTGGCAGGGGCCGCGAGGACGAGGACCTGGGGGAGGGGGGTGGGTGGTTGGTTGAATAAAAAAGAAAAAGAGGTTGTTGAGCGCGAGAGGGTGTCGGAAAAAAGGTCGGTTTCGTTCAAGGAAGGAAAAACTAGCAATTCCAAAACGCACCTCCTGCGTCACCACGAACGCCAGCGCTCCCGCGACTGCTCCCAGAGTCGCCGTGACGTCAAGTGCGTCCCACCAGGCCGTGGAAGCAGGGGAGCGCGGGCGCGGAGGAGGCGGGGCGGAAGGCGGCATGTCTCGAACCGTTCGCTGCTGCTGTTTTCGTCGTCGGGCGAACGATTGCGGCTGCGACGACGACGAATTGGGCCTCGCCGCGGCAATCGTGACCACGCGGTGCGAGATTGACGACGCCGGGCATCGTCGAGCGTGTGGGAGAGGGCAGCTGGTTGGCGCGAGAGGCCTGGCGACGATGCGGATGAGCGACGTCGAGTTCGACGTCGTCGTCGTCGCCGTCAGAGGCATGGGCAACTTTTTCTCGCCGCGTGCGCCCCGTAACTCGCGCAACTACAGTGCGTCTTTTGCTTCGATGGGACCGAAAAAGAGCGTTCTATCGCCTTAAAGTAAAAAGAGGTGCAACAAGGGTGTCGAAAGGGGTCTTTTTGTGGCAAACGGCTTTTCGATTCGAGCCGCCCGCGAAACGCAAAGACAGCTCGCCGAAGAAGAAAGGGAAAAAACGAAAAAAGAGAGTGATTTTTTTGCTTTCTGAGAATCTCATCGAAACCTCCACCCTCGACCTCGCCCCCTCGCGCGCTGCGCTGCACGCCCCGCCGGGCGCCTTCTCTTCTTCCCCCTTTTATAATCCTAAGACATTCTTTGTCTCTGTTGCAAACTGTTTCTTGAAAAAGTCGAAAAAGAAGAAGAAGGGAAACTCTCTCTCTCTCTTTCTAAACTCTCTCTCTCTTTCTTTCTCTTTCTCTCTTCAAACCTGCGCCGTCCCTTCGTCGTCTCCCACCGTCATCCCGGCAGCCTCCAGCCTTGCCAGCGGGTTCTTCAGCAGCGGGCTGAGCAGCAACGAAGACGACAAAGACTTGTTGCCGCTCTCGATATTGCCACCTTCGCCGCCGCTCTCCTCGGAGGCGGCAAGCAACTTGAGAATCAGCCGCTGCTGCGCCTCGAGCTGCTTGAGGAAGCGTGCGAGCTTCGGGTCCCCGGCCGGGAGCAGCTCCGCGGCCTGGGACCTCAGAGAGCGCAGGACCTGCTTGCTCGGCGGGTCGTCGAAGCGCAGGGCGCGGAACTCCTTGGCGGCGGCCTCTTCTTCGGATGTCACGACGGTGAAGTCGACTTGCAGCAAGTCGTCGGCGACCTCGAAGCCGCAGAGGCCGCCGGAGACGAATTTGCTGCCTTCGGCCCCGCCGCGCTCCCTGGCCTCCTGGCGCCGGAGCCTCTTCTTGTGCGCCGCCTGGGCCCCGGGGGAAGGGTCGACGAGGGGCGGGTCGGCGAGGGCGCCGCTGAGCGTCGAGTGGTGGTGGTGGTGGTGGTGGTGGGCCGAGGAGGAAGAGGAAGAAGAAGGGGAGGAAGGTTCCGAGGAGGAAGGAGAGACGAGGACCGCGGCGCCGCGGGCGAGGGCGTCCGAGAGCACAGCCTGGTTCCTCTGCAGCCTCTCCAGCTCGGCAGACAGGGCCGCGAGGCGCGCCGCGGCCTCTGTCGGGGGCAGAGTAAGGGCATGGGGAGGAGAGAGAGGCGGGAGGTCGAGGGCGCCGGAGGACTCGAGCGCGGGCTTGCCCACCGCCGCCGCCGCCGACGTCGTTTTCGTTTCTTTCGCTGCGGGGTTCGCTTCCTCTTCTTCTCTCTCGCCGTCGTCGTCAAAGTAGCTGGCCTTGATCGTGTCGGCGCGGGCCAGGGATCTCGAGGAGGAGGAGAAGGCCTGCTGCTCCCCCTTCTGGAGCATGGGGAGGGCGGGGTTGGAAGAGGAGAGCATTTTTTTTTTCCGGTGGTTGCAGGTGGGCGGAAGGAAAGAGAGAAAGAAGGGAAAAAAATGATTGAAAGTTGAAAGAAAACAAATTTCACTTTTTTTTTCTTCTCCTTCTTCCTCTTTGTTCCTCGACCTCCTTCCTTCTTCCCTTCCCCCACTTCTT
>Ga0210003_1002626_pt1 | contig 15021 bp, 14 predicted proteins | sample LantaG_FD_182804 | JGI IMG/M metagenome (GOLD analysis project Ga0210003, IMG submission 182804) | Deep subsurface microbial communities from Baltic Sea to uncover new lineages of life (NeLLi) - Landsort_02402 metaG (SPAdes) (version 2) | ecosystem: Environmental > Aquatic > Marine > Oceanic >... | reverse complement strand
CTGAGGGTTAACTGGTTCAAAATCAAATGTATAATATCTATTTGCATTGTTTAATTGTTGCCATGTAGAATCAATTGAATCCCATGTAAGATTACCAAAACTTGCATTTTGTAAAACTATTGGAGCGCCAACAAGAATTCCAGGTTTATCTGGTAATCGTTTTGATGATTTACCAATTATATGTTTAGTTGTATCAATATCAGGTGCAAATCTACTAAAGTATGCAAGATAATAATTAGCAAGTTCAGCAATAGTAAATTCTTGCCCATCAACAGGTTTACCTAATAACCCATTTGGGTCTGGACCTATTGGTGGTTTTGGTATTGATTCATCAGTATCAAATGGACCAAGTACTAAATTTTGACTTGGATCATTTGTACCATAAGGAAATAAATATCTCAAATCTCTAAGATCTTCGATTAATAAACAACCTTCAGGTAATACTTTAAAATCTGCATCAATGCCAGCAACTATAGTATTTCTATCATTTCTACTGATTGTGTTTGTTAAATCAAGTAAACCAAAAAAATCAGCTTCTCCAGTTATATCTTTTATATGAGCATTTAATGGTAAGAAATCACGTTCAAGTTTTTTCTTTAAACCAAATAGTTTTATTAACACTTCTTCAATAGTGTAATCAAAAACTTCTTCAGTTAAAGGTAAATCATCTTCTATAAATTCTCCAGGTACAATTTTATTAATTTTGTATATTAAACTAAATAAACTTGTTTTTTTAAAATTTTTATTAGGTAATGTAATTTGTTTATCATTTAGTTCAATTGTAGGACTAAACATATCAATTGCATTACTCTGAATATATTTACCATACCTTGGTGAAGATTTATTTATATTTTTCCAAAACTCTTTTATTTGCAAATCACCATAGCCAAAGAATTTTATTGCATTAATTAAACCTTTATAAGATCCAATGAAAGGGTATATGTTATGACCTTCCATCATAATTTCCTTTCTCTTAATGTTAACTTCCATAAAATCAGGCAATGCTTCTTTTATATTAGTATCTTTAAAAATTAAACTATCTTGTGCAATAATATTATAACCAAAATTTTGAGTTAATACTTTTAGTCGTTCATCTTCTTCAATAGTTTCACCATAGATAGTAAACTTAGCAATAATTAAATCAGTACAAGTATCTCGTATAATTAATGTTCTTTTATATGTATTTTCTTCAGAAGAATTGATTGCAACATTAATTTGTAAAACTTCAGACCTTATTTGTGATGTTTGGATAAATCCATCTGCACTATAAGTTTGATTTGGGTCATAATCTAAAGGGACTTCAATTTTATCAAATTTTAAAATATTAGGACCATCAGGTTCTTGTGAAAGTGCAGATTGTGTACCTGTATTAAAATTTAAATCAAATTGGAATAATAATAATTCACTTGGGTCTTCAGTCTCCCATTCAATTTCCCAAGTACAAGAACCCGTTACTTCAATGCTACTATGTGGAAATCCAAATTGAAATGAATTTGTATTTGTATCTATGAATTTTTCTAAAATGAATATTTGTCCAACTTCAAATAAATTTACAGAGACTTGTGGTAAGTATATGTCACCAGTCCACATATCTGTAGATTCATCATATTCAAAGTTATAATATTTACCATTCTTATCAAAGAAATATAAATGTTGCCAACGTTTATTCATTTTAATTTATTTAGATTAATTATTTTTGATTCTTAAATTAATAATCACTGTATTGTTTTCACTATAAGCTTTGTCAAGAACATAGTTTAAATTTAACTTATTAATAACTTCATCAACATCAGTAGCATAAGAATCATATTCTTCTTCAGCTACTTCATTATTTTCAACTTTGTATATGATTTGTACTGCACCACTAGTATCCCCTGGTTTTATTGGACCAATTGATTTTATTCCATGATAATCTCTACGTTCTAGTTCCTTTTTTAATTTTGGAAAATCGTTTCTGGACGATTCGTTAATAAACTGCTCAAATAATTTAATATGTTTCATGTTTTTAATTTATTTTATCATAATCTTTAGGTACTGCAAAATTGAAATAAATTCTTAGAAATTTTACTCTATTAATATAAAATGTCATAATAGGTTGTAAATGATTTTCTAAAAATTCTCTGAGTTTAGGGTTTCTGAACATATACCCAGATAAACTATTTCTCAATAGGTTACTATTATAATCATTACCTAAGTTTTTAATTTCCCAACCTTCATTATATGTTGCTTTAAATAAACTTGGGAAACCTGTTCTATCTTTTTTAGTTTCCATGCTTATTAAATTTTAATTATTATATCACCAAACCCTTCCCAACGCAAATTTCTTGCACCTGAACCGTTAACCCAAAAATCAGAATATTTTCTAGTAAATTCTGGTAAATCTGATATTAACTTCCTTTTAATCAACCTTGATTTTGCTTGTAATGTCTTGTATGTTAATTCATCTTTGAATTTTATACCTATTCCAATATTGTCACCTGCCCCGTAATTTCTAATTGGTTTTATTGAGTCAATCCCTTTTAAATCCAATGAATTGAGAAAGTCAATAATTTCAGTTTGAAATGAGTCGTCTTGACCTTCTATAATAAATTGTTCAAAAAGTTTAATGTGTTTCATGTTTATTATTTATTTTATTCTTATTTGTTCACTATAAACTTCATTTTCACCATCAGTTGCAATAACAAAAATATAGCCTTTTACTTTACCTTCGGTAACATCAACATTAATATTTTTATTTTCACCAAATTCTATTAAATTTTCATAACCTAATTTATTAACTAAAGAACTTACATAATTAGACCAATCGTTACCCAAAGGATAAAAATAAGATATACCAGCACTAACAATTTTTTTAAATCCACTAATATACGCAGGTATTTTTCGTTTTGCTGATTTTCTACTATCTGCATCACTAAGTTTATTATCACCAGGGTAATATGGTACTTGTATAGGCTTCATTTTATCATCATAAATAATTTCATAACCATCTATTAAAAAGATCATTCTGTTGCCATATTCTTTTTTGTAAAAATCCATTACACTTGGTAATTTAGATTCATTCACAAATTGTTCAAAAAGTTTAATGTGTTTCATATAATTTTTATTTTTATTTTATTGGATTTGTATTATCATTAAGTCTCCCTGTATTTGAACCTTTTGCATTCTTGCCAGTTGCAATTGTTGTTCCTCTACTTTGTTTAACTGAATTATATTTAGTTTGTTGTATTTTATTGTATAAGTTATTTGAAATTGACTCTTTGAAGAATATATTCAATGAACATAATGAATTTGTTAAAGGGACTTCTTCATAATAATTATTATTTCTATCATTCCAACCCCCTCTGATAATTGCTAAATCATTGTTACCAATAACAATATCACCAAATGAATCAAGCCCAAGCTGTGGATCTTCTCCCTTATTTAAAATGATTTTTTTATTTTCAATTAAAGTTTTTTGATTTGTTGCAGGGTCAGTTCCATAAACTGGGACATTGTAATAACCATTCTTAATTGCAGTTTCATTTTCTTGTGATATAAAAAACACATTAACTGAATCAATCCCTTCAACATTTTCAATGATTGAAATTAAATCAGAACGAGGTATTCTATCTCTTCTATTTACATTTAAAAAATATTCATCGAGATTCTTTCTTATACTTACTCGCATCTCATCTTTATCAAAATCTTCAACATATCTCAAAACAATATTTAAAGCATATCGTTTTATTATTGGGTCAATTATTCGTACTTCTGCAGTGATTAATTGCCTACCACTCTGATTTAATATTTCAAAAATTTGTTCTTTTTCATCAGGTGTCATAACAAACTCTTCTTCTGATACATTAAAATAATCAGTATCAGAAGTGATCTTCTTTTTGATGTCAGGTATTAAAAATAAATAAATAACATTATCATCATCAATATACATATCGTCTTTGGTGTTATATGCATCAATAAATGAAAAGAAATTATATTTACTCAAATAATATATGTAATTGTTTGGGTTTGCTAAGACAAATGATTTACTAGCATAAGGAGCAATTAATCTCGTAAAATTTGGATCTTCTGAATCACTACCAAAATTAGGTGCTCTTGTTATATTAATTGATAGGACTTCATTTAAATCAACTGAATTCCCTGTTGTGTCTGTTCCAACATCTTGAAACTTGAACTGTAAACTCTTCCCACCAATATTTCCACCTTGACCTCTAGTTTTTACATATTCAATAACAATAGTTGAACCCAACGCTGGCGGTAAGCCAAATTGATTATTACCAAAGAAACAACTCAATCCACCGCTAACACTTGTTTTAACCATTACTGCACGTTGATTAAAATTCATGTCATATAATGATTCAACTATTTCATAAATTTCACCATCAACTTTTATTTTAACTAAATCGTTGTCAGTGCCTTCCTTTGTCGTTAAATTATAACTTTGTAAAGATAAACCTGTTCCTGTGAATGTTTGTGTTTCAACTTCACCTTGGATTAATTCTACATTTATAAAATCGCGATTATTTTTTTCTAATCGTATGAAGTCACTATCAAATTTCAGGAAATATGGAAACCCATTATTACCTAGTTCTAATTTTGTACCATTTAAAATTTGAACATAATTTCCATTAACTGAAATTGCTGATGATGTATTTAATCGTAAACCTATAATACCTCTAGCAGAAATACCTCGAGTTGGGTCATGACCGGTTAATCTTGATAACCCATAAATTGATTCAATATTACGAGCTCTTGATATATTTAATTCAGTTGATGCTGCTTCAATATAAAACATAATCATTTCACCTAAGTTTGCAACAACAGTAAGTATTTGTCCAAATGGAGAAGCTGGAGTAAATACATCAAGAGCCTGGTCATATGTTCTCTGAAGATATTCAAATGCATCTGAAAATAACTCTATTGCCTTAACTCTTGTTTTACTGAAAAATGACATACGTCAAATATTTTTTTTAAAATAATGCACCAATTACTCTTTGTTCGTTTACGAAAATATCTATAAATGCACCTTTAGTTCCATTTAAATTGAAAAATTTTACTCTCGTATCAATGTTATAACTTTGGTCATTGGTCAAACAATATGTTTGTATTTGCTTATTAATTGATGCTTGAATTACTGCTTCATTTATAACTAGAGAAAAAATTAAATCATCTAAATTAGCACCCATATCTGGGGCACCTAAAACTTCACCCCTCCTAGTAAATAAACAGTTCTCAATCTTTAAAATTAATTGAGAAGTCATATCACTTACTTCCAATTGGTTTGAACTATATTTAGGAGCATCTTCATCTCTACTATAAATGTCTTTTATTATTGGCATGAAAGAATATTATTTTTATTATATATTACATATTCAAAAATCACCCCGTGAAAAAGTAATCAACACCTTCGTCACCTTTAATTTCTTCGATTATCGCTGCTAATTCTTCTTGCCCTTCACTTCTAATTAAATCATAATTTATTGTTATGTTACCAGGTAAATTATAATTAAAGGTTCCTAGGATTCTAGATAATTGAATTTTTGCCTTCGCAATACAATAGCCCTCAAACATTTCATCCTGAAATAATGCACAGTCTGGAATTGTTGCATAAATTTGAAATATAACACTATGGGTTGGTAATTTACCCATAAATCTAAATTTCTTTGTTAGAAAATTATAATTAAAACTGATTTGTGGTTGTAGTGCTTGTCTTGCATTGTCAATAAATAATTCATTTACAACATAGTACATCAAGTTCTCTGAACCCATACCTGCACCGTATGCATCACTATAAATAAATTTATTTATAGAGAAATCATTATCACCAGCAGAAAAAGAATTTGAACCAAACCCCCCATCCTCACCACTAAATCGCGATACTTCAAATACATTGTTTACTGCAAAGACACAGTCAGGCATTATTATTGTACCTCTTGTACTATTGATATTATCTTTTGATAATATTGGATTTGCGGTACTTATACCTTTTAAAAATTCTTGAGTTTTGAATGCTGATGCAGGTAACGCAATGTACATTTCTTCAACACTATATTCATATATTTTATAAAAATATCGTTTTGCATCCTCAACAATTTTTGCTATAGCAGCCTTAGGTACGGTAAATGGTATTTGACAACCTATAGTTAATTCAGTATTAATTGTTTTTACTAATGCATCAAAACAAGCTTTATCTTCAGGTGTTGTATTTTTTGCCATTTTTATTTTATTTTTTCAACTTCTATAACCTCAGTGCCATTTTTAAATTGTGCAAATTTTGTTGCTCTACCTTCTCTAAAAATACCACCATCTAAAGTTCCACTAAAAATACCATTTCTACCAAAAATATATGAATTTTTACAAGTAACATTTTTACTTACATATGAATCACAAACTTTAGAATCTGTAATTTTAGATGCACCAAAAACATTTGAACTCATTACACTTGCATCTGATATTTTTGAATTAAAGATGTCACAATTTATAATATTACCTTTAATTTCAGAATCAACAATATCTATACCAACAATTTCAAAACATCTAATTAATTTTGCATCTTTGATTTGTAACTTACTAGTGTCAGTATCGTAATTTATTAACCCTTCTTTCATGTCACCTTTCATAATGATTTCAAATATTGCATTTCGTATCTTTGGGTAATATGTTTCAATTATACTTGTTGCTGTTTTTAAATCTATTAATAGATTAATTTTTGTAAAAATTTTCTTGAAGTTTGAAAAACTTTTATATGCTTCACGTATAGTATTGTATTTTTTTAATATTTCATTTAATTGATTTAAATCACTTTCACTATATGTTGGGTTTTTTAAACATTCATATAATGAAACAATAAAATGTTCAGATAACTTCATAATATCATCATATCGCAAATGATAATCTTTACCACCAATATATCTAAATTCAATGTAATTTTTTGGTAATTTTGTGAAATTTATACCATAATACTTTTCATTAACGAATTGATAGTTATGCCAAATTGCAGCTGCAGTCGACATTCTAGACATTCCATTTAACGGGAATATATGTTTAATTGATTTGGCATAAACTGAATTCTTTCGGTTTGGGAATGCTTCATATACTTTATCTTCATCGAAGCTTAATACAAATTTACCAATATCTAGTTTTGATATATTTATATTTGGACCTATTTTACTAACGTCAAATGAGATATTGACGTGTATTGAGCACTTATCATTTGTGCTACCATTTTCCCTTATCCATTTTAGCATTTTTGCTATGATAAGTTTACTCTCCACAAAAGGTAAAGACCCTGTGACTAATTCAATCATACCAGTACCACCTGAATTATCAGGTTCCATTTTAAATACATCACCAGTAGGACTGAACGCACTATGAGCCTTCTCCTCTATATAAATTTTTTTATTTAATACTCTACTTACACTATTTTTAGTTTCAGATAAATTGGAGTTTGAAAAGAATTCAAACTCCAATCCAATCTTTGAACTATATATAGCATTTAGTTGCTCATTCGTGTACATACATTGTTTGATTTTTTTATATATTTAATTCAATGTACATACACTATGTTATACTAATGTTAATGATATTTTTCTATCTTTAACGTTTACATATTTTATTCTTACATCTAATATATCACCTCGATTTACAACAGTATCGCCTAAATTTGATTTGTGTAATAAACCAATGATACCTTTATCTAATTCAACGAATGCACCATACTTTGTTAATTTTTTAACTGTACATTTTACATTCATCATTGGCTTATACATTTCACTAACGTTATCCCAAAAATCAACAACTGGACCTTTTTGGCTTAATATAATTTTTTTGTTTGAGATTATATCCTTTGGCCAAAATTTTAATTCATCACCAGGTTTAATTGCTCTATTTTTAAACAATTCAGCAGTCTCCACATCAATTTCATCGAGTGGTATTAATCCAGTTAAACATTTATCAAATTCAACAAAAATACCGAATGATGTAGTTCCAGTAACAAAACCAATCTTTGGTTCTTTTATATTCTCTCGCAAATCATCAATTGTATCTGCAACTAATGTACTAAGATATTCTCTATGAGAAACAACAATTGATTCTTTTTCTTCTGAATACGTAATTGGCATTACAATGATTTCAGTTTTTACGATCTTATCAAAATCGTATAATTTATTTAAACCTGCTAATGAACCAGGCATAAAACAACGAATACCCGAAATATTTACCCAATACCCACCATGTATTAATTCTTCAACTATACATTTAAATGCAACAGTTTTATCACCAACAGATTCAAGTATTTCTCTAATTTTGACTTCATTTATTGCATCACCTATTGACGCAATAACTTCACCTTTTTTATTCATTTTAACTTTTATATCAATGCTCATGCCAGCCATTAGCTCTGTTGCAATTGATTTTGGTTCTTTTGATAGTGAACACGTAGCCGTGAATTTTGAATCGATGTTTACTAATGCTTCTGTTGCTATATCATTCTTAAAAATAATATTCTCTACAGTTGCATGTACTGTACCTTCAGTTTGTTTCGCATCTATTACATTAAATGGTTTATCAATTTCATGTGATAAATACGTTTTTAAAAGCTCTTTTGTATAAGCTTTATTAGTCATTAATTTCGTACCCTTTGGTACTAAAATTTTGATTCGTTCCGTGTCAAATGGATCTTCACTAAGTTGAATTAAAACTTCTTGTTCAATCATTTTTTTTATTTAAAAAGTTATAAAAATATAGTTTATATATTTGTGAAATTATTGTAAACCATTCCATGGGAATGAAAATGGTGGAGGAGGTGAACCTGGGCTAGTACCAATCCAAATGCCTGTGATTGATAATAAATGATTAGTAAAAGCAGTATTAAGTTTTTCCGCTGAACTTGATGCAGAATCTTGACTAAACGCAACTACAATATCCTCATTTAACGGTGTAGGTAAACCTGCTGATACAATCATATTGGTTGCGCCAATTAATCCTCCTGGTGGAGGTACTAACGGTGAAAAAGAAGTCCCAGACCAAAATGATACAATTGCAGTTGCAGCAGGTAACCAAATTGTACTACTAAGTTGACCACTTTCAATTATTTTTGCCAATTTAAATGATTCACTAAACCCATTAGCAATTATACTGGCATCATTAAGTGATACTGGGTTTGAAAAAAACAAAGTTGGTTGAACTGCAATGGCTGCAGATTTATATAAATCTGCAATATGTTTAGCTGTTGCGTCTTCGTCACTTGCATTTTTTGATTCAAACCAAGCTGACATGCCTGAAATTATAGGAATCCATGCCATATTTAATCAGTTGTATTTTTAGTACTCAATGATGGTGTTGCTGAAGTCGTTGGTTTACCTGTTGGCCCAACACCAGTTGGGTGAATATGATTATCGAAAATATCTCTAAATGTATCACCTTTAATTACAGCTTCAGCTGCCTGTTCGCCTAATTTAATTCTTGGTGAATTTATATGAGCTTCTTTACTTGCATTTATTTTTGCATTTTCGCAATTTATTTCAACATCTTTACTTGCATTGATTGTTAGAGTACCTGAATGTTTAAATGTAATATTACCATCATTTGACATTATAATAGAATCACCATTTGCATTTGTAACTTCTATTGAATTATCATTTTTTATATTTATTACAGATGACCCTTCTGTTGTTGCATAATCAATAACTAAACCTTTTTCTTCAGTAAAAAATATTTTTATACCTTCACCTTCACGTTCATTTGATATTTCGTTATTATTATTTTTTAATCCAAATGCAGTGTCATATAATAACACATGGGCATTCTCGTATGAATTTTCAATTTCTTTCTTTAACTCATCCGAGGAATATAAATTTTCATGATATAATGGAGAGTATATATTACCACTATCAAAAGTTACTTTAACTTTTGAGCCAAGCTTTGGTACATCAAAACTACCGGAACCAGTTTCACTCCCACCAGTTGTATATGATGTTTGTCTTGCCCACGGTAAAGAATTTGTGGGAATTATATAATCATTTTCTTTATTGTTATTTAACCTAATATCAAATTTACCAAGTACTCTTATTTTGCATCTACCTTCAAATAGAGGGTCAACATTATCTTCAATTATACCAACCCATTGTGTACCTACTAAATCGTCGCTCTGAAAGTCCTTTTGGTTTAATTTCATTTTTTAAAGATGTTAGTTGATTTTAATGATGGACCTGATGGTGAATTCTCAAATGCTTTAATTGATTTGAAATTATTAATAACCTGTTCATTTGTAAATATTTTCTCAGTCGGCAATGAATTCGACGATAATATAGGAGTTCCTAATGGATTATCGCCCAAGCTTGGCGTATTTCTATTATTTGAAATCTGATTTTCTTGTATCGCAGCACCTTGTAATGCTGATGATAAGCCTTGTGGATTCTGTATAGCAGAAATACCTTGATTTATTAAACCAAAAACATTTCCAAAAAATAAGTTTTGTATTAGAGATTTGCTGGTTCTATTTGCTAAACTCACTTCACCAGGTGATTTATTAAGAATTGAATCTTTGGCAAACTTAGTAATTGTGTTTGTGTTAAATTCATCTGTTGGCTGTTGTTTTGCTGAATCAATTAATTTGGAATCAAAACCAGAAAATTGTGATTCCATTTCTACTCTTGCATATGACCATTTCATAGATGAAACTGCCATCTCATTCCCTCCTGCATTTGTTACACTATCAAAAACTTTGCCACTTTCGGAAGCAATCCATTTACATTCAGAAAACTTAAATGTAATTTGAGATGTATTTTCATTAACGAAATCTGCTGTTGTTGGGTCACCAGAATTTGCAAAAAAAGCATTCAAATAATTTCTTACAGTTTTAAATTTTCTTATTTCTTGTATATGAACATATACATCAAAGTCCATTAAATTGTTTGGTAATATATATCTCTTATATTTTACATCATAACATGCAAGTTTATAAAGTGTAAATAATGCAGATAATTTTAAATCAATTGCTTCTAAACAACCTATAGTTATACCTTCACCTTCGGCACTACCACTGTATGGATCTTCAATCTCAAATGTTGAATTGAATGCTTCACCTAACCCATCAATAGTTTGCCAATAATATGGTCGTTCTCGGTTTATACTCTGAATTCCAGTTATGAAAGCTCTTAGATAATTTGCTCTTGTTACTTGCCCAACCTTTTCTAAATAACCTATTGCTGATTCACTACCTTCACCACCTTCTGTTCCATTAAATAATGGACTATTTTGAATGAATTGTAATGAAAAACCTAAATATGTCGGGTCGTCTAAACTTGTTACACCATTTCCATTTTTTGAAACTGGTGTTGATGCTGATACAAAACGTTTACCAAACTCATAGGAATTAGGGAACGTTGCACCTGGGCCTAAAATAGAACCAAATGGTCCTGCTAGTTGTTCTGCTCCTAAATTTCCTGCTGGATTTGATAAATCTATTAATGGCATTTGTGTTATCTATTTTTATTTTGAAAATATTCTGTCCATTTAGCTTCAGTAATTTCTCTCGCCTCAATTCCCGCAGCTTCTAATTGGTTATCATCAGTATCATATACTTCATTAATTGCACTACATGGGTATTCAATACACATATAAGAAATACAATTTGCTTTACAATAATATTCTTCTATTAATCTATCTTTAATCGAATGCCAATGTGCCATACCACCCATACATTGTGTTACGACTTGTAAAATGTTACCATCCCACTTATCATTTGTTTTTATATTATATTCTATTACATTTGTATAGAATGTAATAAGTTCTTTAATGTCAAACATTTCTCGTATAACCCATGCTGCATTATTTGCAACGAACCCACCATCAATATAAAAATCCTCTTTAAATTTTGCAGGTTGAACAAATGGCACTATACGAGATGATAACTCAATCATTGCAATTAATTCAGTTACTGTCTTAGCATCATTGAGACAGACTATGGAAGGTGAGAAATCTTTACCTTTAACACCAAATGCATAACACAAAATATCTGATTTTTTAAATTCAGCAAATACTTTATCTGTAAATAAGCTTTTATAAAGTGGACCAATGTCTTGGAATCCCAAATGATTATAACCCGTTAGAATTCTGAATATTGCATTAACAGTTGGTTTACCTTTTTTATTAAATGGACTGTTACCTTTATATGGAAATATATCAGAAGATTTTAATGTTCGCCCAATATTTATTGCTCTATCTAAAATATCTGGTAATCGTTTTGATACTGCAATAATTGGTGCTAATAAAGCACCTGCAGAAACACCAATAACAACTGTTGGGTATCCGTTTCGTTTTATTGAAACTTTTGCGCCTTCTGCTAAACTTATCCATTTTACAGCACCACCACCAAATGACCATATAATTTCACCAGGTGTTTTATTTCTACTAGGTATATTATATGACAACTCTTTATCATCATTATTTGGGAATTCAATATCATCGAGAATATTATTCATTTTTAACTAATTTTTTTACCATATTTTATGTATTCATAAACTAGTGAAGTTATAGTGCTTTGTGTATAATTTGAATCAGGTCTAAATATTAAAGGTCTTGTCCCTAATCCAATTGATGCAAATGAATTTAATGGTGTATTAAATGCATCATTGCCTGGTAAATCTGTACTTGTTATAAAATCAAAAACTCCTAAAACCGGGTCATTGCTTTCGAGTCCTTCCATTCCATGTTTTATATAGTTTTCTTCTAAATTATAAAGACCAATATCATATACAATACCAAATGCAACCATTTCATCGATGTTATTTAAAATTGTTGATTTAGCTAAACCGAATCGTTTAGCTCTACATTCCCTCGAGTTTTTATCAAATTGTTGCATTATTTCATTTAAAGATTCATCATCATTTATAAATTCTTTAACTCTGTCAAGTGTTGTTGCTTTTTCTTTACATATCAATTTCTTTACGTCATTTGGGTATGCTAACCATGTTGTATCATCAACATTCCCATACAATTGTAAACCGGAACGATATCGTTTATAATCAATTTCACCTGGTAAAAGTTTAAAATATTTTTCAATGTCTCTTATGTCAGTTGAAAATATTTCATTGGACTGTAATACATAATCATCATTTACGTCATTTAAACTTCTAACTAAAAAAGATGTTAAAGATTCGTTTGAATCTTGTGTTATATCGGTATTAATTATTATTTTCATATTATTATTTTTGAATAAATTTCTATAGTTTGTGCATCATTTAATGTAATATTATATTTCTTGACTGTGTTAATGATATTATTTCCAGTTCTAAAGTGTAAAATAATTTTTGAAAATAATTCATTACCTAACTTGTTTTTAAGTACTGTTATAACTTCATTATAGCTCGTTTATTTGAATGTTAAGGTATGAAAATACATAATCATCAGTAGCTGCTCCACCAAATTTTTGAAACCAACCTTCTATGTAATCATTCTGATTTAAAGTTACAATAATACTTGTAGAGCAAGGTTCATCTCTTAATTTAATAGTAAATCCATTTTGTGAATTCGTGATTAACACCCCATTCTTATATAGTCCTATTTCAGCAATACGACTAGCTCCGCTTGTATAATAGGCAGCACAAGCAAAACTTACCCTAACTGTAATTGATTCTAAACCAACATATGTTAATCTATTATTTGTTGGCATTGTAAATCTATTAAGTGTTCCTCCTGTAGTAGTACCTAGAATCTTCCTCCACGTGGAACCTGATACATTAAGTGTTTGTGTAACGTTACCAATCATAGCCATAGACCCACTAGGAACAAAGTCAGACAAACGACTATTACTTTCTACTACATAATTTGAATTATTAACAGTGAAGCCTGTTGTTAATGTACCTAAACCTGAGAATGCGTTAGCAATTATAGATATATTATTTGTAACAGTTATACTACCTGCTTGTATATTTAGTCCAGTGTTAGTGGCTGCAACATCAAATACACAATTTCTAATAGAAACCCTATTATATGTACCACTTGGCAATGTCACTTGAGTACCTAGTGAACTTGAATTGCAGTTTACATTTGATAAGAATAAATTACCATTCCCAATAAATGTAAATCCTGTTGTATTAGAAAACATATTAATAACATTTAATAAAACATTTGCATATCCTGTAATATTTCCACCACTAATAGAAGATGTTATCACACTGTTTTGAAATACAAAATTCTTAGTTTTACCAACATTGCTAACTTCAAATACTTTACTTGTGGCTCCTGTTGATATTAATGATAAATTAGTTATTGACACGTTGTGATCTGTAGAATTAAATAATGCAGTTGCAGTTCCAGTATAAATAAGATTATCTGAAAATGCAGACAAACCTTCAATTTTACAATCACCACTTGTAACTAATCTATCAGTTCCTAAATTTATAGAACCATTGATTAAATAATATGTATTTGCTACTAAAGTTATTACTCCAGCTGAAGGCGTTGGAAAATCTGCTTTAACTTTAATTACTTTATAATTTGTTAAATTAGATATATTTAACATAGTTTGAACTTGTGCAACTGTCAAATCTTCAGGATTACCTGTACCCGCAGTATTTCTACCTTTAAACGTCTGTGTTGACATTTGTGCGAGTTTATTATTAGTAATTGCATTTGCTGCGATGGTCGCAGCAAATGAACCTGTTCCACTTCCTGTTACATCACCTGTTAAAGTAATTGTTTGGTCACCACTATTTGTTCCAGTTAAACCTAAATCAGTTTTTAAGGTTGCTAAAGTTTGCACCTCAGGTATACCTGTACCTGCAGTTTTTCTATAGAATATAGTTCCAGTTGCAACAGTTGCCATCTTACTTAAAGTAATTGCATTTGCTGCGATGGTCGCAGCAAATGAACCTGTTCCACTTCCTGTTACATCACCTGTTAAAGTAATTGTTTGGTCACCACTATTTGTTCCAGTTAAATTATTAAGTTTTACTTTATCAGTTGCAATTAATAAACCTGCTTCAGTTATTGTTGCTTCAGGTATCGTTGCATTAGTCCCTG
>Ga0210003_1002624_pt1 | contig 15022 bp, 9 predicted proteins | sample LantaG_FD_182804 | JGI IMG/M metagenome (GOLD analysis project Ga0210003, IMG submission 182804) | Deep subsurface microbial communities from Baltic Sea to uncover new lineages of life (NeLLi) - Landsort_02402 metaG (SPAdes) (version 2) | ecosystem: Environmental > Aquatic > Marine > Oceanic >... | reverse complement strand
AGAGTTTTGGCTTGACGTTGTGGGAGCAAGTGATACTCAAAGCGATTCACTCCTGGTTGATAACCTAGAATGGTTATTAGACGGAGCTGATGTAGCTACTAATGGAACATTTGAAGCATGGACATCATTTGCTGGTCAGACAGACCCCCTTAATGATTGGGAGTTCACAGGTGGACAGAATTGGGAATTAGATACCGTAGACCCATCAGGGTCAGACTATATCAACTTCACAACAGACGGTGGTGATGATGTAGTTTCTATGTATGTGTGGCAGACTGGGCCTAATGAAAGAGGATATATACTACAGTCAATAACTGGCACACCAGGAACTACAGTAGACCTATCAACCGTAGTGCAGACAAAGACAAGTGATTCACAAACTGGATACTTGGTCTTAATAGATGGTCCAGTGATAGGGAAAACAGAAGCATGGGACTTTAATCTCTCTGCATGGGCTGGAAACTTTGATTCGCCAGTGGTTATGCCTGGTACAGACTATGCAATGACACTTAGTGGTACTGGAAGTTTTGTAAACAACAATGCGGGGAATGTTACAATTCCAGATAGTGGGACTCTTTACCTTCTCCTCATGTGTGATGATGGGTCAGGAGCAGCTCAATATGCGTATCACTTTAAATTGGCTTCAGCTATTGGCACTACACTTGTAGGAGGAAGTGAGTTCGTTGGAGTACATTCAACAAGTGAATCAGATGCAACAGACTTAGTTTCTACTGACTACGCTCTACTTGTAGAGACAACAGGAGGAACACCAGCTACAGTCTTTGGAGTAACAGCTGATGGAACTGTTGAAACAAGAGATGATTTCTTAGACTTTAGTGGAAACACTATCGAGGTGGCTGAACCATTGAGTGGGTCAGAGCCAACAACCAGGAACTACATAGACATCACTGTTCCTTCAATGATAAGAGTTGGGGCTATGGCGATGGTAGGAAGGGCTGTCATCGATTTTAAATCAGTAGCAGCAACTACAGTATACACAGTTCCAATTGGGTATACCTTCTTACCACAGTTCTATTCCTTATATACTACTACTGCAACAGCCCCAAACACAGATTCAACACAAACATTGGGTGGGAATGAAGCCGTTTGGGACGACATCGATTCACCCGCACAACTTCCACCAACCACAGCGGGGAGAATTTCTACTCCGTTTACTATGTCAACGTGCGACGCACAGGTAGCGGGTAGCGTTATCAAGTTCAATGTTACAGGAGCAGACACAGGAACTGCCTTAACAGCAACAGTTTTCCTATACGGAGTCTTATTGCAAGACGTAATTTAATAAATAACCCATAATAATATGGAAAATCTAGACAAAGCTCTAAAGAGCAAGACGTTAGAAGACCTAGTAGCAGTAAAGGAAGCTAAGAAAAGCAACCTTATAGAACCTACTAAGGCAGAAGTCGAATCAATACTTACAGCCCTAAAGGAAGGGAAAGAGTACAAAGAGATTAAGAAAACAGTTCGTAGAAAGAAGGAAGGTTCAGCTCAAGGATTCTCTTACGGACAAATCAAAGAGATAGACATGGCTCGACACGCTAAGATAGCAGAGCTTGCACCAGAACCTACTCTTGAAGACGGAGGAAAGATTGTAAACCCTAACTTATAAGACATGTTAAAATATCCACAGAGACCGAGTGAGGACGTTGTGTTTAGAGAGACTTTTATCAACGACGATTATGTTGAAGATAATGGAGGAACTTTTTCTGGTGGATTGACTGCTGATAATGGGATAACCACTAATGGTTCTACTCAGCTAGTAAGTTATGGAAACATAAACAACCTAGGCTCTGAAGATTTCTCTTTCAACTTTAAGATTAGCTTTCCGACGGCTGGAACACAACAGTATATTTTCTCTAAATGGGAAGACGCAAATAATAGATGGTATGTAAGAAGAGAAGCTGCAGGACAGATTTTTATGTATTGTTTAGTTGGGGGGGCGGTTAAGATTTCTGCTATTTCAGCTATAGGGATAGCTGATGCAAACACAGAGTACGATATAACTGTGGTAGGAGATTGGTCTGACACCATCAAGTTTTATATAAATGGGGTAGCATCAGTTGGGTCGGTTACGACTTTTACTAACACAAACCTTGACAACACTGGTCCCTTTGAGATTGGGCGAACAAGCACATCCTATGGTAGTTTCACAATGAAGAGCCTTTCAATCAGTAATAGAGCTTTAGTATTAGACGAGACTACTGATATCTACCAAAGAGACACATTCACAGAGATAGACGCAAGTAAGGCAGTAATTTCTTTACCTTTGAGAGCTACCTTCGATGACGGTTCAAACATTGTCACAGAGAATATAGGGACAGAAGCTAACGCAATAATGGGAGATGGTTCTACATTGAACACGATGCCAGAACTGATAAGTCCACATGGAATCATTAACGACGCTCTTATAGTTGGCACATATATGTCAATTCCAGATAATGCAAATTTAAGAACTGCTAGTGTATCAGTTTTCGCTTTGGTTAAACCTCAAAGAGACAGTGCTGCAAGAAATACAATAGTTTCAAGCGGTAATCCTGGTGCTTATGCAACTAACAATTTTGCATTTGAATACATAAATGGAACAGGACTTAGGTTGTTTGGCAGAACTGATGGAGCATCAGTAACGGTATCAGATGTGCTTAGGTACAACCAATGGAATTCTGTAGCTTTTACTTGTGATGGCACAACATCAAAACTATACGCTAATGATAAGTTGGTAGCTTCTGGGGCAATAGTCACAGGAACGGATGATACTACTGGAACATATATTGGATGTGCTAATAGAGGGACAATAGATTATTACCTAGAAGGAGAAATGGACGCAATTCACCAGTTCCCTTTTGTTATTACTCCAACACAAATAAAAGAACTTTCAAACCAAATGTTTTCTAACCTAAACGTATGATAAGAGATATATATCCGCCAAGAGTAGAATTTGACTTCACGAAAGGTTCTTTACAGGACCAGTCTACTAATGGCTATGCTACCACCTTGACACCAGGAGATGCTTATTGGGGCAAGGGGGAGAAGGGTAGACATCTTGTCTTTGGTGGAAACACTGACATCGACCTCGGTAATGTAGCTGATTTTGATAACGATGAGGTGCAGAGTTTTGCAGCAGTTTTTTCTACAACAGAGACTGGTATCCAGATGATAATGATTAAGTCAGATGGTGCGGTAATCTTCCCAGGCTGGGCTATGTATATAAGTGGAGGACAGATATTTTTTAGAATATATCAAACAACCACTGCTACAGGATTTAGAATATCAACTGACGACACGTTCAATGATGGAGAAGAACATACTGTTGTTGTAACTTATGGTGGGTTGAATGGATTGAGTAAGGGAGGGGGAAACGTAAAGATTTATGTTGATAATCAACTTGTTGACACTACCCTTGCGCAGGACGTTGCCTTCACAGTAAGTACTTTAAATTCAGGTAACTGGGTATTGGGAGAAGCTAGTTATGGTTCTCTTTGGTTTGATGGACCAATACGATATGCAGCTCAGTTCGGAGTAGAGTTCACTCCACAAGAGGCTACTCAATTACTTACAGAGTTGAACACAGCTATTCCATATAACCTTACAGACGTTAAGAGTGTGGGGAATTATGTAAACATACTTCCTGACGGGAATATGGAAGACACTGGAACTGATACTTATGCCTCCTTTAACAGTGCCACAGTAACTAAAGAAACTGATTCACCTCATTCTGGAGGTAAGTATTTAAAGATATCCTATAATGGAGTAGCTTCTCCTGGTGCAAGGGTGAATGACCAAGTACAGGTTGGCAAGACTTATAGGTTTACTGGATGGGCTAAGAGTGATGGAACATGGACACCACAGATAAACGACTTTAGTGGAGTGTTCTGGGAAGGAACAACTTCAACAGATTGGCAACGCTTTGATGTCATAAAGGAATGGACTAATGCAGGACTAGACTTCATCTTGTATCATAGTGGACAGACTTCAGGATACACAGCATGGGATGATATAAACATATTTGAATGCGAACCAGACGGAACACCTAAATATATGAAGGCTTACATAGCAGATGGTAAAGGTTGGAACGAGAGTGTGGCTAATGTAACTTCAGGACAAATAGAGAACACTGGCTTTACATTACAAAGTGGGTTTTGGAAAGTGAATGATGAAGATGGTTTTAACAAGAACCTGACTTGTGTGTCTAATGGACTTGCAACAAGACCTTCCAGTCAAGTGTACGGAACTTGGGAGTTTGATTTTAAAAGAACTACTAACGCAGACATAGATTATATTAGTTTTGTTTCTGACAGAATAGGGGCAACAGTAGAGCCTATTGGCTATCACTTACTTGTAACAGATTACGGTGCTACACAAGACACCGTAGCATTAAGAAGGTCAACAGGGGTTGGAGCTACCCTTCTATTTGTTGGAGAAGCAGGCATTATCACATCAGGAGAGTGGTATAAATTCAGAATAACCAGAGATGCTTCTGGGGTATTCAAAATCTATATGAAGGGAGCTACTGACGCTGATTATGTTTTACTAACCGCATCAGGTGGTTCTAATCCCTCAACAGACAATACTTATACTATCTGTACTCACCTCAACCTTGATTTAGACACAGGGAACATTAGAAACTTTAAATTTATCCCTTATATTCAGTAACTCTTAGACATGACAAACTCCGATATCCTAAAAGCAAGACTAGAATCCCACGTTATCCAGAACGACAAGGATATGGCCAACATTATAGGCTCAATGAAAAACATTGCTAGGGATGTTGAGAAGATAAAGGACAACCACTTATCTCATATCCAGAAAGACATGTCAGAGATGATCATATCAATAACAAAGAACACTGACGGGATTAAGAGATTAGACGACAGGGCAGACAGGAGCGAGAAGCTCCAGTGGTATATGCTTGTAACAGGAATCACCACATTATTAGGAATAGTAGTGAATACATATTTAACAGTCACATAGCATGTCTAGGTGGACAATAAGCGACACAAGAGTGAAAGGAGTCTAAAAAAATAATTAACCAAATAAACATGCAAACATTTCTAAACCTGATCGCACAAAGACGTGTATGGGTAACCTTCCTAGGAATAGTGGTTTTCATTACCACTTCTCTAGGGATAGCATTTGACATCGAGATTCCCGTACTAGCTGACTTACTAACCAATTTTGGAGTAGCTATTGTGGCTTTAGTACAAGCGGGACTAGCTATCTGGAGTTACCTAGCACCTAAAGTTATTAAAAAATCTAAAAAGAAATAATTATGGCAATACTACTTTCAGACTTAAGGGACGCATTTGAGACGTATAAATACGATATATCTGATGTAGATAGTGATGCCTTTGTTCAATGGTGTGACTTCGTTAATAGGTTTGCCTATGAGAAGATCGCAAAGATTGATCCAGAGACATTCCTAGAAACAGATGATTATTCAATCGATGCTAGTCCGAAGACGTTGGCAATGCCGACTGACCTGTGGACAATTAGTTCACCTAAATTGGGCTTCTACTACTTTGATGCGGCTTCGGTCCTCCATGATGTTAAACTATACGAGACAGGACCTGGGAGCGAACTAGAGGGCTTTTACAATAGTGGAACAGATTTTATCTTCACAGGTATCACAAATAAGGATTACAAGCTAAAATACTTACCGAAAGCTCCACATTTGACGGATTTAACTGATTATCTGACTTCAGATGGTACAGTTACAGGAACTCCTATATTCGAAGATAGACATTTAGACTTTTTAATTAAGGTTTTAGATGTTTATTACGAACAATGGGACGAAGACCCAGGAGCAGAGAGTTTAGCAGATTTCAGATTTGTGAGAATGTTGAGCGATATGCTTGAGAAATACAGAAAAACACCACATGTACTTTATACTTACGATTATTCAACCGAATACTAATGACATATACACCTTTATCAATTACGGCACAGAATAGAATGAGTACCCAGGTTTCAACAACTGGTCAGAAGGGGTTAAACCTTGAAGGATTACCAGAAATGATGAAGCTTGAGTATGCTAAAAAAATAATTAACTATATTCCATATTCGTATGGAATAGGATTAAGAGGGGGAATAGAAAAGATATTTGAATCAGCTGGTGATGAAGTAATCACTATGCTTGAAAGCTGGACTGACGAATATATTATCTTTGGATATGGAACAACAGTAGCTAGATACAATATCCCTACAGACACTATAACCATATTGAAAAATGATTTTAGTGTAAACGAGGGATTTGGTGGACTTAAATATGGGGATTACTTCTTCGTGTATAATGGATACCAAGGAGATAGGATTCACAGAATGGACTTAACTACATTCACGCTTGTAGAGGTAGCAGCAGCACCAGCCTGTGATACATTGATAGCTATTGGGCCTCGTTTATATGCAGGAGCTACAGACGAAGGGTATGAGTTAGTTAAATACTCTTCTATTGACGATGCTACAAATCCTCCATTCACTAACTGGACAGTTGGAACAACTGCAACAGATGCAGGAGAAATAAGCTTTAAGAATGCTGGTAGAGTTAGATCTATCGCACCACTAGGGCCTAATATAGTAGTTTTCAGTGATAATGGATATTATGCTTTCACTATAGACACCATAGACTCCGCAGGAACGCTTAAAAAAGTAGATGTGACACAAGACTATACAGTTGATTTTGGAGGAGCGAGAGGGGCAGTAACGAGTCCTAAGGGTATCTTCTACCTTAATGAAGGAGGATTATGGCAACTAATACAGGTAGGACAGACAGATGTTCCATATAGTGAGCAGAAGGTTTTGACTTCAGTACTACTTTCGGATGAATACTTTGATAATATAGACTTCTCTCAGACAGATATAGTATGGGACGATACAAGGAAACTTTGTTTGATTACCTACGCACAAGATTCAGGTACAAATAATAAGATCTTGGGATACAAAGATAGCGAAGAGATTAAGGGGTTATTTGAAATTGATGGATGGAGTTTAAATAGATTTATGACATTTGGTGATTCTTTATACGCTTGTAGCTCTGTAGATGGCAGCGTGTATAAATGCTTCAGTGGATGGAATGATGACGGACTTGAGATAGGAGCTACTTATACACAGGAGCTTCCATTGAATAGCTTAATGAATAAGCACACACTGTTAAACTTCTATTCTAAGGGGTTTCTTAGTGTTGATACTGAGGTAGACATCAACTTTGATATATATGATCGAGATGGAGCACCACAATCGGCTAAGACAATACATAGATGGTCAGCTCAACGTAACGACAATTTACAAGATGGATGGGGAACAGCAAACTATGGACAAAGTGCCTGGGGAGGTGATTACGATCTATCTGCAATGGTGGAGAGTTTCGATGGATGTAATCCTAGAATAAGGAATGTCCAAAGAGCGTCTGTGAGATTCACAAGTTCTAATCTTGAACCCCATATAATTAACTGGTTCTCCGCTGATATAAAAGACGGAGCTAGAATAAGAAGAAGAAAACAAACTAAAATATCTTAATTAAATTAACATGGCATACACACCAGCAACAATACTTCCAACCATCGCGGAGATGGCTTGGTTCCAATGGGCACGGCCTGACGCAGAGAATCCTAGATTATCCGCACCAATTAGTGCAAATGCTACTACGATTAAATTCAACTATCCTCCTTTAGACCATGATGGGAATGTTGTATCAAAAGCATTTTTAGCAGGAATGAGAAATGAAAACTCTTATGTAGAGTCTATATTGGTTCCAGCAGGAGCTTTAAGTGCAGACGGATTAACAGCAACAGGAGTAGTGAGGGGAGTAAGACTAGAAGGATTAGACTGGACTACAGGAGATTCAAGTTTGGCAGTACAACACAAATCAGGAGATTCAGTGTTCTGTCAGATTTCAGGGATTACTCAAATGCTTAATAACGCAGCTTTAAATGGTGAGATCGCAACTGGTGGAACAGAAATTAAGATCGGAGATGGTACAGATTCAGATGTAACTTTGATTGCAGCTTTAGCTTCAGACACAGGATTTATTAAAAAGAATGCTACATCTGGAAAAGCTCAGTATTCAAATGATGGGGCTGTATGGAACGACATTGATGACGTTACAGCTGGAAGTCTTGTAGTAATTACAGGAGCTGATACAACTCCAGGGAATTTGAATAGCAAGGTGGTTGCAGGAACAAACATCACATTGAACGTATTAAATCCAGGAGGAAATGAGACCTTAGAGATAGTGGCTGATACAAAGAATACTACCGTAGTTGAACATGAAACATATGACCCAGCTTACTTAACAGGTGGTTCAAGTGCAGAAGGAACATTTAACAACTGGTTAGCAGTATTAGATGGTGAGTTTGCAATTACAGTGGATGGTGTTGCTTACGACGTAACAGCTATAGACTTTACTGGAGTAACTTCAATGGCAGATGTTGCTACTTATATACAAACAGCCCTTAGAACTCAAACTACGAGCACTGAGACCGTAGCATGGAGTGTTGACCACTTTGTTATTACTTCAGTTGATACTACCTCTTCATCAGCTATGACTGTTACAAGTGCAGTAGGTGGTGGAGTAGGAACAGACATCTCAGGAGCAGGAGCTTCTAACTGGATGGATGCAGATACTGGTAATGGAGTAGTGACTGATGCAGTGCTAGATGCTACTGCTGATGCAGGGAAAGTAGTTGCGCTAGATGCAGATGGAAGAGTAGGGCAGACTATCGTCCCTTATATAGAAAAGAGCTTTGAAGACTATCCTCAAGAGGGACTGTTTACGTTAAGAGATAATGCAACTGCTACAGATGGATTGATGTACCCTTACGGCAACACAGAGCTTGGAGATGCAACTAGTGACTCAGCACTTGACTCACTTGGATACCTAAGAAGAAGTGAATATACAATAGACCCAGGAGATTCTTATACTAGGGCTGTTAACCTACCAGGAAACATAGCTAGTACGGTAGAACAGATAACTACATCTGCTTACAAGCTAGATACACTGGCTGTAGGGTCCGCTGTTAATCTTGGGCCAATAACTGACCAGGAGATTGGATGTGCCACGCAAGGAAAATACCTATTAACAGGAGCAGACTACACACTAGAACTTTATGAAATTGACGAAACGGATGGGTCTCTTACATATCTTGACAGTGTCTTAATGTCTACGTCGTACAACGTTAAGGCAGTAGTGTCCACTGGGGCGAAAGATGTATTCTCTGTCATATATACAGACTCAGCGAATACTGAGGCATTGGCAGTCAGTGTAGCTGGGGGCGCTATAGACATTACATATTCTACTGAGTATGTAATAGCTACGGCTATTTGGGAATTCTTTGGAAAGCCAATGCTATACGACCAAGAAACTATCTTGTTCCCAGTGATAACAACTGGTTATGGAACTGGAACATTTGGAATATGTAAGTTGACCGTAAATCCAACTACAGGAGTGGCCATTGGTGACACTGAAGACTTTTTAACAATGGCTAACTCAGGTGATGGCGGTCAGAATTCAATTTCATTACTTGATGATGACAAAATTCTATATTCAGCTGGACAATGGAAAACTGCAGGAAACCTGTTTGATTTAAAGGCAGCAGTATACACGGTATCAACTGAAACATTTGGAGCAGCGGACACAGTATCTAGCACAGAGGACATGTGCCAGGTTGTAGCCACAAGTACTACGAGTGGAGGCCTAGTTGCTGAGGCTCACACAGGAGGAGCAGCTGGTAGCATCGTTTACTATCCCCTTACTATTAGTGGGACTACAGTTACATCAGGAGCCGCAACGACCTTAACAACAGTTGCGTATTCAAACCTTAACTATAAGCCTCAAATACAAGAGATTAGCCCCTCACTGTCAATGTTGACATGGAAGCAGACTAGTGACGCCTTGAACATTGCTTACTTAGAGCATGACACTCCAGCACTGGCACAGAACTCAACCTTAGAGTCAACAGCTGGGGCTGGGGGGGAGCCTTTCCATATAACAAAGGCGTTTGGCCCTTACGTGTATGCAACTTATGGAGACAGTGACGACAGCAGATGCTACATGAAGCCTATCATTACATCCAAGGATGTTACGGGGTCACCTGATATAGACCTGTTTGTCAACGACGATAATGTAGCAGCAATTCCTTACGGAATAGACCAAGACACATCAGTCGGTGCTAATGTAGAAGCAGGAGACAAGGTTGACATAGAAATTGTAAACAACTCAAGCGATAGAGTAGTGGTAGAGCTTGGAGGTGTTGACTGTGGAGTATACTAAAAAATTAACATAATAACATATGGCAACTAAACCTAAATACCACAGCAGGTTTTCGGACGATACTGGAACAATCACCAAGGAGAGCAGGCAAAAAGAGCTCGACAAGATGAAAGCCGCTGGCTTGAAGCCTGATCCAGTAAAACCACCAACGAAGATTCCAGGAGCAGTGGATTATCCAGGTCCTAGTAACTCAAATGCAGGTAAAACAGTAACGCTGCAAAGCACAAACACTGGAGACTTCCCTGTCGAAAAGAACATTGGAGGAGCCGTGTTCAGTAGGAACGACAAGAACGACGAGGGAAAGTACACTTATTCAGCTGGTGTTAACTTTGGAGGCAAGGACTACCAGGTTAGTGAAGAGCTAGCGCAACAGTTTAATGGTAATCTAGTTAAGGCTGCCAAAAGTATGCAGGACGAAAATAAGACAGAGTTTGAGAAGGTTGTGGATGAAGCAGGAGGACCTACTAAGGAAGAATTGTTGGCTGATGAAGAGGAAGTTAGAACAACTGAAGAGGAGGCTTGGGGTAAGGTTTGGTACAAGGATTATGAAGACCTAATAGCTACTGGAAAAGAGCTTGGTCTTGATACTTCTTGGATGCCAACATCTCAAAAGGAGTTTATGGAAATGAGAGAGGATGAGAAGCGAGAAGCTATGAGGTACTTGGAGAAAATGCAGCAGTATCAAGCTGGTGCTGAGAGAGGGGTTATTAGAGATTTTGAAAAACAAAGCGAGGGGGCGAAGGCTGCAACAATAGCTGGCCTAGCTCAAGGCAGAGAAGGTGTGGTGAGTGCTACATCAGCTACTCTTGGAAAAGAGTTTGCACAAGAGATGGAAAGCAGAAGAAAAGAATTAGTGAGAACATACGATAATCACGAGATGCAGAGGCAGCAAGCTATGACAGCCCTAAAGAAAGCTCAGCAAGGTGATGACGCCGAACAAATTGATAGATACCAAGCTAGATTAGATGCAGCAGAAAGAGAGATTGAGAATGACAAGATAAGAATGCTAGAAGCTGCAAAGATGCAGACTGAACTGGCACTGAACGTAATGGAGACAACTGGAGCAGAGATGAGGGCTAACATGACTTCATTTACTGGAATGGTTGATCAAGGAATGACATTTGAACCTTCTCAGATAGTAGGATTGGCTGAGACGTTAAGGATTCCCGCAAGTGTAGCTATGAATTATTATAATGCAGCAGAGACGATCAGGAACGACAAATCAATGGATCAACAGACTAAAACGCTTGAATTAGCTGATCTAAAATATGACTTCACTAATAAGATTAACGGAATAAGAAGCGAGGAGGCGATGAAGGTGAACGACTTTATGACACTGTCTAAAAGCGGAAACTATACTCCATCCCAATTAACCACGCTGGCTACAGCAATGGAAATTCCTAATGAGTTGAACCCAATGTATCAAGCTGATTTGAAGCTATCACAGGCAAAAGCTAACATTGAACTAAAGAAGGCTAACGGACAACCAGTTTCTCAGTCTGACTGGGCAACCTATTATGAAAACCAGGCTATTAGAGATGAGTTGTATGGCACTGGTGGGGAGGCATATGTCCCTAACAAGCCATTGGAAGGATTAAGCGTGGAATATGTAGGTGGAGCACTTGTAATTTCTCAAGAAGGCGGATTTAAGGATTATCAATGTGGAGAATTTGTAAACAGGGTGTGGGGATTGTCTAGTGGAGGTAGTGGGGGATTTGGTGACACCCAGGCAGATAAAAACGGAAAGGTTACTACAAAGGCCAAGGATGTTAACATCAATAACTACCAGCAAATGCTTAAGCCTGGTATGGCATTTATTACCAATAACAACCACGTAGGGCTTATTACCCAAATAGGAGATAATGGAGAGATAATGACAATGGAGGCAAACATCGGAGATGGTAATCCTAATATATCTGACCCCCCTATGCCAAATAGTCGAAACATTAAGGACATGGATCTGGTTGGATATGCCAATCCGCCCAATGCCACTATTGTCGAGGGTGCAAAAACGGTTAAAACAGATCTGGACTTAAGGGTGGTTAATGCTAGTGCGGGCGAATCAACTCAAACCAGGAAAAGCAATCAAGAGGCATATGACACAGCCTTAAAAACTGGTGATTCAGAAATTATTGAAAACACTGTGGCCGAAATAGAGAGAAAGAAGTACATCCCAAGAGCAGAAAGAATATATGATGACTATGCTAAAGGGATAGAGGATTATACGGCAACAAAAACGAAGACCTCTCAAATGGACTCACTGTATCAAGCCTTTCTTGATGATCCATCAGGAAGCAAGACGTTCCTGGACCAGGGGCTGATTACTGTTTATAACAAGATCTTAGATCCAACGTCTGTAGTAAGGGAGTCTGAGTACAATAGAACTCCTGAGAATCTATCGTTAGTTAACAGGATGCAAGGTACATATGACCAGCTGTTATCAGGAGGAGCGGGGCTTACTGGAGAAGACAGAAAAGCGGCCGTAGATGCAGCTCATCTTCTTATGGATGGTGCAGAGAGGAGTTATAATGAAACAATTGACAATGCTGTTAGAAGGGCTGACACTGCTGGAATTCCAGAAGGTTGGATTAAAGGATATCTTGGCCTTGAAGCAGTTGAAGAAGATTATGAAGTACCAGGATTCTCTAATCTAAATTATCCAACACCAGAAGAATAACATTAACCAATAATAAAACATGACCAATAGAATAATTTCTGACTACTTTCAGAATAAAGCTATCCCAAAAGAGCAGAGAATGCAGGTGTATGACGATTTACATTCTGGAAAAGTATCTGAAGAAAAATTAGCTCAAGCACTTAAAAAGACTGTCTTGGCGAGCTCTCCTGCTGTCTCAGCGGCCCTTCCTTTTGCAGAAAAGTTTATGGGATCTGAACAGGGGCAAGAACTAGAGGCGACTAAGGCCAAGGCCAGGGATGTTGGTGTAGACATAAATGCCAAGAGGGATGAGCTTATTCAGAAAAGAGAAGTAGAGGACAGAGGCTTTATAGACAAGGTTAAGAATATCCCCTCTGCGGCGATGGAAGGAGCAGAGGAAGGAATTATACAACGAGACAGGATAAAGGCTCAGCAGGCAGAGCTAGAGGCCAAGGGAGAGGACTTTGGAACAAGGTTGAGCAACATAGACCCATCTGAATACCCATTGGCACAACAGCCAGCTGCATGGAATGCAAAAATAACTGGATGGATAAAGGATAAGGTTGACGATTTAGGGACAGAAGCCCTCCCATATAGTAAACCAATTATAGCAGCTTTATATGATCAGTTTGTTGATCCAGCGATTGAGTCTGTTTTAGAAGCAGAGTTTATTCCAACTGGTAAGCCTGGTGACTGGGTTCAATCTCCAAAGAGTATAGGATCAGACATAGCATCTGTAGCTGGAGCACTTTCTCCAGAGTATGTAGACGAAGGATTAAAGGACGTTGGAGCAGACGTGTCCACCTTTATTAAAGAAAATCCAGATGTAGCACTAGAGATAGAAAGAACAGGTGCAACACTAGACCTTGCTAGACCTATAATCGACGTACTATTGACAAAGGGGCTTTTAAAAAGCCTTCCAGAAATACTAAAAGTGACTGGTGCAGGAGCTAAAGAGGTAGGAGCTGCGGGGATAGAGGCTTTTGGACCAGCGGTTAAAAAGACTGGTGAAATAGCAAAGTCTACATTAACAAAAACAGTAGAAGTTATAACCAAGCCGAGATTTGTGGCTACTCGTAACAAGACTGCTGAGTCTATGATGAACTCGCTTGTTAAGGTTGATCCAGCAAGAGGAGCAGAACACTTTTACAAGTTATCTAAAGGGCAAACAATGGGTAACTTCTTGCTAGAAAGAGACATTATAGGAACTCCAGAGCAAGTAGTAGAACAGCTGGGGGCGAGATTCTCTAAGGTTAAGGAGGCATTTGACAGCACTATTAGCAGTATTGAAGGAAAGTATAAATTTAAGGTTGCAGATGATATTTTAGAGGAGATGGCGGGAAGATTTGAAAGAACGCTAGATAAGAAAAATTTAAAAAGGGTAAAACAATTAAGGGCTAAGTATGATGGAGAGGGGCTAACCATGGCTGAAAACCTAGAAATGAAAAGGCTGTATGAAAGCAAGGTTAAAACTGGATACTTAAAAGACAATAATAGCGAGCTGGTTGACAGGGCTACTAATTTAGACAATGAGCTTAGAAGGGATTTCATAGATGAGGCTGAGGCTTCTGGATTTGGGAACGCATCAGATCTTAGTAAAGAGATTCAGCTTACAAGAGCGGCTATGGATTCCATTGAGAGTAAAGCGATAAGAAAATTGGTAAATAATCAATTCAGCCTTACTGATAATTTACTACTTGTTGGAGGAGCGATAAACCCAAGTTCACTAGCGGTTCTGGGAATTAAGAAGATAACTGGAACACCAGCTATACAAGCCAAAATAATCAGGGCATTGGTTACAAACGACATTAAGATTATGAAGGAAATACCAGGGCTTCCGTTAGAGGTTATATCTACTCAAAATGCAGCAAAAAGACAAATCCTTTTTGAGAAGTGGCTTGAAGAATCAGGGTTAAAAGGAGTTGCTGAAGGAACAGAACCATTAAAGCTCCCTGCAGGTGAAACAATCCAGGCAGGACCAGCTGGAGACATATTAGAATCACGAAGCCAACAATTCAGGGAAGGGTCTGGTGTGTTCGATAATCAGCGATCAGTAAATGAAAGTACGATTCCTAGGACCAGTA
>Ga0210003_1002623_pt1 | contig 15027 bp, 7 predicted proteins | sample LantaG_FD_182804 | JGI IMG/M metagenome (GOLD analysis project Ga0210003, IMG submission 182804) | Deep subsurface microbial communities from Baltic Sea to uncover new lineages of life (NeLLi) - Landsort_02402 metaG (SPAdes) (version 2) | ecosystem: Environmental > Aquatic > Marine > Oceanic >... | reverse complement strand
ATAACTGGCAAGAACGAAAATGTGCCAGATGGACTGATGCAGGCGGTTCGCATGGGCAACTGGAAGGCCGTGCGGCACAAATCAAACGTGCCGTTCGAGTTGTATGATCTAAGCAGTGATATCGGCGAGAAGAATAATATCGCTGCCGGGCACCCGGATATTGTGGCGAAGATCGAGGCATACATAAAGCGCGACCGGATCGAGCCGCGAGAGCAGATCGAGCCCGACAAGCCCGAAGGCAAACAATTCAGATGATTTGATAGTGGCGGTTTGCGAACAGCCTGTACAAGGCGAATTCTGAGAAAGGAGATTTGATGAATAGACGTGGTTTCTTGAAGGTGGCTGGTTTGAGTTCGATGTCGCTGGCGTTACCGGGTCTGGTGACGAATAACGCCGGAGCGGTACGGCGAAATAATGAACATCCTAATCTGCTGATTATTCACACGGACCAGTTGAGCTTGTGGGCTCTCAGCGCCTATGCGGGGCAACTGACCAAAACACCGAACTACGGCAAAATCCTCGTAGAGACGCCCAACATCGATTCGCTTGCGAAACAAGGTGCGATTCTCTACAACTTCTTCACCAACAGCGCGGTCTGCACGCCGTCTCGTGGCTGCCTTGTCAGCGGGCGCTATCCGCACTCCCACGGCGCCTATCGCAACAATATTGAGATGAACCGCGATGAGATGACAATCGCCCGTGTTCTGCAGAACAGCGGCTACGAAACCGGCTATGCGGGAAAGTGGCATCTGGATGGTACGCCGAAGCCGGGCTGGGTCAGGCCGGACCGTTCGATGGGCTTTGCCAACTGCCGTTACATGTTCAACCGCGGACACTGGAAGAAGATTGTCGAGCAGCCGCAGGGCGATCCGGAAGTGTCACCTTACAAAGTGATTGGTGACACTAAGACGTTTACTACCGACTGGCTTGCGGACAAGACCATCGGATTTATAGAGAAGCCAAGATCGAAACCGTTTTTCTTCATGGTCAGTATTCCCGATCCGCACTCGCCGTTCACGGTGCGCGAGCCGTACATGAGCATGTACGATCCTGAGGATATGACTGTGCCGAACACGTTCGAGGAATCATCGACCACAGGCAAGCCGAAGCGCGGCAAAGGCAGAGAGGCAGTGAAGAAGAACAAGGCTCACTATTGCGGCATGGTCAAGTGCATCGACGACAACGTAGGCCGGATTATCGCGTCTTTGAGAAACAAGAGTATTCTCGACGATACGATTATCGTCTTTACAACCGACCACGGGGAATACATGGGCGAACACGGTCTGTACGGCAAGAATCAGTGGTACCGCACGGCGTACCGGATTCCATTTCTCGTGCGCTGGCCGAAGAAAATTCGTGCCGGAACGGTAGTCGAGCAGTTCGTGACGAACGTTGACGTGCAGCAGACGCTTCTGGGCCTGATGGGCATCGAGCCGAGCGGCCGGGAGCAGGGCCGGGATGCCTCGCCGCTGCTGCGAGGCGAAGAAATCGAATGGAAGGACGAGGCGATGATCCATCATTCCTCACTCGAAGCAGCGGGGGTTTTTACGCCCAAATACGAGCTTGTCCTGAAGGCCAACGGTCAGCACATGCTCTTCGACAGGCTCAATGATCCTGAACAAACCAAAAATCTCTGCGGCAATACCGAATACCGTGACATCATGCGCGAGCTGGCTGCTCGTATCGTCGAGCATAATGTCGAGGTCGATGCCCCGGCCGTCTCATGGCTCAAACAGCAGGCAGGAACAATGTAAGTAAAGCATATAAACTGCATGAATATTTGCACTGAAGGAGTTTCGCCGAATGAAACGTTATTTAGCAATCGAATCACTGATATGTATACTGTTGTCTGTTTGCCCGTTATCAGCTACGGCAAAGGCAAACGAAAAAAACGCTTTAACGATGGCCAGGGAGATTCTTGATACCACCGGCGTGCTGGGCGGTATCGTTGTCCACCTTGGCTGTGGTGACGGGACATTGACAGCGGCTCTGCGCGCCAATGATCGCTATACGGTTCATGGTCTCGAAGCTGACCCGGACAAAGTTGCCGAGGCGAGAAACTATATCCGCGGGCAGGGCGTCTATGGCCCGGTCTCCGTCGAGCGTCATTCGGGGCCCTTACTTCCTTACAGCGATAATCTCGTTAACCTGGTTGTCGTGCAGGATGCGGATAATGTCCCCATGGCCGAGATAATGCGAGTGCTTGCTCCAGGCGGCGTAGCTTATGTTGAGCACGACGGCGCGTGGCACAAGACCGTCAAAGCCTGGCCCGGCAATATCGATCAGTGGACTCATTTCCTGCACGATGCAAGTAACAACGCGGTTGCCGACGATACAGTAATAGGCCCGCCCCGGAGCCTTCAATGGGTAGCGCCGCCGCTTTGGCTTCGCAGTCATGAGACACCATCCGGGATCCAGGCGTCTGTCTCGGCCGCCGGCCGGCTGTTCTACTTTTTCGACGAAGGGCTTGTCGGTATAACCGACGAGCGCCTGCCCGATCGCTGGTCGCTTGTCTGTCGGGATGCTTTCAACGGCAGGATGCTCTGGAAACGGCCGCTCGGCTCATGGGGTTGGCGACAGTGGAGCCTGGAGAGATACCAGGGAAAAGACTGGACAACGCTGCGTTCCGCGAGAACTGATGTTCCCAATGCAAATCAGCGTTGCATCGTGGCCGATGGTGACCGGCTCTATACTACGCTTTCGCTCCGGGCTCCAATGTCGATTCTGGATGCCGCCACGGGCAAGACCGTTGCTACGGTCGAGGCGACTCGGGGTACCAGCGAGATACTTGTCAGCGACGGTATTGTCGTTGCTTATACCGAACAGGAATCGGAAGCTGCGGCTCGGCGCAGGGGGGCTAAAAACGAAACAAAAGCAACTCTGGTTGCCGTCAACGGCAGCACGCAAAAGGTTCTCTGGGATAAGCAAATCGGTCAGATCCGCCCTCTGTTACTGGCTATCGATAACAGCCGGGTTGTCTACCTGAGCGGTAAAGATCTCGCAGCGCTCGATTTGAAGGATGGACGTGACTTGTGGAAAGTCCAGCCGAAGCAGACGGCTCCGAAAACGCTCGTGACTGTAAACGATACTATCGTGATGCAGGGCGGAAAATCCGTTTCGGCCTATGATGCGGTCGATGGCAGGTTGCTCTGGCAGAAAACCGTTCCGCCCATCGGCGGAGGCGAAGGGGACGATCTATTTGTCATTGACGGCCTCGTCTGGCGCGGCATGCTCAGCGTGGACGAAGAGGGCGAGCCCGTCCGCAAGAGTCCCCATGCACTGGTTATCGGCTGGGACCTTCGCTCGGGTCTGGAGAAGAAGCGAATACTGGTCAAGAACCTCCGAAGCCCGGAGCATCACCATCGTTGTTATCGCAACAAGGCGACGGTTCGCTACCTGATCAGCTCTTACGAAGGTGCCGAGTTTCTCGATTTCAAGGCGGATAACCATTCGCAGAACAACTGGCTTCGCGGCGCCTGCAGGTACGGTATGATGCCCGCGAATGGTATGCTTTACGTGCCGCCGGACCAGTGTTTCTGTCAGCCGGGATCGAAGTTTCTCGGATTTGCCGCAGTGACATCCGGGCCGGACAGAGCCGTCGAGGATCTCGCGGACGAGCGGCGTCTTGAGAAGGGTTTCGCTTACGGAGCGGTTGCAGATACAAAATCGGATCCTGTGAGCGACTGGCCGACGTATCGCCACGATGCAGCTCGCAGCGGAGCGACTCGCACGAATATTCCTTCGGACGTCGCGGTCGATTGGAAAGCTTCGCTGGGGGGCACGCTGACGGCTCCGGTGGCGGCCGAAGGCAAGCTGTTTGTTGCCGAAACGGATGAGCACACTCTGAACGCGTTGGATATGGCGACCGGCAAAACCCTGTGGCAGTTTATTGCCGACGGGCGTATCGATTCGCCTCCGACAATCTATCGCGGGATGGTTCTCTTCGGCTCGAAGGATGGTCATGTGTATTGCTTGCGCGCATCGGACGGCCGACTTGTATGGCGCTTCTTAGCGGCGCCGCACGATAGACTAATTGCCTGTTTCGACCAGGTCGAGTCGGCCTGGCCGGTTCACGGCAGCGTGCTTGTGGATAACGGAACGGCATACTTCACGGCGGGACGCTCCACATATCTTGATGGCGGTATCCGGGTCTACGGGCTCGAACCGGCCATCGGGAAAATTCTGCATAAAGGTCTTCTGGAAGGGCCGCATCGAAATGTGGACAAAGATCGCGATCTGGCTTTCTTTCTGCCTGGTGCCAATTCGGATGTGCTCGTCAGTGAAGGCGGGTATCTCTACATGCGGCAGAAGAAAATGACGCCGGAATTGAAGGAGGTCGAAGTAGACGTTTTATCGAGCAAAGGCGCTCAGGATGTCGGCATGCATGTTTTCTCGACGGCTGGTATGCTGGACGGCTCATGGTATAACCGCACATTCTGGATGTATTCGAAGCGGTGGCCCGGCTTTCAGTTAGCCAACCAGGCCCCAAAGACCGGCCAGCTCCTTGTGGTCGACGACGAGAAGACTTACGCCGTCCGGGCATTTTATCGCCGGAACGTGCACAGCCTGATGTTCTTCCCGGGCAAGGAAGGATATATGCTGTTTGCCGACTATAATACGAACGAGCCGCAAATCGTCGGCGAGGCCGGTTCGCGCAAACCGCTTAAATGGCTGCCTCAATCCGATTTTTCTCGCGCCCGCGGCAATGAGATGCGAACGCTGGAAAGCGAGGCCTTCGGGCTGGATAAAATGATCGGCTACACGCGTGCCGAGCCGCCGGTCTGGACGAACTGGCTGGATGTACGAATCCTCGCAATGGTTAAAGCGGGTGACACTTTGTTCGTGGCCGGCCCTCCGGACGTTTTTGATTCTAAGGATCCCTATGCCGCCTTCGAAGCACGTAAGGGGGCAAAGCTTGTGGCTGTCTCGGCCGCCGATGGGAAGAAGCTTTCTGAAATATCGCTGGAGTGCCCGCCCATTTTCGACGGCATGATCGCGGCTGGCGGTCGCCTGTTTGCATCCCTGCAGGACGGCAGTGTTGTCAGCCTGGCAGCAAAGTAGTTATCGTACCAATAATCGGGGCCTATGCCGATTCAATCGACACAGGCCCAGAAAATATTTAAATGCAGCCGTATCATTCCGGCCCGGATTTTCATTCATCGATAACGCCGCTGCCGGAATCGACGCTCACTCACTTGATAATTCGAGCCGTATATTATCCAGACCAATCCATGTGTCCCCGGTACTTGAATTGGAAACTTCAATTCCAATTTTCTTGCCGACCGATTCCGGAACGTCAGCGGCTGATAGAGACAGTATATACTCCTGCATCTCGTCTGTAAGAGTCACTTCATTGCTCGCAGCCGGAACTCTGGCGCCGTTATCTTCGTAATACAGAATCATCTGCATGGCTGTGGCGGTCCACGTAATCCTGGCATCCACTTTCAGCTCCAAAACATCACCGTCGGCGATCGTATAGTCGGTCAACTGCCAGACAGAAGGATCGCCACTCATTAGGAAAGCGGTCCAATCTCCTTCGGTGGCCGTAAATCCGGTTTCCACTCCCGAGTCAACAACCTCAGTATCACTGCTCCAGCCGGGTATATCGACGGCAGGAGTACCAGCTACACCTTCACCATTCCAACCCTTGATTTTCTCGGTGCCGGGCAGTTCGAAGCTGAAGTTCTCTACGGCAACATCTTCGGGCTGCTCACCCGGCTTCGGAAGATACAGCCGGATATCGTCGAAATACATCGTGCCGGCTCCGGTGTTCTGCTGCGGATTATCCTTGTCGCCAAAACCGATTGCAATCCTGTCAACATCGGTCAGATCCACGCCCTTGTCCGCGAACTCCTGCAGGGGGATAATCCACTCTGTCCAGGTATCAATCTGTGCCGCATTCGGATCATCATGATAAATCACCGCCGGTTCGCCGGTGCTGTTGGACAACTCAACATACATCGGCGCAGCCTCATTGCTCATCATGCCGATGTCCTGATCGGTCCATTGCATATCTACATTGGTGTCGGGGAAGCTTACGTTGGAGAACTTTGCCTCGCAGGTTAAAGCTGCTTCATGGCTGGTCACGGCTAAGCCTATGTAAATGGGCATTGTCATAGAGACTTGCACCAGAGTAAACCGTTCCCATGTGGTGCCGTCCGCCGAATAATACGCCCTGACAAGTCCACCTGACGTACGCTCCAATCTGACCCACTGAGGCGAGGTTATGCCCTCCACAAATTGCCTGTCGGTAGTTCCGTCGGCAGTATTGCGATACTGGAACCGGACGCCGTTTTCAGGTGTAATAAACACTGCGATGTTGGCCGAGTCCGCGTCGAGCGAATCGCGAATCATCACGCCGGCCTTGGCGAACTCCTGCGTGTTCTGCAGAGTATCGACCTTTGCTATTATTTTAGCTGTGCCGGTGACTTCTTTGAAGGCGAAGTGGAACTGGTCGGAGTTGTCCCAGATATCTATGCCGGAGCCGGTCATTGTATATGTGCCGGCCGGCTCCTCTACGAAGCTGCCGGTATACGGTGGATTTCCTCTAAACCACAGCGACAGGTTCACAACACCTTCACTTGTCCAGTCACGGATCGAATCCAACTGCCTCCAAGCTTCCGAATATTTCATGTCGTTGTTGTAAAAATACGGCAGGGATTGATCGCCGGTATGGACAATCTCAGTCTCGATAAAATGTTCACCGGCGTCAATATCCGGCGCATCATATCCAATGAGTGCACCGTTTTCATCGGTGCCGTATCCGTCCAGCCACGTACTGAAAATATCGTTGGGTTGAAAGTCAGTGTAACCTTCGAAATTGTCCACAACAAGGAAGTCAAGTATCGTGAAACTCCAAACGTCTCCTCTATAGATTGTGGAATCGGGCGGAGCATTGACTTCGTCGACCCGCCAGTAATATGTCTGGCCGAATTCGAGAAGGCCCGGAGGATCGTAAGCGGTAAACTCCAGGTTTTCACCTGCGAGGACGCCCCGCGGATCGGATATGCCGGCCTGGTTGACATCTTCGAAATCGGTGCCGAAATATACATTATGCTTTTCGGCATAGACTCCCGCCCTCCAGTTCAGGATAATGTCCTGCGGCACTTCTGTTTTGCCGTTGGCCGGATTCGGGCTGTAGGGCTCAGGTTGAGGTCTTATACCAAGCGCAAAGTTGATCGATGCTTCTAAAAGCAGGTAAGCATTCTCATTCCATACGAGGTACGATTGCTCGTCGAAGCCCAGACAAACTCGGATATCTGCTGCCTCCCGGGGACTGCCGTCAGCAGGAGGTACCGGAAGTGTAGCTCCCTTTTCATAAACAAAAATGACATCGTAGGTTGCACCATCAGATAAAGTAGCTCTGGCAATGACTGTAGCTTCATTCCCGGCCTGGCCAGTGGCAAAACGAGCGGTTCCACGTTCACTCTGAATTTCAGTCAGAACGCTCACCGTCCCGCTAAGGCCTGCCGCTAAAGGGTGGTCGGGTGCGACGATTTCTATTTCTGTCGTGGCCACTTCCAGACCTTCGCCGGTGCCAAGTGTCAGACCCATCTCATCATAACCCCAGGCTTCGGTGATAACCATAGGTGTTTCTATCTCTGTGATTTCGGTTCTGATTCCGCCGGAGCCGACCGATTCGGAAATAAAGACCATATCCGCGGCGGCGGATGCGACCTCGGTATCGGCTTCGGTCTCGTCGTCGTCAAATACGGTAACTGTGTGTCCGAGACCTTCCATGAAGAGTATGAGTGCCTCGTCTCCCGGCCCGGTTGCCTCGTCCATTGCCGAGATAAACAGGATATCGGCCCCCCTGACTGCCGGCGCGGAAAAACTCAGTGCTAATACCAGGCAGATTAAGATTCCTGCGATTTTATTCTCAAACATAATACTTCCTCCAAATAAAGATTATGGTTTCCAAAGTAAAAATTCACGAAAAGAACAATACAACAGAAACTAAAAAGAAATCAATCACCTATGATTTGACGCTACCTCCTTCATTCAAAAGCCCGAATTGCCTTGAAAGCCCGGCCTGCGGGATGAAAAGCCTGCTAAAAGGCCGAAAATCCACAAAGCTCAACCACCTCTTTTGTACCAAATTAACCGCACCCAGGTCAAGAAAAATCTTCACGACCTTTGCAACCATAGAAGTTGACAAATTAGCATGAAATGTTGAATTCTCCGTAATTATAGATATTTTGCCGTATACTTGGATGGACCGGATGAGTATTTGGATACAGTTAGATGAAGATTGACGATATAATACCTGAAAGTTTAGGTTTCGGGGATAGATTTGATATGATAATGGAATAGCATCTATTGTATATACAAACTAATGTTGAGGTAAAAATGTCGGCTAATATTCGATGCGTTATTACAGTTGTTTTTTCGGTTTTTTTGTTGGGCCAGCCGGCTGCAGCCAAAGCTAAAGTCGCTGCCGAAGAAGCCGTGGCTTTGACCTCGGCGATAGAAGATCTGACGAGGACCTTCGGCAACAAATATCCGAACGGGGGCGAATATCTGACCAGGCTGCGCGATATCGAACGGCGTGGGAATCGGGCGGAGTTTGAATCGCTTCGGCGAGAAGCGCTCATTACCAATCCGCTGGTTAGCGGCCGGCCGATTCTCTTTGTGGTGCGAGAACAGTACAAGAGCGACCATCACAATACCGCCACAATCTTCAAGACCGGAGAGATCAACACAAATAGCTTTCGGGGCGGAGGCGCAATAAAGGTTATTGACTTTGCCGGAGGAGGTAAAGTCTCAACATTAATAGAAACGTCCCAGGGTCTTCTTCGCGATCCGGAAATTCATTTTGCGGGTGGAAAAATAGTCTTTTCCATGAGAAAAAATATCAACGATGATTACCATATTTACCAGATTAATACCGATGGTACAGATTTAAAGCAGTTAACCTCCGCGCCGGGAGTGGCCGATTTTGATCCATTGTACCTGCCGGATGACAGTATTGTATTCTCTTCGACGCGTGAACCGAAATATTGCATGTGTAACCGTCACATTATGGGCAACCTTTTTCGAATGGATGCTGATGGAGCTAACATCCATCAGATTGGAAAGAGCACACTGCACGAGGGCCATTCCGCGCTTATGCCGGACGGACGAATACTCTACGATCGGTGGGAGTATGTGGATCGCAATTTCGGGGATGCCCAGGGGCTCTGGACGGTGAATCCGGACGGCACAAACCAGTCGGTTTATTGGGGCAACAATACGTGGTCTCCCGGGAGCGTGATCGATGCCCGCGCTATCCCGGGTACAGAGAAAGTCCTGTGTATTTTCAGCTCGTGCCATGACCGTCCGTGGGGAGCGCTTACTATCATTGATCGGCGTTTGGGCATAGACGGCAGAAAGCCGGTCGTCCGTACATGGCCTGCGAATGCCGTCAACCTTGTGACTGAAGCGGGTCCCAGGCCCGATGTCTATGGATTTGACAAATTTACAAATGTGAATCCTAAGTATGAAGATCCTTATCCGCTGAGTGATAAGTATTTCCTCTGTTCGCGGATGACCGGTCGGGGCGAACAGATGGGGATTTACCTGCTCGATATTTTCGGTAACGAGATATTGCTGCATGTCGAGGAGCCCGGGTGTTTTGATCCTATGCCGGTATCTCGGCGGCCGAGGCCGATGACCGTCCCGTCACGCCGTGACTTCAAGGACCGGAACGGGTATTTGTATATTCTAAATGTTTATGAGGGGACACATATGGAGGGTGTGGAGCAGGGTATCGTGAAATATCTGCGTGTGGTCGAGTCGCCTGAAAAGCGTTTCTGGACACATTCAGAGTGGGGCGGGCAGGGCGTGCATTGTCCGGCTTTGAACTGGCATAGTTTCGAGAATAAGCGTGTTCTCGGCACAGTGCCGGTAGCCGAAGATGGCTCTGCTTATTTCGAGGTACCCTCTGACAAGTTCATCTTTTTCCAGCTTCTCGATGCGAATAAAATGATGGTACAGTCCATGCGAAGCGGAACAATTGTCCAGTCCGGTGAGGTGACAGGCTGTGTCGGATGCCATGAGAATCGCCGCCAGACGCCGAAACAGTTTAGTGAAAAGATACCGATAGCTCTCAAGCGTCAGCCGAGTAAACTAAGTGGTTGGAAGGGAGAGCCGCAATTGTTCAACTACGCAAGCGAGGTGCAGCCTGTTTTCGATAAGCATTGTGTTAGCTGTCATGACTTCGGCAAGGAGGCCGGAAAGAAACTCATTCTGGCAGGAGACCGTACTAACACATTTAATGCTTCTTATAATGAATTGTGGCGGAAGAAGTATGTCAAAGCCATTGGCGCCGGGCCATCCGATATCCAGCAGCCCTATTCATGGGGTTCTCATGCGAGTAAGCTTGTCGAAGTTATTCGAGAAGGACATTATGACGTAAAACTCAGTAGTGACGAATTCGAGCGTATCGTTACCTGGATAGATCTTAACGCACCATATTATCCTCGCTACGACTGTGCCTATCCGAATAATCTGGCGGGCCGATGTCCGCTCGATAACAACCAGCTCAATCGACTCACCGAGTTAACGGGTGTGCCTTTTACAAAGCTGGCTTCTCACGATCAGAATGCGGGTCCGCAAGTGAGCTTCGACCGTCCAGAACTGAGCCCTTGCCTGGCCAGTTTCGAGGACACAAACCATCCCGCGTATATCGAAGCGTTGGCAATCATCGAGTCCGGCAAAAGAATGTTGCAGCAAAACCCGCGAGCAGACATGCCGGGCTTCGAGGCATGCCCTGTCGATCAACAACGTCAGCAAAATTATACAATGCGTCAACAGGCCGAAGCACGCAATCGCAAGGCAATCCACAATGGGCAGAAGCTTTACGACTTTGATTGACGGTAGTCGGCTCAATAGTCCTGCTGCCTGAAACATTGAAGCGATAAATGCCATTATTTCCTTGAATGCAGGGCGTTAAAAGGTATAATTATAATAGTTTTCCGGTTTTTTATGGAAGGCGATGCTGTGAAAGGGTGTGCAATTCATTATGTTTGAGGATAAGCATTTCCTGCAGAGGCGATTTGCCCGCGCACCAGGATCGCCGCCGGCATCGACTATTTCTTGAGAATTAGACCAGATGAAATTTAACAGCATTGTTTTGATAGCTGTTTTGGCGGTGCTACTACTCAGTAGCGGTTTATCAGCCCGGCAGACAACGGAATATGAGGCCGAAATGGTTGTTTCAGGCTGGCTCAAGGAAAGTCCGCAGCCCCTCGGTGCGACTCTCGGCCGGCAGGTCAGGGATATCGAGACCTACACCGATGATTCGGACAGGCCGGCTTATTATATCGTTAATTTGGAGCCATCGGGGTATGTGATAGTCTCTGCGGACAATCGTATTGAGCCGATTATAGCTTTTGCCGCTGATGGGACTTACGACCTTTCGTTTGAGAATCCGCTGGTGGCCCTGGTTACCGGCGATCTTGGCGGGCGCCTCGAAGCGGTTCGAAATACGTACCATCTCCAGACGACGGCCGAAGCGCAGGCAGCCGGCACCCCACAGGGTAAGTGGCGGCGATTTATTGACCTTGCGGAGGATTCCGAAGGTGGATTCGAGATGTTGAGCGTGATCAACCTCGGCGATATTCGGGTGCTGCCGCTGCTGCAAAGCCAATGGGGCCAGACCACAGCCTGCGGGGATAATTTATACAACTATTATACCCCCAGTAATTATCCCTGCGGTTGTGTCGCGACGGCCATGGCTCAGGTTATGCGTTACTACGAGTATCCGACGGCGAGGATCGGTGTGCATGAGTTTGCGATCCATGTCGGAGGAGAAAGGAGGCAAAACGCATACAACCGTGGCGGCGACGGCCTCGGCGGGCCGTATAACTGGAACGATATGCCGCTGAGGCCCGATGCCAATTGCGGCAACCTTACCGAGTCTCAGCGTCAGGCCATCGGGGCGATTTGCTATGATGCCGGTGTCGCTGTCGAGACGTATTATGAATCTGACGGATCGGGCGCTTTAATGCTCGATGCGAGGAATGCGATGGTCGGCATTTTCCAATACGACAATGCAGTCCTGGGATATGATTCCGACCGGAATATCCATGAGACTCTGAAAGAGATGATCAATCCGAATCTCGATGCGAAAGCTCCTGTTATTCTTGCGATTTTAGATACTTTAGATTCGAACGGGGGGCATGCCATTGTTTGCGATGGATACGGGTATGAATCTTCGACTATGTACCATCACCTGAATATGGGCTGGTACGGCGCCGATGACCTTTGGTATAATCTGCCGGACATTGATGCCCATAATGGCAAATACACCACTGTTTTCGGATGCATATACAACATTTCGACTTCGGGTAAGGGTGAGATCATCAGCGGGCGCGTCCTGGATCGCGACGGCAGGCCGATTGCCAACGCCATAGTCTCCGCCATGCCGGGAGGGCGTGAGCCTCTTATGGCGTTAACCGATGACAGAGGGATATATGCCCTTGAGAAACTGGACTCGAATAAAAATTATACGATATGGCCGACAGTGGATGGATACGTATTTTCCAGACAGACGATTCGGACGATGCATTCGGATAATAACTCTACCATGGTGGGCAACCGTTGGGGTATCGATTTTTATGCCGAGAGCGTGCTGAATCCTCCCTTGCCTGACATTATTTATGTGGATGCTTATGCCATCAGTGACCCAGGCCCAGGCGATCCGGCTATCTCCGATCCTTATGAGGACGGCTCAGTTGAACATCCGTTTGACGCAATACAGGAAGCGATCGATGCGGCGGCCTCGGGAGACACGGTCGTTATTATGCACGGGACCTATACCGGCGAAGGCAACCGGGACCTGGATTTCAACGGCAAGGCGATTACCGTCCACAGCGAGGACCCGAACGATCCGAATCTTGTAATCATAGATTGCGAAGGAACCGCCGAGAGTCCCCATCGGGGATTCGAGTTCCATCGGTACGAGACGCCTATGACGGTTTTGGCCGGCCTGACTATTACAGGCGGCTATCATGAGTTGGGCGGCGGCATGTTTTGCGGGGGCTACGCAAATCCAACGGTGACAGACTGCACGTTCCGCGAGAACTCCGCGTCCCTCGGCGGCGGGCTTTATATTGAGAGCAGTCCCATACTGACAAACTGCACGTTCATCGCCAACTCCGCGGACGGGGGCGGCGGGATTTACAACAGTGGACAGCAACCCGAGTGCAAGCCGGTCATCAGCAACTGCAGGTTCATCGCCAACACGGCCAGCCACAACGGCGGAGCTATGTACAATTTGGGACGATACGCCGAGCCAATGATAACGTACTGTGAGTTTATTCGAAACTCTGTCTCCGAAGGCGGCGGGGGGGCGATACGCAATAACATGTCCGGCAGCCCGAATCTGGCTAATTGCTTATTTGTCGAAAACTCGGCGGCGACGTTTGGAGGGGCGATACGCAACTCGAACAGCGGTGCTACAACGCTGATCAATTGCACGTTCGGTGCGAATTCAGCCGGAAACGGAAACGCCCTGACTTGCAATCCGGACGATGGCGGTTCGCAATCTCCATGCGTTTTTCAAGTGATAAACTGCATCATGTGGAATGATGGCGACGAAATATTAATTGAGGACAAGTCAATAGTCAATGTTGCTTACAGCAACGTCTGGGGGGGCTCCGGCAGAGGCCCCTGGCCGGGCAAAGGCAATATTAATGCCGACCCGCATTTCGCGGACCCGGATAACGGCGATTATCATTTGACATCCAGGACGGGCCGCTGGGACCCAAAGAGCCAAAGCTGGGTTCGGGATAAAGTGACAAGCCCCTGTATTGACGCCGGTGATACAAGCGATCCGGTAAATCTTGAGCCGTCTCCCAACGGTGGTGTCGTGAATATCGGTGCCTATGGAGGTACTGTTGAGGCGAGCAAGTCGTAATCCGGATAGGAAATCGACGAAACGATTATCGCCGGCATTGGTATCTATTCTTTTGTCGAGAGGTCGGCGCAGATAAGTTCTTCGTCGTTTCTGACGAAGACGTGCTTGTAGGCAAATGCCGGGTGGGACCAGCAGACGCCGCCGCGTTGGCCGAGCTGGCCTTCTGTCGGATCTATAAGCTTCGTGCGGCTGATTTCCTGATAACCGCGGGGCGATAATTTACTGATGATTAATTCGCCGCGTTCGTTGAACATCCAGACCTTGTCTTCCTGCCGTACCAGGTGAACGTTGGCCCAGCGTGCTTTGGGGACGGCTTCGAGACTCTCCCAGATGCGGTTTCCGGTGTTCAGGTCAAGGCAGCGAAGTTCGCCGTAGCTGTCCAGGCCGTAAATGTAATCGCCCTCAAGGATGGGGGTGGATATGCAGCAATGCAGGCTTTCGGTATTTTTTTCGTTTTGTCCCTTGCGCTGCCAGACTTTTTCGACGTCGAGCTTGTCGGGATCGAGTTTGAGCAGGAGCGAGCCGTCGAAGAAGCTGCTGACGAAAAGGTGGTTGTTACTGAAGACTGGGCTGGCGATGTTCTGGCTGAGGCGGCCCGGCGTGAATTCGTGCTGCCAGTAGAGTTCTCCGGTTGTCGTGTCAAGGCCGACGACTCTCTCGACGGTCCAGCAGACCAGCACGCGTTTAGCGGCCTGGTCGATGACGATAGGTGCCGAATATGAGACTGTATCGTTCAGTGCCCGCCATTTTTCGGTTCCGGTAACTTTATCGAAGGCGACGATACTGGCTTTGTCTTTACCGCCGATGTGTACGATAACCAGGTTGTTTTCGATAAGCGGGCATGCCGAAATTCCCCATATAGGCATCTTAATGACATATTCGGTTTTGAGATCCCTGCTCCAAAGGATGTCTCCCGTTGCGGCGTTGAAGCAATAGAAATGTCCCATTGTTCCGAGCGAATAGGCACGATTCTCATCAATGATAATCGAAGCACGGGGGCCGTTCCGGTGCTCGATTTCCTCGTATTTACATTCATAATCGTAAGACCAGATTTTAGTTCCGGTCATAGCGTCGAAGCAGTGAACTCTCTCGGTCTGAGTCGGAGTCGTTACACGGTCGGTTACATA
>Ga0210003_1002622_pt1 | contig 15028 bp, 14 predicted proteins | sample LantaG_FD_182804 | JGI IMG/M metagenome (GOLD analysis project Ga0210003, IMG submission 182804) | Deep subsurface microbial communities from Baltic Sea to uncover new lineages of life (NeLLi) - Landsort_02402 metaG (SPAdes) (version 2) | ecosystem: Environmental > Aquatic > Marine > Oceanic >... | reverse complement strand
TACCTTCTCGATTTCCTCCTCATCAAGAAGGTCCTCTATTCTCCACCCGTCTGTCGTATTCTGCGGAATAGTATACAGGGTAATATAGTGAGTTTCAATATCCCCAGAGCCCTGTGAGTATACCGCGCAGCCAATTTTTCCGGTGGTGATGTCCAGTTGTGCTTCAGTTCTGCCGTAGCCATCGCAGTGGTGATTATAAGTTTCTTTAATGATTTTCTCCCAATCCAGGTTCTCCACAATTTCCTGGATTTTTCCTTTTGAAAGAGCTTCTATCTCATAGCTCTTCCCGAAAGCATTTTTTATCTTCATTTTTTTTCCTCCTTATATTTCTTTCTAAATCTCTTTATTTATTTTTTTTTCCTTTTTTAATATCAAAATATCAAAATTGGCTTCTATTTTAAAAAATCTTTTAATAAAGCACTGATAACAAAATATGAGATAATGGAAAAATAATACTAAGATAATGGAAAAATGACACGCCCGAAAGGTATAGAAATTAGGGTAAATAATGGCAAAAAACAGGGAAAAAGAACTAAAAGGTATATTTTTTGATATTCTCTTACCTTTCCTCTGTAATCCGCAAGAGGATTACTTCGTGAGCATCGAATTTTGCGTTGGGTGAAGAGTTAACTCTTCACCCATGGATTTTAAATAAAACTCTATTTTAGAGATTTTTTAATAGAGGAAAACTAATTAAGATGCTGTTTAGAGAAATTTTTCTTAATCTTAAAAATAAAATCTCTAAAATAGCGAACTCTTCACAACCTTTCACTTTGAAAAAATACTCTTGGGGAAAGTAAGGACTGGCTTGTCATTTTTTCGGAAAATTTAGGGTGAAGAGTTAAAAACACTTTTTTTTCTTCCGAAGACCGTTGAGTTTAAGCAAGAAAGAGCGAATTAAGAGTATAAATATCGGACTCGTCCTTATAGAAAATGGAGCAATATATAAGTAAAAATAAATATTTTATATAAGAGGGAAATATTTTATAAAAGAGAAAATACGATAAATAAACCTCTTTTTAAAGCCTTATAAATATATATATAAATAAATAAATAAATAAATAAATAAATAGTATAAGTAATAGTATAAAGAATACTCTTAATCTTCTGAGAATAAGGATAGGAATAGAAAAGAGAGTTTTTTAATGAGAAGTTTATCTCTTCACTATAGAAAAAAGAGAGATTATATTAGGAAAAGAGAGAATATAGAATAGGGATAGGAGCGGAATCGTAATTAAGTGTTACGGCAAATTGTTTTTAAAAGTGATAAGAACCTTTCATTTTTGGGTTAAAAATAGATATTTGCCTGTGGATAACCTGTGGATCGAGAAGAGGAAATGTAGAAGAGGATTGACATTTTAGTAGGTGAAGAGAGTCTTAGACAAACTGGACTTGACAGGATTAAAATTTTTAGTATAATAATAATAAGAAATGTGGATAGAAACAGAATATATTAGTTTTTAGGTGAAGTCAAGAAAGGAGAAATTTATGTTAATTTCTAGTGAGTTAGTGGAGATTCGGAAAAAAATAGTAGAAGAAAATCGGGAATTACAACTTCCTGGAAAAATGAGAGAAGATTTTCTGTTTCGTCAGGAAAAAGTAAGAGAAGAGAAGAAATTAGAGAAGAGATTGGGAAAGTGGGGAATAGAAGCATTGAGAAAACGATTAGAAAAAAGAGAAAGATTAAGAATAAAGCAGAAATCAAAGAGATATATTAAGAATGAGAAAGAACGATTACAAAGACAGAGAATTCACGCTGGCTGGTCTGAAAGAGCAAGACAAGCCAGGGAAAAATTTTCTAAATATATTGAATAAGAGCGAATAAGAGCAAAAAAAAAAGAAGCGAAAAAAGAAGCGAAAAAAGAAGCGAAAAAAGAAGCGAAAAAAGAAGCGAAAAAAGTTTATCTTTTCCATCTGTGTTTCTTTAGGGCTGAATTCCATTGCCAGCCTGAAAATTTCGGATTTTTGTAGAGAGTCTCGGCGTTTAAAGGAATGAGATTCCAATATTGAATATTATTTTTAAGGTTCTTAAGAATAATATAAAAAATTTCGTCGTGCATTATTCCAAAAAAGCGAAAGAAATTTGGAATTTCAGTATATTGAATGTGATGAGCGAGTTCATGGAGGACGGTGTGGAGGGTGCGTTCAAGAGTTCTATTAGCGGGGATATAAATTCGTATTTTCTCGGAAGTATAATCGTATTTGCCAAGAAAAGAAGAATTTCCTTCACGAATCTCTATTTGGGTTTGGATGTCGAAATAAAGATATTTCCACCATTGAAATTTTGAGAGTTCTGTTTCTAAGAATTCGTAAATTTCATCCGGAGTTTTATTTTTAATTTTCTCTTCGGGAAGTTGACTTTTCATTTTTTTCCATCCTCTTTATTTCTTTTTCTATAAATTTTCTACGGGAGCGTTTTTTATTCCAAACATAGAAAATCCAGAATTTCTTTTTAGACTTTTTCTTCATTTTTTTCTCTTGATAGTGTTTATTAAAGAATGGATTTCAGTGCGGTCCTGACTATTAAAGAATGGATTTCAGTGCGGTCCTGACTATTAAAATCAGTTCCGGAGATTTTTCCATCAAGGAGTATTATTTTCTCAAGTTTTTTTAATCCCTCAATTAAATACTCGTATTCCCGTATTGTGCAGGAAATTTTTACTTCGGCTTTCATATTTTTCTCCTTTTTTTTTAAAATTTCTTTATCGGTCTCGGCGCTGGTTTCGGTCGAGGAATATCAGGTTTCTCACCTACGCCACTAATTTTTTCTTTCTTTTTTGGTTTCTTTATTCCAAGTTTCTCATCTAAATAAGCTATAACCAAGCAGCCTATTCCAATAATAGAAAATAGAATATATAGTCCTACCATTTTATTTTCTCCTTTCCCCGTATAGCCGATAGGGCAGCTACGATCTTAATTTTCTTTCTCTTCGTATATTTCTTCAACCTGTTCCTCTATCCTCCTTTCACTTTTCCGAGAAGGTTAACTCCCTTCTCTAAATTCTCCCAGTTATTATTATTATCGGGATGATAATCCCGATAATACATTAATCCCTCATTCTATCGTCCTCTATCTGACGGAGAATGAACTCTGGACGATTTCCAAGAGTTCTCTTCTCTCTTCTTTAGTTAATTTTTCTCCCTCAATCAGGGAGTAGAGATTCCTTTTCTCTCTTGTTCTTACTTGACGAGGGAGTAAGCGAATCTCCCTCAAACTTTCCTCTACAACTTCTTTTACCTCTTCAAACATTATTTTTTTCTCCTTTAAAAGAGAATAGCAAATTCGCTATCTCCTTTTTTATATCCACCTTTTTCTCTGAGTGCTCTTAGATACAGCACTCTCAGAGTCTTGTTTATTCCTATTTCCTCTACCATTTCCTGTAGAGGAATATTTTCTATCTCATTCTCCTCTCTTTTGCAAGGGGACAGAAACCACTCCTGGAAAATTTCCCAGGAATAATTTTCTTTCCCCTTCTCATCGTAAATATCAACGATAAGCCCTTCAATAAACTTTTTCAAGTCAGGAGAATTTAAGCTCCTGACTTCGCTTACTAATTTTTTTATTTTCATTCTTTCTTCTCCTTTTTTATTTTAGTGAATCTTTACTGAAAGTATCGTTCGTTCTTTCCCAGGAATTCCACATTGCTTGTTGATGTGCATCCCTGTTCGTTCTGATTACTTTCTATACTATTGAGACTCCCTCTTCTCTTGTTTTTTCCTTTGTTGTTTCTTTTATAGAAACAGCAAAATATTTTCTGCATCCCGAACAATAAAAGCAGTGTTTCAGGAATGTAGAGCCTATTTTCGTATTCCATGTTCCTGCAGCGTATAAAGAATGACCGCAGAAAGGACATTTTTTTATGCTTATATTTTCAGAAATATAAGTTTTCATTTTCCCTCACCTCTCTTTCTTTTCTATTATTTTCTGCAACCGCCTTGTCTATATCCACCCATTACTTTCTCGAAGAAAAAATGGGTGGCTTTTTCCTCCTTTTTTAATTTAGTAAGACAGAATTTTCTGCCTTACTTTTTTTTAGACCAGTCGCTTCCTCAAACTTGTCTGTGTTTACATCCACGGACTCCAATCCCTTTTTTGTTTCAACCCAGATACGGGTAATTTTCCCGTATCTTTCAACCTTCTTAATTACCGCTTTCTCTCTCATTTTTTTTTCTCCTTTTTTCTTCAAATTCTTAATCCTCAAATTCAGACCAGAACTTGCTTTTTCTATTATGCTATAGAAAATCTCAGCATAATAAAAGCGAGGCTCGGCGCCTCGCAAGTTCTTATCCCCTTATCTATGCTCCCGGGCTTATATTTTGTTTTGGGTATTAGTCGATAAAGACTAATCCTGCTTTGATTATCTTGGGCTTAATGTTCGAGAGTTCGGCTCGTAACATTAAGTCGCGTGCTTTATCGTCCTTGCCGTCGAAAAAATCTATAAACCCGTGCCGTAAGTCTTTCCAGGACTGTATCAAAATCTCTTTTTGTGGGCTTACCGGTAGATCGTAAGAAAATTTACCTTGGTGGTCTTTTAATGTGGTCTCTACCACGAGGGTATCGTTTGTTTTTGTGAGAGTATCGGCCCAGCGGGCGCCGATTTTCTTGCCGTCGCGGTGCTGAATCTTACGGCTGCCGTACAGTTTGACGAAATCTTCTTTGGCCTGCTCGGCCGCCCGGAGTTCGTCTCGCCGTAAATAAAATTCAGGCGCTACCGTATCAAATGTTGCCTGTGCAAGTTGTATCTTATCTATATGAGAATCGAGAATCCTCTGGTATCTCTCTGGAGTTAGGACCGTCTCGGCCAGAAGCTTGATTGCCTTGCGTTTGGCTTTAAGTTGCGCCTCTAAAAGCTCCTGCTCGGCTATTTGTGCCTGGAGAATAGATATACCGTCATCGTCGATAATAGCTTTATCCTCGTCGGGTTTATCCTCGTCGGGTTTATCCTCGTCGGGTTTATCCTCGTCGGGTTTATCCTCGTCGGGTTTATCCTCGTCGGGTTTATCCTCGTCTATCGGATCGAAAATTTCCTTTGGATCATCAATCTCATCGGGATCGTTAATTTCTTCTATAATATCAAGATCGTCATCGTCTTTGGTATCAGCAATTTTAATCTCTGGTATCTCGTTTAAAACTTTGCCTACCTCGGCGCTTAGCTTCTCTTTATATATCTTATTACCCTTATTACCCTTATTACCCTTATTATGTTTATTACTCATATTATTTATCCTCCCGGATAACCCGGGAGCATAGCTAAAGGGATAACTGCCTGATTGTCAAAGATCGATTATTAAGTTTGCTATTATTATATATCATATAAAATACTTGTCAAGAGTAAAAATTACCATTTATGGCTTGTATCTCTGGACAGGCCTATCAAAACAAAAAATTATCAAAAAATTATTATTGCGTTGGGAGGATAATTATCGTCTTGGGTAGCTCCCTCTGAGTAGCTTGGTCTGGGTAGCGGGTAGCTTGATCTGGGTAGAGGGTAGCTTGGTCTGGGTAGAGGGTAGCTTGATCTGGGTAGAGGGTAGCTTGATCTGGGTAGAGGGTAGCTTGGTCTGGGTAGAGGGTAGCTTGGTCTGGGTAATGGGTAGCTCCCTCTGGGTAGTAAATAGAGGGTAGCTTGGTCTGGGTAATGGGTAGCTCCCTCTGGGTAGTAAATAGAGGGTAGCTTGATCTGGGTAATGGGTAGCTCCCTCTGGGTAGTAAATAGAGGGTAGCTTGGTCTGGGTAGAGGGTAGCTTGATCTGGGTAATGGGTAGCTCCCTCTGGGTAGTAAATAGAGGGTAGCTTGATCTGGGTAATGGGTAGCTCCCTCTGGGTAGTAAATAGAGGGTAGCTTGGTCTGGGTAATGGGTAGCTCCCTCTGGGTAGTAAATAGAGGGTAGCTTGGTCTGGGTAGAGGGTAGCTTGGTCTGGGTAGAGGGTAGCTTGGTCTGGGTAGTAAAATATCCTTAGTAATATTATATGCCTTACGATGAGATCTGCCTCGTATCGGCCTTTTATCGCGTAAGATTATAGATTATATACTTGGTTATCGTGATTCGTGCCGTGCCGTCTGGTTATCGTGATTCGTGCCGTGCCGTCTGGTTATCGTGATTCGTGCCGTGCCGTCTGGTTATCGTGATTCGTGCCGTGCCGTCTGGTTATCGTGATTCGTGCCGTGCCGTCTGGTTATCGTGATTCGTGCCGTGCCGTCTGGTTGCCGAATCTCTGAATCTAAAGAACTTCAACTAAAACTTTAAATAAAGCGCCGAGAAGCTCATCAATCCGAAATTTACTGAACTTCGCGGGGATAAGTTCAGGTATCTACGAGCATCTATTTACAATATTTAACTCACTTTTCCTTCACTCTATCGATTTCCCTCCATTTTATCCTCGATTTCCCCATTAATTTCCTTGAATTTCTTATTATTTCCTCCAAATATAGAGAATTTTCTCCTATTTATTAAATTTTTGTATTTTTTTTTCAAAAAAAAACTCCCTCTCTTTTTTCCCATTTATTATTCCAATATCGCAATAATTTCTTTTCTTATTTTTCCTTGACATTTCTTTTTTTTCTTATATATAATAATAAAATTAGAATAATGAATTTCGATTAGAAAAAAATAAGAGGAAAATAAAATGGCTTGGAAATCTGCACCTTCCTGGGATGATAAATCTAAATTCTCTGAGGATTTAAAAGAATTTAATAAAACTAAGCAGGAGCTTTCTAAGATTATTCTCAATTTGCTTCATTCTGATGGTTTAAGAAAAAAAATTGAGGAAGCACCGTTAAAAGAAATTTCTGTTTTCTTGAAATCTTCTCTGGAAGTTCTTCGCGGCTTTACCCTTGATCAGAATAAGAAATCTTCTCCTGATTCTATAGAAGAGATAATCGGAAATCTTAGTGATGAGGAAGTTCGCGAAGGCGTGCAAATTTTTAAACCTATTCACGATAATAATAATCCTGACGGAAATAACTCTGGTGAAGAAGCAGGGAAATAAAAATAGGAGAATAAATTATGACAGATAGTAAAAGGCTTGTTGAGCTTGCCGAAAAAGAGCTCAAGGAAAATAAAGAAAGAAAGCAGATAGAGCTGATTAAGTCTGCTATAAAGCAGACTCTTGAGAAGATAGAGGAGAGAACTAACAAGAAAATAGAATTAGAAAAAGAGATTAAAATATTAAAACAGGATATAGATAACATTAAAGCTGGTAGATTGGATTTGATAGAGGAGAGACAAAAGAAGGATGAGCGGGCAAAAAATACCTCAGTGATAATTATAGAAAGAGAAAAAATAGTAGAAAAACCATATCCAGTTCCATGGTATAAACCATACAGAATTTATCCTAATCCAATTTACTCGAATGAACCCTGGTATCTCTGTGGTATTAATGATGTCACTTCTTTTCAAAATGATAGTTATCAGACAATAAATTGTTCAGTAGCTAAAAATGCCAGTCCAGGAACATATAAATTAGATAGTGGGATAATAAAGTCAATTAGTTAGAAATAAAATTTCCCTGCTTCTTTATTTAAAAGAAAAATTTATGATAGAAGAATCAGAAAAATATTATTTATTATGAAAGAATAATTATAATTCAATACGAAGATTATTTAATTGATTACGAGGAAAGAAATAATGATTCCCTATAAAAAGGAGCATTTCTAATGATTTCCCTTAAACGAGATATTCTCAAAAATCTATCCGAAAAGATTTCTCAGGATAAACGTAAGCTTCTTTACGAAGCTCTACTCGAAAAGAAAAAAATTCTTGATGCCCGCAAGAATATCAACGCGTTTGCTGAATATGTTTTTGATTTTAAGCAAATTCCTATTCATCGTTCCTGGCAGAAATTCGCTGATGAGAATCCAAGAGCTTTTATTGAAGCACCGCAGGAACATGGCAAGACAACTCAAATGGCAGTTATTAGACCTTTATTCAAATTAGGTCAAAATCCTGAACGCTGGTTTAAAATAGTTACTTCTAATGATGATAAAGGAGCGGATATTCTTTCTGAGTGTTCAACGAACATAGAATCAAATCCCCGTCTTCACAAAGTTTTCCCAAATTTAATTCCCCAGGAGAGAGGAACCTGGACTCGCCATAAATTAATAGTTAAGCGAAAAATCACATCGAAAAATCCTTCTCTGGAAGCAGTTGGCATTCTTTCTACTGGCTCGGGAGGAAGAGCAAGTGATTTAGTTTTTGATGATCCTGTTGATTTTCGTAATTCTATTCTTCAACCAGCTTTAAAAACACAAATTATTAAGGCTTATAAGGATGTCTGGCTTGGGACATTGAAAAAAGCTAATTCCGTAATTTATATTTGTAATGCCTGGGCCAGCGATGATTTGACACAAGAAATAAAACTCCCTCGTTATCATTTTAAGAAACTTTCCTGTAAAATTGATGAGAATTTTACTCCTCTCTGGCCGGAAGAATGGCCAAAAGAAAGATTATTGAATGTTTTTGAAGAGAGAGGTGAAGATACTTTCAATCGAGCGTTTCGTCATAGACCAGTTGATGAAAAAGAGAAAGCATTTACTAATAAAATTACTCCTTCTCTTATTAAAATTGATGAAGATGATGAAGAAATAAATTCTCTTGAGGATTTTCGTAAGCGTTATATTTCTCCTGATTGGCCTAAATTTGCTGGTTGTGATTTAGCAATATCTTCTAAAAAAATAAGTTCTTATACTGTCCTTTTTGAGATTGCCATCGATGAAGAAAATAATCGTTGGCCTACCTATATTAAACGCGGAAAATTAACTTCCCCTGATACGGCACGATTGATTAGAGAACTTTATATCCGTGATCAATTTTATTTAATGAAGGTAGAAAATAATGGTTATCAAGAAGCACTTCTTCAATGGATGAATGAACTCGAGCAACTTTCTTCTGGTGGTAATGCTCTTTCCGTTCCTATTGAAGGTTTTGTGACTGGCAACCAAAAATTTAATCTTGACATTGGTATTCCTTCGATTGCGATGCAAATGTCAAAGGGGAAATGGAAAATTCCTAAATTTCATCATGGCTATTCCTGTAAATGTGAAGTTTGTGAATGGCTGAGGGATTTGCGTGGTTATCCAACAGACAAACGTCCTTATGATTTGTTAATGGCAATGTGGCTAGCAGATAGAGCTGCGCAATCGGTAAAGAAAGAACCCTCTCTTCGTTTTATTGGAGAAGAGGATTCTTATGATGATGGAGGAGAAGATTCTTATAATGAGGAAGAAGAGAGAGATTCTCACGATAATGAAATAGAAAAAGATTTAGAAATAGAAAAAGATTTTTGAAAAAAAAGAATTATAAGTAAAGAAAAAGTTACGGGTGAAATTATGAAAGATAAAGAAGTGAAACAAAATTTCTTGAATAAAGTTCTTCGCAAGTTTGGCTATGAACCACTTAGGGATACTTCTCAAGTTACTCCTGAATTAGCCGAAGAACAAGAATACGCAGGAGTTCCATCAGATACTAATGATTGGTTAAAGACTTATACGGAATCGGTTTGGAGTTACGTCTGCGTTAATAAGATTGGCACTTCCTGCGCTAAAATTCCTTTTAAATTTTATAAAAAGAGAATAACTAAAAAAGGTCAGCGCCAAGAATTAACTGAAGGCGAGCTTTCTGAACTTTTTATACGGGTGAATCCATGGATGACGAAATTCGGTTTATGGAATTCGACGATTGCTTTCGCTCTTCTTACAGGAAATAGTTATTGGGAATTGGTTACTGACGGGAAATCAAAGAAAACTAAAGAAATTTATCTTCTCCGTCCCGACCGTATGAAAATTAAACCTGATCCAAAGACTTTCATTCAGGGTTACATATATAATATAAATGGGAAAGACGTTCCTTTCATGCCTGATGATATTCTTCATTTCAAAACTTTTTCTCCGCTTTCTGATTATTATGGCACACCACCCACCCAACCTGCTTCACTTTTAATTGCTCTTGATTTATATTCACTCAAATATAATTCTAATTTCTTTAAAGCAGGAGCGAGAATTTATGGAGTTCTTGAAACAGAGCGTTCTCTTTCTGACCGAGCAGTGAAACGATTAGAGAGGAAATGGATTGGAAAATATGGGGGCTATCAAAAAGCATTCCGAACCGCGGTTCTCGAAGAAGGATTGAAATACAAACCAATTTCTTCCACGCATAAAGATATGGATTTCATTGCTCAAATGAAAATTGTCAGAGAAAGTATTTGTTCTTCTTTCGGAGTTTATCCTGCGGTAGTGGGGTTATTCGAGTATTGCATCACTGGCGATTCTAAAGTTTTGCTTTCTTCTGGTGAAACAATTCCTATTAAGGATTTGAAAATTGGACAGGAAGTTTTAAATTATAATATCGATGCAAAAGATTTCGAGAATCATAAAATAAAAAATATAATGCCACGTGGAAAAAGAACTATTTATGAATTGAGAACGGGAAATAGAATTATTAAAGCGACAGATAATCATCCTTTTTTGACTTTGACCAGAGGAATTAATCCTACTTATCCAAGAAAAATTAAATGGAAAAAATTAAAAGATTTAAAGAAATATGATATTGTTGCGATTCTTACCGAAATTCCAGACAAAGATAGAGATAATCTATTACCCGATGGAACTAAAGCCACCAAGGATTTAATGGAACAATTGGGTGTTTATATTGGCGATGGCAGTTGCTATTTTCAATATTCGGCAATTAAAGAAGAAAAAGAAAGGGGATTGAGAGGTGGAGGGATTTCTATTGCTTTACCAGAAAATGATCCTAATCGTGAATACTATATTCGGCAAGCAATTAGAGTTTGGAAGACGAAAAGAATTTTTAAAGACGAAAGAGCAATTCATATTACACAGAGAAAGACTTGCTTTCTAATAAATTCTACTAAAGCCGTAGAGGAAATTTACAAATGGTGTTTGAACGGAACAGCCCGAAAGAAAAGAATTCCTTCCTGGATTTTCAAGTTGAATAAGGATTTAAAGAAAGCATTTTTGAAAGGATATTTCGATGCTGATGGAAGCTATATGAAATTCAAAAGACAGAATCCTATTCCTCGAATCGCTGTTGGTGCTTCAAACGAAAATTTTATTGAACAAATCCGAGAACTTTGCATTGAGGTAGGTTATTCAGTTTGTAATATTAGCGAAACTCATAGACAGAATAATTATGGATGGAATGATTTATGGAGATTTTTAATTTGTAGTGTAGATAAGAAAGTTGGCTGTGTAACTAGCGGAAAATCTCTTAGAAAACTTCCGAAAGGATTGGACTGGGCAACTATTAGAAGCATAAAAGAACTTTCTGAAAAAGAAGAAACTTATGATATTGAAATTGCTGATACGCATAACTTTTTTGCAAATGGAATTTTGGTTGCTAATTCAAATTACTCGAACTCCTCAGAACAACGCCAGTTCTTCTATGAGGAAACAATTATTCCTCATCTCACATGGCTTCAAGAATACGTAACTGCATTTCTTTGTCCGAAATTCGGTCCAAGAATTATTGGTGAGTTTGATCAATCAGCAATTGGAGCTTTGAAAGAAAAGGAAGAAATTAAAGCACGCAAATCGGGAATTTTAAGAAAATACGACATTCTCTCTAAAGATGAAATTCGGAACAAATTTTACGATATGGGTAAATACGAAGGCAAAGAGAGTGAAGGAACAGAGAAATTAAATAGCGCGGGGAAGAAACGAATTTTAGAAATTGTTAGCAAGATTAATGGGAATCTTAATGCTCGTGAAGAACTTTCTAATATCATTAGAGCGATAGATGATGGAGGAGATGGATGATGGAGAATCAAAAAATAAATTCAATAATTAATAAGGAAGAAGAGTGAAATTAACATTTCTTGGCACACGCGGAAATACGCGGATAAAAAATAAGAATCATCGAAAGGATTTAGCTTTATTTCTGGAAACGAATGGTAAAGTTATTCTTTTAGATTTTGGTTCTGATTGGAAGGGGAAATTAAATCTTTTTTCTCCTGATTATATCTGGCTTTCTTCTTTACCTTCTGATTCTCCTCACAATGGATTCGAAGGGAATAAAATTTCTCTATTTTGTTCTCAAGAATCCTTTAATTCCACTTTTTCCTCTACTTTAAACCCGGAGCGGGGTAAATTTCAAAAAATAAAAATGGGTAAATTTCAGATGGGTAATATTAATTGCGAAGTAATTTCTCTAAATAACGCAATTCTTTCTCCTCATCTCTGCCCCGCTTCGGGTTTGATTATGGATACCGATATTGGTGCCGTAGGCTATTTTCCTAAGATGATTCATTTTCCTCAAAAAGAATTGCAGGAAAAAATTCGTGGTCTTAAAATTTATATCGGTGATGGCTCATTTTTAAATAATAAAAAGGATTGCTTTTCTATGGAAGATCAAGTTAAATTTCTTAAAGAATTAGGAATAAAGGAAACAATTTTTACAAATCTTGGGAAAGAAGTTTTATTATCGGATGATAAAGAAATAGAAGAACATCTTAAAAAATTTTCTGAGGGTATTCATACTCAAATTGCTCATGACGGTTTAGTATTAGAATTTCATAATTCTATTAATGAGATTCCTATCGAAGAATCTCTTGCTAATTATCTTGGTTCGAAAAGACAATTCGTAGAAAAGATTATGAAATTTATCCCGGAGGGAACTAAAAAACTTTTTGATCCAATGAGTGGCACTGGTTCATTATTAATCGCCGCTGCGAAGCGGGGGATTCGGATTATCGGAAATGATTTATCTCCGGTTCCTTATCTTTATCTAAAAGGAATTTTCGAAGGGAAAAAATTAGAGGACGTTTCGATTAAAAAATTAAAAAATGCTCACCACATTACTGGATGGCTGGCGTCATCCGGATTGAAGCGTCCTCAAAATTTAGAATCAAAAAAGTTGATCGATGGATTAATTCATAACGCCTGGAAGAATTTCACGGCTAGAGAAAGAAATACGGCTCTTGCGGTTCTTTCTGATTTATTACAATTTTATTTTCATAGTTTCGAGGCTTTTGCTTCTCAACACGAACCTTATTCCGAATCTCAAATTTTAAAGGATTTAGATGGTAGAATAGATGAAATAAATTCTTTAATTGATGAAGTTGGAGGGAAAGGTAAAATTTTCAACAGGGATATCTTAAATGAGAATATTCCTCATTCCGATGTTATTTATTTCGATCCTCCCTATTTTCCAGTTGGTAAAACTAATAAAGAATATTTCAAACATTATAGAATCCCAAATTCGGTATTAATGCAAAGGGATTGGAAGATAGAGGATCCCACGAAAGAAAATATTATTGATTTTGTAAAGAAATTATCCGAGAAGACAAATTGCTTGATTATTTCTGCGACTTCTCCTTCTCAAATTTCCTGGAAAAGACTTCTTTCCCCTTTGAAAAAGAATATTAAAGTAATAAATTTAGCAAAGATTTCTTCGGGAGCGCAGCCACAAGGCAATAGAGCTAATCCTTTTAGAACGCAAAGTATTAGTGAATTATTACTAATTGGTTCTGATAATAAAATTTTAAGGAATTCCCAGAAAACGAGATTAGATAATCGTTCAAATGAACTTTTAGCTGTGAAACCTTATAAACCAAGTGGAGTGCGAAATGACCAGTTGGGAGATGATTACAGAATTTTTGCTGGTTGGTATTCTACTTTAAAAGAGACAGGAAATTTTAAATATTCTAAACGAGAAATTCTTAATGATTTTTTAATTCCCTGTTTGGAAGAGATTTTAAAAAGAAAAAAATTAACTTTTCATCCCGAAAATTGGAAAGAGAATTTAAAAGAAATTTATTTAGAAGCATTTGAGAAAATTATTACTAAAGGATTGCCGTTAATTGAACCGCATGCGAAATGGATTTATGAAAAAGAAAAAACAGCGATCGTCAAGAAAAAGAAATACGATTTAAGCGATTTTAGGATTCTTTGTTCAACTGGAAAGAATGGGAGAGGCAAGGCTTATGGCTATATTCGCTGCGAGGAACCTACATCCATAGATTCAGCTCAATTTAAAGGTTTAAGGCATAAACATAAAATTTCTGATGAAGAAGCTCAAAAGTGGTGGGGACTTCCATTAGAGATTCGTCTTTCTCAGCATCGTCGAGATAGATGCATGGAATGTTCTAAACCACCCGTTTATGATGTTCTTTGGGCCGAAGGAATGGCTCACGCTTGGTTCTGTGAAAAACATTTTAAAGAATGGGCGATTAAAATTGCAGAAAGCGATTATTCTCAAGGCTATGGTTTAGATATTGATGCATTAAAGAAAATAACAAATGGCGAAGCTTCTGAGAAATTTAGTGATAATCCCAATGGCAATATAATTAATATGCTTTCTAAATTAGTTCCCAAAATTCCAAAAATTAAGAAGAAATATGCTGGAAAGAAATCCGAAGAGAAAGAATTAGAAAAATTTGTTTCTCTTTATTTCTATCCCATCCGTGATTTTATTCCTTTCTCTAAACCTCGAAGCATTACTGTTCTTCCCGGAACTCAAACAGCGATTAAAAAAATAAAATATCTACAGAAAATTGACTTCGCTAAAATTACTGCCGAAAGTATCAAAGCGTTAAATAATATGGATTTAGTAATGCTGCATGCAGAAGTTCATGAAGCATGGGAAGAAAGGGGAATGAGAAAGAATGATGAATTGATGATTAATCTTCATATGCTAATTATAGAAGAAATGGCAAGAAGAAATATGGAACACAGAATTCAAGATGGACTTGATGAAATATCAATAGAATCAAGAGGCTTAAAAATAAAGGATAAAGTTTATCTCAAAGATTGGTTGCAACTCTATAACAAAGGATTTTATTTGAAAGAACCATTTATGGCAGCGATTGGTTCAATAGCTGTCAGCGGTAGAGGTGAAGATGCCGATATTTGGATAAATTTGCCCATTGGTAAGAATTGTCCAGTATGCGATAAGTTATTTGGAGATTTAGAATTTCGTTTACGCAGTTTCTTAAATGAGAATTTGAATAATCGCATTAAATTTACTCCTCATTTAGTTCCTGATCCCGAAGGTAAATTTACAAACTTTTTAGA
>Ga0210003_1002621_pt1 | contig 15030 bp, 11 predicted proteins | sample LantaG_FD_182804 | JGI IMG/M metagenome (GOLD analysis project Ga0210003, IMG submission 182804) | Deep subsurface microbial communities from Baltic Sea to uncover new lineages of life (NeLLi) - Landsort_02402 metaG (SPAdes) (version 2) | ecosystem: Environmental > Aquatic > Marine > Oceanic >... | reverse complement strand
AATCATCTATTTCTTTCTTATATTGTTTTTGTATCTCTTCCCAATTATCAAAAGTAAATAATTCTCCGCCAAAATTTCTCTTTGCTTCCGAACCGAAATATTTACAATAGGCATTATGACTTATAAACAAAGATTTTAAAGCACTGTCACTAATGACCCCGTCATAATCCACTGCTAATATTTTCATTTTCAATTCTCCCTATCCCTTGAATCAATTTACATAGTACTGTCAAATAAATTATTAAAATTATACTATTTCTTCATTGGGTTGTACAACTCTTGAATTGTGTGATTGTGGGGAGAAATACGATACAATTTTTAGATTATGGACATTCTTGGCTTATCAAAAAATATTATTACTATTAGCAGAAATAAACTCTAGCAAGATAGAATGAAAGTAATACAAATAGACATTTATCGTATCCTTAAAAAAACTAGAAAGAGTTTCCGGATTATTAAGTCAGCATTACTATTTCTAGTCAATGTATGTTTCCAAATAGAAAATATTTTATAATAATTTTACTCTTGATTTTTTCCTCCATTTATTAATTTTACTAATTTTTACTAAACTTTCTAATAAAGATTTATCCCTAGAAATTAAAAACCTATCACATCCATTTGCTATAAAATAATTAATACTCCTTACATCTTTGCTTGATACCTGCATATTTATCATTCTTTCTCCTCGATCACACATTACCAAACATACCTTTCGGCTCAAAGGCACAATTTTTTTAGTTCCTTTAGTTCGAATACCATAAGGTCCATTATAATTTTCAGGAGAAGTAACTATAAATGGATTATCTGAAGTTATAAATGAACTATTCTTTGGTGAATGCCAAAATTGCCAGTCCATTTGAATATAATAAAAAGGGAATTCTCTGGCAAGGGAATACATTATTTTTAGACTATATTCTCTGGAAAATCTAATATCATAATCCTCATTTTTGGCAAAATCTAATACTTCTTTGGGAGATACATCCTTTTGCTCTTTGGTTGTTGCAAATTGATTTATTATTATTTCGGCTTCTTTTTCGTTTGAAATAATCATCTTATTATATTTCTTTAATGTTTTTTCGCTAAGCTCATTAATTGTCATTTCAAATTCAGGCACTCTTACATATAATAAAGCAATGAAAGCAGCAAGAATAGATTTTTCTTCCAAATCAATTGACTCTTTTCTGTTTATCTTTCCTATAATAGGTTTTGTTTTATCTTCTACATTAGCTAAAACTGCTTCAACTTCATTGTGCGATATACCATCAGGTCCAGTAATAGTGTAATATTTCTTCTTAACAGCAGTATTAATGGGAGTTTGTTGTCTATATTTATCCATATTACGATCGTATAACCATAAAAAACCATTCTTACAGAAACTCTTTAAATAAAACTGTGGTAAATAATGGTGTCTTTTAGATTCGCTCATTTTTTAAATCCATTTATCAAAAATTTAATTTACCTTATATTTTTTATTATATTCAATAGTTATTCATCTTTGTAATTATATTTTTAATTATTTCTTATTGCAAATAATAGATAGCTATAATTTCTCAAAATATGATAAAAACGTAGTAAATGAACTGCCTTCTCTTATATTCTAATCATTTGGGAAGACATTGGGAACCTGGATTTATCAAACCCCTTACGAAAAGTTAGAAGAAGTTACCGAATTACTGAGCCAATACAAGCCTGCACGCTTAAAAAGTTCGAATCCTACCCGGCTCCCCGGGTTGGTGTCTGAAAGCGTGCTTTTATGGGATAAGGTTAAAATTCATATGCATAGAATGAAACATGGGAAATTAAGAATATCTTCTCTAAATCCTTAATACAAAAATCTTTATAACAGATATTAAGAGTTACTAAATAGCTTAAAATTGGCTGTCTGCCATAGCATTATAAAAATATTATTTCTTACAGATTCATAAAAATAATTATTTTTGTATTTGTGTATATATTTGAAAAAGTATTGGTAAAAGAGCTATCATGAGAGCTATAATACTTTTTGGATCTAATGACCATTCACTAATTGAGGAGATTTTTTGTTGCATATCCATATATTTTATTAAATTATTAATAGATTTTTCATCATCATTTAATAATCCATTTAATAATTTTTGTATTCTATCATTTATTAGTTTTATTTGATTATCTTTAGCAGTCGTAATTATTTCTTGAACCTTAGATAATGCCCAAAAAAATAAGCAAAGAGGGAATAAAGCAATAGCAAATAACCATAGCTTTAATAAAAAATTTAATCCATAGGGACTATAATTAAATCCTACAATTAAAACAAAAACTACAATTGCAATAATACTTGTTCCCGAAAATAAATGTCTTTTTATCTTTATTAAACAAGTATTTGGAAATAAAAAAAAGGGTATTTCAGGATTAAGTTTTGATAAATCCTGCAAGATAACAAAGTTGTAAAACACTATTAGGACTCCATTCGCTGGAATAAAAGATATGAAAAAAAATACAAAAACTAGTGTTATATTTATAATATTATTAGTAAATGGAAGACCTAAACATAAAAGAGTTAATATTAGCAATATTGAAAAGAATAAAACTAATATTCTAGAAGAAATTGGTTTTAGAGTAAATATTTTTTCAGCCTGATGATTGTACCAAATATCTGCGTCTTTTTTATTCTGCCAAAATATCGTATGTATATCTTCCATTAAATTATAAAATCTTCTTGAAAAATATATATAAGTTATTGGCCAAGAAAAAACTTCAAGAATCAGAACTATCCGGCTTATAAAAAAGCGTTTTTCTTCAAAATAAAAAATAATAATTTCAGAAAAAATATATAATATTACACCAATAACTGGCCAATAAATCCAATATGGAATTTTTTTTACTGTTAGATATTCAAAAGTTGACTTTACATATTTAAACTTTGTTGATTTCTTAATATTATCCACAATATCACTTCACTCTCCTAGAAATATTTTTTGAATAATTTGGCTTCTCTGTACTTTGTTCTGATTCCTCAAGTCTTTTTAGTACTGTTACTATATTATCAAATAATTAAATAGTCACCAAACAGATAATGGATTCAAGTCCTGTTTAAATCCTAAGGTTGATGTCTGAAAGTATACTAATATGAATTAAAAATATTTTTAAAATGAGGTATAGATAATTACAAATATCTTCTTCTGATTCTAATACTTGTTATTTTAATTTTTATTTAAATTATCTTGTTCTTCTTTGATAAGTTTAATAATTGCATCGATGTTAATACTGTAAATTAACCCACTATTAATTTTTACATGTGATTCTGTACCATTTTTCTCATCTATTACATCGATAGTTTCAGGCAAATAACCTATTAATACCCCTGCAATCTTAATATTCCCTGTAGAAATATCTCTAAATACAATTGGTGCACCCGAAAATCCAGGATTACTGTATCCATCTATCCAAATACCTGTTATCTCTGGATTTTTATTGTCTATGTTTGAACATATTCCCTTTTTGACGAATGGCATGGGAAAATTATTATTCAAACTTCCAACCTCAGCCTTTAAGCCAAATGGAAATCCCAAAAAATATACATCCTGACCAAATACTATATTATTCGATGTAAATTCCAATTTTGTTAAAGGTGTTACTTTGATATTTGGAACCAATACAATAGCATCTACCTTTGGATTTTTAAATTTAATATTTTTTACTTCTATTTTTTTCCATTGATTATTATGAAATAAAGATATGTAATCATTCTGCTTTATTCCTTCAACTATATGTTTTGCCGTAATAATATATTGTATATTATCCACCTCAATAGTAAAAGCAGTACCATAATTATTGTTATATTTTATAAAAATAATTCTTTCTATTATATTCATAGTTATATTTGCACACAATGAAATATTAAAAAAGAAAAAGATAAATAAAACTATAAAAAACAAAAATATTTGTACCTTTGATTTATTCATTCTTACAACCTCCGTTGAAAGATTGTTTCTTAGAATTTATTTGTAAAAACCTAATAAAATATTATTCTTTTTGTTATAATTCAATTTAAGGTAATTCTTCAGCGAGCTTTCTAATCTGAGAATCTTGGTGATTCAATAGTTTTTCTTTATTGTAAGTAATAAAATCTGGATGAGTAGATATTCTATAAAGACCACCCTTCTTATTTTCGATTAATTCTTTTACACTATTATTATCTAATGCTTTAATTTTAGTTAAATTTCCCCTGAGTCTTCCGATCAGTTGATATATTCCGGTAAATGAAAGATCTATCTCTTGAATGAATGATTCGATATTAACCCAACCTTCATTATTTCTTTTTAACTCTAAAGCTAATTTCACAAAAAGGATAAAATTATTTTTACCAAGCTCAATACCATTACCATCAATTTCAATATAATTTTCTTTTTTGGAATCTACATCTTTTCCAATAATATTAATCTTGTAATAGCACTTATAATTATATTTCTTATAATCTTCTCTTTGTGAATCTGTTAATTTAATCTCATGAATATCGTTCTTTTGGTCTATACGATTTTTTAGTAATATAGAATAATAAGAACAATCCGTATAATGTAGAGGTGTTAAATACTGAAAATACCATCTCCAATCATCATGATCAATATTTCTTTTTCCCAATTCCTTATGCTTTATATCTCTATCAATTTCATTGGCAAACTCAGAAAGCTTTGAAGCAAAATAACCAAATCTGAGAAAAGTAACCTCTGGGCAAAAATTAGTTAAAAAAGAAAATTCATCAACATTTCTTGCAACACCTGGCATTTCTTCCTTTAAGCCAAATTTCAATTTTTTCTCTTTCCAATATTTATTTAATTCTTCAATATCTTGATCGGTCATTGAAGTTGCTCCTGTTCCTTCTAAACAATAAAGACTGTCATAGTATTTTGGACATTTGTAAATATTGGCAAAGGGGCAACGAGGGGTTAGATTATATTTAGCTGAAATTGATTTGTACCATTCAATGGTGGGATTAATGCTATCCATAATTAAAATCCTTTAAAATTATTTTAGATTATGTATATGCTTATCTCTATTTATTAAATTGTTTAACTCGGAATCATTTTATTTCTGGCCATTCAATTATAATATCGTCTTTATCCTTTGTTACCTCTGTAGCTATTTTTAGTTCTTTTAATATTTTTTTAATTTTGTTCTCTAATATTTTATTTTTTACATTTTTAGCTTTCATCCACCTCTTTAACGAATCAACTTGTTTAAATATTTCGTTTAATATCTTAGATCCTTCCTCCAAATCAGATAACTTTACCTGTTCGTAAATTTTGTAAAAAGTATTACAAACTAAAATTAGTGCTTCCAAAAATAAATTATTTTCATTTACCCTTTCAATAAGAGATCTTCCGAGTGCGCCTAAATTATTTAGAATAAATTCATCAAAGAATTTTTCTTGAGCTAATACTATTAAGGTGCCACAAAAATCAAGGAGTGGTATTTTTGAATATTCTTGATCATGTTTTTTTAAAATATTTAAAATAGTAACATAATTGAAACTAAAAGAAATAAAGGTTATATTGCGTTTACTTAATAAACCATTTTTTCTAGCAGAAATTATATAACTGCTAATATAATGATAACAATCACGGATTAGTTGCTTTTTTTGTTTACTTCCAAGGTGAATTTTTTCTATCTCTGAAACAAAAGAATTTAATATATATGTTCCGTATAAAGCTATATTTACATTTCTTAACTCTAATGCTTTATCAATGCAGGAAAAAAACATGCCTAGATAGTCCCGACTAACTGTATGCCATTGATTATCCCTTTTGATAGATTCCTGTTCATCTTCTTTTATTTTTTTTCTTTGAATTGTTTCTTGGAACCAAAAAAGATCGTCTTCCTTCGGTACATTATGAAATAATTGATTAAATAAAATACTCTCTAATATAATAAAATTATTTTCAGCGCTTTTAGTTAGATTGGCTTCGATTGTTTTATGTAGAATATCATGAAAGATATTATTTAGCTCTACTAAATTCGACCAATCAAGTCTGCTTTTTGCACAAAAAATATGAATCCTTTTAATTTGAATCATTATTAATCTCAATATATTCACTGATTCATTTCTAATGGCTTGAAAAGCAGAATTTTTAATAATTATTAAAAATCCGTTTATTAAATCCCTTATATCATATTCTGAATTATTTTTTATTAGATTTAATAGAACGTCTGTAGATCTAATTAAGATCATTTCTGTAATAACTGTATCTTTATTATCAAAAGATCTAGTGACTACTTCATTTAAAATATAAATAGGATTTTTCTCAATACTAGCTACACTTTCACCATGAATTCTTGTTCTGCTAATTTGGAGATAATTCATAATATGTGAATAATTTATTGATTCAATCATATCTATTATTTTCTTTTTTGACCTAGTTATATCTAAACATTTTCTTACAAATGGATATAAGGTTATTAAGCAAATCCCGAATAACGTAATTGATAAATAGAGAAAATTAAAATTATATATTTTCAATGGATTTTCTAAAGTAACTAAAGCAATAACTGGAACTATTATTGAAGCAATAAATAAAGAAAAAAGAAACTTTAAATCACCATATTCAAATAATCCGTGAAGCGCATAATGAGAATAAGTTTGTCTTAATATCTGGAAAGATACTAAAAGTATCGCAATAATAATTCCAAAGATTGATGCTAGTGAACCAATTATAATAGACAATATGTTTGAAATAAAATTAGGCTCTTCTATCTTTATAATATAACTGCTAAATAAATTAATAGGAAAATATCGAGCAACTATTAATGATAAAATAATAATATAAATAATATATTTTTGAATAAAATTAAAAATAGAATCATATATATTTTTAATTATTTCTTTTAAATGACATTTCTTTGATTTTTTTCTTTTTATTTTTTTATTAGTTAAATCCTTATTCAATTACAACCAAACCTTACCTTCGATCTTATTTATCTCATCCTAATTAATACAAATATATCTTTTAGTAAATATACTAGCATTATCCTAATTTTTCGGATATTTACACAATGGTAATACTTTTTATACTTCCTCAGCTTGCTTATAATCAATTTTGAGAGGAATGGGTAAAACCAACTTCTACACCAATTCTTTCTTTTAAAAAGTCTAATTTTGCAGAAGGATCTTGATTTTCATTAAATACTTTCGGGTGAGTTTCCCAACCTTTTTGTAAAAATAAGTTTTACAGGATTTTATTAAAATGAGGTCGATTTAAGGATGGAAGCTCTATGCCGGGATCAAGTAATATACCTTCTATCTCATGTTTTAAAGCTAACTTGCTGTTTAGGACCTGTTCTGCAAAGCGAAAAGAATATTTTTGTAAATTTATTCTCATGCTATTTCTCCAATGCATTTTAAAATTAACAAATAATAGTGTTGAATTAGTTACAATTGGAATAATATGGTTTTTTCAGGTTCAATTCTAAAAGATCCTTTAAATAATATTTTTTAACTCTTCATTTAATGTATTTGAAAACCTCTTTGACTTGGCTATATTAATTATATTTTCATGCGTATATTCTTTTTGATACGCTCCTACTATTTTTTCAAGTATTGAAATAGCAATGTCAATAGAATTTTTGTTAATTTCATTAACATCAAATTTTTCTAGATGTTTTTTTTCATAATAAGCTTTAGAAGTAATGACTGAAGTTACGATTCTAGCTATGTGATAAGTGAAATTGAGATACTTATTTTTCATATTTTTATCTAAAATCTCATATTTAATATAATTAGATATTTTCTTCATAATTAAACAACAAACTAAATAAATACGGTAATCAGTGCTTGTATTAAAAATATTTTTATAAGTTTTTTCGTCTTTGAATAAAAAGGTTGGCGTTGCTCTAGCACTCGCAGGATCGTAATTCATAATAGATTCAATTGATTGGGCTGCAAATTGCATGCTAAAAATTTTGTTAGCAGGTTTTTTCTGATTTTTATAAAAATTCTTTCTCCTATCATAAAAATACTTATTTTGAAAGAAAAATATCTCGATGTTACGTTGTATTTCCTCAGAAGCCCTTAAAAGAGTAGCAGAAATAGGATTTTGTCTATTTGTTGCTGAAATTATTTTTTCAATAGTATCTTTATCATCATTTTGAATTATTTTAACCAATATTGATCTTTTATCATCTTCTTGCGGTGTTTTATAATTTTCTGCAATAATAAAGGATGTTTGCAATCCATTCACAATTTGTACTTCATTCAATACTAATCTCTTCCCAATTGGATTAACATTAGACGCAATTATTGTAATTCCATTATTTAACCACCAAAAATCACATTGAAAATCTTCTAATATTGTTTTTTTTATCCCTCTATTAACCTCAACAAGTCCTTGGAAATGGCGTATATTACTCTCAAAGATATTTTCACGAAGTTTACCATTTTCATTTAGTATAAATGATAAAAAATTTGGTAATTTTACCGTTCCTATATATCCTACTTGACTTCCTTTATAGGTAATTATCGTAGGATTTTCCGTAAATTCTAAATTTAGAGTTGTTGAAATTGGTTTTCGATAAATTTCAAGCAATTCTTTTGAACTATAATTCTTGAGTTTAATTAGAGCCCCTTGTATTTCTCTTTCGGTATTCCTTTTTAATTGCTCAATTTTTGATTTTAATGAAGCCGATAAGTTAGTAGTATCATTTGCCTTACAAATATATGAATATTCTATTTGAATATTAGCATTTTTACTCATCGCTTTTTCCCATATTTGTCTAAAAATCATTATTTTTTCGACTAAAATATCATTAAATCTTTCTAAAAGCTGTTTTTCCTGTAATTCTAAATCAAAATATAAAGGAATGTCAGTAATTATTTTATCAATAGCATCTTCTTTAAATGATGTTTCATTTCTAACCAGAGCAATTAATATATTTATTTTTGTAGACTCGTTAAAAATAACATTTCCTCCAACTAATTGACTTTCTGAGTTAATTGCTTGTTCATTTACCAAAAATACAAATGCATCAATTCCACCGTCATGTCCGCCATCAACTATACTTTCTTCAATTTCTTCATAAGATAATTCATAATATTTTGTAATTTGTTCCAGGGAAAAAAGCATGAGAGCATCATGATCTGATAAATTCGTTTCATTATTTCTCTTGAATTCTTCAATGCAATTGTTAAGAATAACTGTGTTATTTGAACTAGGCATTATACTACTCCTTTCTTAAATTATATTAAGATCGTAAATATTATTTCTGTAATCTCTCTATTTATAACAAAACTTAAAATAATTTCTTTTCTTTGCTATATTGCTTTACCAAATTAATTTTTTTGCAACTACAATCCATTACACCTTTTAAGAATAGTCTATAAATCTAATCCAATCACATAAATCGGCACCTGAATCGCACTCTTAAAATGAGGCAGATATCTTTTTACCTTCTCAAAAGTCAATGAACCTTCCCAATTCTGATTAAATTCTTTTTTCATTTTCTTTTGAAAGTTCCGGGTTGTAACTATGTAGACTCGAACATCAATCTTATCTAAAGAGGAATATGAGGCGACTTGAAATTTAAGAAGATCTATACATATAAAAGAGGAATAAGTAAATCCAACTTCTATGCCAATTCTTTCTTTTAAAAAATCAAATTTTGCGGAAGGATCTTGATTTTCATTAAATACTTTTGGTTGCGTCTCCCAACCTTTTTGTTTAAATAAATTCTCCAGGATTTTATTAAAATGAGGGCGATTTAAGGAATGAAGTTCTATGCAGGGATCAAGTAATATATTTTCAATCTCTTGTTTTAAAACTAATTTGCTGTTTAGAACTTGCTCTGCAAAGCGGAATGAATATTTTTGTAGATTTATTCTCATATCTAAATCCTAAGAATACTAGAATAATTATAGGAAAATAATTGAGTCAACGAAAGATATTTTAGGATTTGTAAATTCTATAAAAAATATTTTCTAAACTTTTTTAAACATTTAATATTATTTAAATTTTAAAAATCTGGTAATTTTGAATATGATAATTAAGAATTCTCGTTAAAGAGTAAAAACTTGCAATTTCGTAGTTCAAGATATATTTGAAAAAAATGCTTAATATATTTTTAAATTTTTAATTTTTATAGGAAAATCAAAATAATACAAGATGGTTATGCCTATTGATATTACTAGTGAGAAGAATATTTTATGAATCATTAGTTATTTTTGTGATTATGTTTCTAGCCATTTCTTTATTTTCCTTTAACAATCTATCGCTTCTTATAGTGTCAAAAAAGAATCCCAAAAAAGCACTTGCACCAGCAAACAATGCAATCGGCAAAATAAAATTTTGGGAAAATGTTAATGTACCAGAAAGCGCTGAAACTATTAATAATGTTAGTCCAGTCCATGCAAGAAAATTAATTCTATTTGAATTATGTACTTCTTCATTTCTTGCCATATTATTAAATTCACTCACTTCAGAACAAATTGACTCTATTTTATGTTTGTCTATTTTTAATTTAGCCCTTTCAAGATCTAGAACACATTGATCGTATTCCTCGAATTTATCTAGATCTTCCAATATAAGATTTTTGAGTTTCTCCACTTCTTTTTTATTTTTTTTCAATATTTTCCTCCTTCGCACTAATTGCGTTGAATAAACCTGTCCATCCCATACCAGCAAAAATAGCCTGTTGCTCATTACTAGGTTGTACAAAAACAGTTGCTAATAGAGCACCTAAAATTGCAAAAATTATCGCTTCAAAAAATCGACACCAAGAATTATTCTTCCAATTGGGATTGATGTAACCAAGCACTTCAAATACGATTTTCCCGCGTTGGTGTAAAATAAAAAATAAAACAAAAGAGCTTATTGCACTTAATATATAAAAAGAATACCTGATGCCAAATAACATAAATACTCCCTAGTTTGATTACATAAAAACTAATTTTATCTTTCTTCTTTTGATTCCATTAATTAAAATATTGATTTTCACTATAAGCTCTGATATGTTTGAGGTCATCAAATCTAGACATAGTATTTTATCTCATTAACAGATGAGACTGAAAAAATAATTTTTAGAATAATAATGCTAAAATACTAAATGCACATATTTACTATACCATATAGTTTAAAAAAAATCCTTCTTTTTAAACTAAAAATCCTCTACTTTTTTAATTCAAGGGTTTTGATAAGTTTTATTATCTAATGATGTAATCTTTATATAATGAGTGTTTATTGTAATTAGTAAGTGACAAAATAATCAAATTGAGATATTTAAAATGTTAAAATACATAATTTTTCTATCAAGCAAAATATTAATAAAATTAAAAATAAATATTTATATGTTGATATTATGGAGTAGGTATTTTTTCTTCGATATCACTATTTCCTTTTAATTTCAAAGTATAATCTGCTAAATATTTCTCTATATCATTTATTAATCCAACATGTTCTTGTAGTTCATCAAGTTGAAACTCATGTATACTAAAATTACTTGTTTCTTTTTTAATTGTAATGATTTGTTTTGGATCCGAAACACCACCAGGATTTGTCCTTATTGCAGAAAAGACAAGGGGATGTTTTGTTTGTCATATTTTAGGAATATATATTTACCTTATTGAATCGCCACCAGCGGTTAAAAGAATTAGTCTTTTTCAATTTTTCTACACCTTAATATTAATACGACAAAAGATTTAAAAAATCCTTCTTTTTTGTAAAAAAATACTTCAAAATAAAAAATTTAAGAAAGTATAGATGGGAAGAAAAAATATTCAGAACCCCACCGATTATTCGATGGCTGCGCTGAAGAATGATTATCAAAAACAATAACAATAGAAGAAATTACGGGGTCAGGTCTTGAAATATCATTTTTAATCTTCCCGCTCAATTTTTTTTCAATTTTTTATATCTTAATATTAATACGACAAAAGGTTTACAAAACCCTTCTTTTTTTTAAAAAATAGTTGGGAGATGAGATTGCCGTGCTTTCTTTGAAAGCAATAATAGAGAGATTAGAAACTATTAATATTTACTTACAAATAAGGAAAATGTGTAAAGTCTGTGGGAAAATACCTTCTTGAAGGCCTTATATAGTAAGGCTTTTCACTTACATTTAATCTAAGCCATTTTAAGCGCTTATTTCAAAAAATATCACAAATCACATTAACCTACCTTAAAAAACACTGCTACGATAATATTTCGCTAAAACCCTTATTTTACAAGACTTTTAACCTCCTAAAAACACAATTTTTAGTGCTTTTTCGCCTCATTTTTCCCTATTTTAGAAGCACTAACACCATACCATATAACAAAAAAAACGCAGAAACCCTTATATTTTCTGCGTTTTAAAGACCTAACCTTTTTATTATAAAAACTGATAATCCTCGAATTCTGTCTATATTTATCCCTTTTATTTAGCTAAAAATCAGTTTTCCTATCCCCTCCTCTTTTTCTCCTTTTTGGATAATTATTTAATTAAAAATACGCCACAGAACCACTGTCATGTTTTATTGTCAAAACATCCGTCCCCGTGACAACTTCTACTAATTATAGAATTTACTAAAAAGCATTTCTTATTTTTTTAAGAAGAAGCTTTCAGATAGAAAGGCAGAGTAAGAGAGTCAACCATTATTTTCTTATACTGTCTTTTTATTTTGAAGTGCAATGTTTTGCAGAAATTTAATGGGATAGAGTTTAAATTTAATGTAAGAACAACCATCCCCCTGACACTATTTAAACTTATGATGTATAATAAAGGCTAAATATAAAAATCATATAGTTATTGCCTGCATACAAATGATTTCTCAATAAATGAGCAGAAATCTTTCAATCCAAAGAACAAAGTGGGAGCCTAATTTGATTTTAAATTAGTAAAATTAAAGTAATTTCAAAAAGATGAATATAATTTATAAAAAAACAAAAGAAAATATCAAAAAATATAATTTTTTATTTATTGTTCTAATAAATATCAGAGCTTATGTTCTTTATTTGTTAAATAAAATATGTAATCATAGATTAGAAAAAATGAGATTTTATAAAGGACTAGGGTATGAATTAAATCTAGAAAGCCCCAAATCTATTAACGAAAAAATCGTTTGGAAAAAGATTTATGATAGGAATCCTTTATTACCTGTTACCGCTGATAAATATCATGTGCGTTCTTATCTCAAAGAAGTATTAGGAGAAGAAAAAGCAGAAGAAATATTAATTCCCTTATTGTATGTAACCGATAAATTAGAAACCATTCCCTTTGAAAGATTTCCTTCTGCTTTTATCATTAAACCAAATCATACCTCAGGAGACAGGATCATAGTAGAAAATGGTCATTTTAATAAAAAAGAAATGATAAAAACTTGCCGAAGATGGCTTAAAACTCCCTATGGCCTGGAGAAACTGGAATGGGCGTATCAACCAATAAAAAGAAAAATAATCATTGAAAAATTATTACTTGATGATGATGGAAATAGTCCAAAAGAATATAAATTACATATGTTTTATGGAAAATGTAAATTAGTCCAAACGATTATCAATAGAAAGAATCAATCTTATGCAAGTTTTTTTGATGAAGAATTTAATTTATTAACAGTTAAAACACCGCATCATATTCCCTTGGGGCCAAAAATTCAAAAACCAAAAAACTATGAAATCATGCTGGAATTAGCTGAAAAACTTTCAAAGGCGTTTGATTATGTTCGTATAGATTTGTACAATTTAAATGGAAAAATATATTTTGGAGAGTTAACTCATTACCCCGGGAGTGGAATATGTAAATTTGAACCAATTTCTTTTGATTTTGAATTTGGAAAACATTGGAAAATAGAAGCAGAATATTGGAAAAAAAAATGAAAATTAAAAAATTAAAATAATAGTACTTTTATATTTTTCAACATGTAATCATTATCATCAAGACAAAAGTTGCAAAAATTGGTCTGTTAAGGATAAGGACAGAAAATAACCAGCCCTTTGGCATTTGCTGAAGGGCTTTTTTATATAAGTATTCTTCCAGAGAAAGAAGGATTTTTAAATCAATGTGCCGTATCAGGAAAATAGCGTGTTAAATAATATTTGCATAATCCATTTTTTAAAACCCACAGAATTTACTAAATGGATGGTGTATTCTGAAGATTGTCCAGGTTGCGCCTAACGTTTGTTCATATATGACGTTTTGCCGCAGGGCACTCCCGAAGGTAAAATGTGGCAAAGCCCAAGTGAGGTACTCCGAGCGCAGCATATATGGACTGTTATATGCTGACCGAGCCTATTTAAAAAATTAGCCACGAATGGGCGTTATTTTAGTAATTAATTAACATTCTCTTTCTGTTTCATTATATCTACTATTTTAGTTTCTGGATGATGATATTGTTTTATATTCATATTTGTATTTCCCACCTGAATTGCTTCTTTTGGACACCAATGAAAACAAGCAAAACATCCCTCACAATGGTTTGACCATGAAGGTTTATCATCAATCATTTCAATGTTATCTACAGGGCAAATATTTTTACAAATTCCACAACCATCACATTTTTCGTTTGAAATGAAAGCCAGTGATTTCCAACCTTTCATTATCACTTGCTTCAATAATTTCATGATAAAAGGTATCCTTTTGATAAATAATCCGGAGAGAATAAGGCTAAAAAAAATATCACTTGTTTCTAATTTTCCTTTTTTACCAATAATAATATATTCACTGATATCATCGAGTTTTGCCTTCCAGTTTTTAAACATTATTTCATGTTGAGCTTGAGAAAATGAACTGGACCCGAGTCCATTATGAGGCATCTTCACCGCAAATCCCAAAGATAATCTACCTCCGTTTGATTGTATCAATTGATCAAAAAATTTGATAGCTTTTAGCGGCACAATCCCATAAGTGCAAACAGCAAATATATATTTTAAGTTTATGTTTTTTAATTTTTTAACAAATTCTATAACCAACCTGGGTGGTTTGAAATCATAAATCGGAAAAACAAATCCAATAATATCTGCATCCGTATTAATATTGTTTTGGTCAATTAGGGAAGCCATTGGAATCAACTTAGCATTAATTTTTTCGGCAATATCC
>Ga0210003_1002620_pt1 | contig 15031 bp, 8 predicted proteins | sample LantaG_FD_182804 | JGI IMG/M metagenome (GOLD analysis project Ga0210003, IMG submission 182804) | Deep subsurface microbial communities from Baltic Sea to uncover new lineages of life (NeLLi) - Landsort_02402 metaG (SPAdes) (version 2) | ecosystem: Environmental > Aquatic > Marine > Oceanic >... | reverse complement strand
TTTGGGGAGTTTTTTTTTTTTGCGTCGAAGGGGGCGTTGTCGGCGCGAGGGTGTGTGCGTGTGAGAGAGATGGGGAGCGAGAGAGGGAGAGGTCGAGAGGTTGCAGAAAAGAAGAGGAAGAGTGAAAGGTAAGGGAAGCGGATGTTTCGGTCGGCCCGCAAGGTTTTTGCCGGTTGGATGCGAGATCGAACGGCGGGCAATAACTCTCTATTGAGAGCTTGGATATACCAGCCCTCTCGCCTTGATCATTAAAAACATCGAGGCATATCTCCTGGGGCTAAAATCGAGCGGTATGTGTCTCCGATCGCGACTCGAAAGTGATCGAATTCATGAAAGCTAGATGGACGTCCGACGAATGGATTCGACGGATGTTCCGCCCCCTATTAAAAACGACGCACCACCGCGCTTATCGCCAGTCCGATGGCCAGATACACGAGCGTGACAAGGAACATCGCGCCGTAGGGGGGGAGAGAAAAACTCTCGAGCCCTGGCTCTATGAGAAAAGAACGAACGAAAGATGTGAGAAACGGAGTGTGAAAGCAGGGGCACCGTCACAAACTCCGTTTTGTGACGGTGCCCCTGCTTCTTCTTTTTTTCTTTTCCTCTCTCCCCCTCTCTCTCCCCCTCTCTCTCCGAAGGTAGAAAACAAACCGCGCGATTACACAAAGAAAAACGGAAAGAGAAGAAGAGAAACCTCTCCCTCTCTCAGATTTCCATAGAACTAAACAGCGCGCCTGCTCCCTCTTTCCTCAAATCATAAGAAGAACGAAAGGGAACGCGAGACAAATCATTCCTTCTTTCTTCTTCTTCTTCCCCCCCCCATCAAAAATCCGATCAGTAAAACTCCGGCTCGGGCGCGTCGTCACCGCCGCGGCGGCCCCCGCCGGCCACGGCCGGCTTCGCCAGCAGGTCAGTGAACTCCTGCAGCGGCGGCTTGGTGAACCTCGTCTTGGGCCACAGGTCCGGGGACAGGAAGCCGTAGGTCGCCGCCAGCGCGGCGTAGGTCGCCTTGACGAAGTTGCCGAGCGTCTTGGTCGAGCCGCGCGAGCAGGTGTAGCAGTCCTCGATGCCGGCCATCTGCAGCACCTTCTTCGGCGTGCGCGCCGCGACGATGCCCGCGCCGCGCGGCGCGGGGATCAGGCGCACGGTGACGGAGCCGCACTTGCCCGTAACCTTGGTCGGCACGGTGTGCACGCGGCCGATCTTGTTCCCCCAGTAGCCGCGGCGGACGGGCACCACCGCCATCTTGGCGGTGATGATCGCGCCGCGGATGGCGGTCGCGACCTCCTTCGCGCACTTGACGCCGAGGCCGACGTGCCCGTTGGAGTCGCCGACGCACACGAAGGCCTTGAAGCGCGTGCGCTGGCCGGCGCGCGTCTGCTTCTGGACCGGCATGATCTTCATGACCTCGTCCTTGAGGGCGGGCCCCAGGAAGTTTTCGACGATCTGGTACTCCTTGACGGGCATGGAGAAGAGGTAGATCTGCTCGAGGGACTTGATCTTGCCCTGGTGTTTTGGTCGTGGGTGGGTTGGGGGGAGACAGGAGGGAGAAAAGGAAAGAGGGAGGAGGGGTGAGCCAACGGGGGAAGAAAAAGAGACGATCGAAAGCCGTCGATTCGTTGTTTGTTTCTCCAGCGGCGCGGCGCGGACGCGACGAGGAAACGCTGCGTTCTCTCCCCCGAGAAGGACGCATATGCCTCCCTAGAGCACGCCGGAGTAAACGAAGTTTGCGAAAGGGGACGACAACGTGCAGGAAGAAGAGCGTGCTCAAAGGAGAAGTTGCAGCCGCCGCATCCGGCCCCCGCTCGCGATCGCAGGCGCGATCAGTCTCCCTCCCCCCTTCTCTCTCTCGCGCGCGCTCCCGCTATCTTGCTCCCCTCTTCTCTTCAAGCCACTCCTTTTCTCTCTTACCTGCTGCACAAGGCGACCGAGCTTGGTCAGCGGGGTCCAGCGCTCCTCCTCGTCGCGCTTCCCGCGGCCCCTGCCCCTGCCATCGCCGCGGCGGTCACCGCGACCTCCCTCGCCGCGGCCGCGGCCGCCCTCGCCCCTTCCCCTTCCGCCGAAACCGCGCTCGAAGCCGCCGCGGTCACCCATGCCGGATGTCGTTTGGTGTTTTCTGTTTCAGGAGAGTGCGGTTTTTGATCGTTGATTGAAGGAGAGAAAGCGTGTGAGCGAGAGAGAGAAAGGTGATGGAAAGAGAGAGCGAGAGCAAGTCGACGGCTGCTGCTCTCGATGATCCCTTCACTGAGACGTCGCCGCCTCCTCTTCTCGCGCCAGTTGGCAATCTTGCTCCGCAGGAGAAAGGGAGACGAAGATGCAAATTACGAACCTGCTAAAAAAGAGATAAGTTTGCTGAGAGAGAGCCAGAGAAGAACGCTGGCTGCTTATGCTTGCAAAGGAAAGTGGAGCAGAGCAGGCAATCAAGGAGGAAAAAAAGAAGAAGAAAAAAAACTCGACTCTTGACACTCTCGCTCTCTTTCTCTTCCGGCAGTAGGTCTCTCTCTCTCTCTCTCTCTCCTCGTGAGAGCTCTCTGCTCCTGAGACGTGTTTGGGACCTGTCCTGAGAACGTCTGCAAGACGCTGCGGCGGCGGTATCTCAGCTTCGAAGTCAGCTTCGAAGCTGCCCGAACGAGAGAGAAGGCCTGACCGGTTTTACTAGGAGAATTTTAGATCAACTAAAGCCTCAATCAATGCGAAGGCGAGCTCTCGCGGTCTCCTCGGCGCTGCTGAGGCGCCGCTGGATGGCCGCTGGCTCCGAGAGCAGCAGCATCTCGCATCTGACAGCGACGGCGAGGAACTCGCTGGTCGCGTCGACGAGCGGCAGGACGACGGCGGAATCGAGCGAGCTCGACGACGGGCGTCGACCAGCGCCGTGTTTCGCGACAAGCTCATCATCTTTTCCCTCCTCTTCCGCGTCAAAGGCGCGCTCGATCCACTTTTCGGCGCCACAAGAGCAGGGAGCGCTTCCAGAGGTACGTTGATCTGGGAACTTTCGGGCTGCAAGGGGTCGAGAGAGAGTGTGATTTGCTCGATCAAGGGCAAATATCGTTCGATCGATGATAGACAGCACCCTTGCTCAAACCTTGTCCTCTTTCTCTCTCCTCCTTTCTCTTGTCCCTCCCGAAAACAGTCCGCCCCGCGCCCCGAGGAGCGGGTCGACAGCTCTGTATCCTCCTCACCTTCAGCTTCAGCATCAGAATCAGCATCAGCATCAGCGACACCAACAGCAGCAGCGGTAGCCCTCGACCCCGCCGCGGCCGCGGCGGCCGCGGCCGACCCCTTCTCGCTCGTCGCCCCGGAGGTCGAGGCGCTCTCGCAGCGCCTGCGCGAGTGCGTCGTCGCCACCGCCGTGCCCGTGCTCTCGACCGCCGCCGAGTATTTCTTCAGGGCGGGGGCCTCAGGGAAGAGGCTCAGGCCGACGCTCGTGCTGCTGATGGCAGGGGCGACGGCCCCCGCGGCCGGGCACGCTGCTGCTCCTCCCGTTGTCCCCGACCCGGCCTCGGCCCCCTCGTACGACACCGCCGCCGCCGACGACTTCCCCGCGCGCCCGGCCAACCCCCCGTTCTTCCCGGCCCCGACGCCCGACGACGCCCTCGTCGACTCCCGCCCGCCCTCCTCCCCTCCGCCGACCCCTCGCCGCGCAGCGCAGCGCCTCGCAGAGATTGCGGAGCTCATCCACGTCGCCTCGCTGCTGCACGACGACGTGATCGACGACGCGGCGCTGCGGCGCGGGCTCGCGGCCGTCAACGCCCTGATGGGGAACAAGGTCTCGGTGCTGGCCGGCGACTTCCTGCTGGCGCGCGCCTCCGTGTCGCTGGCGTCCATCAGGGACCACGGCGTCACGCTGCTGATGTCCCGGGTGATCGAGGACCTGGTCGCCGGCGAGGTGGCGCAGATGAGCGCGCGCGGGGACGAGCTCGTGTCGCTCGAGGCCTACGAGCGGCGGTGCTTCCTGAAGACGGCCTCGCTCATGTCGCGCTCGGCGCAGGCCGCGGCGCTGCTGTCCGGCGCTGACGAGCGCGCGGCCGGGCTCGCGGCGCGGTACGGCGAGAGCCTCGGGCTGGCGTTCCAGGTCACGGACGACGCCCTGGACTACGAGCCGAGCTCGAGCGCTCTCAGCCTGGGAAAACCCGCGGCCGCCGACGCGGGCGCCGGGGTCGTGACCGCCCCGGCGCTGCTGGCCATGCAGGGGATGGCCGCGGCCCCTTCTTCTTCCAGCCGCGGGTCGGAGCTCGAGAAGCTCGTGCGGCGGCGGTTCAAGGGGCCCGGCGACCCGGCCAGGGCCGCGGAGCTGGTGCGCGAGGGCGGAGGGTGCGAGCTCGCGCGGGGGCTCGCGGCAAGGCACGCCGACGCCGCGGTGCGCGCGCTGCGGGGCCTGCCGCCGCCGGCGCACGCTCACGGGGCCGCTTGCAGGGTGGCTCTGGAGAGCTTGGCGAGGGCCGTGGTGCAGAGGAAAAAGTAGGTTCGGTTTTTTTCGGGAGGGGCGTGGTTGGTCGCTGGCGGCGGCGGGTGAAATGCAAAAATAGTCTTCTTGGAGTTTTTTCCCCCTTCCGTTTCATTCTCGAAAATAATCGAGCGAGAGAGAGCGCCGTCGAACGCAGCAACCCCTCTTCTCATCCAGCGGCATCTTCCCCGTTTCTTCTCTTCTTTTCGGTTTCATCTCTCCCAGTCGTCGAGTGCGATGAGCGCGGTTGACCTCGCGCTGATCGCGCTGGAGGAGGTCGCGCTCGAGGGGCGAGCAGGTGCGTAGAAGGGAATAGAGAGAGAGCCCATTCGCACACGGCGGCGGCTAGAACAGATGAAGAGCGTCGGCGACGAAGAATCGTCGCTCTCACCTTTGAAATGCCTCCGAATGCATTCGTCGATTTCGAACTCTTTCGACGTTTCTCTTTCTCTTTCTTTCGCATGGAGCGACGAGACGCCAAAATAACGAGCGCGCGCGAGGGAGTAGAAGAGGCATAGTAGAGAGGTATTTGCGCGCGCGCGCGAGAGAGAAAAAACGAAGATCGGAGCCAATGCCGCCGCCGTTTGCTGAACAAAAAAAAACTCAACAAAAACACAGGCTGCTCGCTCCGGCGCCTCCTCGACGCCCTGCGAGCCCGCCTCCCGGCCGCGGGCTACTCGCCGCCCCTGACCGCCGCCGACGTGCGGGACCTGGCCTCGGCTCTCGTCTCCGGGCCGATCGCCGCCGGCGACGCGAGGCTCGTCCGCCGAGGAGCGGCGGCGACGGCTCCAGCCGAAGCTGCCGTTTCTCCCTCGGCGCTCTCGGGGGCGCTCGAGCGCGCCTTGAGCGGCGAAGCAGAAGAAGAAGGAGAGGGCGGCGAAGGCGCCGCTCCCCCCCCTCCTCCTCCTCCTCCTTCTCCTGCTGCTGCTGCTCCTCAGGGCGGCAGGGGCCGAGGAGGCAGGGGCCGCACCGCCGCGCCCGGCCCCGCTCCTCCCACCGCTCCTCCCTCCGCCTCCTCTCCCCCCTCCGCCTCCCCGGCTCTCCTCCTCGTCCCCTCGATCGCCGCCTGGCGCTCCGCCGTCGGCCTCGCCGACGACGTCCTCTCCCCGCACTCCCTCTCGGCCGTCCAGCTCGAGGCGCTCGAGCGCGTCGCCAGGTGCCGCTCTCGGGGGGTGCTGCGCTCCGAGCTGGGGCGCAGCATGGGCGTCGAGCTGAAGAACTTCCACTACGTCGCCAACCACCTCTCGGAGCGCGGGGCAGTGTCGGCGACGCCCGCGCTGCTGGCCGCCAGGGCCCCGGGCAGGCCCCCGTCGTCGACGACGAGGCTGCACCTGCCCCGGTTCGCGCCGGAGATGCGGCCCGGGCAGGCCCTGTGGGAGGAGGGAGGGGAGGGAGGGGAAGGAGGCGAAAGCGGCGGCGGAAGGGGGGGCGGCGGCGGCGGAGGAGCGGCGACGGAGGCGGCGGCGGCGGCGGGGGGCGCCGGCCCTCGCGCCGGAGCAAGGAAGACGTTTGTCCGCGACGACCACGCGTCGATCGAGGCAGTCTGCGCCCGCCTCGCCGCCATCGGTCCGGGCGCGGCGACGCCGGACACCGACCTCAAGAGAATGCTGGGCCTGCCGGCGACGCAGCCGGGCAACAGGACGTGGCGCAGGCTGCGCGCCGCGATGGTCTCCGCGAGGTACGCCGACGCCGTCAGCGCGCGCGTCGGCGCGGCCGGCAGGGCGCGGCCGGCGCTCGCGGCGGGCGGCAGGAGGTGGGACGGCGGGCGCGCGCTGCTGCTGGCGTCGAGCGTCGGGGCCGGCGCTCCTGGCTCGCGCAGCGTGGCGGGGGCGGCGCTCGGCGGCGGCGGAGGGACCGAAGGGGGGGAGGAAGAGCCCTCGGAAGAGGAGGAGGAGGGAGAGGAAGACGAGGGCGAGCTCGGGCGCGGGGCCGCGGCGGCGGAGCGCGCGGCGTACGAGGCCTCCGCCGGGCTGCTCGCCCCCCCCCCCCCCCCCCTCCCCCCGGGCCCCCCCCCCCCCCCCCCCCCTTTCCCCCGGTGCCGCCTCCGCTCCCGCTCCCGTCGCCGTCGTCGCCTCGGTCGAGCGCGGGCTCGACGCGCAGGTCGCGCGCCTCCTCTCGGCCGCGGGAGAAGAGGGGCTGCCGTTCCTCGCTCTGGCGCGCGCGTTTGCGGGCGGGACCGCACGGGGGAGGGCGCGCCTGGCCGCGTGCCGCGCGCGGCTGGGGGCCGCGGAGGTGTCGAGGCAGCGCGGGAAGGCGGTGCTGCGGGTGTGGGTGGCGGCCCCGGAGCTGCGGGCGGCGGTGCCGCCGCCGAGGCCCGCCGGGGGGTCGTTCCTCGCGGCGCTGGCGCTGGCGGCGTCGGGGGGCGGGGGGGCGGGAGGAGGAGAGGGCGGGCAGCAGCAGCAGCAGCAGCAGCAGCAGCTTTTGCCGCCGCTCCCTCCCGCGACCCCCTCCGCTGCCGCTGCCGCTGCCTCGCCTGCCGCAGCCGCCGCCGCCGCCGCCGCCGCCGTGGCTCCATCGCCCTCCGCTGCTCCTCACGGCGAGACCGCGGCAGGCGCCCTCCGCCGCAGACCCCCCCCGCCGCTGCTCTCGGCCGAGGACGAGCGCTCGCTCGACGGGCTCCTCGCCGCGACGGCCGCCTTCCTGGACCCCGACGCCTCCATCTCCGCTCCCGCCGAGCGCAAGGCCCACCTCTCCCCGGCCTCCCTCGCCCGCCTCGGCCCGCAGCAGGAGGAACGGCTCTCCCGCCTGGTCGCCTCGGTCCGCGCCGAGGGGTGCGTGCTCCGGAGCAGGGTCGGGCGCCTCCTGCGCGAGGCCGAGGACGGGCGCGCCGGCGCCAACCCCGACCGCAGGACGCTCGACAGGATCGTGGCGGCCGCGTCCTCGCGGGGCCTGATCTCAAGGGTGAGGCTGGTGATCGGCGTGACCGACGGAGTCGCTCGGCGGAGGAAGAGGAAGGGGAGGGGGGAGAAGGGGAAGAAGGCGGGGAAGAAGGCGAGGAGGGCCTCTGCGGCGACGAGCGACGACGACGACGACGACGACGACTTCGAAGAGGACGACGAAGAGGACGAGGGGGAGGAAGACGACGATGGCAGCGGCTCCGCCTCCCGCGCCATCAAGCACGTCATCGTGCTCGTCCCCGCCGAGAGCGTCGCCGCCGCCGCCTCTGCCGCCGCAGCTGTCGCGGCCGAAGAAGGCGGAGGAACAGGAGCAAGAGAAGGAGCAGGAGGAGCAGGAGGAGCAGGAGGAGCAGGAGCAGGAGCGGACACGCCCTCCCTCGTCCTCCTCCTCCCGCGCGAAGTGCTGCGCTCAGCGCTTCGCGCGGCGCTCTTCGGTCACCGCGACGTCCTGAGGCAGCTCGCCGCGCTGCGGGCCGCGGCGGCCGACGCCGGGACGCGCGTGTCGGGGAGGGGCGCGGCGAGGGCGCCCGTGGGGGTCGTCGCGGCTGCTGCTCGCACGGCCTCTCCCGCCGCCGCCGCTGCCGCCGTGTCGGGCCCGCTCTCCGTCATACGCACCCCGGCGGCAAACGCAACGACGAGGGAGGGCCGCCGCCCGGCCTCGACCGCTCCTCCGACGCCCGCCGCCGCCGCTTCCAGCGCTGCTCCTGCTCCCGCTGCTGCTGCTCCAGCGCTGCCCGACGCCTCCGCTCTGCTCCCGGCTCTCGAGAGGGAGGAGGAGGCCGGGTCCGCCGCCGCCACGGCGGCGATCGCCGCGATGACCCCGGAGCAGCGGCTCCGGGCCGCCGAAGAGGCCGCCGTCTTTTCCGCTGCCGCCTCGGCGGCAGGCGGCGGCGGTGAGACGACGATCGCTGTCTCGATCCCGACGACCGAGATCAACGCCCTGCTTCTCCCCTCCGCTCCTGATCCTGATGCTGCTTTCGTGTTGAAGAAGCGGCCCGCGGAAGTCGAAGAAGAAGGCGGAGAAGGAGGGGGAGGCGTCCTTTTTGCCGCTGACGCCGACGCCGTTGCCGCGGAGAGGCATCAGCAGCAGCAGCAAAAGCAGCAAACTCCTCCTCTTCCTTCTCCTCCTCCTCCTCCCGCTCGCCCTCTCCCCCAGCGAAAAGTCCGCTGGACCGTCGACGAGGACGTCGCCGTGCTCCGCTGCCTCGTCGTGGCGCTCGCGGCCCGTGGCCCGGGCTCGCCGGAGGCCCTCGCCCCTTTCCGCCGCCCCGGCGGCGGCGTCGAGGGCGGCGGCGACGACGCGGCGCCGATCCTGTCGCTCGTCTCAGCGGCGGCGCTCCCCTCCTCTTTTTTTTCTCAGCAGGCCCAGGCCGCCGCCGCCGCCGCCTCCGTTGACTGCAAGCAGGCCGCGCGGAGGCTCGAAAAGCTGAGGAAGAGGGAGGGAGAAGGTTCTCCGACGACGGGCGCGCTCCTCGCCTTGCTCGAGGCCGAGGTCGAGGCGTCGAGGGCCGAGGACGAGGAGGGCGCGTCGCGGGCCGCGCTGCGGGTCCTGGAGGAGTCAAAAGAGGCCTCGAGGGCGCTCCGAGGAGGTTCTGGGGCTTGGGCGGGAGGAGGAGGCAACGAAGCGGCGGCGGTGGCGGCGGCGGAGGCCGCGCTCCGACTCCGGTTGGCGCCGCTCTCCTCGGCCCTCGGGGAGAGGGCCGCGGCGTCCGGGAGGGGCGCGGCGGTCGACGCCTTGGCGAAGAAGCTGCTCGAGCTCGCGCCGAACAGGGCTCCTTCCGCCTCTTCCGCTTCCGCTGCTGCTCTGGGAAACAAACGGTCGAGCTCCGTTGGGCCCTCTCGTCGCGGCCCTCCTCCTCCTGCTGCTGCTGCTGCTGCTGCTGTTTTAGCCTCGGAAGCAGAAAGGCCCCCCACGGCTTCTCCTCCAGGGTCCGCTGCCACCGCTGCTCGTGCCGCTGCTGCTGCAGCAGTCGCGGCTGTTAGCGCCACCGCCGCCGCTGCAGCGTCGGGGCCTGCCATCCCGGCGACGGCCGCAGAGGCCGCTGTGACGGCGGCGGCAGCACCGCCGGCAGCGGCGACGGCCGCTGCGGCCCCGCTGCCGCGCTGCTTCGAGGGTGACGCGGGCGCTGCGGCGCTCGAGGCGAGGGCTGCCGCCGCTGCCGCCGCGTCTACCGCCTCTGCTGCTGCTGCAGCTCCTTCCTCTGATGCGGCCGATCCAGTACTCCCGTCGCTGCTTCCCTCCGTGGCGACAAACAAGAAGCAGAAGAAGGGCAAGGCCTTTGGCCCGCCGGCGCTGCTGTTCGGTTGAGCAGAGTTTTTGATTGAAAAACACAAGGACCTTTGGAAGGTGTAAAAAGAACGAGAGGAGAATCATATTTGCGCTTTCTTTGTCGCTGCGACAGGGAAGATTGACAAGGCGACGAGGGTCGGAAAGTTTCCTTCCGTCACTGCCTCTTTCAAACGCTCTCGACCTCTCTCCGCCGGCGCTCGACATTCTATCGACCGCCGCACCTTCGCATTGGAGAGCTTTAAAAAAAAAGCGAAAGAGCGCGCGCGAGAGAGAAAGGCTATATGATGAAGGACCGGCGGCGGAACAACGTCGGCGTCGTCGCCGCTCTAGCTTCTCTTCTGATCGCTTCCGTGAGCGCGCAGCCCTCAACAAACTACGTCCGCCCCGCGGCCTCGCCCATGCTACCGCTGGACCACCCTCTGATCGTTCGACGGGTGTCTTCGTGCTCAGAGAACGGCATTTCTTTCTCTCTTTCGGCAGAGAAGAAGAAGAAGGCGAAGAAGAGTCTCATCGGCCGCAAGTATCGACCCGGCAGCGACGGCGACGACGGCGACGACGCCAGCGCTCCAACTCCGCCTCCTGCGGGCCCGCACGACCCGGAGCAGCTCATGCTCTCCCTCGCCGGGCCCGGGGCCATGACCGTCACCTGGGTCACGCACCCGCAGGAGGACGAAGCCACGATGCTGCACGCGGAGAGGAGCGAGGAGCTCGGGAGGAGGCACCGCGCCTCGGGCTGCGACCACCTGGCGGGCCTGCCGCTCGAGAGTGTCGTCCGCTACGGTCCCTCTGCCCCTCCCTCCCCTCCCTCTCCCTCGCCTCCCCTCGTCGCCAGCCCGGAGGAGGACCTCCCGCTCTCTGCCGAGGGGACGTTTACCTGCTACGAGGCCGACGACTACCTCTCCGGCGCCCTGCACTCGGCGACGATGGGCGCCGGCGCGGGGGGGCCGCTGGTCCCGGGGCGGCTCTACTCGTACGCCGTCGGCTCGCCGGCACTGGGGGTGTGGTCGAGCGTGCGCACCTTCCTGGCCCCGGCCAGCCCCGACGCCGGGTCGCTCCCGTACAGGATCGCCGTCGTCGGGGACCTGGGCCAGACGGAGAACTCGGCGGCGACCCTGGAGGGGATGCGAGCGGTCTCCGACTTTGGGGACGGCGGCGGCTGGCCAACGGCGCCCCCGGGCCACGTGCTCAACGTCGGCGACCTGTCCTACGCCGACGGCTTCCAGCCCCGCTGGGACTCGTGGGGCAGGCTCGTCGAGCCGCACGCCTCGGCCGTCCCCTGGATGGTGATCGAGGGCAACCACGAGGAGGAGCTCGCGGTGACGCGGGGCGGGAGCGGCGACGACGGCCCCGACGACCCCGACGACGACGACGACGACGTCGACGGCTTCGTCTCATACAGGGCGCGCTTCGCCGTCCCCTCCAACGCCTCGGGGTCGGGCTCCAAGCTCTACTACTCCTATGACGTGCCAGGGGCCCACGTCGTCATGCTGGGAACCTACGCGGACTGGTCGCGGGGCTCGAGGCAGCGCGCCTGGCTCCAGCGCGACCTCGCGCGCGTCGACCGCGGCCGGACGCCCTGGCTGCTCGTGGGGATGCACGCGCCCTGGTACTCGTCGAACACCGCGCACCTCGACGAGGTCGACGGCATGCGCCGCAGCCTCGAGCCGCTGCTGCTGCAGCACGGGGCCGACGTGGTGTTCTCGGGGCACGTGCACGCCTACGAGCGCAGCGGGCGCGTCGCCCGGCGCAGGGCCGACGCGCGCGGGCCGCTGCACATCGTCGTCGGCGACGGCGGCAACAGAGAGGGGCTCTCCGAGCACTACCTGGACCCCGCGCCCAGGTGGTCGGCGTTCAGGGAGGCGAGCTACGGGCACGGCTCGCTGGACCTGCTGAACTCGACGCACGCCGTCTGGAGGTGGCTGCGCAACGGCGGCGGCGGCGGCGGGGGAGGAGGGCGCGGGGAGGGGAGCGGAGGGGAGGGCGGGGGCGGCGACGGCAGCAAGTTCTTCTCTTCTCCTCCTTCCTCGTCGTCGGCGAAGAGAGAGAGCCTCTCCGCGGTCGCGGCCGACGAGACGTGGATCGTGCGAGAGCCTTCAGGCTCCGCCGCGGGAGGGCTCGAGAGGAGCCCCGGGTGGTGGCTCGACGAAGAGGAAGAGGAGGAAGGGAGAGCTCGCGTCGCGAGTGCCTGATTTTCTCACCTTTTTCTGTTTTTTCCCCCGAACTTTTCTCGTTCATTTGTTTTGCCCGCGCTCGTCTTCTTTCTCGCTTATGCCTTTTTTTTTGTTTCTCATTCTTTCGATGCCCGCCCTCCCTCCCTCCCTCCCTCCCCTTGCTGAAAATGTAGAAATATTTCTTTTTAAAAATTCTCTTTGAAAACAAGAAAGTCTCAGGAAAGAAAAAAAGACTTACACGTTTCAGCGCTTCGTCGACGTCTGGCGGACAGAGCGCGGCCTCCGCTTGACGCTCCCCTGGCCGCCGCCCTCCCCTTCCTCTCCCCCTCCGTGCCTCGCCGCTCCCCGCACCCCGCGCCTCTTGTTCTTCGCCGCCAGCAGCTCCGCGGCCCGCCGAGCCAGGGTCTCAGGCCTGGGCCTGGCCGCGGCGGGCGCGCCGGCCCTGCCCCTGTCCCCCGAGATCCCCTCGACGCTCTGGCCCGCCGAGAGCGCGTGCGCGAGCCGCGCGGCGAGCGTCTTCTCGCGCTCGTTGCCCCCGACCAGCGAGATGACCGTCCCCTTTGGCGGGGCAGGGGGGGCAGGAGAGGCCCTGCCCGCCTCAAACAGGAGCCCGCCGGCGCCGCGGGCCGTCCTCCCGGCGCGGTGGAGGTAGTCGTCGGCGTTGCGCGGGAAGTCGGCGTTGACGACGGCGTCGACCCCGCTCTCCCCGATGTCGAGGCCCCGCGCGGCAAGGTCTGTGCAGACCAGGATCCTCGTGGAGGAAGACGGAGAAGAAGGAGAACAGGCACTCGAGAACGCCTCGAGGGCCGCGGCCCTCTCCGCGGGAGGCACCTCTCCGTGGACAGACAGCGTCTTCATCCCGCCCTCGTCGAGCGCGTGCGCCGCGGCGCGCGCCGAGGCTATCGTGTTGGCGAACACGATCACGCGCCGCGGGGACGGCGACGAGGAGGAGCTTGAAGTCCTCCCTCCCTTTTTCGAGGCCGTCGCCGCGACGACCTCGGAGAGGACGGCGAGCCTGTCCCTCCCCGACAGCTTCACAAACTCGTGGCGCGCCCCCGGGGCGCCGCGGTGGAGCGTCGAGGCCGTCTCGGCGCTCTTGGCCCCGGGGAAGTCCTGCAGCAGGGAGCGGCGGGACTGGCCGGAGACGGTGGCAGCGACGAGCACGAACTCGCAGGCGCGATGGGGGGGAAGGGCAGGCTTGGCCCCTCCCTCGCCGCCGCCTTCTGCCTCCGACGCCGCCGCCTCCGCCGCCGCCGCCGCCGCCTCCGCTGCCCGCTTCCGGTCCCTCGCCCTCAGCGCCGCCAGCAACGGCGCCACCTCCGCCTTGAACCCCCCTTTCCCGGCCCCACTTGCGTCGCACAGCGTGTCTGCCTCGTCCAGAACACACACCGACACGTCTCCCAGCGACAGCGCCCCCGATTTCGCGAGAGCCCAGGCCCGCGCCGGCGTCGCGACCACGATGTCGACGCCCCTGTCGAGCGCTCTCCCTTGCTCGGCGGGGCCGCCGCCGGCGTTGGCGACGAGCGAGGAGCACTTGGCGACGTGTCCGAGAGCCTTGGCGACGCGGCCGATCTGGTCTGTGAGCTCGCGCGTGGGGCCCAGGACGAGCGCGCGCGGGCGGCGCGGGCGCGTGAGCCGCTGCCGTCGGTGGCCCTCGGGAGGCGACGACGACGAAGACGGCGAGGCAGCCGCCGCGGCGGCCTCCTCCTCCTCCCTCCGGAGCCTAGAGATGACCGGACTCAGGTACGCGAGCGTCTTCCCGGACCCCGTGTGCGACGCGAGGAGGAGGTCGGACCCGCCGGAGAGGATCGCAGGGATCGCGGTGGCCTGAGAAAAGAGAGAGGTCAGAGAGAGGTCAGAGGAGAGGTCAGCTGTCGCCTTTTTGTTCGCCCGTCGCTCGTCGCCGCCAAGCCCTTTCTGAAAAGAAAAATGAAAAAGCAACTCACCTGGATCTCCGTGGGCTCCATGATTCCCATCGCTGCCAGCGCGGCGCAGACGTCATCGGGCAGGCCCAGCGCGGCGAAGGCCGGGTTGGGAGCGAGAGGAGGAAGAGAAAAAGGAGGAGGAGGGGAAGGAGCAACGGCATGCGAATTCTCTTCTTCGGCCGCCAGCAGCGTCGCTGATGGCGACGCTGCGACCGTCGTTGGCGACAGGGTCCCCGCGCTTGACAGGCCACGCGACGGCGCCGAGCGCTGGCCGCGACTGTCGATGAAGCGTTCACGAATTGGAGGCTGCGACAGGCTGCGCGACGGAGGAGGCAGACGCGATTGGCTAGGTGGCGGCGGCATCCGTCGAGACGGCGACGCCGACGAAGCGGCGGCGGCGGCACTTGCAGTAGAAGCCCGCTGCCGCCTCTGCCCTGCAGACCTCATTTGGATCGCGGCGGTTGCCTTGTTCGAAGAAGAAAAAGAAGAATACAAAGATGAGAGCTCGAGCAGCGAGGCCAGGAGGCGGCGGCGCATGCAGCAGTTGATCTTTTTCCGGAGGTGGAGGTTGGGTGGGGTTGAGGTCGACGTGAGAAGGAGAGAGGAAGTGAGAACCCCTTTTTTTTCCGTTCATCGACGGAAAAAAAAATGAGTGATCAATCTCGCTCTTGCTCCTCGTTTCCTCTTTTCCCGCGAGAGAGAAAAAGGAGCTTGGTTCGCCAGTCATGCTCTCGAACTCTTCTCTGCTTCTGTTCCGTCTGCGCCTCGCGCTTCTGTCCCTCGTTCACTCCGCGGCGGACGCCGAGGAGAGGCTGAGCAGGGGGGCGCGGAGGCTGCGGTGGGCAGTGCGAGATCGGATCGATGCGGCGTCGGCAATCGTTCCCACAGCGAGCGTGCTTCTTCGGGGCTCGGTTCGGGTGCTGTCGATCTGCCTGGAGGCGCTGGCGATGCTCTTGTCACTGGTGCCGAGCCCGGCGAGGCTCCAGCGGAGGTGGAGAGCAGCAGCTGCGGCGCTAAAAACGCTTTTGACAACGAAGACGGCGCCATCGGTGTCGGCGTCGGCGGTGCCGACAAACAATAGGAAGCAACCCCAGAGGGGCCGACCCCCGCCGAGGCCGGCGACCGAGGCCGCCGTGATCCTCGCCGAGACCGACGAGGCTGAAATTCCCCTTGAGTGCGTCGCGGACGTCCTTGAATGGTGCGTCGTCGTTGAGGGGGAGAGAGAGAGAGAGAGAGAGAGAGAGAGAGAGAGAGAGAGAGAGAGAGAGAGAGAGAGAGAGAGAGAGAGAGAGAGAGAGAGAGAG
>Ga0210003_1002619_pt1 | contig 15035 bp, 7 predicted proteins | sample LantaG_FD_182804 | JGI IMG/M metagenome (GOLD analysis project Ga0210003, IMG submission 182804) | Deep subsurface microbial communities from Baltic Sea to uncover new lineages of life (NeLLi) - Landsort_02402 metaG (SPAdes) (version 2) | ecosystem: Environmental > Aquatic > Marine > Oceanic >... | reverse complement strand
AATCACTCTCGGAATAGTATTTGGCGATCTTGGTACAAGCCCGCTTTATACAATGAAAGCAATCCTAAGGGGAGGTGCAGAAAATTTCAACCAACTGCTTATCTATGGTAGTCTCTCATGTATTTTCTGGACTCTCACTATTTCGACCACGATAAAATATGTAGTGGTAGCTATGAGGGCTGATAATAATGGAGAAGGAGGGATTTTTGCCCTTATTGCCCTTATCAAAGATAAATCGCAATGGATTGCCATTCTTACCATGATCGGAGGCGCTGCTCTTCTTGCCGATGGAGTTCTTACACCAGCTATAACAGTAACATCTTCAGTAGAGGGCTTAAAGCTATATAATCCTGATATTCATGCAGTTCCAGTTGTTCTTATAATACTTGCAGCTCTCTTTTTCATTCAGCAGTTTGGTACCGGCTTTATCAGGAAATCCTTCGGACCTTTAATGGTTTTATGGTTTTCGATACTTGCCATAATTGGTTTTTCGCAATTAATCCATCATCCAGATATACTTCGGGCTATCAACCCTGTATATGCGTACAGGTTTCTTGCAGCATATCCGGGAGGATTTATCTTACTGGGTGCAATTTTCCTGTGTACTACAGGAGCTGAAGCACTTTATGCCGAACTTGGTCGCTGTGGCAAGTCAAACATCAGGATCTCATGGCCATTTATTAAGGTCGCACTTTTACTGAACTATTTCGGACAGGGTGCCTGGCTGATGATGAATATTGATAAGGGTACATTCATTAATCCTTTTTTTGAGATGATGCCGAAGTGGTTTCTATTTCCTGGTATTATCATGGCGACTACAGCAGCAATCATAGCCAGCCAGGCAATAATTACGGGGTCGTATACTCTTATAAGTGAAGCGGTTTCATTGAATTTCTGGCCTAAAATAAGGATCCTTCATCCTTCATTGATCAAAGGAGAGATCTATCTGCCTTTTGTAAACTGGTTCCTCTGGATAACATGCAGTTTTACGGTTATCTTTTTTAAGGAATCTGCAAATATGACAGCCGCCTATGGGTTATCCATAAACATTACTGAGATAATAACAACCTTCCTTCTTTTATATTTCTTATTGCAGAAGGGGATAAATCACAGGCTGGTATTGCTTCTTTTCATGGTCCTTGTAACGGTTGAGGGAAGCTTCCTGATTGCTAATCTTCATAAATTCACATCGGGAGGCTGGTTTACCATTCTGCTTGCTTCACTATTTTTCCTTGTAATGTTTGGCTGGTATTTCGGCCGTAAATTAAAGAACAGGTATATTACATTTGCCAGTCTTGACCAATACCTCAAGATTTTCAAGGATCTGAGCAAGGATGAGTCAGTTCCAAAGTTTGCAACCAACCTTGTTTATCTGATACGTGCCAACAAGCTTGACCATGTTGAGTCAAAAGTGATATACAGCATATTTCATAAGCAGCCAAAGAGAGCTGATACATACTGGTTCATACATGTCGACAGGATGAATGAACCCAACAGGTTTAATTACAAGGTAACGCAGATCATCCCCGGGATCCTCATCAGGGTTGATTTTTATCTCGGATTTAAGATTGCGCCAAAGGTTAACCTCTATTTTAAGGAGGTACTGGAAGACCTTGTAAAATCAGGTGAAATAAAGGTTAACAGCAGTTTCACCTCCATGAAGAAATACAATATTGAAGGCGATTTTAAATTCATTTTGATTGACCGGATAATGTCACGTGATATCTCCCTGTCAAACTGGGAGAACTTCATTCTTACACTTCACAATATTGTCAGAAATATTGGCATTACGGATATCAGAGCACTTAACCTTGATACTACCATTACAATTGAAGAAAAGGTGCCGATAATTATTGACCAGCCTGTCGAAAAGAGAATTGAAAGGATGCAGATGGATTCACCTGACGGTTCTTAAATAAGAAAGATAACCGGTCTTGCTTCTGTTACTATTTACCAGTATTTTTTTCAGGCCTGCCTTTTTCTCAGTATGTTATATGCACAGAGATAACCGCCTATAATAGCCCCTGAAAAGCCACCTCCTGTTTTACCCCATGCTGATGCAAAGTGAAGATTATCAAGAAGTTTAAATGAATCGAATATTTTCCGGGATGGTGTCTGGGCAAAGCCGTAAACTGCCCCTCCGGGATTAAGAGTATAGCGTCTTACAGTGGATGATGTACCTGTTTCAGAATATTCAATAATATCTTTAATACCGGGGATTATTTTATCAAGTCTTTCAATAAGTGTTTCTGTCACCTGCTTTTTTTTCGAGACATACTCATTTTTATCCAGGTTTTCCCAGTCCTTAAGATAATCAACGCAGCAAATTGCTCCAACGCTCTTGCCTGCCGGGGCAAGTCCCGAGTCAATCTGTCCGTAGTCGACAAAAATAAAACTGCGTCTTGAAAAATCATCATGATTGTTTTTGTAGATATCCCTGATTGATTTCACGGAACTGTCAAAAAGAGCAGTTGAATAATAATTATGTCCAAGTTCCCCGGTAGGTCTTTTGAAGCCTAAATACACCGTTAGCAATGAAGCACCGTACTTCAGGCTGCTTATCTCCTTATTCAGCTTCCTGCCTGTTTCAGGAGGGAGAAGCACGGCAACATTGGGGATAGCATTATTGGCAACTATTTCGTTGGCCATAGCTTTCATTTCCTTAGAGTCCGGATCATTTTTCTTTTTATAAGTAACGCCGGTTACCTTATTGCCGTCAGTCAATATTCCGGTGACGATATGATTGAAAAGAAGCTCCCCGCCATGATCTTTTAGATAGGCAGCCAGATGATCGGACAGTTTCTGGGAACCTCCCTTAATAAAGCTTGCACCACCGGTATAATAACTTCGCTGGGCGAGCGAGTAATAGCCAAGAGACAGTGAACAGGGGTCATCATGGAAATATCCTAAATTGCCAAGCAGTATAAGCTTCAGGTCGTCGTTTTTAATTATACCGTCAAGAAAATCCGCGAGATTTTTATCCATTTCTGCAGCATCAGGTGATCTTTTAGGCGGATTAAGCAGTTGGTCAAAATAAGCCCTTATCCCGGCAGTTTCTCCGGGGAATAATTCTGATAATCTTTCGATAGCCATTTCAGGTTCATGAGGGACTGTAACACTGCAGCGATCGTTAATGAACCTGTAGAATTCAGGGACCTTTACAAACTCGACATTTTTAAGAACATCAAGATCGTTAAAGATCCTGGTTTTCATATCGCGGGGCGAAGGTCCGTCCATTTCATGCAACCCTACTTCAAGAGTGAAATTGCCTCTTTTAAAGGTAGTTGCACATCCCCCCGGCTGGTTATGCTGTTCAATCAAGAGAACCTTTTTCCCTTCCCTTGCCAGCTTGGCCCCTGCAGTAAGCCCTCCAAGTCCGGCCCCTATTATTATAATGTCATATTTCATTGTAAGTGCCTAAAGTCACTCCACACTTTCACCTGGTATGGGATATCTCTTGAATTCCTTTGTCCTGTCGAAAAGGTACCTGTATGTGATATAGTTTTTTACCGGCACACTGCCCACCGAAATAAATATCTTTCTCATTTTTGGATTAAAATCGCCGACCCATGAGAACTCAATCTCAGTATAATGTGGTTTTTTCTTAAAGACTTTAACAAGGTTATAAATGAAGGCTGATTCAATCCCCAGCTTCTGGAATTTTGGAATAACACCCATCAGCATACCCCTGGCCCGGGTCATCACCTTCTTTTTCTTCAGCCATAAAAACTTCAGAATATTAATAAGATGAAGTTTCCCGTTGAGATGTTTTATGATCTGATTCAGATCGGGGAACATAAGATATATAGCTATTGGGTTCCCCTCAAAGTATGCCAGCCATATCATTTCTTCATCTAAAATAGGCGTTGCTTTTTTTAAAGTCTGTCTGATATATGCCGGCTCGAGAGGTTCAAAGTTCTGCTTGAATGATGCCCATGCTTCATTGAATACTTCGGCAAAGTCCTTTGTAAACTTTTCCTGTTCTTTCCAGGTAAAATGTCTGAATTCGTATCCGGGTTTATTATAGACCCATTCTGCGATCCTGTTGAACCTGTCAGGCAATGGTTTGGTGATATCGAGATGGAAGCCTTCCATTTTATAATAGACCTGAAAACCATATGATTCAAACAGGTTCTGGTAATAGGGATGATTATAAACTACATCAAACGAAGGGTGTGTGAAGCCGTCTACCAGTAGTCCCCAGTATTTATCTGTCTCCCCGAAGTTTATGGGACCATCCATAGCTTCCATCCCTTTTTCTTTAAGCCATTCTTTTGCAGTATCAAACAGAAGAAATGCTGCATTTTTATCATCAATACATTCAAAAAATCCCATGCCTCCTGTCGCCTGGTCGTATGAATCAGCGAGGTTAAAGTCAATAAAGGCAGCTATCCTTCCGATCAGTTTTTTGTTGTCATCGGTAAGCACCCACCTTTCAACCACTCCATGTTTGTGATAAGGATTTTTCTCCGGCTCAAAAACAGTCTTGATGTCGTTGTCCAAAGGACATACCCAGATAGTGTCATTTTTATAAATTACCCTGGCAGTATCGAGGAACATCCTCTCTGTCTTCCTATCGGTGACTTGTATTAAATTCATTGAATAGTGTTAATGAATTATTTCATCATATAATAATTTATTTTAATGGTATGATGGAACCCACATGTAGCTGATTATTATAATATTGTGTTTGTGTATTCAAATTCATGCGGGTTTCATATAGATTTGAGTAACGAGAGCTTTGTACTTATCAAGAATAAATTGACGCTTCAGTTTTAATGTAGGTGATAATTCCCCTGTTAAAGGTGTCCATTCATCCTTTACCAGTCTGAACCTGCTTATTTTTTCCGGAGGACTCAGTTTTTTGTTAAGTTTCTCAATTTCTGAAAAAATAAATGACAGCACTTCATTGTGTAGAATAAGCTCTTCATTATTTGAAAAGGAGATTTTATTCGATGTTTTCCAATCGTCAAAATACCTGAAATTAGGAGAAATAAGTGCGCTGGCAAATTTCTCATGTTCGCCTATGACCATTATCTGGTCTATCACCGGCGACTCTTTAAAAATATTTTCAATTATCTGCGGTGCAATGAATTTCCCGTTTGACAGCTTGAAGATCTCTTTTTTCCTGTCGGTGACCATCAGAAACTTTCCATCTTCAATATGGCCGATGTCCCCCGTATAGAACCAGCCCTCATCATCGAAGGCTGCCCTGGTCAGTTCAGGATCCTTATAATATCCGGGAGTGACATTAGGGCCTTTGCAAAGAATCTCCCCGTCATCGGCAATTTTTACTTCAACACCTTCTATTGTCATCCCAACTGAACCAAGCTTCACCATTCCCTTTTCTGTCCTGTTGATTGTAATTATCGGTGAGGTTTCAGTCAGGCCGTACATATTAATTATTTTGATACCAGCTGCCCAGAATATCCTTTCGAGCCTTGACTGCAGACTGGCTCCACCGCATCCAACAATTTTGACATTTTCACCCAGAGCTTCGCGCCACTTGCTGAATATCAACTTATCGGCGAGCTTCAATTTTCTTTCATAAAACCATCCGTTTTCTCCGAATGGTTTATACTTCAGACCCAGGTTAACGGCCCAGAAGAAGATCTTTTTCTTCATCCCCGAGAGCTTGTTACCCTTTGATATTATCACGCTGTAGAATTTTTCAATCACTCTTGGAACAGCATCAAAACCATCAGGTTTGATCTCCGCCATATTTGCAGCTATTGTGCCCATATTCTCCGCATAATAAATACTGGTACCGCTATACTGGGTTTGGTAATTCCCCATTCTTCCACCAACATGGCATAAAGGAAGGATACTGAGATATTTATTTTCCGGTTTCAGCTTGAAAACATCTGTTGCGGCAAGGAAATTGCTGACCATATTCCTGTGTGTAAGGATCACTCCTTTTGCCTTACCTGTCGTTCCTGACGTATATATAAGCGATGCAAAATCATCGGGTTGCACAGAGCTTTTAATTGATTCAACTGTAAGCTTGTGATTTTCGCAATTTTTCTTTCCGCTTTCAACTATCTCTTTCCAGTTTTTTACTCCCTCAATTTCATCAAAGGAATAAACAAGGAGAGACTGGTCTGAAGCAGTTATTGCCGGGCTGATGGTATTCCACAGCTTCTTATCGGAAATAATAAGCATTTTTGCTTCGCTGTGGTTGATAATATATTGATAATCAGCTGTATTGAGTGATGTAAATTCCGGAACATGAATAATCCCGATCATGGACATTCCCATATCAGCGAAATTCCATTCAGGACGGTTATTTGTAACGGTAATTATTTTATCACCCTTTTTAAGACCGAGTTCAAGAAGTCCATAGCTGAAATTATATGAGTAATCAATATAATCTCCTGAGCTGTACTTCTCCCATATGCCATTCTGTTTTGCACATAAAGCATCCTCTTTTTGATCAAAGAGATTTTTATACCTGTCGAGCAGATCAAAAGTCTTTTCTACAATCATTTTAGTAGTAATTTAAGTTTAAGCCTGTAGGGGAAAACATATATCATTAAGCAGATAATTATTGCAATTTAATAATTATAGAGAAATAAGAATATAAGTGATGGAAAGAATGCCGATAAAACAACCTATTTTATTATTTCACCTCATACCTTGATTGCACAAGAGAAGGGAAATGTTAATTTTGTTTCATTCATTCATCACTGAACTGTATTGAGTTATGAATGCAATGCCCTTTTCGCTTTAGCTTACAGGCTCTATTTCAGCTTTGTAGCGGCAAAAGTCGCCGTCAGGAACGATCTGGCAGTAACTCCTGCCCACAGGTTGTATGATGGTCAGATTCAGAAATGAGGAAATAACTGCAGGGTAATTTTAAAAGAACAAAATAAAGTAAACTATGAAGAAATATTATTCGGTATTTATTATCCTGGTATTATTGTCCGGAATAACCACTGCACAGAATTCAGGCTGGAAAATTGCCGGTGATAAAATCAAAACAACCTGGACCGATAAGGTGGATCCTCTTAATCCGTTGCCTGAGTATCCCAGACCTCAGATGGTCAGGAGTGAGTGGAAGAACCTTAATGGTTTATGGGATTATGCAATAACACCTGAGTCTGAAAATATTCCAAAAGTATTCCAGGGAAAAATACTGGTGCCGTTTGCCGTTGAATCGGCATTATCAGGTGTCGACAAGTCAGTGGGGACGGGTAATGTGTTATGGTACAGAACCAAATTCACAATTCCTTCAACATTTAAAAAGAAGAAGATCCTGTTACACTTTGGAGCTGTTGACTGGCTGACTGATGTATATATTAACGGATCAAAAATCGGTTCCCACCAGGGAGGTTATGACCCGTTCTTCTTTGATATAACTGATTTCATTAAGGGCAGTAAACAGCAGGTACTGGAGCTTCGTGCTACTGATCCGGTTGATAATGGTCCTCAGCCCCGGGGAAAGCAGGTATTGAAACCGTCCGGTATATGGTATACATCAGTAACAGGCATCTGGCAAACAGTATGGCTGGAAGCGGTGCCGAAAACCTATATCATCTCAACAAAACAGGTGCCCGATATTGACAGACAAATACTAACTGTAATGGCCAATGTCGAAAACACACAACCCGGCGACATGATACACCTAACGGCATGGAATGGCGGAGAAATGATATCTGAAATAGAATCCCCGGAGGGAAAGGAAATAATTCTGCCAATGAAAGATCCCAGATTATGGTCCCCTGACGATCCCTTCCTTTACGACCTGGAAATTTCGGTCATCCGTAAAGGGAAAGTGATCGATGAGGTGAAAAGCTATTTTGCCATGCGTAAGAGCTCCTTGAAGGCTGATGAAAATGGCATTCTCAGAATGATGCTTAATAACGAATTTGTCTTTCAGTATGGTCCGCTTGACCAGGGCTGGTGGCCTGATGGGCTCTATACAGCTCCTGCTGATGAAGCACTTCTTTTCGATATTGTCAAAACTAAAGAAATGGGATTCAATACGATAAGGAAACATGTAAAAGTTGAACCTGCACGCTGGTATTATCACTGCGACAAAACAGGTGTACTCGTATGGCAGGATATGCCCAGCGGTGATCTCGGCGGCGGTCAGTGGAATACCAGGCCCGGCATGGAGGGAGGAAGGGACAAGGTAAGAACAGAAAAATCGGAAATGATATACAGAACAGAATGGAATGCAATTATTGATCATCTCTATAATTTCCCATGTATTGTGGTCTGGGTACCATTTAACGAATCATGGGGCCAGTTTAAAACGGCTGAAATAACAAAATGGACGATGGAAAAGGATCCGTCGAGGCTTGTAAATAGTGCCAGCGGCGGTAATTTTCATGAGGCAGGACATATCCTCGATCTTCATAATTACCCGCATCCTGTGATGGCTAAACCAGAAATCTTCGGATCAAAACAGGCACTTGTCCTCGGAGAATTCGGCGGCCTGGGTCTGCCTCTTGAAGGACATACATGGCTTGAAAAAAACAACTGGGGTTACAGATCATTCGAGAATGCGGATACTCTTTTTAAGACCTATTCGTTATACCTCGATCAGATAGTACCGTTCATTAAAAGAGGATTATCAGCAGCAATCTATACACAGACAACTGATGTTGAGATAGAGTGTAACGGGCTTATGACCTATGACAGAAAGGTGATAAAAATACCTGTGAATCAACTGAAAGCTGTAACACACAAAATGTACGAGGCAGCCATGGAGGTAGTATTCAGATAGTTAAGAAGAGGAGAGCCGTCTTATTTTCATCCTGATTAAGATCCGGATCATCTATTTTAAAATGTTGGTTATCTTAGTCACCTGAATTATCAGCAATGATGGATATCATTCAACCGGTATTAGACTGGTATATGGCTAATCTGAACTACTTTACGGTGGCTTTGCTGATGGCCATAGAAAGTTCATTTATTCCATTTCCATCAGAGGTTGTGATACCATTTGCAGCCTATAAAGCGGCACAGGGGGGCATGAATGTTTTCGGTGTCGTTATTGCCGGTACTATTGGTGCATTAACCGGCGCTTTGATCAACTATTACCTGGCAAAATATCTTGGAAGGCCCCTCATCTATAAACTGGCCGGATCGAAAGCAGGAAGAATACTGCTTTTATCGGAAAAAAAAGTCATGCATGCTGAAGACTATTTTATAAAGAACGGGAATTCATCAACTTTTATCGGACGGCTGGTACCTGCTGTACGCCAGCTAATATCAATACCTGCAGGACTGGCAAATATGAATATACGTAATTTCATAATTTATACTGTTGCCGGAGCAGGGATATGGAATATAATTCTTGCTGTTATTGGATATTTCGTTTATGAAATAAAAGATAAGATTTTCCCATACCTTGGTGATATTCTTATTGCCCTGGGTGTCGGTTTCGTAATCTATCTGGTTATTAAAGCAAGAAGAAATAAAAAAAAGAAGAATAACCGGATGACTTAATGCGCAGCTTCTATTGCTGCTAATATTGCTTAAAACTCTTTCAACCACTCATTAAATAATGCAGATAATTATTCTTTTAGAACTAATACGGGCACAAAACTAAAAAAATTTGACAAACCGGATGTACTTTATTCAGTTGACAGACTCACAATTCTGACGGGGCCAAGAAGTCCTGAAGGCAATAATGGTGAATCAGCCTGGTAAAATGGCATTGTAGTATAAGTGATCTTTGTTGAAACACCTGCTTGCTGATCTCCAATGAGCCTGTTAACCCAGAGGTTAGTCACCTTTATTTCGAGGTTGTTTTCCCCTGCTTTCAGAACGTCAGTAACATTCACCCTGAATGGAGTCTTCCAGACAATTCCAAGTGACTTGCCATTAACAATAACTTCTGCAAGGTTCTTAACCTCGCCAAGATCAATCCATAACTTTACGTCACCGTTAAACCATTCTTCATCTGCCATGATGGTTTTAGCATATACTCCGGTACCAGAGAAATATTTCACTCCCGGATCTGTATTATCATTCCAGGCTGCAAGAGCATCAATTGATATTTTCTCAGGCGCTCCACGGTTGGTTTGGAAGCTTATTTCCCAGGGACCATCGATAACAGCAAGCAGCTTTTCATTTGCCCGGGGTATGATACGTGATTTTTCCTTTGCTTTATCGCGAAATACCACAAAAACAGCATCGTTTGGCTCCAGGTGCAGCGGAACTCTGGTAACCCCTTCTGCTATACTGTAAGAAGCCTGTTCGATTTTTGCAGTTTCAGGATGCCATATCTCAGCTTCCCTGCCTACAACACGGAATGTGGCCTCAAGGTCCTCCACCCGGTTGTTGCGGTTGTTAACCCAGTAGAAATCAACATTATCCAGTTTACGATGAACAAACAAAAGACGGGTATCTTCCATTGGTCTGGTATATTCAAAATCTGGTATTACTTCAAGCGATTTCAAAACCTCTGCCAATTCTTGTCCGGTGAAGATCTTACCATTGCCAAAAGTATTAACACCATTTTCGTCTGGCCAGAGCTGATCGGCTATTGAGCGGAATTCATTCTTGTCATCGCTGAGGCTGGGCGTATTTACAGGCTTCGGACCTGTAACGATTGCTCCATCGTTTACCATGTTACGGATCTTTTGCAGAACAGGCAATGACATGTATTTGCTGTTAGGATCGAGGGCCAGTACGCGGTAACTCATACCGCCGGGCGTGGTTATCAGTCCTTTACTGACGGTCAATAAATTTACAAGCGCATCGGCATTCACAAAGTCATAATTATAACCTTCGGGAATGGATGGCAGCTTTTCACCAAACAAAGCTGTTATATTATTGTCTTCTCCGTAGAAATAAACCACATCGGCAATAAATTTCCCCTGTTGCAGCATGTAGCAGCTGCGTGCCAGGTAAGTAATCCACGGAGCAGCCTGTTCTGCCCAGGTCTCATGACGGGTGAACCACTGGCCGAACGGGCCAAGACCAAGTCCGGGTATCTTATCATTTACTGGTTGATGTACTGAAGTGTGTATTACAAAACGGTTCAGTCCATTAGCCATTTCCATATCGGCTGTCGGCTTCAAATACTCAGGTGACCAGGCCCAGGCTGAACCTATAGCAGTCATCGATTCTGCAGCTGCCAGGTTTTGTCCGTATATATGAGCCACTGAAGCTGATTCACGTACATCGGCTTTATAACGTGTAGCGACCTCTGTTCCGGAATCAAGGCCTCCGGGAGTCCATGTAGCGCTCATCGGTATTGCGGCTTTGCGTTTCACATCCATACCGTCGCCTATGAAAGCACGCCCGCTTTCGTGCGATTCTGTATAACGGGCCATGCCACGTTCCTTCAGTATTTCTGTCAGCTGATCATAGTGTTTTTCAGCAGTAAGATCGCCGATAGTCTTTCTGAAATCCCACAGGAATCGCTCGCTTGCCTCAGCACTCTCCACAATATGTCCTGTCAGCACAGGCAGCCATGGTAAAATATCATAGCCTCGGTGGCTCATAAATTCCTGGATCATATTATCGGTCCAGTTTTGTACTCCGGCTTCCCAGCTGTCAGTTATCATGTATTGCAATCCATCCTGTCCCATCAGTCCGCCTGTGGCATCTTTATACTGATCGAGGTAGTTATTAAAATATGCTTTGACATGTTCAGCACTCAGCTTATCCACTTCCAATCCTGTTGCTTCCGGTGATGCCGGTGAATTTTTATGACCGGTAAGTGAATAGCCCAGGCGGAGGATCACCCAATTGCCTTCTTCCGGTGTCCATTCGAGTGTTCCATTGGGTTTCATCTTTGAGGTCAGATCGATAATATCTGATTTTTTTACAGCTTCATTTACATCAACTTCCGGAGTCATTGCAGCATACAGATCTGTTGCAGTTGCAAAAGCTGCTTTTTCCTCAAAGCGGTTTACACGGGGAACTGTATGCAGGACAAGTTCGGCGATCTGTGTTCCGGCAGGTGCTGATGGCCCTCTTCCCAGGTCTATGCCAAACAGGCTGCCAGGGAAAGACCGTGGTTGCCGTTCGGGAGTTTTCCATGTAAAACGGAAGTATTTCGCAGTTACAGGACTGAATGTCAGCGTTTTCTGAGCAACACCACCGCTGCGGATATCAATTATCTTATTAAAATTTTTGCCATCGTCACTTGCTTCAAGAGTACGATTATCAGGATCTGCTCCAAATCCAAAGGTACCGCCCGAACCACCGCCCACAATGGTGAGAGCTTTAATAGTTTCAGGTTTGGAAAATTCAAATTGGACCCACGATTTTTCACCCGGTTTGGCTGCCGGCAGAAGCATTGTTTTTGCAAGATCGCCATCCGTAAGATCAGCAAGGTTGAAATTTCCGCCTCTTGAGGTAACCTTTGGCTGCAATGATGATAATGAAATATCGTTTTCAGGCAAACGATAGGCCACTACAGCAGCATCGGCATAGAACTGCGGCGGTGGAGCCTCAGTCATTCCTGTAAGAGAAAATCCTCTTCCGGAGGCAGTGTTCTGAAATGCCCCTGTTGATGAAGGAGGTTCTGGTAATATTCCTGTAAAAGGTTTTCCACCTTCGATCCTGGTTTCGCTCCACACGAATTTCTTCATAGCCTGTTCAGGTGTGACCCATGGGCCTCCGCTCTCGCTCCATCCCGGAGAACCGGCAATGGCCATCTCCAGGTCAAGTGAGTCTGCAAGTTCCGTTGTGAAACGGAAAGCGTCCTTCCATTCCGGGGTCATGTAAACCAGGCGTTTTTCAACTATCTGCGGGGTCATCAGTGCAGCGTCAAAGTTCTGAAATCCGCCGATTCCAACACGGTGCATCCATTCGAGGTCGGCCCGTATACCTTCCTTTGTTATATTACCGTTCATCCAGTGCCACCATACACGCGGCTTTGCACCTGGTGGTGGATTCTGAAATCCCTTTTCAAGTGTGGCTCCGGTATCATTTGAAGGACCGGAACAATCAACAAGCAATAAACCTGCAAATACCATCAGGAAGAGGGATATGAAAAACCTTCTTTTTCGTGATTCAGTTAGTAGTTTCATGACAAATATTTGTTTTACTAAGTATAAGATATCACTAGTGTCCGATTAATACCAACTGATTTTCAGTTGTTTATCATATAGTTCTTTGACATCTTTGTAATTCTGATTTGTAAGTAGTTCATTTAGAGGCGTTTTGTCAAGTAGAGATATGCTCAAGATTTGCAATATTTCGTAGGTTGAACGGTCAACTCTCAATTTGTTACGAACTAGTGCAACCAGGCAGTAAGTTATTATTGCTGAGTAAACCTGGATTTTTACTGCATTTAGGCTAGTTCCCCAAAATGATTTGACTTTCAAGTGCTGTTTTATCCACTTGAAAAATAGTTCAACTTTCCAGCGATATTTGTAAAGCTGAGCAATTTCTTCTGATGGCAGGTCAAAGTTGTTGGATATAAAATCAAGATCATTATCCGTTTCTTCGTCATAAAATTTAATGTGGCGAAGCTTCTCTGGATACTTTCTTGAGACGTAAAATCCAGTCAACTTACCGATTTGATCGAGCAAAACTCCATTGTTTTTGTTGACTTTATTGGAGTATATTCTTCGAAACTTAAGATTGTCTTTTGCTCTTATCACAAAGAAGGCAGAACTCTGATGTATTCTAAAAAGTCTTTCGTAATCAACATATCCCCGATCAAGGATGTAATAACCTCCTGGTTCATAATACAATAAATCCAGGGCGTTCATGTCATTCACTGAAGCGGTAGATATATGGATAAAACTAGGGATGGAGGTTTTTATGTCATACAATGTATGCAATTTGATTCCACCCTTTGTTGTCCGGAACTTGGCCCACCAGAATACACTCAAGCACAGATCAATGGTTGTAGAATCGAAGGCATATACATGTCCATCAATGTTCAATTGAAAATCTTGATCCATAATGGATGATTTTCTTGCCTGATCAATGAGAAAGAATGCATACTCTTCAAAGATTCTGTAATCACGTTTCTCATTGGCATTGGCAAAATTAGACCTTGAGGTTCCTCTCCCAAAACCCAGATGATAATACTTGGGTTTATGTGGTTCGATACTAACCATAAGATCTCTTAAACTGTCTCTGCCGGTAAGTTGACCAAATACCATTGTAAGAAGTTGGTTCCAGCAGGAAAAGTGTCTAACATGCTTATTACCATCATATTTATTCACTAATCTGTCAAAAACTCGTTGAGGGAAAAAATCTGTAAGTTGAGAGTAAACAAATTTGCCTTGATTCATGATTTTCAGCTTTTAACAAAGCTAAAAACACAATTTTCAATTCAAATCGTCACGCATCCAAAAAGCTCTACAAGTCAGATATATCAAGGATTTCAAAGAACTCTATATTAATTTAATCGGACACTAGTGATTTGATATAGTGCTTTAGTGCTTGGATCTTAGGGTCAAAAAAAGTTTGGAATAAATAAGTATAATTCAGAACTTTATTGTCTGATAATCAATATCCTGTTAAAAGTCTCATTAAACCAAACATAATTTTAGATATGAAAAGAATAATTTTATTATTAGCTGTCATTATCTATTCCTTACCTGTTCTTTCTCAAACTGAAGAAATAGAATTAAAAAACCTGAGTGATAAATATGCCTCAGGTGAAATAACTCTAGAACAATATAGAAAGATGGGTAAGGATTGGCAAGACTTAATCAAATTCTTTGAAGGCTTTCCTACTTTGCCTGTGAATAAAGAATATAATCAGGTAGAATTTATAAATATGTTTGAGTTCCCAAATACAGATAAGCAAATTATATATGATAGAATAATGGAGTGGAGTGCGATTAATTTTGGTAATTTGTCATCAGTATTACACTATTCTAATTTTGAAAATGGTAAAATTATTTTAAAAGGATTTTTTGAAATTTATTATACCGAAGATTTTAAACTATTCTTTGGTGGCAAACAAGAGCAAACTTCAAAAGTAAGATGTAATAACACATATGTTTTTACGATAAAAAACAATAAATTAAAAATGGAAGTGCAAGATCTTATCTATCATTATTTTTATCGAAGTTATCTTGTGGGTTCAACTTATATTCCAGCTT
>Ga0210003_1002618_pt1 | contig 15040 bp, 18 predicted proteins | sample LantaG_FD_182804 | JGI IMG/M metagenome (GOLD analysis project Ga0210003, IMG submission 182804) | Deep subsurface microbial communities from Baltic Sea to uncover new lineages of life (NeLLi) - Landsort_02402 metaG (SPAdes) (version 2) | ecosystem: Environmental > Aquatic > Marine > Oceanic >... | reverse complement strand
GGTTCTCACTCATGATATTGGTAAAGAATAACAGCAAAATTGGGCATATTGAGGGCATTTGGCCGATATGTTATCGGACAACTTCTCAAATTTTGCAAGGAGACCCGATATGCCCGAACAAAAACGACATAAAGAACAGAATAATAATGACCCAACCAATCTACCGTTGTCTTTCTTTGCCTGCCCCAACAACGACTGTGCAGACTTTAACCACTTTGATGCAGACAATCTCTCAATCGCAGAATGGATGGGAAAAGACAAGGCCATCCGACGGCTATACTGTAAAACCTGCGGCACACGTTTCAGTGAACGACAAGGCTCACTTATGCAATACACCAAGCTGCCACAAGCCGATGTTGTACGCATTGTCAAATGTCTCGGCCATGGCTGTTCAGTTGAAGCGACAGCAGATATCTGTGAAGTTGATACCCGCACCGTACAGCGTTTTCTGGAAAAAGCGGGCAAACGTGCCGCTGATTTCCACAACTTGCAGCTTGAAAATCTCGACAAGCCTCTCGAAGCTGTACAGATGGATGAACTGCATGGTAAAACAGTCAAACGCAAAGACAAAACCGAAGTTGTCAAAGTGCCCAAAAAGCTGCGTAAACGCCTCAGTAAAAAAAGGGCAAAACATGGCTTCATACGGCTCTGGCCGTAAAGAGCAGGTTTCTTCTCGAATCTATCATCGGTCCACGCACTCTCGAAACAGCTTGTCAATTGACCGCTTCGGTAGCTGTGTATTCCAAAGACAAGGCCCCTCCGCTGATTCTGATAGACGATCATCTGCCATATCCACAGGCCATTCTTACGGTATTTGGACAGATCAAACATCGTCACCGAAAAAAAGGCAGAGGCAGACTCAAGCATCCACGTCTCAAACCGCCGGCGGATTTGCAGACAGGAGTTGTAAAGAAGATTCGAGACTACAGAGGCAATTTGTTGAAAGTATCGACCAAAGCATTGTTTGGCAAAAAGAAAGAAATCGAAAAGCGTATTCGAAAGCTGGGTATCGGCCAGAAGATCAACACATCTCATATAGAGCGACTCAACGGCACTATAAGAGGCCAGCAGGCGCGCCTGGCTCGTCGTACTCGCAACGGCTCTCATCTGGAGGAGATGCTGCAGTATTCGATCTGGCTGTGGCGGGATTTGTACAACTGGACAAGGGTGCATTATTCTTTGCTGGACGAAACACCTGCGATGGCGTTGGACCTGGCAGACGAAGTATGGTCTGTTCTGAAGTATATTTTGTATCCGGTTCATGTCAGCGACCTTCAACGTCGGGACTGGGCCGAGCAGCGTAACAGCGTGCTGGAATCAGCCGTTGATGTTTATAAACGTAATAAAGCTTTACCAATATCATGAGGTAGTACCAAATTTTTAGTTTTTCATTTCGAATTTTTCATTCTAATATACCGGTATGCTGGAAAAGGGACTCGTCCAGATTTATACCGGAGACGGCAAGGGCAAAACCACGGCAGCGTTCGGCCTGGCTCTGCGTGCGGCCGGACAGGGCAATAAGGTCCTGATTTATCAGTTCCTGAAACCGCCGTCACTTGATATCGGCGAGCGTTTCTCGCTTCAATTGGGGGCAGTAAGAATCAGAGTCGAATCGCTTGATGCGCCCTGGGATATGTCTAAATCGTTCGACGATGAAAAGGCTGTTACCCAGATGCGGGCTGCAATCAGTGACGTGCTTGAGAGACTCGCTGAGACCGCGGAGAAAAGATTTTACGATTGTGTCATACTCGATGAGATTATATTCTGTCTTTCAAAAGGGCTGGCTAAATTAGAGGATATCAAAAAGATTGTTGACAGAAGAGACCGGCGTGTCGAGATTGTCCTGACCGGTCGAGGGGCAACGAAAGAGCTGATGGAGATGGCGGACCTGGTAACGGAGATGAAGAACATCAAACATCCTTTTGATAAAGGGGTGCAGGCAAGACGCGGTATTGAATTTTAAGCCACGGATTTGACAGATTACACGGAAACGGAAAACGGGAAGTTTAGTTATGTCTAAAAGTGTTGCTGCAATAATTTGTGCTGCCGGGGCGAGCAGGCGGTTCGGCGGAAAGAGAAAAAAGCCGTTCGTCGATGTGGCGGGCAGGGCGGTTTTTCTGCGAAGCATCGAGCTTTTTTCAGACCGTGACGACGTCAAACAGATATTGCTGGCTATTTCGCCTGAAGATGAAGAACTCGTAAGCGTCAAATGGGGGGCCAACTTGAAGTTCTTCAATGTTAAAATTTGTTTCGGCGGTGATGAGCGTTTTGACACAGTCAGCAAAGCCCTCGAACTTATAAAAGATGATATTGAGCTTGTCGCTGTCCACGATGCTGTGCGATGCTGTGTAACCAAAAAATGGATAGATGCAGTAATTGCCAAAGCCGGTGAAACCGGTGCAGCGATATTGGCGTGTCCTGTCGTGGCAACCATAAAGGAAGCAAAGAACAATACGATAATCAGGACCGTTGAGAGAGCAGGTCTCTACGAAGCACAGACACCACAAGTGTTCAAAGCCGAACTGCTCAAAAGAGCTTACAAAACAACCAAAGATATTGATAAGAGCAAAATAAGCGATGACTCCCAGCTCGTCGAGACGCTTGGGGAGAAAGTGTCGATCGTCGAGACTGATTCTTCAAACATTAAAATTACGCGACCAAACGACATTGCGATTGCCGAAGCCATACTCAAGTCCCGTCCTAAACCTGTCCCCAAGGGCCCGACAGGCCCGTATATCGAAGCCCAGTGGTAACTTTTTCAGAAGCATAGACCCGGTTGAGAGAAAACAAGGTTGTATTTTGAAAAAGGAGGTAACGTAAATGAGGGCAATACAATTCACGAAGCAGTTTATGCTGGTGGTATTGTTTTTTGCTGCTGCCGGTTGCCGGAGTGCAGGTGACAACACCAAATGGGTACCTCTTTTCGACGGCAGGAGCCTTGATGGATGGCATACGCTTCCCGGTGGAAAATGGGAGGTGCAGGACGGTGTTATTGTTGGCACAAGTTCCAGGGCCGAGAAACGTCACGGCCTGCTGGTCAGCGACAAGCAGTACGGTGACTTCACGGTGCGCCTCAAGTTCAAGGTAGTGCAGGGCAATAGCGGCTTCTATTTCCGCTGCGACGAAGTTAAAAGCGATGTCGGCGTCCACGGCTTCCAGGCCGAGATTGATGCGAACAACGATATTGGGGGACTCTATGAGACCGGCGGCAGGGCCTGGGTGGTCAAACCCAGTCCGGAAGAGGTGAAAAAATACTTTAAGCCGCAGCAGTGGAATCAGATGACGGTCTCCGCCCACGGCCGACGTATCGTGGTGCATGTCAATGGGCATAAAACAGCGGAGCTAAAGAATGACCCAGGCCGACTGCAAGGATTCCTGGCACTTCAACTACACGGCAGCAAGGATATGAACGTGATGTTCAAGGATATTGAAATCCTGGTGCCGAAGAAGGAACTCGGAGCCAAAAAGCGGGCATACGGCGATGAAGAAATGCCGCTGGTTTTCCAAACAGACTTTGAAGACGGCAAGGTTGACGCCTGGCAGGCTGCCGATGATAACGCGTGGCGAATCGAAGATGGGCGCGGCGGCAAGGTGCTGGCTCTGTCTGGCAAGAGCGATTACAAGCCGCAAGTGCGGTCGCCTTTGAACATCAATGTTGTCCGGGACATAAGCGTGGGTAGTTTTGTGCTGGAATTAAAAATGCTCTCAACGACGAAAGATTACGCTCATCGGGATTTGTGTTTGTTTTTCGGACATCAGGACCCATCGCATTTCTATTATGTGCATATCGCTAACAAATCCGACGCTCACTCAAACTCGATATTCATTGTTGACGGCAAGCCGCGTGTGTCGATTGCGAAAACTCGAACTGAGGGGACAAAGTGGGATGATAATTGGCACACAGTCCGGCTGGTACGCGATGTGGAGAAAGGCACAATCGAGGTATTCCTCGATGATATGGCCAATCCAATAATGACGGCGGTCGATACGCGCTTTTTGTGGGGCAGAATCGGCGTGGGCTCATTCGACGATACCGGCCGATTCGACGACATCCGCCTGTGGGGCATTAGGAAATGATTATCGATGAATGATAAATAGAGGAAGGTGGATTGCCGCTTATGCGGGAATGACAAAAAATATCAGGGAATACATCAAGACCTACAAGTCCTTGTTAAACAATAACTTGTAGTCTTTTTTTTGCGCTCAAAACCACATTTTCAGTAAAGATAACATCACCCCCTTTCCATGGAAAGAGAAAATTTTTTTCAGAAAATTTATTTTTTGGGGTTGACAATTCAATGATAATCGTTGATAATTACACGAAATTAGATGCAGTTCTACTTAGGAAAGGAGTAATATCATGAAGGATTTTATTGAAAGAAACCGAAAACTGCTGAAGTTTTACTGTGTCGCGGCTCGAATCATCGGCTGGGCACTGATGTTGACAATTCCGGCAATGATCGCCGTGGCACTGCTCTGGAGCCAACTCGGCGGAGATCAATGGCCTTGGCCCGCCCCTGAAATCTTTCCGTGGCGTCTCCCCTACCCTATGCTCGGACTCGTGGTGTTGGGTATCGGGCAGTTCATACGGCATTTGTTTGAAACCGAAAGCAAACCGGGCTGGATACTTCGCCATGCCGAAAAGGTACTGTACCTGTATGCAGCGGTTAATATCCTTTTCGCCGGTCTTGCAGTCAGAACAACGTATATGCTCTGGCGCGAATTTCCGATGAAGGTGGCCATATCCAACGGATTCCTGAACCTGGTTTGGCCCCTTGCGCAGGCGCTGCTGTTGATCGGCTTGGCGCATATCGTGCGACGGATCATGCCTGTAATTGAAGAATCAAAAACGCTGGTCTAAGAAAGGAGAAACAGGATATGTCAAATAATGCTATTGAAAAAAACAAACGGTACCTGCGTTTCTGTTCCTATGTCGCACAATTTTCGGGATTACTTCTTCTTTTATTAGGTTTCATTTCGTTGGTTCTAACGTTATGGAATTTCTATCCGACAGACCGGCTCCCGAAGCATGACGTCGCCGCATTTGTTTATAAGTTTATTTCACCATTTATTTTAAGATTGATATTCCCCGGACTATTTTTGCTCGGGATTAACCAGTTAATAAAATGTCTTATCGATATCAATTTTAAACCAAACTGGATTCTCAAATTTTCAGATAAGATCATATATTTATATGTTGTTCTTCTTATTATTAACTTTATCTTTTTTTTAATATATCCAACGGGAGCAATTATTGCGAGTCCGCATCATTACTTGACAACATGGATACCTTCAGCAATATTTACCTCCGTGAAAGTATTGCTCTGGATTGGTATGGCGCAGGTTTTGCGAAGAATTGTTCCAATTATTGAAGAATCAAAAACGTTGGTCTAAAGGAGGCAGACAAATGATAAACATTCGACTGGATTATGTGCTTTTGGATCAGCGGATGAAATTAAAGGACCTGGCCGAGGCAACAGGGTTAGCGGTCAATAACCTTTCGATTCTCAAGACCAACAAGGCGCGAGCAATTCGCTTTTCCACTTTGAATCGCTTATGCAAAGTATTAAACTGCACGCCTGGGGATTTGCTTGAATATATTCCAGATGCTGAGGAGAATTAGCAGAACGCAATTCGGCCTTTTTTTCTTTTTTTTGACCGGATTCACATTGACAAAACCTGTATGTTTATGCTATAATTATCGTTGAGGCAAAAGATATGAAGTATTATACCTTTGAGATAGTAATCGAGAAAGAAGATGACGGGCAGGGCTACTATGCCTACAGCCCTACTCTGCCGGGCTGTTTTTCCAATGGGCCAACTATCGAAGATTGCCGTAAAAATATTCGAGAGGCAATTGAGCTTCATATAGAGTCGCTTGCAAAACGTTCTCAAGAAATACCTCAGGCAGAGAAGTTAGTGCATGTAGAAGAAATCTGTATCGGTCTGCCCTGATGAGCCCCAAAATTCCAATCGTTACCGCTAAAGAACTCATACGGGCCTTGAAACGTGCTGGTTTTTCTAAAGACCGTCAGAAAGACAGCCATCTTACGCTTATAAACCCTAAAACCGACAAAACTGTTACCATTCCTGTCCATACCGGAGTTGACATTGGCAAAGGTTTGCTCAAAAAGATTATCGCCGAAGCTGGCCTGACAACTGAAGAGTTCATAAATCTTCTTTAGCAACTTCCTGCAGCTTGCCTGCTACTGGCTCGCCCCTCAATCCGAATACAATCAGCACTCGCGGCCTTTTTTCTTTTCCTTCGCTGGCCTCTGTGCTAAAATGCCTTCATTGGAAGTTCAAGCGTTCTCAAGGATGGCATATGGGCCGATCGAATATGCAAACCTATCAAAACGAAGTAAAAGCTGCTCACGAGTATAAGGTTATGGATGCCAATGGCAAGCCGAGTGTAGCCGGTAAAAGATTTCACTTCATCGGGGCAGGCGGTATCGGGATGAGCGGGCTGGCGAAACTGTTGGTTAAACACAAGGCCATTGTTGCCGGCTCAGACCAAACCGCAACCGGCGTAATAGATAAGCTCCGCCAATCGGGGGCTGATATAAAAATCGGTCATAGGGCTGATAACCTCAATCCGGAAACGGATGCGGTCGTTATCTCGGCGGCCATAAAAGAAAGCAATCCCGAATTGAAACTGGCACGCAAGAGAGGATGCAGAATTTACAAATACGCCCAGATGCTTGGGGAGCTGATGAACTGCTACGACGGCATTGCAATAAGCGGCACCCACGGCAAGAGCACGACGAGCGGATGGCTTATCTATCTGCTAAAACAGGCGGGTCTCGACCCAAGCTTTATTATCGGAGCCGATATTACTCAACTGGGCAGTTCTTCAGGTGTGGGGGACGGCAGGTTTTTTGTGGCTGAGGCGTGCGAATACGACAGGAGCTTTTTGAACCTGAAGCCCAAAATCGCCGCCATACTCAATATCGAGCAGGACCATCTGGACTACTATAAGAACGAGAAAGAGATAGTCGATGCCTTCGGCGAGTTTGCCCTCGGCACAAAACCGGACGGTGTGCTGATTGCCAATGGCACAGATTCAAATGTTTCAAAAATAATTATGGATTCCCGCTTGCGCGGGAATGACAGAAGAGGCGGGAATGACAAACAGGTGCGCTTTGAGACTTTCGGACTTGGCAAGGATTGCAACTTTCGCGCTCAAAATCTTCGGCCAACTGACGGATTGTATGCCTTTGATGTTTATCATAACGGCAAATTGCTGGGGACGACAAAAATCACTTTGCCGGGCAAGCATAATATCCTGAATGCTCTGGCAGTGGTAGCTGTGGCGATAAATGCAGGAGTGGACGCTGGCCAGGTGATTGAACTGCTGCCTGCGTTTACCGGCATTGACCGTCGGCTGATGCTGAAAGGGAGGTTCGGCGAAATAGCAGTCCTGGATGATTACGCCCACCACCCGACCGAAATCAGGGCGTCGCTGAAGGCAATACGAGAAAGGTATCACCCAAAACGACTCTGGTGTATCTTTCAGCCCCATCAGTACAGCAGGACAAGATTTTTGCTTGATGATTTCGCCGAAAGCTTTAAGCTTGCCGATATAACAATAGTGCCTGAGATTTATTTCGTCCGGGACTCGCAGTCAGCGAAAAAAGAGATTAACTCGCAGATACTCGTTGAAAGAATGCGAGCGAATGGGACGGAAGCGATATTTATCGATGGCTTTAGCCGAATTTGCGACTATCTGAAAAGAGGAGTAAGACCCTGCGATGTGGTAGTTACTATGGGTGCAGGGGATATTTGGAAGGTGGCAGATGAATACATTCAGTGGCTTAGAGAAAATAGTTGAAAGCGATTATCCCCTGGCCAAGCACACCTGGTACGGTCTGGGTGGGCCGGCTGACTATTTTATCAGGCCGAAGACTATCGAACAGCTAAAAGAAGTTGTCCAGCGGTGCAATGAAAATAATATCCGGATTTATGTGATGGGCTTCGGCTCAAACTTGCTAATCAATGACGATGGCCTGCGGGCGGCCGTGATAAAGTTAGAAGGTGAGCAGTTCGCACAGACGCAGTTTGACGGCGAGCAAATCATCGCCTGGGCCGGCGCGGAACTGAACGAGCTGGTTTTGAGCTGTGTACAAAAGGGTCTTTCAGGCATCGAAGCCCTGACGGGCATACCCGGCTCGGCTGGTGGGGCCGTAAGAATGAACGCAGGCGGCAACTTCGGGGACATCGGCGCCGCAGTGGAGACTGTCACGCTGATGGATAGTCACGGCAGCGTCTTTGAAAAGAGCAAGCCGGAGTTGATGTTCGACTACCGCCGCACGAACATTACCGCCAAATTTATTCTAAACGCCACGCTGAAACTCAATAGTGCCGACCCCGAGCAAATAATGCGGACGGTAAAAGAAATCTGGATTTATAAAAAGAATAATCAGCCGTTAAATACAAAAAATTCCGGCTGCATATTCAAAAACCCAAGGGGTGTATCGGCCGGGGCCTTGCTTGATAGAGCCGGCCTAAAAGGTCTGCAAATCGGCGGAGCCGTGGTCAGTGAAAAGCATGCAAATTTCATAATCGCGCAAAAAGGATGTAAGAGCCGGGACGTAATGCGACTGATAGATGCAGTAAAACAAAGAGTCAAAGAGAATTTCGGCATCGAACTGGAGCTCGAAATCGAAATCTGGGACTGAGGGAATTGACGATTTCCGATTTCCGATTGACGATTAGAATTCAGGAATCAAAAATTGGAAATAGAAAACAGCAAATTAAATATAGCCGTTCTTACGGGGGGTATTGGCGAGGAGCGTGACATCAGTATACGAAGCGGCAGATGCGTTGAGCAGGCGTTAAAAGAAGCCGGCTTGAACGTTGTAGCTGCCGACATTCAGCCGGACAATATGGATATACTGGAAGACGGTGACATTGACGTCTTCTTTATTGCGCTGCACGGGGAATTCGGCGAAGACGGCCAACTCCAGCAGATACTCGAAGACAAATCGCTTGTTTATACCGGCAGTGGGCCGAAGGCAAGCAGATTAGCTTTTGACAAATTAGCCGGCAAAAAGTGCTTTGTCAAAGCAGGTATTACAACGCCAAAGGCAATTAAGTTTGATGTCCGGACAGAACCGGAAGAGCTTGAGAAACAACTTCTGCAGCTAAGTGGGAAGTTCGTGGTCAAGCCTGTCAGGCAGGGAAGCGCTATCGGTGTTACCATTGTCGATGGGCCGGAGTCAGCGGCAGCCGCTGCACGGGAGTGTTCAAGCAAGTTTGGTGATTGTATGATTGAAGAATTCGTCCCGGGCAGGGAAATAACCGTTGGCATACTGGAAAATCGGGCACTGCCGATAATTGAGATTAGAAGTAAGACCGGCTTCTACGACTATCGCGCAAAATACATCGACGGGCGAACAGAGTTTCTTTTCGAGACAATTGATGACCCGGCGCTGACAGGAAAAATCGAGCGAGCGGCCATAGATTGTTTCAATGCGCTTGGCTGCCGGCACTTTGCGAGAGTTGATTTAATCCTGAACGATAACGGGATACCATACGCATTGGAAGTTAATAATATCCCCGGCTTTACAACCCGGTCAGATTTACCTAAAGCGGCAGCAAAAGCAGGCATTTCAATGAGTGATTTGTGCGTAAGAATCATCCAAATGGCGCTGGAAAGCGAAAAACTAAGTACCATTACTTAAGTACAAACGACTAAAATCTGTGGCCAGAAGAAAACGAAGAAAAAGCAGAACGAAGAGAATATCATTTAAGGCCCGCAGCTCGAAAAAAAAGAAAAAGCGTAAGATAGCTTACAGGCCGAGTCTAATGGGTGTTTTGAAAGTGGCAGCAGTAGTTTGTGTTGTCGCTGCCATTGTAACCGGCTTTGTGTTCCTCAAGCGGGCCGTCCCTGTCCCGCAGAAAGCGCTCACGCCGAAACTGGTAGACCCGCCCGCCTGGGTCAATGAGCAACTCGAAGAAAAAATTTATGCGGCAGCCGGCACCGATGGCGAGGACCTGAAACCTGACGAAGATGCTGCTCGGTCGGTGCAACAAAATATCGAGAGATTAATTGCCTGGCTGGACGAAATAACGGTACGCGTTACCCACGACCAACTGCTCATCGAGGCCCGATGGAGAAAGCCTGTTGCACTGGTTAAACGGGGCCTGCAAAAATTTTACGTGGATGCGGACCTGGTCGTGCTCGATTACCTGCCGATGCCCGGCCTGCCGATAGTCGAGGTAAAAGGGCTTTCGATTGTACCGAAGCCGCCATCGCCGGGCGAGGTCTGGCAAAAAGATGATTTGGATGCAGCAGTAGCCGTGCTGGCTCTGCTCGAGCGCAGGGACAAACTTCTCACAGAGGACAGAGGACTGCTTTACGAAATCGACAGAATAGATGTGAGTAATTTCAACGGGCGAGAAAACCGTCGAGCTCCACATATTGTACTATATGCAAAAGACACCGAAATCAAGTGGGGAGCTGAGCTCGGCAAGGAGCGGCAATATGCGGAATCTACCGATGTGCAAAAAATTGCCAAGCTATATCAACACTACAAAGAATATGGTACGCTAAGTGGTGTCAGGTACATCAACCTATGTGACCCGCAGGACGACCTCGCCCTGCCGATTGATAAGTATTAGCTGCGGTATTGCTCAATGCGTTTGGCAAGTCGATATAACGGTACGGAATTTTAAGATTTGTGCAGACTGATTTGAATTTGCTCAGGACTGATTCGCTCAATCCGCTTTGAAAATCCGCATCGCCTTTGCAGCAGAAGATTCTACAGCCGGCAAAACGATGTTCGTAAATTGTACATTTGCCGTCAGTGTTATAGGGGCATTTGCCGGTTGGCATTGGCTTTATGTTTTCGGCGCCTAATTTTGCAGCCAGGCATATCAATTCCGGCGTGGTCACAAACAAACGGTGGTCGAATCGAGCGAAATCACAACATCTGCCGCAGGCCTTGCATACTCCAGCCAAATCGCCGGATTCGTGTATTTGCAAATCCAGCCAGTTGTAAATTTCAGCTACTCGTTCTGTGAGCTGATTGTTTGCCTTGCCTTCTGCCACCATTGTTTGGTTTTTCTGATTTTTTCTATTTCCTCGAAGCTGTAATGCCTTCCCCGATTTACGCCGGGGCATTTTTGAGCTGCTTTGTTCCAGGTATTGGTGCTCGCTAAATTTTCAGACCAGAACGGCCAAATTCTACACTGGGTCGGCCGAACAGGATAAACGATGCATCGTTTTTGGTCGTCGATTCTTTGCAGGAATATGCAGTCTTTGGTACCGGCCTGTTCGATAATCGTTGTGCGCAGCCCGATTCGCTTGAGATATTTTTGGCGCAGCTGTCCAGGTTCAATCTTGAGGAAATCGGCGATGAGCTTGACCTCCGGCGAAGTCACCCAGATATAGCCCTCAGCCGGCCCGGAGCAGCATCGCCCGCACCGCATACACTCAAAATGCAGACCATCAACATACCACGGCGCTTTATTCTTTGTTTCAGACACAGGTTAACACTGCTTTGTTATTTGCGTAGCCACTGGGCGATTGCATCCACAAACTCTTTTCCGCTCTGAAGCATTTGTCTGGCTTCCTCTTCTGATATAACGAAGGTGTACTCGTAGTCGCCGACCTGTCTCTTCTCGAATGCTCTGTTAAGCTCTCTGCCCATTTCTTTCGGAAAGATACCGGTCTTAACAAAATGCTCTCCAAAGGCAGAAATGACGCCTTTATGAGATGAAAATGAGAGGTTCTTTGTGAGCAGCGCCGCCTGAGCCGAGTAGAACATAGCGTAGTATGTTCGTGATACCGACGACTCATAGTCCTTATCCTTCAGGAGTATTTCAGCACTTTTAAGATACCGCTTTGCTCTTTCAATAAGGGCCGTTGTTTCTTTCATGCGGGCACTCCCTCTCTGCGCACATTCAGCAGCAATGGGCTATTGAGTGTAGTGTAATTTTTTTCCGAGACAGGATAGACCGCTAATAGCACGCCGTACTCTAAGTTTATTCTCGTGACTATATCTATGAGCCGGTCTATTTCCTTGCCCACAACAACATCGCCGTCGAGTACAATCGCTAAGTCAATGTCTGAATCCTGTGTTGCTTTTCCTCTTGCGTATGAACCGTAGAGAATGATATTTTTCAGTCTTTTGCCGTATAATTTTTTCAGCTCTTCCTTGAACTCTTTAAGTATCTGTTCTATTTCCATAATGTGTCCCTGAAGTTTCTATTTCTTCTTGAATTATATAACAATAGACTCGGTATATCAACCGCCAGACTTGCGCACACTCAAAATGCAGACCGCCAACATACCAATGCGTTTTGTTTTTAACCACAGATTTCACTGATTAGCACGGATTAAAAAAATTAGAAAATTTTATAGCCACAGAGGTCACAGAGAATACAACTTGTATTTCTAATTTTTAAACCACCGATTTACACCGATTAACACTTATTGTCATTTCCTCTTTTTTATGTCATTCCCGCGCACGCAGGAATCCATTTTGCTCGTCATTGCGAGCAAAGTCCTGAGCTTGCCGAAGGGCGCAGCGAAAAAATCTCAAGAACGTTTAGCCACCGGTTTTAATGAGAGTTATCTTTTGGCAAAAGCTCGTCGCAAGATTATTATAATAAATAATACGACAGGTGGTATGGCTATCCAGAACCATATGTATTTTTGGAAAATGTTCTTGTTTGTTACGGCAGGACTTGTAGGACTCGAAGGAGGCTTTACTTCCGTGTCCAACTTTTTGAGCATGTTCTTCATAGCAGATGCTCGTTCATCAGGCAGCCAACCTTTCTCACTGGTAATCTTCAGGGGCCATTGTTCTGTCCACGATTCTAAAAATGCTTTATGCTCAAGCATTTCACGCCACTTGTTCAATAACGCTTCTTGTTCGGCGGGAGGCATTTTGCCCTCCTTGGCTAGCTCTTCGGCTAGGAAGGTTGTATCATACTCGTCAATCAGCTCTGAGTAAGTCCCTTTGGATATGTACTTTCCAGTGGGAAGGATGCCGGTTTGTAGAGCACCCATTCCCTCCAGGTTCTTGGTCACAGTCAGTTCCAGTTCCAACTTGTCCCCGGGTGCGGTCAGGTACCTGCAGGTAGATATAAATCCAAAGTAAATTTCCCCTCTCATTAGTCCCTCTGAAATGGGCATTGCTTCCCAGCCATCGGAGAACTTTCCCTTTTCAAAGATAACAATTTCGTTCGACTGTCCATTTCGAAAGATGCGTAGAAGCAGTTTTCCTGAAAGAAAGTCTTCGCGGCTCATAAACGTCCAATGGAACCTCGGCTGCTGAAGAGGTAACTTTAGGGAGATTGCCCGCTCGCGTGGCTCCCGCACTTTAGTCGGCATAGTTTCAGGCATTTTGGTCATTTTTAGCGCAAGGACAGGTATTTCTAGCGCGAACATAACTGCTAACGCCAGTAAGTACATCTTGTAAGGCGCCTTCACAGAACTATCAGTAATAAGTTTCATTGGTTCAGATACCCTCTTCTAAACATGCTTCTTAAATGTTGAATGTTTTCACTTATTCTACCACTTCAGGACTGCACCGGTGTCGGCGCTTGTGGCCATTGATGCGTATTTTGCCAGGTAGCCTTTTGTTATCCGTGGCTTTGGCGGTTTCCAGGTTTTCTTGCGCTCTGCCAATTCCTTGTCAGAGAGCTTTACGCTTATAGCATTGTTCGGGATGTCGATTTCGATTATGTCACCATTCCTTAACAATCCGATTGGCCCGCCTACGGCTGCTTCGGGGCTGATATGGCCGATGCAGGCCCCTCTCGTTCCACCGCTGAATCTGCCGTCGGTAATCAGCGCTGCGGATTCGCCGAGTCCGGCCCCCACAATATAGCTTGTCGGACTCAACATCTCCTGCATACCGGGTCCGCCCTTAGGCCCTTCGTAGCGAATCACCACTACATCGCCGGATTTTACCTTGCCGGCCAGAATACCGTCGCAGGCCTCTTCCTGGCTCTCGAAAATAATCGCCGGGCCGGTGTGGGTGAGCACATTCGCTGCCACACCGGCCGTCTTGACCACACAGCCGTTGGGAGCAAGATTGCCTTTGAGAATAGCCAGCCCGCCGCTCTTCGAGTATGCGTTATTGAGCGAGTGAATGACCTCCGGTTTTTTGATTTCGGCGTCAGCGATATTTTCGCCGAGCGTTTTGCCGGTTACAGTTAGACAATCGGTGTTTAAGAGGTTTGGAATCTTGCTGATTTCTTTTAGTATCGCGCTTATACCGCCTGCGGTATCAACGTCCTCTATATGAAACCTGCTCGAAGGCGCCACCTTGCAGATATTGGGACACTTGGCCGAAATCGCATTTATACGTTCAAGGTCGTACTTGATACCCGCTTCGCTGGCAACCGCCAATGTATGCAGGATGGTATTCGTTGAGCCGCCCATCGCCATATCCAGAACAAGGGCGTTGTCCAGCGATTTTTCATTTATTATATCTAACGGCTTAATGTCCTTTTCAACGAGTGACATAATCTGCCGGCCTGCTGCCTCGTAAAGCCTTTCTCTTTGGGGATTGACCGCGAGGATTGTTCCGTTGCCCGGCAGGGCCATTCCGATTGCCTCGCACAGACAATTCATCGAATTAGCAGTGAACATCCCCGAGCAGCTTCCCTGGCCCGGACAGCCCACGCGCTCAAGCTCTTTCAACTGTGCTTCGTCAATCCTGCCGGCGTTAAATTCGGCAATGCCTTCAAATATGCTGATAACGTCAACGGCTTTTCCGTCGCTGGTTTTACCGGCAGCCATTGGCCCGCCGGATACAAAAATTGTCGGGATATTTAATCTGACCGCCGCCATCAACATTCCCGGTGTGATTTTGTCGCAGTTGGGGATGCAAATCAGGCCGTCAAAACAATGCGCGCGTGCCATAGTCTCAACCGAGTCGGCGATGATTTCGCGCGAGGCCAGGGAGTATTTCATACCCGTATGGCCCATAGCAATTCCATCGCAAACCGCTATGGTGTTGAATTCAAACGCAGCGCCTCCTGCCGTACGAACGGCACTTTTGACAATCTGGCCGACTTTATT
>Ga0210003_1002617_pt1 | contig 15042 bp, 13 predicted proteins | sample LantaG_FD_182804 | JGI IMG/M metagenome (GOLD analysis project Ga0210003, IMG submission 182804) | Deep subsurface microbial communities from Baltic Sea to uncover new lineages of life (NeLLi) - Landsort_02402 metaG (SPAdes) (version 2) | ecosystem: Environmental > Aquatic > Marine > Oceanic >... | reverse complement strand
TATGGCGGTTCCTGTTTCCCCAAGGATGCAAGAGCGCTGTGCCATATTGCCGAAAACTTCGGTTATGAATTTAAAAGCTTAAAGGCAGTTGTTTTAGCTAACAACAGGCAGAGAGAGCTGATGGTAGAAAAAATAAAACGGCTGGTAGGTGAGTTAAGGGGAAAGCAAATTGGTATCTTAGGACTTGCCTTTAAGCAAAATACAGATGATATTCGAGAATCTGCTTCTATTGATATCATTAAAATATTGCTTAAAGAAGGTGCGAAGATTAAATGCTTTGACCCGCTGGCCATGAAAAATACAAAAAAGGTTCTACCTGATTTAACTTATTGTCAGGATGAATACGAAACTGCCCAAGAGTGTGATGCCCTGGTCATTGCTACCGAATGGAATCAATTCCGTAATCTGGATTTAAATAAAATAAAAAAACTTTTGAAAACTCCTATCTTTATTGACCTTAGAAATTTGTATGAACCATCCCAGTTAAAAGATTTAGATTTTGTTTACGAAGGGGTAGGAAGGAAATAATAATTGAAATATAATAATATTATCGATAGAAGCATTAATTAATAAATTGATAAAACTGTAAATTGAACGTAAATAACCAAATAATTGATGAATTACAAATTATTATTGATTTATAATTATTATAAGTTATTTTAAAAGGAGTTATAAAATGTCAAAAATCTTGGTAACTGGTGCAGGGGGATTTATAGGCTCGCACCTAACTGAATACTTAGTAGAACAGGGGCATAAAGTAAAGGCATTTGTCCATTATAATTCACGTAATTTTTGGGGATGGCTGGAGAAATCAAAATATATTGATGATATAGAAATATATTCAGGTGATATTAGGGATTATGATTCTGTCTACCAAAGCATGAAAGGAATTGATTATGTATTTCATCTTGCCGCCCTTATAGGCATTCCTTATTCCTATTATTCACCTTTAGCCTATATAAAGACAAATATTGAAGGAACTTATAATATTTTACAAGCTGCCCGTGAACTTGAAACAAAAAGAATAATTCACACTTCCACCAGTGAAGTATACGGAACAGCCCAACACATTCCTATAAACGAGAACCATCCCATTAATCCCCAATCTCCTTATGCAGCTACAAAAGCAAGTGCTGATAATTTAGCTAAAACTTTTTATTTATCTTTTAGTTTACCAGTTACTATTGTGCGACCTTTTAATACCTTTGGTCCAAGACAATCAGCGCGAGCCGTCATTCCTACTATTATTTCCCAAGCTTTAAATAGTAATAAAGATATAAAATTAGGTAATTTGAAATCAAGCAGAGATTTTAATTATGTTTTAAATACGGTAGAGGGGATATATAAATTAGGCCTACATCCAAATACTTTAGGTGAAGTTGTCAATATAGGCACCGCTAAAGATATTTCTATTCTTAATCTGGCTAATCTTATAAGTAAATTGACTAAAGTTGATTTAAAAGTTAGAGTAGATAGTAAACGTATTAGACCTGAAAAAAGTGAAGTGAAAAGATTAGTGTGTGATTATTCTAAGGCACACAATCTCACCGGATGGAAGCCACACTATTCCTTAGAGGAAGGTTTAGAGAAAACCATAGATTGGTTTAGAGAAAATTTAAATATATATAAAGATAGGATGTACAATGTCTAAAATATTTCTCGATGATCCCAATTTAGGTGATTTAGAAAAAAAATATCTCACCAAAGCAATCGATACTAATTTTGTTTCTGTTGTAGGTCCCTTTGTCCCTGAATTTGAAGAAAAGTTTGCTCACTACATAGGGGCAGAAAGAGCTGTCTCAACCCAAAGTGGAACTGCTGCCCTTCATATAGCACTTTATGAGTTAGGAATTGGAGAAGGGGATGAGGTAATTGTACCTTCCCTTACTTTTATTGCTACTATAAATCCTGTTTTATTTGTTGGAGCTAAACCGGTAATTGTAGATGTAGACCCTATTACCTGGAATATTGATCCAAAGGAAATTGAAAAAGCTATTACTAAAAAAACCAAAGCAATAATCCCTGTACATTTATATGGAAGTGTCTGCAATATCGATGAGATAATAGAAATTGCCCGAGAAAATAAATTATTGGTAATCGAAGATGCCACTGAAAGCTTAGGGGCGACTTATAAAGGAAGACAGACTGGTACCTTTGGGGATTTTGGCTGTTTTAGTTTTAATGGCAATAAATTAATTACCACCGGTGGCGGTGGTATGATAATAAGTAATAATCAAAAAAAAGCTGAACATATTAAATTTTTGGTAAACCAAGCACGAGACGCCTCTAAAGGTTATTATCATCCTGAGATGGGATTTAATTACAGGATGACTAATATTGAAGCATCTTTAGGTTTGGCACAATTAGAAAGGATTGATAAATTTTTAAAGAAGAAAAGAAAATTTAGAAAAATATATCAAGAAGTTTTTAATGATTTAACTTATATTAAATTTCAAGAAGAATCAGATAATGCCTCTGGCAGCTGGTGGCTTACCTGTATCAAGATTAATAAAAATAATATAGATATAGATAATTTGATATTAAAATTAAAAGAAAAAGGAATTCCTACCAGGAGGATTTTTATGCCGGCAAGTGAAATGCCCTATTTAAAGAAATTTTCAAAACCCTTTCCGAATGCTTATGAGATTTATAATCATGGTATATGCCTGCCCAGCTCGACTTTGAATGAGGAAGAGGATTTAAGAAAGACAGCTTTGGGAATTAAGGAGACCTTAAATGGTTAAAAAGAAGATTATTTTAATTGGTGGCGGAGGACATTGTAAAGTAGTTATATCAATAATAGAAAAATTAGATAACTTTGAAATTGCAGGTATTGTCGATAATTATAAAGCAAAGACATTGATAAGCGGGATTAAGATAGTAGGTACAGATGATGATTTAAGAGATATTTACAAAAGCGGTATACACGATGCACTAATTACTGTGGGCAGTACTAAAGTTAATACAAAAAGATATAGATTATTTAATATGGCAAGAGAAATTGGTTACAAATTTCCTGTAGTCATTTCATCCGAAGCAATTGTTGATAAGAGCGTTAAGATAGATGAGGGAACTGTTATTATGCCAGGGAGTATAATTAACATTGATTCATCTATCGGTAAGAATTGTATTATAAATACTGGTGCAATAATAGAACATGATTGCAAAATTGGAAACCACTGCCATATTGCTCCTGGAGCGCATATTTCTGGGGCTGTAAATATAGGTGAATTAAGTTTTATCGGTATAGGTGCTACAATAATTCAAGGAATTAAAATAGGCAAAAATATAACTATCGGTGCAGGAAGCGTGGTAATAAAAGATATCCCTGATAATGTAATTGCTTTAGGAAATCCAGCGAAAATAATAAAAAGTAAAAAATAGAATTGAATTTAAAAACAATAAATAAAGGATAAAAAAATGAAAATTTTAGTAATCTCTCCTCATCCTGATGATGAAACTTTAGGATGTGGAGGTACAATTTTAAAACATAAAGATATAGGTGATAAAATTTATTGGTTAATCATTACTAATATTGATGTAAAAAATGGGTGGGATAAGGATATTGTTGAAAAACGTCAGAAAGAAATTGAAACCGTTACAGAAATGTATGGCTTCGAAAAAACTTTTAAATTAGATTATCCTGCTGCAAAATTAGATACAATACTAGTTCAAGAAATTATTGAATCTATATCAAAAGTTATTTTAGAAATTGAACCGGAAATTATATATTTACCTAACCGTTCAGATGTACATACAGACCATCAGATTACTTTTAAGACAGCTTATAGTTGTACTAAAAATTTTCGATATCCATTTATTAGAAAAATATTAATGTATGAAACATTATCTGAGACAGAGTTTACTCCATCCTTACCTGAGAATATATTTATCCCTAATGTTTTTGTGGATATAACAAAGCATTTTAAAAAGAAATTAGAAATATTTAAAACATATAAATCGGAGATGATGAAAAAAACATTTCCAAGAAGTTTGGAAGTTATAGAAGCTTTTGATAAATATAGAGGTAGTCAAATAGGTGAAAAATATTCAGAAGCATTTGTTTTATTGAAGGAGATCATCAAATGAAATCAAAAATGGCGCTTATTTGTGCCTTGGAAAATGGAAAAATCGCCCTTGAATATTTTTCTAATTTAGATAAAAAGGGAGTAATTGATTTAATAAAAGTTTATACTTATAAAGATGAGCTTATCCCTAATAAAAATATGTATATTCCCTTAGACAATATTGTTGATAATAATATTCTTACAAAAGTAGGAAAGATAAATGATTATAAAGACGAGATAAAAGGACTTAACCCAGATTTTATTTTTGTAATTGGATGGTCTCAATTAATTAATAAAGAAATAATAAATGCTTCAAAAAAGGGAACCATTGGTTTTCATACTTCTAAATTACCTAAAGATAGAGGAAGATCAACTGTGGCTTGGCAAATTTCAGAAGGCTATACTGAAACCGCGTTAACTATGTTTTATATTTCTGAAGGGATAGATAACGGAGATATTATAGCACAAGAAAATATAAAAATTGAGCAAGATGATTATGTGAAAGATATTTTATTTAAAATCAATCTATCCACTTATAATTTATTAAAAACATATTTTCCTTTATTAGTAAGCGGAAATGCTCCAAGAATAAAGCAAGACGAGACAAAATCCAGTTATAGGAGATTAAGGAATGATCAAAATAGCTTTATAAAATGGAATTCGAGCACAAAAGTAATTTATAATTTAGTAAGAGCCGTATCATTTCCTTATCCAAAAGCTTGGACATTGTATAAAAGGGAAATAATAAAGATAAATTATGCGAGTATAATAGATTTTGATCTTAAAGAATTTTATTTTTTTGAAAAACCAGGAACAATTACAGGAAATATAAAAGGACTTGGTTACTTAATTAAAACTAGAGATGGAGTTATAGCTATAAACGATTTAGAACCAAATAATATCAGTTTATTAATAGGAGATATCTTAGGAGAATAAATATATAGATAAATTTATTTACTATATAAGCAGGTAAGTAAAAATTAATAATCTTGCTTTTGAATAGTATAATCAGAGTAGAGGTTGAAATGAAAAATAAAAAAGATACACTTATTATCGGTGTTATTTTTCCAGCAATTGATAAATATTTATCAAATTATTGTAATTCTATACTCATTCAAGATACAAATGCTTTTGATATTTTAATATTAAACGATAAATACAATAAAAGTTTCCCATTGAAAAATAAAAGAATTAGCATTTTAAATATTGAAAATAATCTTACTCCTTCAGAAATTAGAATGTTGGGTATAAAATATGCATTAAACAATAGTTATAAGGATGTTTTATTTTCAGATGCAGATGATTATTTTTCAATGAATAGAATTTCTTTATCAAAGAATAGATTAAAGGATTATGATTTTGCTTATAATAATATAAAAATAATAAATGAAATAGGAGTGAATATTAATAATAAAGATTATTTTAACTTAAAGGTAAAAAAAGAATACAATTCTTATTTAGAATTAATTGATAAAAATATATTTGGATTTACTAATACAGCAGTGAAAACTGAAAAATTGGCCGAATTATACATTCCTAAAGAAATAATAGCTGTAGATTGGTGGATATTTTCTATACTATTATTAAATAAATGTAAGGGTGGGTTTATTAAAGAGGCGATCACTTATTATAGACAACATAATAACAATTTTATAGGTATAAGTAAAAAAATAAATAAGACTATATTGCAGAAAGGCATAAAGGTAAAGCAAATACATTATAAAAGTCTCTTGAGATATTGTGAAGATCGCAAAATGAAGGAAGCTACAAAAATATATTCCAAGAAATTAGAAGAGATTAATACATTAAATAAATATATACAAGATAATAGTTTTTGTAAGAGATACATTGAAGTGATAAATAAAAATCATAGTAAAATATTTAATGGTTGGTGGGGTGAAATTTTACCGATAAATGAATGGAGGAAGTATAATGAGCAAATTTTATAATGAAATAATTGCGAGAAAAGAACCATACATTATTGCAGAAATTGGAGCGAATCATAATGGAGATATTAAGTTAGCTAAAGAAATGATTGATAAAGCTAAAGAATATGGATGTGACGCAGTCAAATTTCAATCTTGGTCTAAGAATTCTCTATTTACAAAGGGTTTTTATAAAGAACAAAATCAATTTAAAGATAATAATTTTGGAACTCTTGAAGAGATGGTAAAAAAATTTTCACTTTCTAAAAAAGAACATATTATTTTAAAAGAATATTGCGATAATAAAAAAATAACTTTTTTTTCAACACCTTTTTCATTTGAAGAAGTGGATATGTTAAATGAATTAAAAGTTCCTTTTTTTAAAGTGGCTTCTATGGATTTAAATAATTTATCTTTTTTAAAATATATCGCTGAAAAGGGTAAGACAATTATATTATCTACAGGTATGGGAAGTTTAGCAGAAATAGAAGCTGCGCTTAATACTATTTACGAGACAGGGAATAAAGAAGTAATTTTACTTCATTGTATTGCTATTTATCCTCCAGATGATAAGATTATGAATTTGCGAAATATTGAAATGCTAAGTAAAACATTTAATATTCCGGTTGGATTTTCTGACCATACTATTGGAACTTCTATTCCTTTGGCAGCTATTACATTGGGTGCAAAAGTAATTGAAAAACATTTTACTTTGGATAAAACAATGCCTGGTTGGGACCATGCTGTATCAGCCAATCCTGAAGAAATGAAAGTAATTGTAGAAGAAGGGAAGAGAATAGTAACTGCTTTGGGGGAATATAGAAGAGTTGTTTCGGAACAAGAAAAGAAACAAAGAGGATCTTTTAGAAGAAGTGTTGTTACTAAGAGAAAGATAAAAAAAGGTGAGATTTTACAAGAATTAGATATAGATTTTAAAAGACCGGGAATAGGAATAAGACCGGATGAAGTTAAATATATTTTTGGAAGAAAAGCAAATAAAGATATTAAAGAAGATGAATTAATCAGATGGGAGGATTTATTGTAGTGTTAGCAATAATTCCAGCAAGGAGTAGCTCTAAGGGATTGCCTGGAAAAAATATAAGAAAAATGAATGGTAAACCTCTTATTTGGTATACGATAAATGCAGCCAAAAAATCTAAATTTATTAATAAAATAATTGTTTCAACTGATGATAATAAAATCGCAAAAATATCCAAAAGTTACGGAGTAGAAATACCTTTTATACGACCTAAAGAATTAGCAAGAGATGATTCTCTCGCCATCGATAATTATATTTATACAATTGATAGATTAAATAAAGAATTTAACTATAGTACTGGCGAATTTGCAGTATTACAACCAACTTCACCTCTTAGAGCATTATTAGATATAGATAATGCAATAAGAATATTTAAAGAAAAAAAAGCTGACTCAGTTATTTCTGTGTCAGAAGCTATCCATCCACCTATATGGGCAAAGAAAATTGATAGTAAAGGAATATTAATAAATTATTTTGATATTAAAATAGGCAATAAAAATCGTCAAGAAATAGAAAAAGCTTATATGCCTAATGGTGCAATTTTTGTTTTTAAATTTTCACTGCTTAAGGAAAAGTATTCTTATTATTCAGATAAAACATATCCTTATATAATGCCATTAGAAAGGTCAATAGATATTGATAGCAAATTGGATTTTGAATTTGTAGAATATCTAATGAAAAAAAATGCAAAAAATAAATTTTTATAAAATTCAAGAAGATATCCCAATAAGAAATGCTATAAAAAAATTAGATGAGGGTGGAATAGGTTTTATTGTTTGTATTAACCAAAATGATGAAGTTACTGGTATTTTGACTGATGGAGATTTTCGCAGAGCTATTTTAAAAGGAATAAATTTACAAAAACAAGTTTACAATATCATGAATAAAAATTTCTATTTTCTTGAATTTAATTATAAAGAGGAAGAAGCGAAGAAAGTATTTAAAGATACCGTTGCAAGCCGTATTCCGGTTTTAAAAGATAGAAAACTTATCGATATTATCATAAAGGAAAAATATTTTAAAATTAATGGTGAAGAAATAACTAAGAAATCTCAAATAAATCTTCCTGTTGTAATTATGGCAGGAGGGAAAGGGACTCGATTAGATCCATTTACTAAAATTCTTCCCAAGGCACTTATTCCAATTGATGATAAACCAATAATTGAATTAATAATGGATAAATTTGCAGCATTTGGAATAACTAATTTTTATATTTCTGTTAATCATAAATCAAAGATGATAAAAGCATTTTTTGAGGATTTTAACTCCAATTATAATATTTCTTTTATTGATGAGAATATACCTTTAGGTACTGCGGGGGGATTGAAATATCTTGAAAAGAAGATTGATACTCCATTTTTTGTATCTAATTGCGATATAATTATTCAATGTGATTATTTTGAAATATATAAATTTCATAAAAAAGGTAATTTTGATTTAACATTAGTTTCTTCTATTCAACATCATATTATTCCATATGGTGTGTGCAAACTTGAAAGTGATGGTTGTTTAAAAACTATAAGAGAAAAACCAGAATATAATTTTCTTGTTAATACGGGAATGTATATATTAAATCCTGATATCTTACAATTTATCCCTAAAAATAAATCATTTGACATGACTGATTTAATAAAACATTTGAAAGAAAATAAAAAGAAAATTGGCGTTTATCCTATATCTGAGAAATCGTGGATAGATGTAGGACAATGGGAAGAGTATAAGAAAGCGATTAAAATATTATGAAATTTGAAAGAAGATATGAATATAAAAAACAGGTTAGTTAAAAATACAGCCTTTAATTCTTTAAATATTTTTATTAGTATGGCAATTAGTTTTATTTTATTACCTATTATATTACGAACGATGGGAAATGAACTTTATGGAATATATATTTTAATAATTACTCTTTCTGGTTATTTCAATATAATGGAAACAGGTGTTGGAACTGCATCGGTAAAATTTGTATCTCAACATCTTATTAAAAATGAAAATAGAGAGATAAATGAAATATTAATAAATTCATTGGTATTTTATTTTTTAATAGGACTTATTACAGCTACTATTTTGATATTAATTTCCTTTTTTTTTGTAAGTTTTTTCAACATACCAGCAAGATATTTATTTCTAACAAAACAGATACTTATATTTGCAGGCATAGCTTTGTTAATAATTTGGCCTCTTAAATTATTTAGGAAGGTACTAGAGGGAAATCAAGATTATGCAGTTACTTCAGGAGCAACGATAGTATTTGAAATAATAAATTTTTTATTGATTATTGTATTTCTAAGAAAATGTGTCAATCCTTTTTTATTTTTTGTTTTCTTAAAATTTATTTCTCAAATATTTTTAAATTTATTTTTTTGTATGTATTCGTTTAGAAGGTTAGATTTCTTAAAAGTAGATTATTATTTAATTTCTAAAAAAGCATTTAGAAAAATATTTAAATTTAGTTCAATATTGTATTTATGTCAGATTATTGGTCTTCTGGTATATAATACAGATAAAATATTAATTAGTATATTTTTAAATATTTCATCAATAACTTTATATGAGATCTCTTATAAATTTCATCAATTAGTAAGAACGGTTAATAATTTAAGTAGCTCTGCTCTTTTACCTGTGATATCTTCATTAAATTCAAAAAATGACAATGATAAAATTAAAGAAATATTTTTTAGAAGCCAAAAGTATACAATAGTTTTAGTATTACCAATTGTAATAAGTATCATTATTTTTGCAAAACCTATTGTTCTCTATTGGCTTGGTCCAGATTATAATTCAGTTGTTTTTCCTATACAATTATTTGTTTCTTATTTTATTTTTAATTGTAGTTTAGCGTTGGTTGGACAAATATTAGTTGCTGTAGACAAAGTAAGGTATACGCTAAATTATAGAATCGGAATTGCAGTGAGTAATTTAATTTTAAGTGTTATTTTTATTATATTAACAAAAAATTTTATTGGTGTTATTTGGGGAACAGTTATATCTTATTGTATAGGATTTCCGATATACTTATCTATAGCGTTGAAATTGATAAAAGTTGATTTTTATGAATTTTTAAATAAAGTAATATTACCTACATACCTATATGCAATAATACCTTTAATTGTTGGTATTTTAATAATTCAAATTATTCCTCCTAAAAATTTAATATATACTTTAATTGATATGGGTGGAATAGTTTTTTTATACTTTAATTGTGTATTTTTTCTGGGATTAAAATCTCATGAAAGAAAAGATATTAAAGATATTGCATTAAAATTAATAGGAGTAAGTTAGATTACTATTGGTTATGTGTAAATTAAAATACTTAAGGTTTAATGAAAGATGCAAACACCGCTTAAAAGCAATACATGTAAATTATAAATATTTGTAGGTAGGATAGATAGAAATATGAAAAAAAACGAAAATAATATAGAAAATTATTTAATATGGGAATACCTAGAAACACCCAAAAAAATGAAATGGGAAAATTATCAAAGTAACTGGGAAAAAAGTTGGGGAGGAAGCAATAAATGGGAATATGGCTGTTGCGGAATATTTATTAATTTTATTGATAAAATTTATAATATTATACAGTCAAAATTGTTTGATAAATTATATTCTAAAAAAAAGTGTGGTAAACTTTTGTTTTTCGCCGGAACAAAGTATAAAAATATTTTAATTGAGACTAAAAAGCATTATTCTATAAGTTTACCTGTTTCTGGTGTAAAAGATAGATTGTTTTGTATCAAATATTTTATGAGCTATTTTTCCATAAATAAATACAGAAAATTAGTATATAAATATGTAAATGAAAAAAAAGTTAAGCATTTGTATAAATTAATAGATTTAATTGAGATAGATTTGGTGAATGTGAAACCAAAGTTTATAATATTAGGGAATGATTCTCTTCCGTTAGAAAGAGCCTTAATATTGGTAAGTAAAAAAATAGGAATACCAACAATGGTAATTCAGCATGGACACTATACTTCAAATTTGCCTTTAGGTGATGGGAAGATGGCTGATTATATTTTAGTATGGGGAAAACATTTTAAGGATTTATATATAGAAAGTGGTCTTAGGAAGCCAGATGATTTGTATATTTTGGGATATCCCGTGCAAATTGAGAAAAATAACGCAGTTTATAAGGAAAATAATAAACATACTGTGTGTTATTTAGGACAGAAATGGGAAAAGTATAGTAATGTTTTATTTGAAGAAAAAATATACACAATTAAAAAAGTTAATGATGTTTGTAGTAAATTAGGAATCGATTTTATTTATAGGCCACATCCAGGAGAGGATACTGATTTAATAAATAATAAAATATCACACATTAAGTTTACTCAAAAAGGTGAAAAATTAATAGATACGATTAAAAAAAATGAAATATTTATTTCATTTAATTCTACAGCCTTAGTAGAAGCTTTTATGCATTCTAAGATCTGTATACAGTTGCTTAGTATTTCATTAAGTGTAGCTAATTTTGAGAAATTAGGAATTTGCAATAAAACTTTTAAAGATATTAAAGAACTTGAAAATTATCTTAGAATATTAGCAAATAGTAATTCTGAAGAATTAAATAATTTTAGAAAAAAATTTAATAATGATTATATCGATATTACGCATGAACCATCTAAGCGTTTTTTAGAAATTTTGGAAGATATTAAAAATAAAACAAATAGCCAATTAGATTGAAGTTAAAATTTTTAACTTCAAATTATTGAAACAAAGATATAATTTTAGATGATCTATATTAGATAATTTTATACTTCATCGAAAACTAGGTTAAAATTTATTAAAATGGCTTTCACAGATAATAGATTATAAATCAAGATAATAAAAAAAGCGTATGCTATCTAATTAAGGAAAGAGATAGCATCAAATTATACTTTTACTTATTTAGAAATTTTAATAAATTATTTTAATTTTACTATAGGAGTTTAATATATTGGGAAAAATAGAAGTTTTTAAGGAACAAAAAAATAATAAAGTACAGTTATCAGAGTTTTGTTGTAATAAAAATTATGGTATTTATGAATTACCCAAAAAAGAAAAAAATAAGTATTCATTCGATTATTCTGATGGTATCGGAAAAGAAAATCATATTTTAAACTCTATAAAAAAAGCTGAAGATGTTACGGATGACTCGGAAGAGCTTATGAAAATGGCAAAAGATTGGCCATCTTATTATCATTTAGGTATAGGAAGATCAAATATCTTGAAAGCTCTTAATTTGCCTTATAATGTTAAAGTTTTAGAACTGGGTTCAGGATGTGGGGCTTTAACAAGATATTTAGGTGAAAATTTCGAGTCGGTTGATGGCATTGAAGGAAGCTCCCAACGTGCACAAATAGCACACGAAAGATGTAGAGATTTAAAAAATGTTAAAATATTTTGTTCAGATTTCAATAGAGTAAAATTTAACAATAATTATGATATTGTTACTTTAATAGGTGTTCTGGAATATTCTCCTAAATATTGTTTAAATCAATTAGATTCAACAGATGCTTGTTTAATGCTTTTAAGACAAGCGAAAACTGCCCTAAAAGAAAATGGTATTTTATTAATAGCAATAGAAAATAAAATTGGAATTAAATATTGGAGTGGATGTCCAGAAGATCATACGGGGAAAATATTTAGTAGTATTTATGGATATCCCGAAGGGAAGGGCGTAATAACTTTTTCTAAAAAAGAATTAAATTCTTTACTGAAAAAGGCAGGTTTTTTAAATAATTCTTTTTACTCTTGTTTCCCTGATTATAAATTTGCATCTACTATATTTAGTGATATTGAGGATAAAAAAGATTTTTATCTTCATAATTGGGTAGTAATTCCTTTTCGTCCATATAGTATTCCAAGAAGTTATACTTTTCATGAAGGTCTAGCAATTAAGACATTATCTAAATCAGGATTATTGAGAGAATTTGCAAATTCTTTTTTAGTTATAGCAAGTAAAAGTGGAAATACTATAGTTAATAAACCGGATTGGATTGCAAAAAGATTCTCCACACAAAGGCGAAAGGAATTTCAATGTATAACTACATTAAAGATAAATCCTAAAATTTATATAGAGAAAAAAAAGATAATTAATGATAAAGATTATATAATAAAAAATAATAGTTACAAAATAAAACAAAAAGTTATAAATTCTCCTTGGTATGATGGTGATTTATTAATATTTGATATATATAAAATGTCTATTTGTAAGGATTACAAAAAAAAATTATTGAAAATATTAAATTTGTATTACCAAGAACTATTTAACCGCTATTATATAGGGAGTAATGATGAGGAAGGTTATCCTCTTTTGAAGGGCGAGTCAATTGATTTTATTTTTAGAAATATAATAAAAACAAAGGATAAATTTTTATCTATAGATAATGAATGGTTTATAGAGAAATCTATTACTGCAGATTATGTTATTTATAGATCTATAATAACTGATATTATAGGATCACAATACCCTTGGATAGAGAAAAAAATAAAAAATATTGATAAATTTACAATTGAATTAATAAAATCGATTTTTCCAAAATATGGAAATAGAAGAAATAGTAAAAACAAATTAATTGAGGAATCTTTCCAGGATAGTGTAACAAATGGGTTAAATCAAATAAATTTATTACCAAATTATTATTTTTTAAGAAATAAAATAATAAGGGATGTAACTTTAAAAATAGGGAATAGAATATTGCCTAGAAGAATAAAAACCGTAATAAAAAAGATTATTTTAAAAAAACAGTAACAGAAGGTTATTTATATCAAAATTATAAATCTATATAAACTCATATTTTCTGTTATTTTAATTGTTTATAACAAAAATAATACCAATAACATAGTGAGATTTGATATGGGGAGTAGTTACTAAAGTTTTTATTCATCTATAATATTTAACTAAATAGAAAAAGTTATGCCAATGCTATTTTTTTAAAAGAATATTTTTCATTAATAAAAATAATAAGACAGACAACATATAAAATTTTTTTATTATGGAGGCAAGAAAAATGAAAGGTATAATTTTAGCCGGTGGGGCGGGGACCAGGCTTAATCCCTTAACCAAAGCAATAAGCAAACAATTAATACCAGTATATGATAAACCGATGATATATTATCCTTTGTCTACTCTGATGTTAGCCGGGATCAGGGATATTCTAATTATATCTACTCCTCATGATTTACCAAAATTTAAGGAACTTTTCGGAGATGGGCAAGAGATGGGATTAAATATCTCTTACAAAGAACAGCCCAAGCCGGAGGGAATTGCCCAGGCTTTTATAATTGGAGAAGAGTTTATCGGTGAGGATTCAGTATGTCTGATATTAGGGGATAATATATTCTATGGACATAGCTTATCGATGACTTTACAGAAGATGGCAGGGATAAAAGAGGGGGCTTATATCTTTGGTTACTGGGTCTCTGATCCACAAAGATACGGAATAGTGGAATTTAATGAAGATAATGAAGTTATAAGCATAGAAGAAAAACCAAAAGTTCCTAAATCCAATTACGCCGTTCCCGGACTTTATTTTTATGATAATAAGATTGTAAATATAGCGAAAAACCTAAAGCCTTCGGCTCGAGGGGAACTGGAGATAACTGATGTAAACTTAACCTATCTGAGGCGAGGGAATTTGAAGGTAGAACTTTTAGGCCGGGGTTATGCCTGGCTGGATACCGGTACCCCGGACAGTCTGCTTGATGCCTCCAATTACATTGCTACTATGGAGAGAAGACAGGGATTAAAGATTGGCTGTATAGAAGAGGTGGCTTTTAGGATGGGTTATATAGATACTAAACAATTCGAAAAGATAATTGACCAATCACCAGAGAATGAATATAAAAAATATTTAAAGATAATCTTAAAAGAACATAAAAATAGAGGTAGGGATGATGATGAATTTTAGAAAAGGGGAAATTAAAGGGGTAATAATTGAAAAATTAAATAAATTTTATGATGAGAGAGGATTTTTAGCAGAGACCTTTAGAATAGATAATTTGCCGGATAATTTGCAGCCGGCGATGAGCT
>Ga0210003_1002615_pt1 | contig 15051 bp, 9 predicted proteins | sample LantaG_FD_182804 | JGI IMG/M metagenome (GOLD analysis project Ga0210003, IMG submission 182804) | Deep subsurface microbial communities from Baltic Sea to uncover new lineages of life (NeLLi) - Landsort_02402 metaG (SPAdes) (version 2) | ecosystem: Environmental > Aquatic > Marine > Oceanic >... | reverse complement strand
TAGAAACTCGATGTTCGTGATACTCTCTTTCATCTGTTATTAACACAATAATACACCCTAAAAGTTGTATGTCTTCATATTTGGATCCTTCCAACATTTTCAAAAGTAATTTACCGTAAAAAGGAAGCTGGGTATTGTAGTGACCCAATGCGTTATTAGGTAAATCTTCAAATGGTGATTTCATTTTTTTGGTATAACGAGTAACCTCAAAGTTTTTTGGCTTATTTGATTTCCAATCTGTTATTAAAATACCAACCTTACCATTTGTTCCAATAACTAACCATACTTTATCTGGTTGGCCTGTATATTCTAATTCAGGATGTCCTAAAACAATCTCAGTATCAATCAACACACATCCTCTTTCTTTGAGTAATTCAATATATCTTTTACCAGCAATTATCATCGTATCACTTTTGATAATTTGTTCGGCATCACAATCAAATATTGGTTGACGAACCACTTTATCAATACCAAACTCTTTAAGAGTGTGTTCCTCTAAAAAGAAGTGACAACGAGACCCCAAGTTAGCTGATTTTCTTCCTAACTCCGCCCATTCATTGACTAATCTTTCAGCCTCATCAGGATCTCCACCAGCTTTATTAAATGCCGCCTGTTCAGTTGGGAACTCGTCGTAAAAAAGTTTCATGACTTTAGATACGGAAGGGAAATCACTTCTTAGATCACCTTTGTTGTCCAACATGGTGTATTTATGACTTTCCTCTTCAAATGTAAGTTGGAATTCTTTTTGTCTTTCAGAGATAATGTCTCTTATTTCTTGTGCAATTTTTTTTAAATCCATTATTTTATTATATGATAATATTCATCTTTTATTTCACCTCTCAGATCTGCAATATCAGAATCGTCAGGTAGTTTTATTAGTTTAATTCTTCCCCATAATTCACCACCATTTAACTCGTGATAAAGTTTAACCGCATTTTGCCAAGCATCGGCATCTAAACATATTGTTATATTACCCTTAGCCTTCATATATATTGTCTCAAATAAAAGTTCGGACATATGTTTGCCTAACATGGGTATTGCATTATCTAAAAACAATCCATCAAAGGCACCCTCAACCAAATAAATGTCTTTGTTCCAATCTATAAGATTTTCCCAAAATATAATTTTATCTTTTTCCGCCTCAGGGTTCTTATATTTTGCCCTTGACATAGGATCCCAACTTCTCGCAATATAATAGTTCAATTCACCATTACTACCATAAGATGGTATTATGATTCGTCCTGCATGGTCTCCCTTATCACAAAACCCAATTTGATATTTTTCAATCGTATAATCGGAAATTCCCCGATTATATAGGTAATTTATTGCTTGTCTTCTAATTGGATATACCTTACTTGAATCTTTGAATAGGGTAAATCCATCAGGAAGTTTAAGTGTTTTTTTCTTTCTTTCTCTTTTTACTACAGTTTCAGGTTTAAAAACCTGATATAATTTCTTTTGTTTTTTATTCCCGTATTTATCAAATATTCTACCCAAAGGTCCGTGTGTGTTTTCACTATCACCGCAGGACCAGCATTTATAAACATTATCTATGTAGTTAACCTCCAAATTGTGTTTATTTCTATCATCATCACAGACCGGACAATTAAAAGAAATTTGCCCTCGATTTGGGTAATGAAGTCCGTGATCACCAAGAACTTCCTCCAATAACTCAACTAATGCTTCGTTTTCTTCCATTCCTTATAATATAATCATAAACTTTCAATACATCAACTACACAAACTTTTCTGTTCTTTTATATTTATTGTTGATATGCCAACACAAATAACAATAAACACATTAGCAGGATTGTCACCTTTTGATATATACACATGCGACACAGGGTACACAACTTGTGTTTATGTTTCAACAATAACATCAGGTCAAATTCCATATATTTTTATATTACCATTTATTCAAGAGGGCATGAACCCTATAGGTTTAAGGGTTGTGGATAGCGCTAATTGCATAATCGAAGAAAATTTAACTTTATAAAATGGCGTGTACTAGTATTGGTTTTTGGACATATGATCCTGTAAGTTCATCAGGTTTATGTAGCCGTCCTTTAACTATAGAACTTTTTTCGGACACTGGTGTATATACCGTAGGGACAATTGTTTCTTCAGGTTGTCCAACATCAGATTTTGCAGTTAATACTGGTTTTTATAGTAACGGTATTGATGTAATTATTGTTGATATTATAACGCCACCTTTAAGTGAAGTTACTTTAGTCACTCCATGTCCAACTCCAACACCAACCCCTACTATCACACCTACTAATACTTCAACTCCAACAGTTACGCCAACAAATACGGTAACGCCAACAAATACGGTAACGCCAACGGTTACAAAAACTCAAACGCCAACATTTACTTCAACCCCAACTGTTACACCAACATTTACCCCGACCCCTTCATCAACACCAACATCAGATTATTGTGTTCATAATACAATAACTTACGATGGCGATTATGCGTACGGTGGTGTCCCTTACGCTGGATACAATTATTATTATAACACAACTTTATCGGTTGGTTTTATTTTTTATTCAATACCTGAAAATAGATGGTGTTTAGCGGCTAATTTAGGTGATCCTTGTGTTGAGTTTGGCCCATATGGTAGTACTTCGGTAGTACCAGATTTAGACGATACTGTGATGTATATCGGTATTTGTGTCACAACAACCACAACCACAAATCCTTGTGCTACTTTTGATTTTGACGCAATTTTTGATTGTTTTATTCAACCAACTCCAAGTATAACACCTACCAATACAACAACCCCTACTATAACACCAACACCTTCCGTAACACCACCTTGTGGTGGAAGATCAATTAGTGCGAGCATATTGTCAATTTCTCCTACCCCAACTGCGACCCCAACAGTAACACCTTCTTCAACACCTGTTGTTACAAGGCCTTGTGTTTTTTCGGGTGAAGTAGTATTTAACGCCATAAATCAAATTATTGAATGTGCTAATAGTAAGAAATTTAAAGATTGTTTTACAGGAATTGATTACTTTACATCAGGATTAGTTTTAGTTTCGGGTACTACATCACCAAAAGAAGGTTATGTGTATAACGCAACTATCAATGGATTAAGTTATTGTGTTATATTTGAAGGTCTATTTGAAAACATAAGTGGTGTTGATAACATTAGTTTAACAAATGAAGTTGGTCCATCTAACTTAGGTTCGTGTTTAGAATGTACACCATCTTTACCTGAACCAATTTTAGAATGCGTTATTGTTGGTTCCGAATGTGGTACTTCTTATGCCACTCCAGGTCCGTATATTAATGGTAAACTATCATACACATGGAGTTTTCCTTCCCCTATTTCACCTCAGTACCTTTATAACATTTATTGGGACAATATTAATGACCGATGGAATGCAACTGAAACCACAACAAATGTCTTAGGGGCTTATTTAGAAATAGATAGTGAACTTCCAATAGGTACCTCATTAGAGTGGGTTATTGTTTTAGAAACCAATCCATCTGTAAATTGTTTTGATGCGAGTTTTAACACAACACTATTAAATGTTCCTTGCCCTACATTAACACCAACACCTACTTTGACTCCAAGCGCAACACCTTGCTCTCAATATCAATATAGAGTAACTAATAATAGTCCATCAAAAATTTCTGTTCAATACACAACTTGTGTTGGGAAATCAACCCAAACTATTTCTTTGGGTGGTAATGTGTCTACTGTGATTTGTTCTTCTACAGTACCAATTACAAACAACCCACAAAATGTACAAATAACAAATTTGGGATTTGTATGTTAAAAAAAAATATCGTCTAAAAAGACGATATTTCAAATTATCAATATTTTAAACGATATTATTTCCAAATACCTTTTGTTCTCATAAACCCTAGCACACAAGCGTAGGCATCTGTTTGATCAAAATTTTCTTTCTTAAGAGTGTTGTTTCTTGTGTACAACCATTTAATTTGTGGTTCTCTTTTAGCGACTTTATCCCAAATGATCATTTTTTTATCTGTGTCTTTTGGTAAACCTCCAAATAAAACAAATTTCTTTTTATCGTTTTCTTGTACCAATTCAGGAAATGCAAACTTTCTTGAATTATATGTTGATATAAATTCAGGGACTATATCTAATATGTTATATATCTCCTTGAAAACAAAACTATTAAACCTCAAAAGTGTTTGGATTGTATAAACATTATTTGAGTTTAAAAGTGGTTCTTCAATAATTACCCTAACTATCCCTAAGTCCTTATACTCCTTAAGTTTTTCTGAAAATATTTCAGACTTTAAAAGAAGTTCTTTAAGTTTATCTTCGTCTTTATCCACTTTAGGTCTTGGCGAAACATGGGTTAACTCTAAAAGTTCTTCGGTTTGGATGTCAAAAAGCGCCCAACCTATTGTTTTAGTTGAGATATCTAACCCCAAAACTTTGGGTGAGTTTTTAATACTTTTTGTCATATAATTGTTTTGTTAACTTAATATATAGAAAGAATGTTAAAAAATTGTAGCTTTTTAGAAATCTAACTTGATTACATACTGTTGAATCCCTTGTCTTAATACTGGTGATTGCATTTTTGACATAACTAAAATATCTTCGTTTTCATCTAATAATGCAATTTCTGTAACATAAGATTGTGTTCCGAATGTCCATGTTGGGTTTTGAGAAACTAAAAACTCAGAAGAACTTAAATTAATTTTGTACTTCATTTCATAAATTGTTGCCTGAATGTCGGTTTCTAAATTCCCATAAAAGAAATACTCATCACCAAAATTCATGCTTGTTCCACTATAATTTAAAGGTACTAAATCAATATAATCGTTAAGATTGTAATAATTTGCCGCAGAATAATTGTCTTGTGAGATAACAAAAGTTGTTCCAGTAAGAGACGCCTGAGTTACAAAACCATTTACAAACATTGAACTTATCTCACTTGTAAAGTCTATAATTTTCCAATTTTCGGCAACTGGTCTTTGTCCAACAGGTACTTTTTGAGCCAAGACTTGGAATGAAGTTGCGTAAAACCCTTGAGGTACAACACAAGTAGGACATCCTGTTGGTGTAGGTGTTAAAGTAACTGTAGGTGTTGGTGTTGGTGTGTCAAATGGTGTTTGTGTGTTAGTTACGGTAACACTTGGAGTTAATGTTTGAGTATTTGTAACACTTGGTGTTATTGTATTTGTTGGTGTTACACTTGGTGTTATTGTATTTGTTGGTGTTACTGTAGGTGTAACCGTTGGTGTTGGTGTATTACTTGCGGTCGCAGTTGGGGTTAAATTAATAGTAACAGTTTGGGTTGGTGTATTAGTTTGTGTAACTGTTGCCGTATTAGTTTGTGTTACACTTGGTGTTTGTGTTGGTGTTTCCGTTGGTGTACTTGTAGGGTTAGGAATTGGAATAAATGATGGTTGTACTAAACATGAGAAATCCCCTCCAAATCTAACTCCAACATTTCTTGGTGTGTCTGGTGTACAAATATTTTCAGTTCCTAAAATACTAGTGTAGTAATTACAATGTAATGAATTTGTAAATGTGTCATGATTTGATAATCTATAGGTAACCCATAAAGTTTCTGCTCCACCTGTAAGTAATCCTGTAGTATTTGATGTACCACATGTGTTTGGAGTAATAAGCGATAATTGAGGTGACGGTAATGTCCAATTTCTGTTTGATTTATAAGAAAGTGCTGCCACTATCTCTTCATCATCAATAACTACCATTTTGGAATCAGGATATACTTTACCAATTCTACTTGGTAATCCATTTGGTTGTGCAAATGTGTCCCAAAGGTTATAGTATCTTAAACCAGGTTGGTTCATGTTTTCTGACACAGTAGATTTTGTATATTGAACTTGAAATAAGTTTTTATTATCAAATCCCGAAGGATCAACATAAAATGTTTGACCAAAACAACATTCAGGGTTTTTATGCCACATTAATGTTGGTATGTGTAATTTAAAGTTTCTTGCTTGTCCTTGTGTATTATCAGGATTCTGACCATCATAAGGTTGCATTGCAAATTTCTCACCATAGAAGAAATCAATAGTTTGATTTGTATAATGTATGATCGATATCGCTTTTTGATTTTGTGGTGTTACAACTTGTTTCTCCCCAAATGAGTTATAATGATATACATCATCTGTTGAGGTTTGAGCGCTTGTTGTATAACCAAAATATTCTTTAGATCCAATATATTGTATAGACCCAAACTTAGTGTAGTTTTGGACTTGATTTGAAAATAACCCCGCCGGACTTTCTGTCCATGGAATATTCATATTCCAAATTTTAACATCGAACTGATCTGTATCACAAACAGATTCAAAATCAATAACACTATCATTCCAATGCGGTCTAGGCGTGAAACTATCGTAAAGAGGTACCATTTTAGGCGGATAAATCAATGCTCTTGCAACACATTGAGTTGCAACTTCTAAAAAATCAGGAGTTGCTCTATCTAAAGTTAATAAACTACCACATACCGCAACAATTCTATAAGTTAAAATTGGGTAACAACTATAAACCTGTTTAGTACATTCAGTCATTGGTGGTACTGGACATACAGGACTTTGTGATACTGTAATACAAGGTGTTTTAGTAGGTGTTGGTGTTGCCGTTGGTGAGGTACAAGGACCAACCCCAGAACTTGTAACTGTTGGTGTTGGTGTTGGTGTTTGATATTGACTAGCCGTTGGCGAAATAGTTGGTGTTGGTGTTGGTAAATTTGAACATGAACAATCTAACGCCGCCAATCCATCGTAATAAATTGTAATAAAGTCTCCAACTTGTGGTGTTTCCGTTATAGTTGGATTACAATTTAAATTATAAACTTCAATTTGATTTGTACCACTTAAAGATGACATGTTAACAACATAATTAGGTGTTGAAACATAATTACTACTTGTAAATGCCGACCAATTAATTGTTGTTGCTGTTGTATTACCTGTGAAAAAACCTCTTGGTGCTGCCCTATTGAATACTGAATCAAACATAGAATCCATAAATGGAATTCCATAAATATTTGTTTCTCCTTGGTCAACCAAATAAGGATACTTAATGTATTGTCGGTTTGATTCAGGAACACCACTACTGTTTTGAGCATTAAACTGTGGTTCCAAAATCACAGTATTTGCTTGGTTATAAGTTGATGGAAGAGTGTTATATGAAACCTCACTATCTCCGATAGCAAAATAAGCAATATTAAAGTTACCTTCAGATAATTTTTGTCTACCTGTATCTGTAACTCTAGTGTTAACTAACCCCGATGTATTTTTTATTATGTAAGCCATTTTATAATAAATATTCTTTACTCAATTTTATGGTAAAATTATTGGTGTTACTGGTTTAGGATTGTTTAAAATAACTGTACAACATTGACAATTACTTATAATCGGATTTGTAAGGGTTAATTGATAATATCCCGCGGCGTCTTTACACTTTCCAGTAGGATCATTAACAATACTATTTGTGGTAGACCCTGTAACCACCTGACCACTTGTTAAAGTAATTGTGTTTGTATATGTTTTATGTTGTTGGAACACCCCAATAGGCCCTTGAACTGTACATGGTCCCATTAACGATACTAAATTAGTATTGGTATTAACAAGTGTCATTTGGGTAATACCGTTAATTGTTGTGGCATTATTATAAATTGGCTGGGGACTTAATGTTGTTGGATAATAACTAAGCCATGATGACATATTTAAATTAATAGTCATAGTCACACCTACAGGTAGTATTGGGGTAGTAATTGTAAATGTGTTATTTGTGTAATTAGCACTTAGTGTTACCGTGTATGTCGCTGGTTGAGTTCCATTAATAATTATTTGGGTTATTACGCTTGTAACATTATTAAAATCTTTTACTATCACATAATAAGTACCAGGTTGTAAATTATTAAAAATAGTTGATGCTTGGTAAGATTGTCCCCCATTAATCGAGTATTGGTAAGGTAAACCCCCATTGTTAGCGTTTATCGTTATACTTCCTTGTTGTTCACAAATTGCATCATTAGCAACAATACTGGTATTGACTGTATATGCGGTTGAGCAAATTCCTGTTAGTACCGTCATATTTAAAACTGCTGGTGACCCTAAAGCTTGCCAATTAGATAATGGTGGATATGTTGGATCGTAATTAATCAAACTAACAAATGGATATCCCGTCATGACCCATTGTGATGGTGTTGATCCTGTGTTCCAATAAATTAAATATTGTGAAGTTACTGAAGTCCAACTTGGTTGTCCATTTATAGTAGTTGCTGAATACATTTGTATTGGTACAATTTCGCTAAGATACCCTTCTTTACTACTTCTAACCTCTAAATTAACACACAGATTATATATCTCTTTTGATATTACAGGAATATTACAAGACCCTTCATAGGATTCTGTAATATGGTAAGGGCTATCCGCAACAACAATCCAATCCACTGTAGTTCCTGTTGGATAAAAATATCCCCCGTTATCTAAAGTATTATAAGGGGATCCTTGACAACTTAGATCATTACAGAAAGTCCAAAGCTCTGTTTGTCCATCCCAATAAACATAACCAACCACATTTATACCATATTGTAGGTAGTAATAAGGTTTACCATTTAATACCCCTTGATTTTGACTTGTTATATATACAACTTGATCTTCAATAACACCTTCAACTACAAAACACATTGCTGATAATGATAAAGTTTCTGCTGTTAATAAACATGTTGTTGTTGCAGTAAAATCACCATAATAATCTGTAACCGTTGCGGTGTAAACTCCAACACCTAAATTTGTTAAAGCCGGAGCAAAACTACCAACCTCCCAAAAAATAGTATATGGAGGTGTACCTCCTGTTATAATTAAAGCGGTTGACCCATCAAAGGTTATATCGTCACTTGGTTGTTGTGTTAAACATTCAACATACATTGGAAATATTGTGATTACATCACATTCGTTTGGTGGTTTAACCGTTGGTATTGTTGGCGGACATTGATTATCTTGACAAAAATCCGTTAGTTTTAAAGGTATCTGTACTGTTGTATCAAATTGTGGATATATTTTACTACAAATATTATATGTTAATCCTGATTGTATTGTTTCAACAACAATATCATCATTACAATCCACATAAGTCACATCTGTAGTTTCGGTTGCAGATCTAATAAAATAACAATAACAAGGACAATCACATGTTACTCCTGTAACAGGTTGTACATCATCAGTAATAGAACAATCTATTTGACCTAAACTTAAAACATAAAAACAAGTATCTGCAGTAATTGATACATCCACTATTTTAATTCCAACAAAAGTTGAGGAATAAGCACTGAACCCTGAATAGTTCGACACTATCGGTTCATAACTCCCATCACAGGAGTAAAGTATATAACAATCTTCTACCATTTACTTACAATAAATAATCAACTTTCGTATTTTTTTATGTAGGATTTCATATTATCAATGTATTTTACCGTTGAACTTGTATTTTCAACAAAATCAAAAAAATTAGGGTCCTCTTTTAATTTTTGAATTGGGTCAATATTAATAAATTCGCCCTTATAAAATTTTCTATTTTTCATGTCGTCTGTTACTCCTGCCATATGTAAGATAGGTCGTTTTTCATATATCTCAATACTATCAGTTGCCCAAGAAAAATCCAACTCTTTTGTTATTTCTGTTTTGTATCCATGTAACCAAAGATTCCAAAGTAAACTCCACATTTCTGCGGTCCAAAATTGGATCTCACCAGGTGAAATCGGAAACCTTTTTTGGTAGTTTAACATTTGATCATATAATAAGGTTGAATCTCTATATATTTTATCCCACAACTCAGATTCAGTATTTTTAATTAAGTATTGTCCCCCACCTTCGTTTTTACGGTTTTCTTTTATAACCTCAACATCTAAACCAATAACATTTGCCATTTCATTTATTAATTGATTTTTTTCTGATTTTGGGTGTTGTATTTCATATCGACCACAACAATCAATAATGTAGTCATAACCAATATATCCTATTGTGTCAGACAAATAACAAATATCATCATTTAATAATTTGTCAAAATTTGGTAGATCTTTAAATATAATGTCAGCGTCATGTAAAAAAAATAAGTTACCGTAGTCAGAATTTGTTTTTAACCAACTCGAAATAAGATATGGTTTTATTGATGGTATATAATGTTTTTTTCTTCTAAAATCAGAAAAATGATGGACATTAATTCCAAAATCTTTTAGTTTTAAAGATTCTTCAGATGGTGTTCCATTTCTATGGACAATACTAAAAATAACATGGATTTGATTTGGGTTGATTCCTTTTTCAATAAAATTATTTACATACAGTTTTATTTGCCAAATAAAGTAAGGAACATCAGGTTGCGCCGTTACAAATAGAATTTTTTCCATATAAGAAAATTAAACTGAAGTTTTAAAAAGTGAATTAATTACACTCATTTCCTCCTCCGACTTTAAAACAATCGTTACAGTCCACAGATAACTGTTTCAACTTTTTGACATCCTATTGAATCGATCAATGTTATATTAACTGATGGTGCCGAAATAAATTGTGGTGTTAATGTAAATATAATCGGTACTGTAGTTCCACTACCGACATATGAACATTGATTTCCGTAATAATCACAACAATATGCGCTAAATGGGGGGATTAAACCCGTTATTGAGGATATTGTAATGTTATTCATATCTATAAATACCCAACCATTATATTTTAAGGTCTAGCATGAAACGCAAGATATATCATAGTCAATAACAAGATTCACAATAACTTGTGTGTCTTGTAAAGGGTTTATTGGTTCAACAATACAACCTTTTGGTACATCTTGACAAGTAGTTTGTATTTTAATTCTATTATTTGTTATATCAACTGTTGTTCCTGATATACCGGCAAAAGAATCTAATGTGTCTGTAATTGTTTGTGCCCATAAAACATCTGAAGGATAGTCTGTTGATCCTGATGAAGTGTAAAATATGGTTTGAGCGGATTGACTTCCTACTTCCGCAAATATTGAGAATGTTGCTTCATTAATTATACAGTTAGTATCCCCACTTGTTAAGTCGGCATAGCCTTCAAGATACATTGATCTAATATTTCTTGGACCTATAAAACCGCTATTTTGAAAATTATCTTGACAAATATTAAAATATCTATAGTTATCGTATTTTACTGTACCACTTAAAATTATTTGTTTAGTTAAAGTACATCCGTCTGAATCCGTAACTGTGAGAGTATAAATTCCCGATGTTAATCCTGTTGCGGTGTTTCCTGTTTGAGACGCTGCGTTTCCACCAGTCCATGTATATGCGAATGGTGGTTCACCTTGAGTTATGTAAGAAGATATTGACCCATCGTTTCCATTAATAGGTTGGGAACTTATATAATTAAAAAACACATTTTGACTTTGGTCAATATAAATTGCATAACTTTGTATACAGTTTGGGATACTTGAATCTTGTACCGTTAAAACATAATTTCCATAGTCTAAATTGGAGAATGTGCTTATAGGTGATGTTACAGTGACAGGATTTTGACTTGGTCCAACTAATGTAAAAATATACGGAAGAGTCCCTCCTGTTGAAACGGTAACTTGTAAAACCCCATTTTTAGATCCACATGTAGTTCCTGTGGTTGATGCCGTAACTGTGTAAAGATTTACAGAACTAACACTTGTGGTTGCCGTATAGACACAACCTACCGTAGATACTGTAACCAAATAAGTATCGTTAGGTAAACCAAAAAATGTCTGAACCGAATTACCCAAAGTTCCTATTTGTTGGGTACCTGATTGCCCTGAGATCGTAATTAATAAATTGGCTTGATTTGAAAATCCATTATCCACAATAACTTGTACTGTTCCGTCATTAGCAGAACAGTAAGATGGCGTTGTGTTTACTTGTACGGTATTAAATGAATTTGGGGTTATAAGTGAAACTGAATCATATATAGTACAAAGACCTGCATCTGTTACGGAAAAATTATATGTCCCTGATGCTAAATTTGTAAAAACAACAGACTGATCAAATGTTATTTCAACTTGTCCTGTTGACGCACTGAAAAAATACGGCGCAGTTCCTCCAGAAACTATAAATTCAACAGACCCGTCATTTTGAAAACAGCTTGGTTGGTTAATCACAATAAATCCTGCAGAACCTATTGGGTTTACATACTGAACCGTAAAAGTGTTAGATGTCACACAACTATCTGGATTAGTTATTTCAACAACATATGACCCACCAGTTAAACCTGTAACTGTTGATCCTGTTTGTCCATTAACATTTGTTAACCAATTTATTGAGTATGCCGAGACCGGCAATGTTAATCCTGTTAAAAATATTTTTCCACTTGGTGTTCCAATACAACTACCATCATTTACAACATATCCGCCATATGTGAATGCATTTGATGGGTTAATAATAACAGAAGCGGTGATACCTGTACACCCACCACCATCATCTGCAACAACATAATATGTTCCTGCAGATAGGCTTTGGAAATCATAAAAACTGTTAGATGTTGATGCTGAGGTAATATAATTATTTGATCCATCGTATATTGCAAAACTTGCATACCCATAAACACCTGAGGTAAATCCTGTTACACTACCATTATTAAACCCACATGTTGTATTTGTTGAGTCAATACTAGCGGAAGTACCTGAAGATATATAAACACTTAATATAGTTCCGTTTGAAGCTCCGTCTATTATTTGTAAAAAATAAGTGTCACCTGATAAACCAGTTGCCTCATAACTATAAAAAGGCGCTGTTAATGCTGAACTTGGCGGTAATGACGAATTTAGACAAGTAACGGCAAATGGTGGTGTGGTACCCGTTACATTAAATGTAACGGCTCCTGTTGATGTATTACTACAATCACCCGTGAAGTTATAATTAGTTACTAATATACTCATTATGCGTTACAATATACATCGAAATTTATACCTACATTGATCTGTAATTCGTCAAAGTTAGGTTGGCAGTTATTATTAAATACAACAATTTGATTATCTGTGGTATCAATATTATAACCATAACCGTATGTTTGTAAACTTTGGAATGTCTCCTCTAAAGCCGTTAACCATTGTGTTGGTGTTGGGTATTGTCCTGTTCCTACTCCAATGAAAAATTCATATTGAGTTAAAATGGAACCATTTAATCTAACATCAACAAACCAAGTTGATTGTACCGTATTAACTTGACAATTTGTTGGGTTTAATCCAACTGATGTAAAATAACTATTTAATAAAGTATTCAAAACAGTTCCAAAATTTGTCATATTAGGATCTGACTCCCAAGGATATATTGGACATGTAACTTGTTGTATTGGGCAATCCAACACATAAAGTTGTGTTGTAAGATTACAAGGTTTACACGGAACAGGAACAAATTTACACCCTTCTTGTCTTCTCCATACAAATTTTTGTCTGTGGAAAATTGAGTTTTCTAATCTAACTCCCGTATTCCAAATTGTTGTCGCAGGAACCATTTGTTCAACAAGCTTAATCCAATAATCACCCATACCATTTACGAAGTCGATCATGGTTTGATAAGTAAAATTATCATTTGGTATACCGGCCAAAGATTGTGACTCTAAATAATTCCAATATATTGATTGTAATGTTGGGTACCCACCTGTCTTACCATCCGTAATAAATTGTCTATTTCGGGTGTTAATCATGTTTCTCCAAAATGTCTGCGCAAATTCAAAGAATGTTTTTTGTTTTGGCTTTGGTACTATTGTTGTCCAATCCACACCACCTAATTTAGGGTATGGGTTAGGTACATAACATGGTGAAGGAGGCGTATAAAATAATCCTTGTTCAGGGATTGGGAAATTGGTGTTTCTTGACATATACCAAACATCATATGCCAAACCTTGACCAGGATTTAACATAATGTCAACATTCTTAACATTTAAAACTAAACACTCTTCACCAACAGTATAATAAGCATTAAAGTTACCATCAAAACTTGTTCTTAAAAACGGATTTGTGTCGACCCAACTTTTTTTGTTGTCAGCAATTTTTATTAATTTATATCCCAAATCCATGTATGGAAAATATCTATATCTGTATAGATATTCTTGACCATAATTGAATGGTAAAAGTTTTGTTTGATAATCTGGATTATTTCCTGTGAATACTTGATTCGTAGGTATTGCAAACTCAGGCATTCTGTGTTGTGGTGTTGACTCATACCAACCTCCCCCTATTTGGAAAAAGAAACTTTCTGTTGCAATTGGCATTTGTGGACATCCAAATGCATCCACAGGGTAATCATTTCTTGTTGTTGTTACCGTAAAGTTAGTTGAGAATGTGGTAAATCCTGTATATTGAACCCCTTGAATTGAGAACACATTTGTTGTTTGTAAAACCGGAAGTTGTTGTACAACATTACCTGTGCTTATCTCAAAAAACTGTTGATTAAACTCAACCATATTAATTCTTTGGTCTGCAACATAAACATACTCATTAAATTCAATTAAAGCATCTGGTGCCCCAACCATTCTCAATAAAGACTCAATAGATTTTCTTGTTCCTTTAGATTTAAAAAGGTATGCCGAATTTAAAATTAAATTTCTATAAAACTGATAATTAATTTGTTCAGGTGTTTGACCTATTTGTAATCCAGTAAAAGTATTTGGTTGTGTTGTGAAAACCGCCTGCAATAATTCTTCTTGCGATATTGGCGAAAAATTTGTTACCCAACCTAATGTTTGTGCTAAATTTTTAAGTAATTGAGATGGTATATCATTCCCAACATTGTAATGAACACTATTCATATTACTTAATGCACTTATGAATGACTTTGTCTCATCGAAACTTCTACCATATATCTGTAATAACTTTTCAAACTTTTGATCAGGAGTATCAAAATCTTTTAATGCTCCTGTTGTTAAAAATCTAGAAATAATATTTGTATTATATTCGTCTAATTTGGCAGAAAAATCATTAATTTGGGTTAAATAATTATCAAAACTAATTGATCTAATATCTAAATTCCAAAGACCCGCTCTTGGCCAAGTAACAAGTTCTTTTGTAACAATATAAGTACCGTTTTCTTGTTCC
>Ga0210003_1002614_pt1 | contig 15053 bp, 7 predicted proteins | sample LantaG_FD_182804 | JGI IMG/M metagenome (GOLD analysis project Ga0210003, IMG submission 182804) | Deep subsurface microbial communities from Baltic Sea to uncover new lineages of life (NeLLi) - Landsort_02402 metaG (SPAdes) (version 2) | ecosystem: Environmental > Aquatic > Marine > Oceanic >... | reverse complement strand
TGATACTCTCACCTTCCTGCGTGCCGTATCGGACTTCAGCGTACGTGCCGCCGTCGTCAAGACCCGCATAGAGCTGCTCCTTGGTCGTGGCAGTGTTGGTGCTCTTGCCGTAGAAGTACATCGTCAGAATCTCCACCCCGGCGTCGGTAAAGTCCTGTTCGCCGGCACCAAGCACACGCTCAGCCTCCGAATAATACGGAGAGTTCGTGTTGTTGTAGCTGTAGAGCTGCGACTTATCGCCGCCATGGGTCGGGTCCGTCGGAGCAACGCCCAGAAGCAGCGTTGAGCCCGTGCTATTATAGTACCAGTCAAGCCAGTTGACATACATATCGTTGTCGCAGGTGTAGGTCTCGAAGCTGTCGATGATAATGTAGTTGGCGACAGTGAACCTCCAGGTCTTGCCTTTCCACACACACGGGTCATTAACTTCATCAACGCGCCAGTAATACGTAGTGTTCAGTGTAAGATCCGTAGGCGGGTCATAATTGTTGGCGTCAACGCTCTGCCTGCCTTTGTAAACTCCCAAAGTCACAGCAGTTGTCGCATCTTTCACGTCATCCCAATCTGTACCAAAGTAAACATCGTACTGGACAGCCGAACCGCTGCCGGTCCAAGCCAGACTAGTATCACGCGGAACATCTGTGGCATGGTCAGCCGGCACCGGATTGCCGCCGTGCGTCGAGAATAACCACACGGAACCAGGCCAAATATCGGAGTTAACATCATTTACTTCATCAATTCTCCAATAATAGGTCTCGCTCATCGACAGCAGTCCATCCGCGCTGAACGAAGTGAGAGCCTGTCTGCCTCTGTAAACTCCAAGCTGGTTATCGGTAGTCGCGTCTCGGACGTCATTGAAGTCGGTTCCGAGATACACATCATGGTTGTTTGCCTGCGCCCCTTCTACCCATGTGAGAACCGCATTCAGAGAGACGTTTTCTGCGTTGGCTTCTGGGTTGGGCATCATGGCCCTCAACTCGTCGCTGCCGCCATAAAGCAGGAATTGACTTGGATCAAGTACGACGTCGGAAAGCCTGAATTCATCGATCTTGCCATAAAAGAACTGCGACACGGTGAGGTCATCTCGCTGATATCCCCCGATAGTAAAAGCACCAACAGCATTGACTGTCAGATTCGCATCGCCGACAGCGCTGTCAACCAGCACGCCGTCAACATAGAGCTTGGCCCTGTCACCGACACCTGCCGAATCCCAGGTAGTAGCAACGTGCACCCACTCATCATCATTAATGTCCGGCGACGCCAACATCGTAACAAAACTTTCCCAGTCATCGTCTGCAACCCATTTACGATTCGCGTGCACAGTATTATCGGCGTCGAGATACATGTATGCGTAAATCCACTCCGACCAAATCCTCCGATTGCCTTCGCCGGCTGCGGCCGGGTTCATGAACAACTCAACCGTATAGGCGCTAAACGAGTGAAAATCTATGCCGCCCGCATCCGGGACGCCAAAAGTATGTCCCTCCCCATTCGGGATAAATTCCGCCGAGGTACCGCCCGTGTTTGCCACAGGGTTAGGGTCGGCATACTTTATAGTGGAACCCGGGTCACCATAGATGATCGTGGCCCAATAAGTATTCGTCTCATCGAGAAAGCCGTCCGGAATGTCGCTTCCGACCGTCCCGTCGAAACCATACCGTAACACGGTAGCGCCTCCGGCCGAACCGGCAAGACCCGCCACCAGAACAATAGAAATCAATAGAACAATTTTCCTACACATGGCCGTCCTCCTTTGCAAATCCAAGTAAGATTGTAGTTTTTTGCCGGCTGCTGGAGCCTTTAGCTCACCAGACCCACGGCCACCGACAACAAGTGCTCACATGACTATCGCACAGTTGAAAAAGGTATGCGTAACTTGCTGGGATGATTGCCAACACTCGGCTGCACAGGTTAATGTACTACGAAAACAGCCTAATACACATCACCCAAAGCCGCTACGTACACCAACACCATCATAAGATAGTCATATAATACCACGCAATATGCGCCGTAGTCAAGCAAATTCTCCCTCATTTTCAGAATATTCACCCGGCTTGGCCTCAGGAATAAGCCCCCGGGGCGGAGGGTAATTCTGTCGGTCTTTTCTGCCGAAACGCTTCTTTAGCCATATACGATGCCCTTTGTCGCGCGCCTGGGCCTGCATCTGGCCACTTGTATACTTTATACTACATTGTGCTGTCTTTGTCAATGAAATTATCGGACTCAGGAGCTCGTGGGCCTGCTGTGCATAGCGATAGTGAAGGGGCCTGTACTTTTGATACAGGCCCCGAATTTGATGCAGACTAAAAAAGCTCCGCAGCGTCGACTAATAGTCGCGAGGCCAGAGCTTTTCGTCAAGCCAGCTCAGCATCAGCTCAGCATAATCCCTCATATTGACTGACTTGTTGCCCTCCGACTCTTCGTCATAGAGGTTGGCCTTCGACTGCAAAGGAACATAGCCGGTGCCGTCTGTTGCCAGCCACGCCATCTCGGCTTGGGACAGGGCAACATTGTACACACGCACTTCGTCAACTATGCCCGCGTACGGACGGTCATTAGCGTCCGACAGGTTGCCGATGGCCAGACCGTTCGCATCCTGGGACAGAGGTATGCTGTTGGCATCGGCCGTTCCCATAACCAGGCCGTTCACATAGCTCTTGACGGTCGTGCCGTCGTACGTGCCGCCTACATGCAGCCATTCATCCGGACGCACATCGCCCTCGTTGCAATCCGCAAAGTAACGCGTCCCATTGACGTCGCCAACATAGAAGGTGAACGCGTAGGTGCCGGCCTGGATACAATAGGCCTCAAAGTTGTCCGGGCCTTTGACGACTACACGGGCACTGTCGCCCGGATTACCGTCATAATAGACCCAGCAGGCAGCACTGACCACAGAGGCAGGCTTCAGAGTTGCGTTGTCAGGAACCAGAACCTTGCCGTTCACAAATTCAATGGCTTGGTTCACGCTGTCGTAACCGGTTACCCACGAATATGTGCCTTGGGGCGTACCATTGTTGCCCTTGCCGCTCGAATCGTTGCCGTTGCCTTCCAGCTTCCAGAAGCCGACAAGGTTGGCGGCGGAAGGCTCCGTTACCGTAATACCCCTGTCGGGGAAGTTGACGTCCGTCAAAAGCCAATGCATGCCCATCATCCCGACATCTGCAATATCAATAACACAGTTGCCGTTCAAATCGGCTGCCATCAGGCCTTTGGCAGGTACACACCGGCTCGGATACAGCCGAAAATCATCGAAGTACACTATACCCATACCTCCAGCCGTGCTGCCGCCGCTTTGACCAAAGTCGACGAACATGCTCGTAACATTGCTGAGCGTTACAGGAGAAAACTCACTCAGGGCAATGTTCCACTCGGTCCAGTCCTCAAGCTGGATGTCACTCATACTCTCGCCGTGGTCGCCGTACAAAACAGTCTCGGTGTTGCCGCCATCCGTTATGGAGACGTTTAGCGTCTCGGTGCTCCCCGCAGCGTTGGTGCTCTTGCCATAGAAGTACATCGTCAAAATCTCCACCCCGGCGTCCGTCCAGTTACGCTCACCGGCGCCGAGCACACGCTCAGCCTCGGAATAATACGGGTCATAGGAGTTGTTATAGCTGTACAGCATCGACTTATCGCCGGTATGAGTCGGGTCCCCTGAAGCACTGAGAAGCAGCGTTGAGCCTGTGCCGTTATAGTACCAGTCAAGCCAGTTGACGTACATATCGTTGTCGCAGGTGTAGGACTCAAAATCATCAACAATGGTATAATTGGCGACGGTGAACTTCCAGGTCTTGCCTTTCCATATATTGGGGTCCGTGGTGTTGACCTCATCGATTCGCCAGTAGTAGTTCCGGCCCAGGTCAAGGTCTGTAATACCGTAACTATTGGGCCCGACCCTGTCTTCGTAGACATCCGAAGCGGTTGTCGCATCGTTTACATCGTCGAAGTCAGTACCAAAGTAGACATCGTGGGAAACGGCATAGTCTCCCGGCTTCCAGGTAAGGGTGAGGTCCCGCAGTACATTCATTGCGAAATCGCGAGGTTGCGGGAACCAGGCACTCCAGAGGTCGTCACCTCTAAAGACTTCAAGGACGTCTGAATCCGACAGTGCGCGGTTATAGATTCTAAAATCGTCCATGGTGGCCGAACCTCCGCCACTGCCTCCCTGGTTGCCGCATATAAGGATGTTGTTGGGATACATGCTGGCCAGGTTGGCAATAGTAGTTCCGCTCGCCGATGCGGCCAATGTGCCGTCAAAATAGATTTTCATCGTTTGCGTAATCTCGTCCTTGATGAACATCCAGTGATGCCAGTCGTCCAACTCTCTGATTTTCACTCCATCTAAATCCCAGCTTAGTCTGTCATTAGGCTCCATGCCTGCGCGCCAGAGAATATAGCCTGGCCAATCCTTGGAAGCATCCTGGTTCGAAGGCACCATGACCCGCATTCGCCAGTCCAAGATGCTGCTGCTGGCGTCCAAAACGAGGTTAGTCCAATCGGTACCGTCGTTACTGGGCAGGTCCTTCAGCCACATCGAAATGGTTATCGCAGAGGTGATGGTCTTGGGGACGTCCGCGGGAAGAGTGCACCTGCCGCCGAAGATTCGACAGCCGCCGAACCGCCCACCGGTCGGGTCCCAGTCGTTGGGGTCGCCACCAATGGCCCCCTCAAACTCGTTGCCGGATGAGTCGAAAGCGACAATGCTTGGTGGAAGCTCATCGAATTGGTACCGCACAAGCAGACTGGGGTCGTCGACTTCGCTTTTCGTCTTAAAGTGCCAGACCTGCCCGTGCCACCTCTGGCCGCCGCCGCTGGCGACCGCATCGGCACGCCAGTAGTAATGAGTGGCGTATGCGAGCGGGCCCGGCGGGTCATAGGACCCGGGGGCCGTCCCAGGGGTGTAAGTGACGTTCGGATGGCTTCCGGGCGTGGCGTTGTTAACATCGTCGGCATTGGTTCCGAAGAACACGTCGTGTGTGGCCGCAGAGCAGCCTGCCGTCCAGCTAAAGCTGTTTACGTCCAAATGAATCTTTGTCGCGTTGTCAGTTGGATACGGGTCAAAATTATTTCCATCATTAGTAGTAAAGCTCCACACATCGCCTTTCCACAAATTGGCGTCGGCGATACTATCAATTCGCCAGTAGTAAGTCGTGCCCAACTCCAGCCCCACAGGTGTATAGCAGGTTTCATCCCCTGCAATCCTGTCTTTATATATTCCTGCCGTAGAGGTGGTCGCATCATTGACATCATTCCAGTCCGTGCCGAGGTACACGTCGTGAAATTCCACGGACTCATCCGACGTCCAGCACAGCGATACCCCGGGACAAATATTTGTGGCATTATTTTCAGGCTCGGGGTCTCTGGCACACCATTTTCCCGTACTCAGAATGAACGCATTAACCATGACCTTTCCGCTAAGGCCGGGCATGAAGGCAACATTACAATCGCAGACGTCGGTCTTGGTAAATACCGTCGTTACCAGAACAAGATTAGCATCGACCTGCTCTCTCTGGATGGGAAAATCCTCAGGGGTGATGAGCTGGGTGACATCAGGACCTCTAACCCAAATCTTTGCCATGTTAATATCAGGAACGTTATAATAACCCAAGGCAGAGTCAGGATTATTATAATAGGGGTCGTCAACGTCCCAGCCGCAGTTGTGATAGGTCTCCAGGTAGTAGGTCCCCGGCCCCAGGCCCTTGATTACCAGAACCACACTACGCTTCTCTGGGCTGTCGAATGTCGACATGCCCGAATTAGCTATCGGCTCGCCCAGTGGGTGCCCTGTCGCATAGCCCCCATCGGTAACCTGCTGCATCCCATAGGCCGCAAAACGCTTTCCCCCCTCTTTTAGAGTGCCTTCGCTGGTGGTGCCGCTATCCACTTGGAAATTAATCCCAGTACCGTTAACCCCACCCGGCAGCTCACCCACATCGGGGTACGTGGCGCACCACGTCCGGTCGTGTCGCCAGCAGTCCTTAAAACTTGGATCCGCCCACGGGAACCACCCGTCTTTGGCCGTCAAATCGAACCTCTCCACGAAGCACGGATCACCCTGTACCATCTCTGGATAAGCAAAATCAACCTTTAAGTACAAGGCCGATGCGCTGTTAATCATGCAGGCCCCTGAAATGAGCAACATTACAAGAATAGCTTTCTTAAACATGATACTTCCTCCTTTGCAAATCCAACGTAAGATTGTAGTTTTTTGCCGGCTGCTGGAGCCTTTAGCTCACCAGACCCACGGCCACCGACAACAAGTGCTCACATGACTATCGCACAGTTGAAAAAGGTATGCGTAACTTGCTGGGATGATTGCCAACACTCGGCTGCACAGGTTAATGTACTACGAAAACAGCCTAATACACATCACCCAAAGCCGCTACGTACACCAACACCATCATAAGATAGTCATATAATACCACGCAATATGCGCCGTAGTCAAGCAAATTCTCCCTCATTTTCAGAATATTTACCCGGCTTGGCCTCAGGAATAAGCCAGCTTCAAGGCAAAATTTGCCTGATGAGAGTTTTAGAGTGAAAATTAGTCTTGCAATGCAGGGGGAAATGCTGATAATCTCGTATTGTTGGCAGGCAGGACGCCGAATGTGCAGTCTGGCTGGGGCCCATTAGCTGATATGTTATGGATTAGGTCGGTTTAGGGCTATGGCACGAATTCGCCGGAAAAAAGCTCTTTACGAGGTAATCAGCCGGAGCAGGCCTAAGCCGGGCGTGACGGGACCGCCGCCGGCGCCTGAAGAAAAGCCGCCGCGCGACGAACAGGGTACGGGCGAATCCGTTGAGCAAAAACCGCCCGGGACGACGCAATGGCCGACGAGGCCGAGGATTGTGCAGTTTAACGCCGGCAGGGTTGAGTTTTCGATGCCGTATCAGCTTGCTGTTGCGGTGTTGTTGGGCATTGTGTTTTTGGTTCTTTTATTCTACCGGCTGGGCCAGTGGAGCGTTTCGGAGATTCAGAAGCCGAACACGGCTGATATGACGGCTGTGCCGGACGGCATAGAAGTTCCGCGACCGGGGCCGGGCGAGGCAGTGGGACAACCGCAGCCGCTCCCTCCGGCAGCGCCGGCAGACGATACGGGCGACCATGTCATCGTTCTGGTCGAGTACGCAAGGCGGGCGGATTTGGTGCCCGTGCAGCGGCACTTTGCAGAGTACGGCGTCGAAACGGAAATCGTGCCAAAGAGCGATGGAGGCTATTATTTGTGGACCAAAAGTAGGTACGGTAATCCGGAAAGGCCCGGGACCGACGGTTATGTTGAGATAAGAAAGGCTAAACAAAGGATTGTCAGAATCGGAGCCCTGTACAAAGGCAGGGCCCCTGAGAATTACGAGACATTTGCACCGCATTATTTCAGCGATGCTTACGGCATGAAGACAAAGTGAAAGGGGATTTTGAATGTCGATAGACCGTTCGTTGAAGACAAAAGGCGCTCTTAGCAGGCATCGCAACGTGTTGAGACGTGCAGAGCGTGTTGAGCAGCTTGAGGAGGAGGAGCGCTGGGGCGAGGGTGATTCGGTATTCGGACTGCCGAAGGTGGCTCATCGCAAGAGCCACGCAGGTCGTAAGAGCACGGAGGATGCGGCTGAGGAAAAAGAAGTAGCGGCTGAAGGCACAGTTGCGGCTGAAACACCTAAAGGCGAAGAAAAGGCCGGCTAACACCAGGCAAAAACCGCCTGGATACCGCATAGCTCAAAACAGGGGGACCAGCCCAAAAAAGGCGGACGACTCCGGCAGCAACATTCCGGCAGAGTAACCGTCTGTATTGGTAAAGGCTCCAGGGCCTGCAATTAGTAAAGCAATTTGACGGCATTAGTATGGTTCGACTGTGCGCGTGCGGGAGCTTTCGCTTCGGCGGGCAATGGTGCAAGCCGGTTGCGATGTGAAGTTTTTAACGGCTGACCTGTTAATAAAAAAGCGGTGGTTGCTAAAAATTATCCGTCCTGGGGGGGGCTGTATGAGAGCGAGCAAGAAATTTTTTGAAAAATCTTAAGTTTGGTCTTGACTGGTCTTTGGGCATTTGTAATATATCGCCCCAACGGTGGTCGGGCGAAATTCCTCCCTCTCCCTCCGCTAGTCCGGCCGCCTTTTTTTTTATGCGCACAACAGACTCGCCTGCATACTACGGAATGGACCGGGCAATGTCGGACAGCATCCGTAGAAAGAGGGTTAATTCAGGCCGTCGTTTGAGACCGCCGTTGCATTCGAGTTGTCCTCGGTATCAGGATTTGCCAGGGAGTCTACGTTTTTCGCCAGATTGATTTCAGGGGCCAGACATTCAGGCTTCGAATCTTTGCGTCTCCGCCGCGAGTGAAGACCTCAAGCGATGTGTTGTCGGCATCGAGCGGAAAGCACCGGAACATACATACGCGCCCGTCGTTGGCGAAGATTTCGATGCTGGTTCTATCGACGAAAATATGCAGCTTTATTCTTCCATTTATGTCAGGCAGTTTTGCCTTTTCGCCGTGGCAGTGAAGCTGTTTGTCCTGGACATTATAGACGAGCGGTGTGCCGCGGAGGTTAAAGCCGACTTGCGAAGCGCCGCCCAGTGCAATTTCTGATTCGACCTCGAACAGCTCGCCCTTAATCTCGGAGAGTGGATTATCGCCTGGGCTGAGATTAATGTCTTTCCATGCGTGCAGTCCGTTGCGGATGTTCTTGATTTCCCTGACGGGCACGCGGCAAAGACGAATGCCTTCTGGAAAAGTGCGGAGGGTCAGCTCGCAGGGGATTGACATTTGCTGATTAAAGGGCATATCGGGGAATTTGCCGCCGGCCATCCAGGCTATCTGGATTCTTCGTCCGTCGGATTTTGGTATGTCGCTCCAGGTCTGCGAGGCGTAGTAGTTGCCGACCCTCGATTCAAACGGGCCGCTTTCGGGGGTGAACTTTGTTCCGTCAAAACTTCCGAGCAGGTATCTGCCGTCGGCCCCCCAGAATACCCAGCGGGTATTGGCGGGGTCGCCGTCAACGGGCAGCTCGAAAAAGTCCGGGCACTCATCGCTTCCGGGCAGCTTTAGCTCCTGCAACTGTTTCCACTCTTTGAGGTTCTTTGAGGAAAGAAGCATAAAATCATCGCTACTGAGATAAACAGCCATAATCCACGTTTGCGTAGGCTTGTGCCGGATTACCTTGGGGTCGCGATTTTCGCCCCTTATATGCTCTATGACCGGGTTGTTTTGATATTTACTCCAGGTTCTTCCGCGGTCGTTGCTGTAGGCTAGGCACTGCGTGAACTTTTTCTTCTCGGGCTTGGCGAACTTGCCGGCCGCCGTATAAAACGCGATAAGGACATTCTCGGAGCCGGTCTGCAAGCCGGAAGTATTTTCCCAATCGACGACGGCCGAGCCGGAAAATATCGTGCCCAGCTCATCCGGCTTGATGGCGTCGTCAAGCTGCTTCCAGTGCACAAGGTCGGTGCTGACGGCGTGGGCCCAGGTCATATTGCCCCACTTTATTCCGAAGGGATTGTGCTGGAAGAACATATGGTATTCGCCCTTGTAGTAAACCAGGCCGTTAGGGTCGTTGGTCCAGTTTTTGCGCGGGGTAAAGTGAAATTGTGGGCGATACTTCTCGTTGTACAATTCGGCAGGGGGGCTTGGGGGCGGTTTCTGCTCGGCTGCGGCGGGGTTGCCTATCCACCGTGTCATCGCCAGTCCGGCGGCGCCGGCGCCTGCTTTCTTCAGGAAATCCCGCCTGCTGCCGGTTTTTTTGACGTTTTTTTGCGATTCCTTTTTCGTTTCCATTTTGTGCCTTCTCTCAAATTTTGGGTTTCATTCAGGCCTTCTGCCAGACCACGCTTGCTCTATGATAGCGGCTTATGGGCCAAAGTTCAACAATCTAATTTGAAGGATTGCAGGTGCGTTGTGTCGGCAACTTGCAGTTTTTTTCAAAAAATCTGCCGATGATGGTTGACATTGCTTTGGCAATCTGTAGAATAAGTAGTGAAAGGGGGTCGGGCGTTTCTCCTCCTCCCTCTCCCTCCGCTTGTCCGGCCCCTTTTTTTGCCTGGTCCTCAACCACTGTGAAAGTACTCTTGTTCAGTGCGCCACAACCCAAGAAGCTGATACCTGACTTGCGGACACGGCTGACGCCACAGGCCCAATCCGGTTAATCCCCAGACGAGCGCCAAAACAACCGACCCAATGGCTGGCCCATCGGTCTGATTGGTCCAGCCAGCGAGTTTATAAGCGTGTTTGTCTGGCTAAAAAGAGATGCCGGCTGACAGCTTATTGCATATTGCCCGCAATAGGGTATATTTGCGCCAAATGGAACGGTATATTGCAGACAGGGCCATCAAGATTGACGCCAGCGGGATAAGAAAGGTCTTTGCCCTGGGGGCGTCGCTGAAGGACCCGATTAACTTTTCAATCGGTCAGCCTGACTTCGACGTGCCGGAACCGATAAAGCAGGAGGCGATAGATGCCATCCGGCAGGGTTGGAACAAATATTCTCAGACGGCAGGCGACGATTATCTGAGGGAAAAGATAGCTGACCGTACAAGAGAGGAGTTCGGCTGGGAAAACCCCGCCGTGCTTGTCGCCAGCGGCGTGAGCGGGGGACTGCTCCTCGCGTTTATGGCACTGGTGAATCCGGGCGATGAGGTGATTATTCCGGACCCTTATTTCGTTATCTACAAGCATATCATCAATATGATGGGCGGCAGATGTGTATTCGTCGACAGCTACCCGGATTTTGAGCTTCCTGTCGGCAAAATCGCCCAGGCCATTACCGAAAAGACCAAGCTGATTATAGTCAATTCCCCGTGCAATCCGAGCGGAGCGGTTTATTCAAGGCAGGATTTAGAGGCCCTTGCGGAGATTGCAGCCGAGAGGAAGATAATTGTTTTGGCCGACCGGATTTACGAGAAGTTCTGCTATGACGGTGAGCCTGCCGGTATAGCCGAGTGCTACGACCGAACACTTGTGCTGCGGGGCTTCAGCAAATCTTACGGTATGCCGGGCTGGCGACTGGCTTACGTGGCCGCCCACGAATGCTTAGCCGATGTGGTCGAGCAGATGACCAAAATCCAGCAGTACACGTTCGTCTGCGCCCCGACGCCTTTCCAGAAGGCCGCTATTACTGCGCTGGATTACGACGTCAGCAGCCAGGTCAATGCGTACAGAAAAAAACGCGACCTTATCTACGAAGGTCTGAAAGACACGTTTGAATTGACCAGACCTGGCGGGGCGTTTTATGCGTTTGTCAAGTCTCCCATGCAGCCGGCCAGCGATTTCGTCGCCAAGGCAATCAAAAAGAACCTGCTCATCATACCCGGCTGCGTCTTCAGTGAAAAAGATACGCACTTTAGAATAAGTTACGCAACCGGGGACGATAAAATCCGGCAGGGCGTTGAAATCCTGAGAAGCCTGGTGTGATTGGAATCCCAAGTCGCAAATCGAGTTGATTCGTATTTTGTGATTTTTTGCTTGACCGACGGGCGAGAACCACTAACAATGCCGGACAATTGGTAGGGTATGGCAATTGTAGTTTTCTATGGTACTGCCGAGTCCGGTTGGGGGTAGTATTATACCTGTTCTTGACAGGAGATAACAATGAAACTGTTAAACAAGTTTTTCGGGCCGTCACCGTTTGCTGATTTGCATCAACACACGAAAAAAGTACACCAGTGCGTAGAGCTTGTGCGTCCTCTGGCCAAGGCACTTGTTGATGAAGACTACGCCAAAATCGAAGAGCTGCACAACCTGATGTCCAAGACCGAGCACGAGGCGGACCAGATAAAGGACGAGCTTCGAGACAAGTTGTGCAAGATGTACTTTCTGTCGGTAGGGCGTCTGGAGCTGAGCCGGTTTCTGGCGTATCAGGATGACGTTGCCGATGCCGCCGAGGATTTTGCGGTGGTGCTGCTGTTGCGCAAGACCAAAATGCCGGCGGAGCTTAAAGAGGATTTTCTGGCGTTGGTCGAGCAGGTCATAAACATCAGCGAGCTTTTGCTCAACCTTGCTGAGAAGCTCTCTACCCTTGCCGAGGTGGCCTTTAGGGGCAGCCAGGCCCAGGAGGTGCTCGAAGCCATTGAGCAAATCGGACAGCAGGAGTGGCAGGTTGACCGGCTGGAAAGGAGATTTGCGCGGCGTTTCTACGGTATGGAAGACAAGATAGACACGACCACCCTTATCTTTCTTGACAAATACTGCAAGAGGCTCAGTATTATTTCCAACAACGCCGAAAAGACTGCCAAATATCTCCGCCTTATCATTCGCAAGAGATAGCCGTCGCTTACCGGAGGAGCGTTGCCTTCATGGAAATACTGGTCATCGCGGCAATTGTCATTGGCTTATATATGGCCTGGAACATAGGCGCCAATGACGTTGCTAATTCTATGGCTGACGCGGTCGGCTCCAGAGCCTTGACGGTTTTCTGGGCGGTGGTGCTGGCGGGGGTCTGTGAGTTCTGTGGGGCGGTGCTGGTCGGAAGTCACGTTACCGACACGGTCCGCAAGGGCATAATAGATACGCAGGCTTTCGCCGGCAATCCCCGGGTTCTGGCCCACGGGATGCTCTGTGCTATGCTGGCCGCTGCAATATGGCTCAATGTCGCATCTTACTTCGGAATGCCCGTATCCACCACACATTCGATAGTAGGCGCTGTCATCGGGTTTGGCATTCTCCAGGCCGGCGTTGGCAACATTCACTGGGCCAGGCTCGTCCAGATTGTGGCCAGTTGGTTTATCTCGCCGGTGGCAGGGGGGGTAATGGCCTTTATTATATTCAGGCTTATCTCGCGATATATACTCAGTGTGGAAAAACCCGCACTGGCAGCGCGAAAGGGAATGCCGGTCTGCGTTTTTTTTACCTTCGCGATACTGGTCCTGGCCACAATTTACAGAGGTTTGAAGAACATACACCTAGATCTCGATGGTCCCAAGGCCCTCGGCATCAGTATCTTAGCCGGGCTTACTGCAGCGGTGGTTTCGAGACTGCTAATCAGAAAAAACCAGAACTCCAATGGTGAACTGCCTCTGGAACTGCAGCTCATTCAGGTCGAGAAAATCTTCGCGGTGCTGGTGGTAATAACCTCGTGTACGGTTGCGTTTGCCCACGGGGCCAATGACGTGGCCAACGCCATCGGACCGCTCGCCGCAGTCGTGGAGATTGCCAAACGTAATACCACCCCGGAACAAGTCTCGGTCGAGATGTGGGTCCTTGTTCTCGGTGGAGTCGGAATTGTCATCGGCCTGGCTACCTTCGGCTATCGTGTAATGCGGGTCGTGGGCACTCGAGTAACCGAGATTACCCCGTCACGCGGCGTCGCTGCGGACCTCAGTACGATGGTAACGGTGCTTTGCTGCTCGAAGATGGGTCTGCCCATATCCACCACCCATACCCTCGTCGGCGCCATTATTGGTGTGGGTCTGGCTCGTGGTATCACCGCGGTAAACCGAAAAGTGGTGGGCTCGATATTTACGTCGTGGATAGTTACCATACCCTTCGCCGCGGGCCTGACCGTTCTATTCTATATTGTCGGCGCACGATTATTCTGGTGAGAGCACGCTCGGCAAAGGGTTTTGCGAATATCCGAAGATTCAGGCAGGACCGCCCCCGGCTAAAATACCGGGCAAATAACGAATCTTTGTGTTGCCAAGTCAACGCTGAAGAGTTAAGATTCGGTCTATGGAGAATTCAGCGGGCAAATTCGTTCTTGTGCTGATATGCCTTTTGATGCTGCCGGCAGCGGCACCGGCAGAGCCGAACCAGGCCCTGCCCGCCGCCAAAGCATACGTGATACCGTGCAAAGGCCTGATTGACAACGGACTGTTCGAATCCATTCGGCGAAGAACACAAATTGCCCTGGACCAGGACGCACAGTACATAATCTACGAAATCTCAACGTACGGCGGGCTCCTCAAATCAGGCGACGACATTGCCAAGAACTTTCTGGAGACGGGCACGAAAGCTAAGACTGTCGCCTACATAAAAACCGAGGCAATATCCGCCGGCGCTATGATAAGCGTTTCCTGCCGGGACATAATAATGCGAAACAGCTCCACAATCGGCGCATGTGCTCCGGTTATGATGGGAGGCAAGCTGGAGGGGGTCGAACGCGAAAAAACCGAAAGCGTCGTTCGAGGATTTTTTGGAAGGGCCGCTGAGGCCAACCATTATCCAAAGCCGCTGCTGCGGGCGATGGTCACGATGCGAATTGAGGTCTATCGAATCAGGAACAAAGAGACGGCGGAATATGAATTCTTCGAGGGCGACCACCTGCCGAAAGACCCGAATCTTTACGACCTCGAAAACAAAGAGTTAATCGACAGCGACGAGGACCTGTTGACTTTGACTGCCTCGGAAGCTGAAAAATACGGCGTGGCCCGGGCGGCGGTCGCCGACAGGGCGGCGGCGCTCGATTTTCTCGCCGAGCGCGATGGCGTTGCTATTTCTCGGCCGGAGGTTGTTCTGCCGATAAACTGGTCCGAAAAAATGGTTCGCATACTCAATCATCCTGCGGTAGTCAGCATTCTGTTTATGGTGGCGCTTCTGGGTATCTATATCGAGCTCAGCACCCCCGGCGTCGGTCTGCCGGGACTCGCAGCGGTTATATGTTTTGCGGTTATAATCGGCAGTAAATATCTTGTTGGACTTGCCAACTGGGTCGAAGTTGCCCTGTTGGTTCTGGGCCTGCTGCTGCTTTTGATTGAGTTTTTCGTACTGCCTGGTTTCGGCATCGCCGGTGTGCTTGGTATAATCTTTGTGCTGGCGGGCTTGTTCGGCATGCTGCTGCGAAACCCGCCGAACAGACTGCCGTTGCCCCACACGGATTTCGACTGGCAGTTGCTGATATATGACTCACTTGGTATGGTGTTGGGTTTTGTAGGCTTCATTGTCCTGGCGGCTCTATTTGCGAAATACCTGCCAAGGCTGCAGTTCCTGAGCGGGCTGATTCTCGCACCCGCGGCTGCAAAGAAAGGCGATGAATTCGAGGTCAGTATGACAGGCCCGCCCGGGGTGAGAACGCGCCGCGTCGGTGTCGGTGACGTCGGAGAGGTGCTCTCTACGCTCAGGCCCACGGGCAAGGTGAC
>Ga0210003_1002613_pt1 | contig 15053 bp, 15 predicted proteins | sample LantaG_FD_182804 | JGI IMG/M metagenome (GOLD analysis project Ga0210003, IMG submission 182804) | Deep subsurface microbial communities from Baltic Sea to uncover new lineages of life (NeLLi) - Landsort_02402 metaG (SPAdes) (version 2) | ecosystem: Environmental > Aquatic > Marine > Oceanic >... | reverse complement strand
GTTGACGGAACCGAAGTTCATTATTACATTATGGATAAACTTCGTCATATAGATGACATAACCCCTTTAAATTAAAATATTATGGCAATAACAAGAGAACAAATTGTAGGAACAAAAATTTTAAATGAAATTGAGTCATCTAATATCGTAAGAACAGAGTATGATACTGCAACTAAAAAAATGATAGCCGAGTTTAAAAACGGAGTGAAATACGAATATGAAGATGTTCCACACCAAAAATATACAGAGTTTAGATCGTCACAATCACAAGGTAATTTCTTCAATAAGAATATTTCAAAAACTTACAAATATGCAAAACTATAATCTGTAGGTATTTATTAATATGGATACTAAAAAACTAATAAAAAGTTTTGACACGCAAGATGAATTAAACCCTAAGATTTGGGAATTACCAAATGAAAGGTTTATGGGTGACCCAGAGGGGCAGTCTTATAAAATGAGGGATGAGGTTAGGGAAAGGTTATTAGAAATTGCATACCAATTTATAGACTATTTGGGTATTGATATTGTTGTAACCGATATTGTTCTTACGGGATCATTAGCAAATTATAGTTGGTCAAAGTATTCCGATTTTGATATTCATATAATTACCAATTTCCAACAATACCCACCAGAACAATTAGAACTCTATAAAGAATTGTTCATGTTAAAGAAAGCCCTATTCAATAAAAACTACGATATTAAACTTTTTGGTTATGAGGTTGAGTTATATGTTGAGAATGAATCTGAATCTCATTTCTCAAGTGGTGTTTATTCTTTATTATTTAATGAGTGGGCAATGAAACCAAAAAAAGAAAAAATATCAATCGACAAACCTACCATTGAAAGGAAGGCTAAACAATGGATGGGGATTATTGATGGTGTATTAGAGAACATTGAAGGTGAAGATATTGAGGACGCTAAGGACCTTATTGAGAAATATAAAGAAAAACTTAGGAAGTTTAGATCTTGTGGTTTAGAAAAAAATGGTGAGTATTCTTCAGAAAATCTAGTGTTTAAAATCTTAAGAAGAAATGGATATCTTGAAAAACTAAGAGGTGCAACACATAAAATATTGGAAAAAGGTTTATCAATGAACCAATAATAATTGTAAAAACAAAATATTACCAAATATCAATATATTTATTAAGAAAAAATAATTTATTAAAAATAAAGAAACTATGTCAGGATTAAGACCAATAGGTAGTGAAAAATTAGAAGGTATGGATAAAATTAGACGAATAATGGAAATTGCTCGTTATAATGAAAACACACCTGAATCAGTTAATGAAGGATCCTTAACAACATACAGTTTATCTTTGGCTGACGGTAACACATATGAAATCGTAAAAGAAAGATTAGGGTATATTGTTAAGTTATCGATAAACGAATCTGATGCGGATTATATTGAACCGATTCAGAATAGGAAGTATTACCCATCTTATTCGAGAGCATTAAAGAAATTAAATTTAATGGCTAAAGAGTTTAATACGATATATGAAAATGTAGAAGGGACCTCGTTATTTAACGAGCAAAAAAAAAAGTATATACTAAAGGTTCCTAAACCAAAAACAACGGACAATGAAATGCCCGCACCAGCGGATGTTCCCCCTCCAGCACCGGCACCAGAAATGGGTGCTCCGGTAGATGTTCCACCTCCGGTACCCGGACCACCAATGGGTGATGCAGGAATGCCACCAATGGATGACGCAGGAATGCCACCAATGGGTGATGCAGGAATGCCACCAATGGACGATGCGGGAATGCCACCAATGGACGATGCGGGAATGCCACCAATGGACGGTGAAGATGAATTACCTGGTTTAGGGTCAGGTGAAGGTATGGATGATGATGAACCGAAAGATAAAAAAGTATCCGATATTAAAAGAATCCAAATACTCGTTGGGAAATTAGCTCAAAAAATAAGATCTTATGAGGAAGGAAAAGAACTTTCATCTAAAGATGTAAAATATGTTATTAACTCCATTTTATCCGCTATAGATGTTGATGTTCTAAGTGAAAAAGATATAGAACAAATTATTTCAAAACTAGAAGGTCCTGATGATGAGGATGAAGATGCTGACGTTAATGTTGATGTGGAAGATGAAGAAATGATACCTGAAGAACCTGAAGGTGAGATGGGAGAGGGTTACAATAATTTTGGGACAGCTTTTAATGATTATATGGGAGCAGCATACGCTAATACCGCAATGAGAAAATCTCTTGGTCAAGAAATTGATGAAGAAGAAGATGATGACGAATATCACAGAGAAAGAAGAAAAGGAAGAAAACATTTAGTAAATCCACCACAATTCTCTAACGGAACATATAACGAATCTTCAGTGGATAAGGTCCTTTCAAAATATTTTACATTATCTGAAAACGAAGAAAAATATAATCAAAAAAAACAACAAGAAAGATCTCAAAAACAATATAAAGACACTAAATTCCAAATAATAAGATTATCGGAAAGTATTGACCAAATTGAAGCGGCAACTGAATACATTAAAGAATTCCCAAGATCTAAATTATTTGGGATATCAAATAAAGGAAATCTTATTTTTAAACAAGGTATTAGTGAAGTTAAAATTACTAAATATGGTGATATCCTATGAATAGATTAATATATATAAATGGAATGGGTCCAAACTATAAAGGGGACAATATTTATGAGTTTATATTTTCTGACACATTAGAGGTTTGGGGTGAGAATTGGGACTCAAAACCATCAAATGGGTACCCAAGACCTCCAGATATGGAACACATAAAAAAAGTGGGAACATTAATAAATGAAAATATAGGGTTAGAATTGGTACAAGATTCGGACGTTTTTTCAGTAATTGATTCAATGGATGGGGTTTTGGCTTTAGCTTGGGAAAAAGAAAACGATAATGTTGATTTTTCTTTGGTTAAAAGATTAGTGTTCCAATTTGGGGATACTGAGGATATTGTTAAAGATAAACTATATGAAAGAGATATAGTATTACAATTTGAAAAACAAGTGATTTATGAAAAATAATAAAGACATCGTTTATTTAATTGAGAATGGTCTTCATGTAAAAACTCTTTCTAAAATGAGCGACCCTCAAATTAGAGTTTTGGTTGAAAAATTTAAAACAATGAGACAGGAAACAAAAGAAGTAGAGACTATAACATCAGCAACGACAAAAACAATTGCATCTCCCCAAGAAATATCACAAGGAATTCCAATTCCTACAGGAACTAAAACTGTAAAAACATTACCCGATGGTACTACCGAATTTACGGAATCAGTTGAGGTGGATAGTGATCCAAATAAAGTAATTAGAACACAAGACCCTATTCAAGTAGGTCCTGGAACTGATGATGGAGATAATGATAATAATGATGGAATGCCAACCAATGAAGGTGAACTTAGAGAGAAATTCGAATCAAAAGCCCAACAAAACTTCTTTTGGGGTAAATGTCACACAACAAAGGGCGTTCAAAAACAAAAGTGGTGTCAATTAGCAAGAGAATTCTCAAATGACACAACTAAAAATGATTACAAAAAAATGCCGGAAAAATTACACCCAAAAAAAACCGTAAAATCTAAAAAATCAGAAAAAACAGAAACCATTGAAAAATTTCTGGAGAAAAAAATCTCGGAAATGGTGGAAAGTAAAATACAAGCAAAAATGTCTAAAAAAGATTTAATTGCTGCGGTTAAGAAAAAAAAAGAACCTAAGACAGAAAAATCTATGATTATTCGTAAACCAAAAAAAATGAATATGTTTTCTGATGAAGCTCCTATGGAACTACCAATAGGTAGAATGTTCTCAATCGGAAAAACAAAGTAATTTTTTGGGTAAAGTCATTATTTCGTAAAAACCCCCACCAAGTATTTATATTATATGGGACTATCTAAAGAACAGGTAATGATTGAATATGTTAAGTGTATGCAGGATACTCCATATGCTCTTCGCACATATTTACAAACTTACGACAATACAGTATCACAATACGTCCCATTAGAATTATTTCCAGATCAGGTTTCTTTATTACAAGATTATGAGGATTATGAGGAAAACATCGCATTAAAATATAGACAAGCTGGGGTATCAACGGTAACGGCAGCTTGGGTATCAAAACGATTAGTTTTTGCTAAGAAAACCAAACCAGAAAAAATATTAATTATTGCCAACAAACTTGATACATCCCAAGAGATGGCAAATAAGATTAGAGCATTTGTGGGTCAATGGCCTTCTTGGGTTGGCACTGGATTTGCGGCCGAAAAAAATGCACAAAAACATTATAAACTTGTAAATGGGTCTGAGGTTAAAGCGGTGGCAACATCAAAAGATGCCTTGCGAGGATTTACACCAACAATACTCATATTTGATGAGGCAGCATTTATTGAGGCGGATAATGATTTTTGGGCAGCTTGTATGGCGTCCCTATCCACTGGAGGTAAGGTAATCGTGGTTTCTACCCCTAACGGGTATGACCCAATTTATTATGAAATATATGACCAAGCATTAAAAGGGATGAATCAATTTAAGATTACTGAAATGTTTTGGTATAGGGATCCACGATACACAAAAGATCTTTATTTAGTTAAAACTGACGATATAGTTCATTATTTACTCAATAGAGAAGAATATGATGAATCAAAAAATATTTCATTATCACATGTTGGTCCATATGAAAGAGATTACGATGAAATGTCTTACTTTTTTAAACAAGGATATAAGCCATGTTCAAGTTGGTATGAAAAAATGGTTAAAAAACTTAAATATGACAAACGAAAAATTAATCAAGAGTTAAATTGTGCGTTTTTAGGGTCTGGTGACAACGTATTTGATAATAAACAACTTGAAGATATTAAAAATAATTCATTGCAAGATCCAATAACAAAGTTAATGGGTAATTCTATTTGGATATGGAAAGAACCTGTTGAGGGACATAAATATATTATGGGTGTGGATGTTTCTCGTGGTGATAGTGAGGATTTTTCGTCTATACAGATTATTGATTTTGATACAAGAGAACAAGTTTTTGAGTATGTTGGAAAAATTCCTCCAGATAATTTAGCTGAAGTCGCATATAAATGGGCCATTATGTATAAATCATTTATTGTTGTAGATATTACTGGTGGTATGGGAATTACAACGGTAAGAAAACTACAAGAATTAGGATATAGGAATTTATATGTTGAGGGTGTTGATTCTATGAATATTTGGGCGGTTAATAAAACTGCCATTGATAAAATACCTGGCATAAACTTTAACAACAAAAGAGTTCAGATTATTGCCGCCTTTGAGGAGGGAGTAAGACACAAATTCCAAATTAGAAGTGTTCGTTTATATAATGAGATGAATACGTTTATGTATGTGAATGGTAGGCCAGACCACCAAAAAGGACAACATGATGACCTTATTATGGGAATATCTATGGCTCTATATGTTGGTGAATCATCATTCTCTAAATTAGAAAAAGTAACCGAACAAACAAAATCCATGATTAATTCATGGGCGGTTGTTAATAACGATACGGTGGCTAAGGAAGCTCACTTTAACCCAGTAATCCCAAATCAAAATATGTTGAATGAAAGGGCGGGTTTAAACACAGGGGCATCACGTAAGGACTATGAACAATATGGTTGGTTATTTGGTGGCATGAGAAGATAATAATTATGGGACTAAGTTTTAGAAAAAGATCGGGTAAAATAGCAAATGGGTCAAGATTGGTTGTTCCTGGGCAAATAACGACAGGTCAAAAAGTTTTTGAGGTTACATTCACTAAAAAACAAAATCCATATGATGGATTGCCACTTCCACCATTTTCGGGAACCACACCATAAAATCAACATATTAAACAAACTATTTAGATATTTATTAGTATAGTTAAATTATTTACATGGAAAATAACAATCAAAGTTCTACAGTTTGGCAAAGGTTATCCAAAACTTTCGGTCCGGATTCAACATTGGGATTGGGCCAACCTGACTATAAGTTAGATAAGAAAGAAATATTAAAAACGACAGATAAGGCCGAATACGAAAAAGCTAAATTACAGAATCAACAATCACTCTACCTAAGTTCAAATTGGGCTAAGGTTGAGAACAATCTTTATACTCAGGCGGTTTATTACGAACCAACAAGATTAGCGGCATTTTATGATTTCGAAAGTATGGAATACACTCCAGAAATCTCCGCAGCGTTAGATATATATGCCGAAGAATCAACAACACCAAATCAAGATGGATATGTTCTTCAGGTATATTCAGAATCAAAAAGAATTAAAAGTATTTTAGTAGATTTATTCGTTAATAATTTAGATGTAAACACCAACTTACCAATGTGGATTAGGAATATGTGTAAGTATGGTGATAATTTCGTTTATTTAAAATTAGACCATGAAAAGGGTGTCACTGGTTGTCTGCAACTACCTAACATTGAAATTGAAAGATTAGAGAGGGGTATGGAAGCTAGAACATTTAATGTAACTCCAGATGAAAATCAAAAAGCATTAAGATTTACGTGGAAAGTTAAAAATGTTGATTTTAACACTTGGGAGGTCGCTCACTTCAGATTATTGGGTGATGATAGAAAACTTCCTTATGGGACATCTATGTTGGAGAAAGCAAGACGTATTTGGAAACAATTGGTTTTGGCCGAAGATGCAATGTTAATTTATAGAACATCAAGAGCGCCTGAAAGACGAGTATTCAAGGTTTTTGTTGGTAATATGGATGATAAAGATGTTGAGGCCTACGTTCAAAGGGTTGCAAACAAATTTAAAAGGGATCAAGTGGTTGATAATAAAACGGGTAATGTAGATCTAAGATTCAACCAAATGGCGGTTGACCAAGATTATTTTATACCTGTACGTGACACCGCACAAGCGAGCCCAATCGATACCTTACCTGGAGCAACAAATTTATCTGAAATCGCCGATATTGAATATATTCAAAAGAAATTGGTAACGGCATTAAGAATACCTAAAGCTTATTTAGGGTTTGAGGAAGCTCTTGGAGATGGTAAAAACTTATCATTGTTGGATATTCGTTTCGCAAGAACAATTAACAGGATTCAAAAATCGGTAATTGCTGAATTAAATAAAATTGCAATTATTCACCTATTCTTAATGGGGTTTGAGGATGAATTACAAAACTTTACCTTAGGACTTACTAATCCATCTAAACAAGCCGATTTATTAATGATTGATGTTTGGAAAGAAAAAGTGACATTATATAAGGATATGGTTGCGGAAATTCCAAAATCAATTCAAGCTACTTCGGCAACATGGGCTAAGAAACATATATTTGGATTCTCCGATGAGGAAATTAAGTTGGAGTTACAACAAGTTAGAATGGAAAGAGCGGTTTCTGCCGAACTTGATAATACGGCAACAATTATAACTAAAACTGGGTTATTTGATACTGTGGATAGGTTATATAAACCACCAGCATCCGGATCAACAGAATCTCCAGCACCTGGAGCACCTGAAGATGGAGGAGCACCACCACCTGATGCGGGAGGTCCGCCACCGCCACCAGACGCAGGTCCACCAATTCCGGAATCAACTCTTAATAGTAAATTAAATATTCTTACTGAAAATTCTGAGGACGAATTTTTGGATTTCAATAAAATGAATAACTCTTTAGGGTCTATTGAAAAAGAATTATCTAAATTATTACGAGACTAATAATATTTATATTAAAAACTAATTATGAATTTTGGAGAAATAAAATCAAAAATAGAGATCTGTTTGTCAGAATCTTATAGGAAGAATAACCTAAAGAAAGATCTTTTCGTATTTAACGAACTGGTCTTGAAGAATAAAAATATTTCAAAAATATTCTTTCTTTATGATGAACTGTCTAAAAACAAGGGATTGTCCGAGTCAATTGCAAATGAATACATTAATGGGTCTATAACGGCTTACGAAAATACAATTAACAAAATATCGTTAAAAGAGGTTAAAGAATTAAAGTCTTGGATTGGTCACATTACTTGTGAAAATGAATATAAAAATATTGATAATTTATTTTCAACAAACTTTTTAGTTTTAGAAAATAAAATTCTAAGTAAAAAACTTATTTCTGAAAACTTAAGACAAACAGAAAAAGAAGTAAAAGATGTAATCAATGTTCCTTTAAAGTCGATGGTTAATGTGGCAAATAAAACGGTAAAAAATTTTATTTCTAGCCTAAGCGAGTCTGAACAAAAAGAATTAAATAAAATATTATCCACACCAAAAAATACTTTGGTTAAAAAATATAATAAAATTAAAGATGATGTTAAGGAAAAATTGGGTGATAGAAGACTAACAGAATCTGACGACGAAACTGTAAACACTATTGATAAAGTTTTAGGTAGATTACAAACAGAATCTTTTAATGAACTTAATCTTTATAAGTTGATTAAGTTATCAGACTCTCTTTAATTTTTGGATATAAATTGCTTTTTGAATCTCCGATCTTCTCTTAATAGATTTTTTAGTAAATTCTTTTCCATTAAATAATTTGGCATTTTGTTTTGTCCTTATCACTTTTCCTTTAAGTTCTTTTAGGGATTTCTCAATATTACCCTTTTTTACTACTACAATTAACATATTTTTTTCTCTTGTTGATATAAATATAATGATTACTTATGTTTATGTCAAAAATAAACCTAAGAGTATGAAATTTTTACATGAAAAAAGGGAAAACAACCAAATTAAATGGATATAGAACATTTAAATCGCATTATGGAACCATTGATGCACAAAACCTTAAATCAATTTACGTCAATCTACAGACGTGGGTAGAACCAAAAGAAGAAGTAGAGAATTGGAACCGAGTAGTCCTAAACATGTCAAGATCCGTTAAACACTCGGTTTTAGAAAACATAAACAAAGAAGTATTTGACGACAAATTTATTGTCGATTTAGATCTTAGAACAAGCGGATTACACCCAAAGAAAAAATCATTTATGAATTTAGAAGTTAATCTTTTCTTACACGAACCGATGGACTTCAAATCACCAAAATTAAAGAAACATGTAAAATCTTTAATTAAATCAATATATGGTAACGTATTCAGTAAAAACAAAAACTTTAAATTTTATTTAACCAAAACGGGAAATTTAAAACCTATTAAACAAGAAACAGAAACTATTTAGTATTTATATATAAAATAATAAATGGAAGAATTTAAAATATTAGGTCCGAGAGATTCAGGTAAGAAAGGAATTCTTATTGAATATGATGCTGGATACATCAATCCAAAAGAAAGAAGAAATTTAGATATGATCAATGAAAATAGAGATATGTTGGATCATTCTAAACCATTTGAGTTTTATGCTGTTCTTCAAAAATACGACACCCCAAATAGAAATGGTCGTATATACCCTGAAAGAATATTAAAAAGAGAGTCGGAGAATTATAAAAAGATGATCGAAAAAGGAACGTCTCTTTCTGAGTTAAATCACCCTGAGTCATCTTTAATTGATTTAGACAGAGCATCACACCTTATTACAGAGATATGGTGGGAGGGTCCTGTTTTATTAGGTAAATTGAAATTACTTACAAGTCCAGGTTTCCATGAAAGAGGTATTGTGTCAACAAAAGGAGATTTAGCTGCAAATTTCTTACGTCAGGGGGTTACATTAGGAATATCCTCTCGTGGTGTTGGGTCTCTAAAAAAAGTTGGAGAACAAAATGAAGTTCAGGATGACTTTGAATTAATTTGTTTTGACCTAGTATCTTCTCCATCCACGCCAGGGGCTTATTTGTTCTCAGATAAAAACGATAGAATGAAATATGAGGAGAACTTAGACGAGGATAAAAAAATATCAGTAGAAAGAAATGTTGGGGAATCAGGAAACAAATCACTTGACTTAATGAAAAGATTAACCCATTATTTGGATAAATAAAAAAATTATGGACGAAAAGTATTTTGTAACAAAGATCACCACAGATATGTTGGATGAGAACACAGGAAAGATTAAAAAAATGAGAGAGGAAAAATTGGTTAAAGGTTATTCGCCTACCGATGTTGAGGCTAAAGTAACTAAAGTGTATGAAAACTACACAATGGCTTGGAGAATTACTTCTATCAGTGAAAGTAAAATTGATGAAGTAATCGAAGGGTAATCTTAAAATTTTAAGGTGTAAATGGGAAAGGACAATAGTCTTTTTCCATTTTTTTTTGCATAATAATACCAAAAACCCAATTTTTTTTAAAAACATAGATATTTATTTGAAAACTATATAAAAAAAGCATGGAAAAAAAACAAAATGTGGTAGAAGATGCTCTATTCCAAATTCGTAATTTGGAAGAGACTCTACAAGAAAATGCAAAAGGAATACTTCAATCTACAATGAAAGAAGAAATCAGACAATTAGTAAAAGAATCTCTTAGGGAACAAGATGAAGAGGAGATTGAACCATTAACAGGTGGAGAAGCCGAACTTGATGCTGAGACAGAAGTTGAAGACGATGACATGGAAGATGACATGGAAGATGATGAAATGGGCATGGATGACATGGACATGGAAGATGATGACATGGAAGATGATGACGAAATGGAATTTGATGATACCGATGTTGATGATGAAGAAACTATTGATTTGACAAGTGCGTCAGATGAAGAAGTATTAAAGGTTTTCAAAGCTATGGGAGATGAAGATGGGATCATCGTGAAAAAAGAAGGTGGTAATATTCACCTTAAAGATGGTGATAATGATTATATGATCCAATTAGGAGAATCTTATATGGACGATGGTCAAGAAGAAGATGAATTTGAAGAAACTGACCCTGAAGAAGAAACAATCTATGAAATAGAAATGGATGAAGAAGATGGTTTAAATCCTGAAGGAGAAACAGTCTATGAAATTGAAATGGATGAAGAATCCGACGAAATGGATTTTGAAACTCCTGTGAGAGATGCTATCAAATCTCATGAAGGTAGATTTGGAACTCCTATAAGAAATAGAATCAAATCTCGTATGGAAGATAACATTGGAGATGACATGGGAGACAGAATCAGATCTCGTAGATATAGAGATATGGAAGATGACATGGAAGATGACATGTCAGATAGATTCAGATCTAGTAGATATAGAGATATGGAAGATGACATGGCAGAAGGTGTTGATCCTGAAATGGAGGAATACAATTATTCTAATATTGATCTTGGTGAAGAAATGGAAGAAGAAATGGGCATGGATGATTTAAACCAAGTTGTGGAAGCCGTTAAAAAAGCTATGAAACCGAAAGGAATTGGAATGGGAAATGCTTCTAAATTCAAATATGGTAAAAAACCTAACATGAGTGGAGGGTTTAACGAAAAAAGAAAAGAAGGGCCTAAATCTGTTGGTACAGGTAAAGCTAGATTTGAATACAAAGAAGAACATGAATATGGTGGTAACTCACACGATTACAAACGTAAGGATGTTAAGGGTGTTGAGAAAAAAACCGGAGTTGTGAAAGGTCATTTTAAAGATTATGAAGGTAAGAAATCTGAAACTAAAGAATCCGCGAGAACTTTAGGTAATGGTAGTAGAAATTATCCGGAAAGAAAATCTACACCTAAGATGAGAGTAAGACCAACTAACGAGGCTGTTTCAAATGAAGTTAATTTGTTAAAAGAAAAAAATAATGAGTACAGACAAGCACTTGATATTTTTAGAACAAAACTTAATGAAGTTGCAACATTTAATTCAAACTTGGCTTACGCAACAAGACTATTCACAGAACACTCAACAACTAAACAAGAAAAAATAAATATTCTTAGAAGATTTGACAATGTCGATACTTTGAAGGAATCAAAAAGTCTGTATAGGTCAATAAAGGATGAGTTATCATCTGGATCTAAATCAGAAGAAAGATTAACCGAATCAATTGAAAGAACTGTTAACAGAACCGCATCTACGGGATCGTCAACTAATCTAATTGAATCAAAAACGTATGAAAATCCACAATTCTTAAGAATGAAGGATTTGATGACAAAAATAAAATAAACAATAAACAAAAATAATAAAAACCAAAAAAAATGGGAGCATTATTAGAATCAGGTCTTGTTGGTAACATAGGGTTAAAACACCTTAAAGTTATCAAAGAAGACACTATTAACAAATGGAACAAATTAGGGTTCCTTGATGGACTTAAAGGACATCTAAAAGAAAATATGGCTCAATTATATGAGAATCAAGCGTCACATTTGATTAACGAAGCAACTGGAGAAGGTTCTAACGGAGCATTCGAAACTGTTGTTTTCCCAATCGTAAGACGTGTATTCTCTAAATTGTTAGCTAACGACATCGTATCAGTACAAGCAATGAACTTACCAATTGGTAAATTGTTCTACTTCGTACCTAAAATCCAAGGATACTCAAACGAATTCCAAGGGCCAGATGCGACAGGTGGTGAACACTACGCTCCAGTTGGAGCACCGGGTGGACCTGCTAATGGTCAAGGTTATCAAAATGGTACCGCACCTAACTATCCTTACCAAAAAAACCTTTATGATTTATTCTACGAAGGAAATGAGGCAGGAATGGATCCACAAGGATTATTTGACTACTCTAAAGGTAAATGGACAGCTGTTACAGCTACAACCGCAGTTCAAACGTGGGTTGCAGGTAATTTAGTTGACGCTAACATTGGAGCAGGAGAACTTGTTCCGGCTGGTAACACAAGAAAAGTTCTTATGAAAATGTGTGGTTTCGCAAATTCAGGAGCTGGTAAATTAATCGGACCTGATGGTAACGAAATGGATAGTGAGGCATTTTTGTCTGACTTGAGAATATTCGCATCTACAGGATTATCCGCAGATACAACACCTTGTAATGTTCTTACTGGTGGTACGGGACAATTCATTCCTCTATTATTTAGATGTGTTACTCAAATATACGGTAAAGGTCTTGTTAAATATGGTGCTCAATCGAGTACTACATTCGCAAACACTAGTACTCAACCTAACTCCGCAGGTAATGGTGGTTCTTACTACGATATCTGTGACTCAAATGGTTGTATCTATTTAGAAGTAGATTTATCTTGTCCAGTATGTGCTGATTGTGACTCAACATCTTTAGATGGTTACACAGGTACTACTATATTCTCAGGTGGATCTGGAACTTCATTTACCGCATTCTTTAGACGATATGCTAACTTAGAATTTGAAGACGAAATTGGTGAGGTTTCTTTTGATTTAGAATCAGTAACTGTTTCTGTAACTGAAAGAAAACTAAGAGCACAATGGTCTCCTGAATTAGCTCAAGACGTTGCGGCATTCCACAACATCGACGCTGAAGCTGAATTAACAGCATTGTTATCTGAACAAGTAGCAGCTGAAATCGACCGTGAGATCCTTCGTGACTTACGTAAAGGTGCGGCATGGAACTTACGTTGGGATTACAACGGATGGAGAAGAATTTCTCAAACAACATCTTACACTCAGAAAGACTGGAACCAAACATTAATTACAGCAATCAATCAGTTGTCTGCACAAATTCACAAATCAACTTTGAGAGGTGGTGCTAACTGGATCGTTGTTTCTTCTGAGGTTTCTGCAATCTTTGACGATTTAGAATACTTCCACGTATCTAACGCGGCTCCTGAGCAAGATCAGTATAACATGGGTATTGAAAGAGTTGGTACTCTTGCAGGACGTTACCAAGTTTATCGTGATCCTTACTTCCCACCAAACCAAGTTTTGATTGGACACAAAGGAACATCATTGTTAGACACAGGTTACATCTACGCACCGTATGTACCATTACAATTAACACCTACAATGTATAATCCGTTTAACTTTACTCCGATTAAAGGAATAATGACGAGATACGCGAAAAAAATGGTAAATAACCGTTTCTACGGAAGAATTACTGTTGATGGTGTTCGTACATTTGACTTAAGAGAATTGAGATAATCAATAACCTTAATCAAGTAACACTAAGGGAGACAAGAGATTGTCTCCCTTTTTTTATGTCATTAAAAATTATGGTCGGGTTAAAAATAAATGGACTATAATTTTACTTTTTATGTGTTTATATTATATTTATATAAAAAGATACTTAATGAAAACTAAATTAATTCCTGAAGATATTATAAACATTATTGAATTGTATCAAACTGAAATGCCAAGTACTCATAAGTTGGCCGAGAAATTTAAGGTAGGACATAAAAAAATTAGTCAAATATTAAAAGAAAATAATATTATGATTAACAAAAAAGGAGGTCAAATCCAAGATGGTAATAGTTTTGAGATTGAATCAACTAAAAGTAAAATATATTCATCAGAAACACAAGAATTAGTTGCTCAATGTAAAAAAACTAATACGATAGTAAAAGATCCAAACAATCTATCGGGTAAATTAACAAGACATATCATTAATTTATACGGGGATGTGTGGATCCCAACCAATACTTACCAAAGAAAAAAATATGAACACCATAATGGTAAAAAGTGGTTTGAGGAATACTTTAACATAATTGAGATTGATAAACAATCAAATAGGGGTTGTAAATTATGTGAATGGAAAACATCTGACAACTCAAACAAAACTGGATGTTTTGAGAGTCACATAACTAAATTTCACAATCAAACATTATCCGAATATCTGATAACATTTCCTGAAGATATTATTTATCATCCAAATTATACGAAAAATATGGAATTATTTAAATTTTTATCTAAAAATGAAAATTATGTAATTTGTAAATTATGTGGTAAAAAAATGAAAAGCATTACAAATACTCACCTGAAAGAAAAACATAATATCACAACATTAGAATATAAATTAAAATATCCAAACGAAAGAATTGTATCAAATTCTATATCAGAAAAATTAAGTGATTTAGCAAAAACCACCAACATTAACATGGTACCAACTTGGACATCAAAGGGTGAGACGGAAATTAAAGAATTTATTGAGAGTCTTGGATTTATTGTTGGTAAAAGTAAAAATCGTAAATTGTTAGATGGTAAGGAAATTGACATAGTAGTTGAGGGAACAAACATATGTATTGAATATAATGGTTTATATTACCACACAGAGAAAATGGGTAAAACAAGTTCTTACCATTTAAATAAAACTATTGATTGC